>Ga0265338_10006934_pt1 | contig 14254 bp, 17 predicted proteins | sample 42126metaG_FD_193579 | JGI IMG/M metagenome (GOLD analysis project Ga0265338, IMG submission 193579) | Rhizosphere microbial communities from Carex aquatilis grown in University of Washington, Seatle, WA, United States - 4-21-26 metaG | ecosystem: Host-associated > Plants > Roots > Rhizosphere... | reverse complement strand
CTGACGGACCTGTACCGGGACCTGACCCGGGAAATGAGCAGGAGGGGGACGCTGCGGTGGATGCTGCCGTGACGCCGTTCACCCGCCTGCCGGCCCCGGCGGCGCGGATGCTGGCGGTCGAGACGCTGCTGGCCGACCCCGAAGCCCTGGACGACGACGTGCTCGAAAGCTGCCTGTACCTGCTGCGGGAGAAGCTGAGGGCCGACACGTGAGCGGCGGGCCCGCGCACGCGGCCCGGGTCGACACCGAGCAGCTGAGCGCGGCGGAGGCGCCGACCCGGCGGCTGCCGCTGAACGTGCTGTGGGGACGGGCTCCCCGCCCCATGCCCCCCCGGGCCGGTGCTGGACGCGCTACGGGAAATCCACCAGTACCTCTGCACGGCGGAACGGGACGCGCTGGCCCGTTACGGCGTGCCGGAGTTCCACCTCGTGGTGCGGCCGGTCAGCCCGGCCGCCCCGCCCCCGCCGCAGCGGATGCAGCAGATCACGCAGACGGTCCGGACGCTGGCCGGGCTGAGGATGCTCGCCATGCCCGACGACGCCGACAGCCGGGACCAGCACAGCTGAGTCGGCGGCCCCGTCACCTCGGTGACGGGGCCGCCGACTTTGACGCCGACCTTGACGTTGAAGCCGCAGGGCCGCCCCCTGCGACGCGCGGCAGGCCGACTCATCGTCACTGCAAGTGATCTTTCAGTAATGCCGACGAGGAGGCAGGGCGCGCCGAACGCCGAATACGCGCGGCGTCGTAACTGTGTCTGCAGCGCCTGTGCCGCACGCCGATTGCCCGGTTCTGTGACACTGGTCGATGGGCGCGTACTCATCGCTGCAGAAGCGGTCGTCTCAGCGCAGGGCAGCCTGCATGACCTTCCAGCTAGTCAAACTGCAGATTGCTGATAAGGTCATAGGATCGAGCTATGGCGGCTTGTCTTCAGTTTTGCGGTCACTGACCAGCCTTATCTACGTGGACTCGTTTGCTTATGCCGACCGAGCGTGCAGCGTCGAACTTGGCAATCTGTCCTCGATCGGCGCGCGCCCTCGGACACGGCGGGGAATATCATGCCGATTCTCGCGATTATGAGGTTCCGGGAATACCACTCGACCCACACCTGCGTATATCTCCGCCTCATGGAGGGGTCGGGGCAATCGATGGATCTAGTGATATCTCGTCAGTCGTTAGGGCTTCGGTGAACGCTTCCACGTCAGCATATGGGTATTTACGTCGGTGCGCATAGTCAGGCTCCACTTCAAACATCCGAGCCCAAAGATCACTGAGCTGGGTCCAGGTATCCCTAAGCGCTTGCTTCGCTGTTTCGTCGTTCAGGAGATTATCGGGCCGCTCTTCTTCGCGGGACCCGGGCAATCCCCAAGTCTCGATTACTTGATAATGCCTAGGCAGGTGCGGTATCAGGCGGACGAAATGACTCCCCCGGAGCGCATACAGTAGCGTCGCCTCTTCGCCTAGAAGATTCCACATCGGCTCATTTGCGGTCCGCACGCGTGGTGGAACGAGGGCCAGGTGGTACAGCAGGCCGCCAGACCGATGGTGTTCCAATGCGTTGGCTGCAGAAACTTCGCTTTCTAGAGACTGATCTTCCAGGTAGTAGAAAGGCAGCATCAGACAGCAGTGATAAGGGGTAAAATCGCTCTCTGCAGTCAAGGTAGCAAGCAAGCGTGACGCTACTCTGGTCAGGTCATGCCAGATCAGCGTCCGTTGTTGTGCATCATCGGTCAGAACAAGATTGCACAGTCCTGCCAATCGAAACTCCGATAGAGGATCACGGTCGGCGATGATCTCGTAAAACAGCGACCACGCCTCCCGCAACTTGACCCTATCCTCGTCGGCGACTGGGCCGCGCATGCTTGCGATTAGAATCCTTGCATAGGCTTTGCTGAGCGAACCCCCCCAAACCTCAAACAAAGACACGGGGCTACTGCCTTCATAGAAGTTGTTGATCAGGGCAAACAATGCGGAATGCTGGCGCAGGTCGATTGGTTGTCGATCTTTCAGTTCAAGCCAGATGTATTGAAGGAATGGGTCCATAGGGATGCGGCTGATTGAGACGGCTACAAGTTCCTTGAGCGTCTGCAAGGATGGTTTGTAAACAGGCTCGCGTGTATCTTTTAGCAGTTCCGCCCGAGGTACGTCACCGAGGGTCCAAAACATCGCCGCGAGTTCTGCTCGAAAGTTCGGTATCTCCGGGCCGCATGCAACTTGCAGATCCCAGGCGAGGTCGGCGACATATTCATCGATGCGGCGCGCGACATGCGCAGCCAGCTCGGTATACGGTATGGATCTCGCCCGGATGTGTTGCCCCGACAGACGAATGCTTGCATACTCAAGGAATTCATTAGCTCGGTTGACTATGAATTGGGAAGTCCAGACGGCATCAGCAGCGAACAGGTTCCGGCCGACGTGGAGCGGGAAAATGTACCACCCGTCGTCTGGTGGATCATTCAGGAGATCCTCACCGAGAGCCCCCTCCCAAGCGGCAAAAGCATATAGCGCCACAATCGCTGCTGCAGCAGCGTCTCGCTCGGCTAGCCTCTCTGAGGCGTTAGCCACTTCAACCCACAATTCTCGTGTCCACTCATGGCTGCTTCCGCTGCCCAACGCAAGAAGGCAGTCGACGATTTCTGCCCAGTCAAAATGCGGCAGAGCCAGGGCCTCTCGTATTATTCGAAACTCGGATCTATCCCAAAACCACGATAGTGCCGCCCTGGTCCGATCGGCTGGTCCGCCAACCCTCCGCCATTCGATAAATGTTGTGTCAAAGGACCCAAGCCACCATTGCAGGTCGTCCACTAGACCAGGTTGAACCACCAAATCACATCCCGAGCATCCGACGTATAGAGTCGAGGGCACTTTGGCGAGCGTCGTAGAACGACACATCGACGCCACCGATCTTGACTCGCTTGAGCTTGAGTACGAGCAAGAGCAGGGCGGCAGCTGATATTACCCCGGCGTCAATGACAAGCATTCTCTGACGCGCACGATAGGCAACTTCGATCTCGGCGGCTATGACAGGCTGCTGCGCGAGCGAACGAAGGACGTGGACTGCGAGTTGCCGGGTAACCACTTCGTCCCTCACTAGCTCGGCTGCCTCTTCATCATCGACGGCTACTCCCGCGTCGGCCAAGGTGCTCTTAAGAATCTGGCCTGCTGGTCGCGGCGGCATCTCCAGGTAAATTCTGGCCCCTGCTTCGTTGGTGTTGTCTGCGATCACGCTTGCCGCCGCCTCCACCAGCATGGCCAGTTCGGCGTCATCTAGATCGTCAAGACGACCCCAGATATCGACTGGTTCTTCGTTAGCGTTATTCACAGCCAATCTCCTCTCAGAGTTAGCGCTCCTAGGCGTCCCGGCTGGGTATCACCATGCAGATCGCGTATCCGCTGCATTGCGTGCTTGAATGCTATGGCCTTTGGATAGCCGTATTCGATCCACGACCTAAAGAAAGCAAGGATCCAGTCGCGGGCGGACTCGTAGTCGCTATCCCATGCCGGTGCCAGTACCGACGCAGCGCCAGCACGCAGCATGGTCTCGGCGATGCTCGCAGGCTTATCGCCAGCAACTACCCTCCCGTATCCTGCAGAGCAGGCAAGCAGGACAACGAGCTCTGTCTCTACGTTTACGTCAATCTCAAGCTCGGCAGCCGTCAAGAGCTCAGCATGCAACGCTGATCGCATCCGCGGTGGCGCCCATGCAAACGGGAGATCGCGGAAGGCGAAGAGTAGCTCGCCTTGCTGCACGAGTGCCCGCTTTTGTACACTAGTGAATCCAGCGATATTCGGTTCTGGGAGCATTAGGCCTGACAATTCATGATTGGCCGGATTAACATAACCGTGTGCCACCAGAAAGAGTATATCGGGATGGTCGCGCAAGAGATTCTTGACTGCGCTGCGCGTGAGCGCATCGTAGTTTAGTAGGTTGCTCGGCTTAGCAATAAGCTCGGCGACGAGTTCCGGAATCTGACTAAATTTTTCATGCTGGCCCCCCAGTACATCGACACCTCCTCCCGCAAGCCTGCGCCCAAGCGACGAGTTCGAGGAATTCAAGGGAGAAGCCTGCTCGGGCAATATCAATTCGCCGAACTGGCGACATCTTGCTCGATTTCGCGCCACGCACCGCGCAAAAAGCGATTGGCTGCTCACATATGTCACGCCTGACGCGCAACCAAGCGGTTCGGCATCGTCATTACGTGCCACGAGATGCAGCGGAATGTCATGAATAAAACCGTGTGGTACAATAACGAGAATGTCGGGCGGTGATTCGAGTACCGACTGCGGAAGCAGGTCCCTCCCCCATCCGGAAGCGAACTCCCGGAGCCGAGGTAGGCGCCCACGGGCAACGGACATGCTATCCCGCAATTCGTCGTGCAACTCTTCCACTTTGGGCAGAACTGCAGCGACCGATCCTATCGCTACATGGTCGCGCCGTTTTGATGGCTCGATCCAGAGAGCCGAGATCGTATGTCGCGTTACTCGGTAGAGCAACGCACCGACCGTGAGATCAGCCACTGTGCCCACCCGGGGCCTCCCCCCAAGTGACTCGAACGGACGCGTAGGGCCGGCGCATCCCGCCGCACCTGCGTTGCGACCATGATCGACTTATGGCCTTGCCCTATGCCACTCCAATGTCTCATACTCTGCAGGTCTGAGCGAGTCTCGATTGCGAAGTGGCGAACGGACGAGCGCAGCCAACGAGCCGCAAGCGACCAAGGCGCAATGGCAGATGTTTGGTCAGGCTTCTGTCTGCCACCGACACTGTCACGAGCATTACTTCGGCGGCCATAGACGCGAAGTCATCGGCATGACCGGGCGTTTATAGTCGGCTGAGGCACGTACAGATGGGCCAGTTATGGGCGGGCCAGCGGATCGGCTGAACTCTCTGCCCGGAGAGTACCGATCGGCGGGTATTTCGTGGCCGTCGTCACTGCTTGGCTGTCCGCGGGGCTAGCCGGAGCAGTGCATCAAAAGCCTGCAGGCACGCTCGGCAGCAAGCGCGGACGGGCTGGCTTGGGTGAAAATGACCGGGTGACGATCGCGACGCAGACCCTGGCTGAGATCGCGCTGGACAAGATCAGTGTCCTGGGCGCCAACGACGGGGCCAGGTCCTCCTTCACGGCGCGGGCGGGGGACTGGCTGATCGCGCTGGACCCGGACCTGAACGTGCTGGGCCGCTGGCGGGCCGCGCGGGAGCACCGCGGGTATCACGCCACCTGCCCGGGCCGGGGCCTTGCGCTGATCTCAGGCCTCGAGGAGGTCCGCCTGCTCGATCACGCCAGCCGGGTCCGCTGGCGATACCCGCACCCGCCGTGGAACCCCAACAGCGCGTTCGAGTCCGGCTGCGCGTGGTTCGACGAGGCCGGGCAGCCGTACGCCGTTGTCCCGGCCGCGTCCTACGATCACTGCCTGGTGCTCCGCCTCGAGCCCGGCTCCGGTCAACTACTCGCGCAGGCGCGGATCGAGGCCCGGCCCGCCGGGATCGTCCCGGTGCACCACCGGGACGGCTGGGTCGGCCTGTCCGAAGGAGAAGGCCAGGACGCCGCCCGGACATGGTGGGTCCGCTCAGCGCCGCAGCCAGGCGGGCAGGCAGGCATCGAGGTGCTCGACGCCGGCTGGCCGGACCAGATCTTGACCGATGTGGATCCCGCCGGCGCGCAGGTGATAACCACGCCGCACGGGTGCTTCCTGTCGACTGCGCTGGTGGTGCGGTCATTCCCCGGCCTTGAGATCGTCCGGTCCGTCGAGCCGCCGCCGGGAGAGCACTGGGACTGCACCGCCTTCTTCGCCGGCGACATGATCGTTAACGCGCTCACCGGCCCCGAGCACGGGCAACGACGCTTCGTCGCCGTCAACCCGCACGGCAAGATCGCTGACCTGAATGAAGACCAGGACGCATCGCTCCGCCCGGCCGCGGGCGGCACGTGGCTGTCGGAAACCGGCACCATGATCCGCAGCCGCAGGATGATGCGGGACGACGAGGAAGTCCCCGGCCAGATGCCCCTGTGGTGACCGCCTGCGACGGCGCGGAGTTCCCAGGCTGACATCAGTGCAAGAAACGATCCTGTTACCCATGCCGGACGATGCTCCCCACAAGCGAGCCGGCCACGATCGGTAATCAACGAACTATCTCCAAGGCAATCGAGGCGCGCTCCAGACCGATGCCGAATATTTCAGCCGTCGGGGAGGGCACAAGGGCGCTCGCGCGTGCGCGCAGAACCTTCGGTTCCGCGCGCTCTTCTCGCGGACTGGCTGTTCCTATCGCGCCATAAACATACGTCCAGCCGGGCGTGTGCCGCGGCGGACCTACTTGTAGTAACCGGCCGCTCCCACCAGGAACGATGCACATCCTTGGTCAAACAGGCTCAACTGAAAGCTGTCTGTGGCGCTTGGCGCGAGGTCACCGGACAAGCCCGAGGTAAACCCGCCGACTTCACTCGTAGGATTACCGGCAGAGTCCAGGCAATATGCATGCACTGAGATCGGACCTTGCACGAGGTGCCCCGTTGTGTTCTGCACGCCACCTGCAATGGAAGAGCCAGAAAGGTTCGCCTGGGTGACTTGTATCGCTGCCGTATTGAACGGATCTGTTGAAGCAGGCACGCTCTGGAACGCGAACGACAACGTGTCGGCACTGCTGAGTGCGCTTCCAGGCTCGAAGTAGATGAAAGCCAAAGCCCACTGTCCAGGCTGAATCGTAGACGGGTCCGTTCCCTGGCTCGAGCCCGAAGCCACGATCTTTCCTCCCTGGTCTTTCGCAGTGGCGGATACCTCAACGTGTGCGACTGCCGCACTCGTGTTGTTGCGTAGCACGATAGGTACCGCGGTACCGACTGACTTTGGCTGGATCGGTGCCTGGTACACAACACCCATCTGACCTGGTGTCCCCGCAGGGTACTGCGGGCGGGCATTGCCGGCGAGAAGAGGTGACTGCGGTGCAGCAGCGGCGGCAGCGCTGGTGGTGACGGGAGGTTGCGGTGCACTAGCAGCGGCCGCACTGGTGGTGACTGGAGGTGTCGACGAGATCACGTCATTGCTAGACGAGCTCGAGCTGGCAGACAAGGAGCTGCAAGAGGTGACGAATAGTGCTGCTGTGGCCATCAAGATCAAGCGCGCGTGAGAGATCATGCGGATATGCTGCCACCGCAGCAAGCGATCACGTGGACCAGCGGCGATAACGTGACAAATCAGTTTCCAATCTGACAGTCAAGAACACGCTGACAACGTTTTCCGTGATCCGCAAGGACCGTATATACAGGCAAGATCATACGGCCTATCGGCGGTAATCCGGGGAAGGCGAGGGCCACACACAACAGCCAGACCACGCAACGTCACACGCTCCGCCGATCTTGGAACCTGCAGTGACGCAATCTGCGCAAGGCCCACAGCGCAGTCGTGGCCGGTATGCGGTGCCGGATACGCCCTGGAGGGGTCAATCGTGACGGCGGTTGTCCAGGTCAGGGAATGCTTGTGAGCGGCCTGTGAAACCGCGCACCTCGACCTGCATCACCGCCATTGCAGCCGACCGTGAGTACGCGCAGATTTACCGGCTCTGCGTGGACTTCGGGCGACTCCTTCATCGAACCGGCGTCGCGCCTAACGGCGGTTCCCGCGTGCGAAGGTCGTCAGGGTCGGCCCCCACGCGCCAGAATGGCGGCCTGTACCCGCCCGCCCGGACACAGGCCCGAGCGGTCGCCGTGATCGTCGGTGGAGGGGTGTCGATAGCGTAGGGCTGACCGGAGCGTAGAAGCGCGGCTTGACTGTAAGGTCCCCCCTTGCACACTGTAAGGTCCCCCCTTACACTCTAAGGCATGACGGCTCTCGACACCTGGTACGCAGAACTGCGCCACGCGCTCGCTCAGGCGGCTGAACAGGCCGATCCGGTAAAGCGCGCCCAACACGCAGCCCGGATCCAGCGCGAGCTTGCGCAAGGTACCGAGGAGGCCGCTGCGATCTACCGGATCGCTATCGAGAAGCTCAAGGAGTCGGACTTGAGTTACGGGCAGATCAGCACCACGCTCGCCATCGCGCGCGGCACCGTCCAGGGACACGCCGAGCACAGCCGGCGCATCGGCCTTGTGCCGGGCCTGATCTTCGCCTTCCGCGACAAGGCCGGCCGCTGGTATCCCGCCAGGCCTGAGGAAATCCTGCCAGGCGGCCCATACGCAACCGGCGACAGCATCACGAGTGACGGCTTCCGTGAAGACAGCATCACGATCCGCGGCGACCGGCCGAGCCGGTTCGCCGGCCAGGAGCTCGTCTGCGCATACGAGGACACGCCGTCAGGGCGGATCACAGACGACTCTCCCGGCTACGGATACCACCTCACCAATTACGGCCGACAGCGGCGTGCTACCCGGGCAGTCCACAATGCCCTCTGGGCACTCGCGGAAGACGCGCCAGGGGAGACGACGGCATAGTCCTGGTCCGGTCCCGTTCCGCTCCGGGACGCCCGTTGTCTAGAGAAGGTACGGACTCCGCATGTGATGATCCGCCCCGGTCAGTGGCAGTTGAGGGTGACGATGCCAGGTGGTCCGAGGGCGGGCAGAATGACAGCATGACGGATGACCCCTTCGAAGCATGCTGGTACCGCTGGGAGCGCGCCGACTCTCACCGCCGAGACATGGTGAACGTGTGGAACGACTACGTCGAGCGGCAGACCCACGACTTCGAGCTGGTGCACGAGGGCCAGGGGGTTCACATCATGCGCGTAATCGAGAACGAGCCCGTCCCGGCAGACTTCGCAGGATTGTTTGGAGAGTGGCTCTACAACCTGCGAGCGTCACTCGACTACATCATTTGGGCCGCAGCTTCCTACGAATCCGGAATGCTGCCGCCACCCAACGAGGGGGTTCTTCAGTACCCCATCTATGACAACGAGGCCACATGGAAGGCCAATCTCTATCGCATCAAGGGACTGCCAGAGCACCAGCAGCAGCGACTCAAGATGATGCAGCCATTCGCGAGCGATCCGGACGCGAATTTTCTAGGGTGGATCAACCGGCTCGCTCGCATTGACCGGCACAGAACACTGGTTGATGGTGCCTGCTACCTCGCGGAGCTACGACCCGTCTTGGCGACCGATCGCAGCAGGAAGGTAGTCCTGCAATGGGGCAGCAGAGTGGTCCGAGGGCCAGCGACCGACGTGGTTCGCGTGACCATCACTCCCTGGGACGACGACGCCACGGTGAGACTTAACCCTCGCGCGGGCCTGGACCCAGAGATCGATCAGTGGTCGGTCTCGCCCTTCTGGGGGTCGAAGCGCTTCGGTGACCGGGTGGCCTTCATGCAGATGTCGGTAGAGGGTGAGATCGCGACCTACGAGTACGACTGCAAGGGCACAAGCCGTCGTGCGGACATGCTGACGGACGACTTCCGGCATGAGTGTGATGCTCGTGGAGGCGGCAAGCTGCCGGTACATACTGCCCGTCCTTCTGTGCAGTGGAGTGCGCCAGTCAGCCCCACGCCGACAACGCTTGAGCGCATCAACGGCGAGGTGGAGGAAATACAACAGCCTCCAAGAGCCGATTAGATGCAATTGTCACGCCCGTGCCAGAGGTTTCCTAAGATTCAATCGGTCATGAGGTCGGCCCCCACTGGATTCGGTATGAGCGGGCGTTCGCACGTCGGCTTCGCGCACACAGATCACCCGGCTCTGTACGGGCTGCGAGCGTATCCGACCCGCAGCAACCGTCGCCCATAAGGCGGATAGCGCGCCGTCACCACAGCACTGTTGTGTCGTCGGTAACGCCACGCAGTCACAGGCCAGCCACAAGGTGCCGGGGCGGTCATGCCTGTCATCTCAAAGGAGCCTGGCAGCCATTTCGCGGGGCACCGCTAAGGCGTCTGCACCCCTACGGCCGTCTTGTACTGCTCGACGACGTCGGCCGGCACACGGCCGCGGTCCTTGATCTCGATGCCCTGCCCCTTGGCCCACTCGCGGACCTTAACGCTGTCGACGGGGGCGCCGCCGCGCCGACCGCGGACCGCGCGCATGGCCGCCCCGCCGGCCCGCCGCGCGTGCGCCAGGTACAACTCCAGTGCCTCTCGCAGCTCACCGCTGTGCGCCGCGCTGAGGTCGATCTCGTATTCCGTGCCGTCCAGGCCGAAGCGGACGGTGCCAGCCGCCTCGCCGCCGTCGAGGTCATCAATGAGTAGCGTCTGAATTCTCTGGGCCATGAAAGACATCCTAATCCCCTTTGGTGAGGGAAAGCGCGCCGCCGCGCGCCGCCTAACCGGTCGCCGGCCATTCACGCCGGCCCATGCATCAGCGATTCCCGCAGTTTGCAGTGGCCCGTGACGGGCATCTCGGCCCGGTGGGGTAGCTCTGAGCCGGGCGGGCCTCTTTAAGTGGCAGGGGGCAGGTCTGCGGTTTGCCATCCAAGTTGGCCCAGCGGCAGTTCCGGGAGTGGTTTTGTCATTTATTCCGGCCCGGCGTGTGGTGTGCTGCTTTCCCAGGCTTGGGTGTGGCTGCGCCGGTTTCGGTTCGGGGGCGTCCGGGGAGCCGGGGTGGGCAAGAACGGGGGGCCATGGGTGCCCGTCACTCGGCTTCGGTGAAACGGTCGCGGAGCTCCTCCTGGAAGTCAAGGGGGGTGATCAGGTTCTCACATTCGATGTCCAGGACCCTGCAGCCGAGTTCGGCGGCCAGGCGGAAGATCGGGGCGAGGGCATCGTCGTAGTTGCCGCGCACTTGAAGCATGATTGAGTCCACGGGGTCGATGGAGCCGAGGATCAGCTCGATGGACCAGCCTGGCCCCTCGGCCTGGCCCCGCTTTGGGTTAGTCAGATCGGACTCGGGGAGGGCCCGCCGGACCGCGTCAAGGACCCAGGGCTTTGGCCCTAGCGGCGGCGTGCCCTCGTCATCACGGAGGCCTTCCATGGAGGTGACGTGGCCGGGCAGCCGAAGCAGGAGTACCTCCCAGCTCACGTGGCCCCTCTCAGGATGATGCGCGTACCGGTGCGCCCACGGCGCCGATTTGCCTGAGATTACCTTCGCTGGCGATCGGCAGCCCGCATCAGCGACGGTCACGCCTGGTCACAGCAGCGCTGAAACGCGGGCGCGATATCGCCGAATATTTAAGCTTGCTGAGTTCGTCGCACGACCGATGACCAGCGAGCCGATCGTCCAGTTCTGCGCTTGCGGTCTCTTTGGAGGGACAACCCCTAATCGGACGTCGATCTGCGCCTTGAGCTTGATCCGCATCCTCAGGAATCAGCAATTCTCTGACGTACCAGCTGCAGAAGTTTGCGCATTCCCGCAGTTCACGGTCCTGCGGGACCACCTGCTGGGCGTTAGCGTCTTCGCGAATACCTCGCACGTGGAATCGATGGGATAAGTCAGTCATGCGACAGCTGCGGTATTCGGTAGGCGTATACTGTTGGTGTCAGAAATGACATGTCCATGGCCCAGGGTGACAGGCATCTAATCTTTCCCCCATGGCAAGCGGTGCCGGGCGTGCTCATGACCATGATCTCTGACAGCACGTACAGGGCGTGCTGTCCCGGGCATGCGGCCTCTGCGCTTAGGTGGAACACCTCGTTTCGCGTGAGGAGAACCTCTTCGCCGGCGCCTTGGGTGCCTTTGACCTCCACATGCAACGACTGCCCGGTCCCATTCCGGCACTCAAGGTCGTAGCCGAGGTTCAGGTGCCCGACGCGTGTGACATTCCATCCCAGTTGGGTGAAGTAGGACTCGGCGCTGTCCTCCGCGTAAACCTCCACCGCGCGCCGCACAGCCGCATCCCGAAGCAGTCCCTGAACCCTGTCAAGATCAGCCGCGCCGCCGGATTCCGCCTGACTGGCCGAGGGCTTGGACCGGGTATTCGCGCCGTCTGATGGGACGACATCTCCGTACAGCACCAAAAGCAGCGTGAGCATCCGGCCGAAGTCGTCCACCAGCGTGTCTTCCGGCGGGATGCCCCCGGAGTCATAGCATATGGCGAATATGTTCGCGTGCTCGTAGTTCGTGATGCGCTGCCGGGCGTACTGCTTGACAGGTGCCCGCGCGGCGGCGAGGTCCATCCCGACGGTTAGGTCCACGCCGAGATGGCTCTCGGCAAGTTCCCGGATGGTGCTTCGTGCCACGGCGCCGTTGGCCCGCAACCGCCTGGCGTTGTTGACCGGGCGCATCCTGCCAGACCGCAGCTCACTCGATCCTTGCTGCAGCGACAAGTAGGCGCGTGAGCCGTCGGCCGCAAAGAGATAAGCGAGATAGATCCCCTCCGTAGCGCGCGGAGAGCGCCGACGGGAGAACACACGCACCCACGGAACCGGGCCATAGCTGCCCTGGTGACCGCCGATGGTTGCTTCTAGCCCCGCTGGCGCTAGCCCAGGATCCTCCGACAAAACGTCTAGGAGTAGGCGGCGCAGTTCTAGGCACGCAGCTTCCCTCTCGCGCATCGCCGGACTCGGGTCGACCGTATAGCTGGGCGCGAAGTTCAAAATTCCCTGGAGAACAGCGTCGAGCTTAGGCATGGCAGGACGATATCCGAGCCCACTGACATCGCGGCCAGACTAGCGCCGCGTCACCCCGGCCACCTCTCAGGGTCGCACCAGGATCGTGGATGGCACGCATCACGATCACAGAACGTGATGGCAGAGGCGTGGGGTGCGGCCTTCCCGGGTCGCCTTCTGAAGCGTGTGCGCCGCCAGTATGTCACGAGTGGATTGTCGGACCTGCCCTCTAACGTAGGGCGAGATGTCATGACGTCAGCGCAAGCGATCACTTTGACAGGAGGCCTGCTGATGCCCCGAGCCTTGCAGCGCTATGCGGCCGTTTCGCTCTTCTGCGGCTGCGGTGGGATGGATCTTGGCGCTGAGCAGACGGGCCGCGCGCAGGTGGTCTGGGCCATCGATAACGAGCATTGGGCGGTCGAGACCTATAAACGGAATCTCGGCCACCACATCGTCGAGGCGGATATAACCCAAGTTGATGTGCCTGACGTGCCCTGTGACATCTTGCTTGCGGGCCCTCCATGCCAGGACTATTCGACCTTGTGGAATCACGACGGACTGAAGACCGCGCGGGGTAATCTATTTCGTCAGGTCGCCCGCTTCCTGAGCGAACTGCAGCCGGCCGCCTTTGTCCTGGAAAATGTGCCCGGGCTTCTGTCCGCCAACGGCGGCGCAGCCTGGACGATGGTCAGGCATGCCCTCCGGTCACCGGCAAGTTCCGCGGGTCGCAGCGATAGGCCGTCGGTTCGCTATGACATCAGCGCTCAAGTCGTGGACATGGCAGATTTGGGCGTACCGCAACACAGGGAGCGACTAATTGTCGTGGGAGTGCGCGGGGATCTGGAGGTCCGCCCGCCTCTTGTGCCCATTCCATATGCAGCACGACATGTTACTGTCCGAGAGGCTCTCGACCTCGATCCGCTACCCGACGGCGCTCCCAATCACGAGCGCGGCCTGGACAGCGAGCAGGTTGCTGCGCGCCTGAAGTTGATCCCGCCAGGGGGCAATTACGAGGCCATCCCAGCCGGGCACCCTTACGCAGTCAAGGGACTGATTAGCCATGTCTACCGACGACTCGACCCTGATAAGCCTGCCTATACCATTATCGCGGGAGGTGGTGGAGGCACTCACGGCTACCACCATGTCGAGTCGCGACGGCTGAGCAACCGGGAGAAAGCTAGGCTTCAAGGGTTTCCGGACACTTTCGTTTTCGAAAATGGGTGCATCGGCGCTAGCCGAAATGAGGCGAGGTCGAGTTATCCGCGGGTCCGAAGGCAGATAGGTAATGCAGTACCGCCGCCCGGCGCCGCAGTAATCGTTAGTGCGCTCGCGGATGTCTTGCAAGCTGCCGGCGTCCAGCCCAAGAGGGACTCGTGAACAGCGCGGCTTCCGGTCCCCGGCCGGGACCGGCGGATCATCAGTCCGCTGGTCAATTAAGAGGGGTTATATACCTGAGCTGCTCAGACACTGGTCTTGAGGAGTAGCTGAGGGCGCATTTGACCACGCATCTACCACGGCCGGAGACTGCTTCCTCAGGAAGCCGTTGGCGCGTGGCTAGCGATGCGCCGACCTCCGCTCGTTTCTCACAGATGACCCGATTATGGGCGCCAAGCTTCTAGCTTGCACTTTCCCTCCAAAGCGCGCCGAACGGCGGATATTTCGCGTCATGTCCTGGCCCGGCCGCCACCGTCCGTAACCCGAGCCGGGGTGGCCGTACGCCAGCTGGAGCCGCCGCGATAAGCATCCCGGCGCCATCGTGAGCACGGCGGAGATGCCCAGCGGGCATGCCGGCAACGGACGT
>Ga0265338_10006932_pt1 | contig 14255 bp, 13 predicted proteins | sample 42126metaG_FD_193579 | JGI IMG/M metagenome (GOLD analysis project Ga0265338, IMG submission 193579) | Rhizosphere microbial communities from Carex aquatilis grown in University of Washington, Seatle, WA, United States - 4-21-26 metaG | ecosystem: Host-associated > Plants > Roots > Rhizosphere... | reverse complement strand
GCTGCCGCGGCGTAGGTGATGGCGGCGAGTGCCTTGCCGGCAAAGATGTGGCCGCGGTCGAGCGACCGGGTGAAGATCGTCTTCAGGGTGCCGTTGTGATCCTCGGCCGCGATGATGTCGCCCGCCACCAGGGCGGTCACCAGCGGAAACAGCCAGATCGACGCGAACAGCAGCAGCACCAGCGGGATGGCGAGGCCCGACTCGCGGACGTACTTGCCGAAGGCCACGTCGTTCGGCGAGCCGCCCTGCAGCGTCAGCGCCGTGACGAAGATCAGCGGCACCGCCAGCGCCGCGCCCAGGCCCAGGAACGTCCGCTTCTGGTGTACCAGCTTGCGCAGCTCCCACGCGTAGGCCGTCAGCACCCCGGGCATCAGGTGACCGCCTCCAGGCCCGGCAGCGGAGCCAGCGGCTGGTGGCCGCCCGGCTCGGTGAGCTGGAAGAACAAATCCTCGAGCGTTGCCTGCTGCGGCACCAGCGCCCGGACGCCGATGCCCTCGCGGATCAGCTCCGCGACGAACCGCTCCACGGTCTCCTCGGACGCACCGAACCGCAGCTCGTCGCCACCACGGGCAACATCGTCAAGGCCCAGCCGGAGGCCGACGCGCTCGGCGGCTTCCGGATCAGACGTGCGCACCGTGTACCAGGTGCCCAGTGACTGCTTCAGAGTCGCCACCTGGCCCTCGTAGAGGATCCGGCCCCGATTGATGATGGCAACTCTGTTGCAGAGCTCCTCGACGTCGGCCATCTGGTGGCTCGAGAGGAGCACGGTGATGCCCTCGCTCGCCAGCCGCCGGATCAGCACCTTCATGTCGCGCATGCCGGCCGGGTCGAGGCCGGTGTTGGGCTCGTCCAGGATCAGCAGCCGGGGCCGCCGGATCAGCGACGCAGCGATCCCCAGCCGCTGCTTCATCCCGTGCGAATAGGTGCCCACGCGATCGCGCTGGCGGTCGGCCAGGTCGACAGCCTCGAGCATCTCGTCGATCAGCGAGGCGGCGTCACCGCCGTCGAACGCCGCCAGCAACTCCAGGTTCTTGCGGCCGGTCAGATACGGATAGAAGCGCGGCGCCTCGACGAACCCCGCGACCCCTTCCAGCGCGCGGCGGCCCATCACCATTGGATCGCGCCCGAACAGCTTTGCCACGCCGGCGGTGGGCGTGATCAGCCCCAGCAGCATCCGCAGCGACGTCGTCTTCCCCGCACCGTTGGGCCCGAGGTAGCCGTAGATGTCTCCGGTAGAGACGGTCAGGTCGACGCCGTCCACCGCGAGCACATGGCCGTACCTCTTGACCAGTCCGCGGGCTTCGACCGGGGGCGAGCCCGCGGACATGGTCGTTCGACCGGACGTGCCCAAACTCACCCGATTGCCCGTGCCGCTGCCTCGGCGGCCGGTGCCGGGAGGGATCCGATCAACGTGTAGCGGACACCGCCCCGATCCCACTGGATGGCGGTGCCAAGTGCGGTGGAAAGCTCGTGGGCGGCCGCGCCGTGCACGGCGACCGTCGGCAGCGACGACAACATGCTGTGACCGCCGAGCTCGCCGTTCAGGGGCTGCTCGAGCACGAGGATGGCGCCCAGGCCGCGTCCGTAGACCACCATCGCGCCCTTGCTCGACGACGACTCGACGAGACGCACCGTCTGGCGGGGGACGCCGACCAGCTGTGCCGGGGCCGAGAGCGGGAACGACAGCGCGTGCGCGACGGCGTCCACGCCGGACACCTCGGGATTGCCGTGGTCGTCGGAGTCGCCTGGCATGTGAGTGGGCGCCGTCACGTGGACGACCTTCGCCCCGGGCGCCAGCGATACACGCAGGTCGGATGCGGGCACCGACCCGAAGCTGATGCTCGTCGCCTTCAGAGACAGCACGGGAGTCGAGTCACCCTGGCTGTAGACCGCCACCTTGAGCGGCACGCCGTGGGCGGCGTCCCAGCCGAGCTCCACCGACCCCAGCAGTCCCGCGCTGTGCTTCGGCGAGATGCGCACGGTGTAGGCCGGCTGGCCACCGATGTTGGTGGGCACCGGACCGGCCAGCGACACGTGCTGCAGGAGCGGTTGCAGCGCCTGCCTGATCCCGGAGATGCTGGGCACCTGCCGCGCGCTCGTGCCGCCGGAGTACGGTCGCCAGCCGCCCTGGCGCAGCGCCATCATGTAGGCGGTGTTGGACGCCACGTCGTAGACCGTCAGGGCTCGCCCGTCGAACCCGATCTCGGTGTCGCCGGTCGATGCCTGCAGCTCGAGCCGGAGCCGTCCGCCGCCGGCCCACAGCCGTCCAGTCGCTCCCGTCACCAGCGGTGAGGAGGCTGCACCGGGAAGCCCGGTCTGGAGCAGGTGGTCGGTGAACGCGATCCGCGCCGTGACACCGCTGACCGGCCGGCCCGCGAGGGCGGAGTGGATGGCCGCAGCCAGCGATCGCGGAGGCGGCTTGGGACCGCTGCGCGTACTGACGGCATAGGCGGTCGCGCCGGACACGATCCCGATCACCAGGACCGCGATCACGAGCCGAAGAGTGGATGTCCGCCGCAGAATGTTCATTCGCCGCCCCCTGCCTCTGACAGGTCAGGTTCGGTTGTAGCCGGGCTTTCTGAGAGCGGTTTGAGAGCGGGAAGATGGATCGAGAACCGCGATCCATCGATGACGAGGCTGCCGCCGTGGCGCTCGGCCGTCGCCCGCACCAGGGCCAGGCCCAGCCCGGAACCGCCGCCGCCCTCCGCGCCGGGCCCTCGCCAGAAGCGCTCGGTCGCGAGATCCGCCTGGCCTTCGGCGATGCCGGGGCCGCTGTCGCTCGCCGTCAGCCATGCCTCCCCGCCTGCGCCGCCGCATTCCACCTCGACCCGCCCGCCGGGCGGCCCGTGGCGGCGCGCGTTGTCGACCAGGTTGGCGAGGGCGCGCTCCAGGGCGTCGCGATCTCCCCGCACCCAGGTGGCGCCGTTCGCCTCCACCGCGACGTCCGCATCGCCGTCATACGCGTGAGCCAGCTCGTCCAGGCGCACCGGCTCGGTGGGCAGCTCGGCGGCATCCTCGCGGGCCACGGCCAGCAGCTGGTCGACCAGCCGGCTCAGCCGCTCCGCATCTTCGCGCAGGTCGTGAAGTGCCGCGGGGTCGGCGCCGTTTCGCTCCAGGTAGGCGGCGTTGCCGCGGAGCGCGGTCAGCGGGTTTCGCAGCTCGTGCGAGGCATCGGCGATGAATCGCCGCTCCGAGTCGCGAGCGCGCTCCAGCGCGGACAGCATCCGGTTGAGCGTCTCGGCCAGACGCTGTACCTCGTCCGGTGTACTGCCCCGCCCGGTATCGACCGGCAGCCGCAACCGCGGGTCGCCGCGGACCTCGATCACCTCTGCGCCGGCGGCCAGCCGGCGTAGCGGAGCAAGCGCACCGCCGGCCAGGAAGTAGGCGATAGGGATCACCAGCACGGCGGCGGCCAGAGCCGATAGAAGGATCAATGCCCGCGACTCCGCGAGCGTCGAGGTGACGTCCTCGGTGGTCGACGCCACGACGACGGCACCGCCGGATGCCGATCCTCCAAGCGACGCCAGAGGCGCGACGTACACCCGGAGCTGCTGGTCGTCGCCCACGTCGACCGTGGCGAAGCCGGAGCGGCCCGACGAGATCGCAGCGCCGATCTCGCTGCCCACAGGGAGGGCGGTTCCCCCCAGCGAGAGGGAACGGGCTACAACCTTGCCGCTCGAGTTGACAACCTCGACCTGCAGGGGGTGTGGGCCCAGCGACTGCTCCAGGACGCGGGCGGAGGTGATCAGCTTCGGCGTCGAGGCGCTCAGCTGCGCGATCGTCGCCGCCCGGTCGCGCAGGCTGGAGTCAAGCGACTCGTGGAGGTGACGGCCGAGGAAGATCTGCACGCCGACCCCGAGCACCACCATGGCGACGATGATCGACACGGCCGCCGCGGCAGCGACCCGGGTTCGCAGCCGGGGTCTCGCCAGTCGGCGGGAGGCGGCCATCAGCGGCGGAGCATGAAGCCGACCCCGCGGACGGTCTGGATCAGCTGGGGCTCCCCCAGCTTGCGCCGCAGGTAGGCCACGTACCGGTCGACCACGTTCTCGGTCACAGCGGCGCCGTCGCTCCACACCGCGTCGAGCGCGGCGCGCCGGCCGACGACCTTGCCCGGCCGCCGCAGCAAGAGCTCCAGCAACCCCGCCTCACGCGGCGTCAGGTCGATCTCCACCCCACCCCGCGTTGCCTGCCGCGACTCGAGGTCGAACACCAGGTCGGCGTAGGCGAGCCGCCGGTTGACCGTCCCGCGCCGGAGCAGCGCCCGCACGCGGGCCACCAGCTCCTCATGCGCGAACGGCTTGACCAGGTAGTCGTCGGCGCCGGCCTCCAGCCCGGCCACCCGGTCGGACACCGCATCGCGGGCAGTGAGCAGCAGGATCGGCGTGGTCAGGACCTTCTCGCGGAGCCGGCGGGCGACCGCCAGCCCGTCCATTCCGGGCATGGTCACGTCCAGGACGATCGCATCCGGTGCGTCACGCTCGGCCATCGCCAGGGCGGCGCCACCGTCGGCTGCAGAGACGGTGACGTAGCCCTCAGCGCCCAGGGTGCGCTCCAGCATCCGCACCACCGGCCGGTCGTCGTCGACCACCAACACACGTTCGGACATGGGAATTGAGTGTACTCGGACCCATCCACGTCCTTCGACAACTTCCGGACCTACGGTTCGTCCAAACCGAGGGATGGGCGGAACCGGTCGTAGCTCGTGGTAGGCCTGATCATGCGCCGCGCGCTGCTGGCGATTCCGACCCTGCTCGGAATCAGCCTGATCTCGTTCATCCTGGTCAAGCAGATTCCAGGCGACCCGGTGCGGATCGCCTGCGGCAAGCAGTGCGATCCCAGGTCGCTGGCCCGACTGCGGGAGGAGATGCATCTCGAGGAGCCGTTGTGGCAGCAGTACATGCTGTTCGTGCGCTCGACCTTCGATCCCAACAGCCCCCAGAACCAGGAGCTGCTGAGCAAGGGCAGGAACAGCGCCGAGCTGGCGACAGGCGCGATCGCGATCGAGATCGTCCTCGGGCTGAGCATCGGCATCATCGCCGCCATGCGCCACCGGACGCGCGTGGACTCCAGCATGAACATGATCGCGATCCTCTGCTTCGCGGTGCCGACGTTCGTCGTCGCCGAGTTCCTGTTCGTGTGGTTCACGCTGCCCTGGCCCAACTGGGACTTCTCGAACTGGTTCAACGAGTCGCCGCTGCCGCCGTCGACGTTCTGGGGCGCGTTCGTGCCCAGCTACTGGGTGCACAACCTGTTCCTGCCGTCGTTCGCGCTTGCCCTGGCCGGAGTCGGGGGCACCGCACTGCTGATGCGGTCGAGCCTGCTCGAGGTGCTGCGCGCCGACCACCTGACGACCTCGCTGGCGCAGGGCATGACCCGCGGTAACCTCGTCCGCCACCGGGCGATGAAGCTCGCCCTGCTCCCGGTCGTGACCATGCTGGGACTCGACTTCGGGCGCCTGATCGGCGGCGCGATCGTGGTCGAGATCATCTTCAACTGGCCCGGCATCGGGAGCATGGTGATCGGCCAGATCAACGCCCGCGATGCGCCGGCCGTGGTCGCCACGGTGACGTTCCTCGCGGCCATCTACGTCGTCCTGAACGCGTTCGTGGACGTGCTCTACATGTTCATCGACCCGCGGATCCGCCAGCACTGACGGCGACGCTACGCCGGCGCGGCGACCAGGTCGCGCACCCGCACCTGTTCGCTGAGCAGGCGCCGGAAGCGAGCGCCGTCCTCTCCCACCCATGCGCCGCACAGGGCGCGGCCGGCCGGGTAGCAGATGATGTAGGTGCGCGAGGTGGGGTCCTTCATGAACCGGAGGACATGCGCCGAGATCTGGGGCGTCATCAGCGCCCACCGCTCCATGTACGCACGGATCTCGTCGTCGCTCGCCCCCTCCTCATGCAGCATCAGAGATGCGTTCACGTCCGCCCAGGCGCACGGCTCCATCGCCTCCTCCACGGCGAGAGCCTGATGGAGGTCGAACTGGATCCCTGCGCCGCGGGCCAGCTCCGCCAGCTCCTCCGCCGCACCGCCGGCCAGAAGCACCGACGGGGCGAGCTTGGCGATGCCCTCAGCGATCAGCGACTGGGGGGTCGGCACAAGCACGATGGACTCTTCGAGCAGCCCGCGGTCCCGGACCAGCGCCTTCTCCTTCGCGCAGCGCTCGGTGTGATGCCCGGGGTATGCCTCGTGGGCGGCAATCGTCAGCAGCTCGACCACCGGCATCGGCAGGTCGACGTTGATCTCGATCTGGCTGCGGTAGCCGCCCCGGTAGGAGCAGAACGCCATCCAGGGCACGTCGCGGACGATCTTCAGGTCGACACCTTCGCCGTCGGGCAGATCGACCACCCTGTGCGTCCACTCGCGCGCCACCTCGAGCACCGACGCCGTGAACTGCTCGACCTGCTCGGCCGGGACCCGTTGCGCCTCACGGGCACGCTGGTAGCGCTCGGCGAGCGTGCCCTCGCCCGGAAGCAGCCCCTCGAGCTCGGCGTGGGCCGCCGCGAAGACCGATTCGTCGGTATGGGTCGGCCTGACGCCGTAACAGGCCTCGACCTCGTCGGCGTAGGACTGCCCCTCCTCGGCCAGCGCGCCCGCGTAGGCCCGCAGGCCGACCACCTGGTCGCGCAGCCAGCCGTCGCCCAGCTGGGCGAGCAGGGCCTCCGCCTCGTCGACCAGCACGCGCGGGTCGGCCGGAGGCTCAGCCGCGACCGCTGCCGCCAGCTCCGCAGGCCCGTAGTAGGCGTCGACCACGCCCTCCACATGCCTGCCGAGCTGCAGCCCGAGGCGCAGGTACCGCTCAACGATCGCGTCGTTCATCGGGCCAGCCTACGGCACAGCGAGTGCGGCGTCAGTCGCCGGCGTCGGAGAGCAGCGCCGGCCGCGCCCGCTCGCGCGCATCGTCGAGCTCCGCCACGCGGACGTCGCGGGCGTGGACGTCGATCGGCTCCACGATCGCGATCTCGCGCGCGCCCCCGGTCGCGCCGTGCTCCTCGAAGCGGCGGGCCGTCACCAGCACCCGACCCTCCAGCGAGCCGACCGACGCGTTGTACGCCTCGACCGTCGAGTTCAGGCGCTTGCCGACCACCTGGATGTGCTCGGCGTACTTGGCCAGGCGGTCGTGCAGCTCGCGGCCCAGCTCGGAGACCGCCCGGGCGCCGTCGGCGACCTTCTCCTGCTGCCAGCCGTAGGAGACAGCGCGGAGCAGCGCGATCAGCGTGGTCGGCGTGGCGATCAGCACCGACTGGTTGACGCCCTGTTCGATCAGGCCCGGCTCGGCCTCCAGCGCGCCGTTCAGGAAGTGCTCGCCGGGCAGGAACAGGAACACGAAGTCGGGAGCGGACGGGAACTGCGACCAGTAGCTCTTGGCCGACAGCTTGCGGACATGCTCCCGCAGCAGCCGTGCATGTGTCTTCAGATGCGCCACACGCTGATCCTCGTCGGTTGCCTCGTAGGCATCGAGGAAGGCGGTCAGCGGCGCCTTGGCATCGACAACCACGTGCTTGCCACCGGGCAGGTTCACGATCAGGTCGGGCCGCAGCATCTGGCCGTCGGCGGTCACGGTGCTCTGCTCGACGAAGTCGCAGTGGGCCACCATGCCGGCCATCTCCACCACCCGCCGGAGCTGCATCTCGCCCCACCGACCACGGGTGTGGGGCTGGCGGAGAGCGGCAACCAGGGATCCGGTCTCGCCGCGCAGGCGGTCCTGCTGCTCGGCCAGCAGGCGCAGCTGCTCGTTGAGGGCGCCCGACGTGCGCACCCGGTCGCGGTCCAGCTTCTCCAGCTGGCCGTCCACCTTCGTCAGCGACTCACGGATCGGCGCCACCAGCTGCTCCACGGCCTTCTCGCGCTTCTCGAGCTCCCCCCTGGCCTCGGTCTGGTAGCGGCCGAGCGATTCCCGGGCGAGGGCAATGAACTGCTGGTTGTTGCTGCGCAGCGCGTCGGCTGACAGCGCCTTGAACGTCGCCTCCAGCCGGCGATCGGCCTCCTCGACGGCACGCACGCGCTCGTCGGATGCCAGGCGCTGGTGGTGCAGCTCGGCGCGCAGCGCAAGGATCCGGCCGCGCAGGGCCAGCGCCACAAGGGCCGCCCCGATCAGGCCTCCTACGATCAACCACACCACGCTCATCTCCTGCCTCCATCTCAAACGAGAGCCGGACGTTCAAGAATGGCAGGCGGGTCGGACGGAGCGGTCAGATCCAGTCGCCCGAAGCGCCCGCGGCGGCCAGGGCGTCGGCCCGGAGGACGTAGTCCTGCATGTGGACGATCAGTCCGTCGCGGAGCGTGAAAACGATGCACGCCTGCCCGCGGTCGGGCCCGTCCGGCGTCGGCCCGATGTCCGGCGCGCGCACGGACATGACGACGTGGTCGCCCGCTGCCACCAGCTCGAGCGCTTCGACCGCGGGCATCCGGCCGGAGCGCCGGCGGGCGATCTCCAGCACCTGCTCCCGGTTACCGCAAACCCACTCCGGGACGATGCCGAGATGCTGGACGTCAGGGGCCAGCACGGCCCCCATCCGCTCGAGGTCACCGCGCCGCATGGCGTCCAGCCAGTCCGAGAAGACGATCTCGATGTTCGACCGGTGTACGCCTTCTGACACCACGTTCGCACTGTACCGTTCGGCGGGTCATGGCCGACGTCGCGGGAGACTGGAAGTGGGATGAGACACTGTTTGCCGGCAGTGCGCGTTACTACGCGACCGGCCGCTTCGCCTACCCCGTCGAGCTGGCCGAGGCAGTCCGGGCCGAGCTGCAGCTGGACGGCACCGGCCGCCTGCTCGACGTCGGCTGCGGACCGGGATCGCTGACCCTCCTGATGGGGCCGCTGTTCGCGGCGGCGGTCGGAGTCGACGCCGACGCCGGGATGGTCGAGGAGGCTGCCCGGCAGGCGAGCGAGCTGGGGCTGAAGAACGTCCGTTTCGAGGAGCTGCGCGCGGAGGATCTCCCAGGCGACCTCGGGACGTTCCGCGTCGCCAGCTTCGCCCAGTCCTTCCACTGGATGGACCGGCCCCGCGTGGCCGCCGCCGTGACGCAGATGCTGGACCCCGGCGGCGCCTGGATACACGTGCATGCAACCACTCACCGCGGCACCCGCGATAGCGGGCCGCCGCTCCCGTACCCCGAGCCTCCGCGTGACCGGATCGACGACCTGGTACGCGCCTACCTGGGACCGGTTCGGCGCGCGGGCCGCGGCATCTTGCCCAAGGGCCCAGCCAGCGGCGAGGACGAGATCCTCTCCGCGACCTCCCTGGAAGGTCCGCGGGAGCTGACCGTCGGCGGGGGTCGGGTGCTGGAGCGATCCGAGGACGAGGTGGTCGCCTCGATCTTCTAGCTCTCGTCCGCGACGCCGCACCTGTTCGGGGAGCGCGTGGCCGAGTTCGAGGGCGACCTGCGCCGGCTGCTGCGGGAGACAGCACCCGACGGCCGCTTCAGTGAGCGGACGCGCGAGATCGCCGTCTCGATCTGGCGCGTGCCCGAGACTGGTTCCTAGACCGGGATCGGCAGGCGGTCGGGCGCAACCTCGGCTTGCCGGGCCGTGTCGCTGAACATGACGTCGCGCGAATAGTGGGCGTCGAGCAGGTCGCGGCGAAGCAGCCGCGGGAACCGCTCCAGGAAGCGGTCGAAGTCGGTGAGCTCCGGCGCGATCGTCATGTGATGCGCCACGGCCCGTACCCAGGCGGTGGTCATCGTGACGTGGAAGCGCTCCGGCGCGCCATGCGCCGCCGCCATGTGGGACAGGATCCGGGCAGCCCGCTGCGCGGCGTCCTCGATGCCGTGCTCTGCCACCAGCGCGAACGCCAGCCGCACATGCTCGCGGTGGCCGAACGGCTCAACCCGGCCGTGCGCAACGGCATCGATGTAGGCCGCGTTGGCGTTGGTCGGGGTTTCTGGATCCGGCATGGCTCGAGCGTCCGCGGGGTACGATCCCTACCCCTGCGGGCGTAGCTCAATGGTAGAGCAGAAGCCTTCCAAGCTTACGACGGGAGTTCGATTCTCCTCGCCCGCTTTCTTCTTCTTGTCCTCGGGTTCATCCAGGGCTCTAGACGGAGGTGGTCGGATGAATGACAAGCCCAACTGGCGGGTTGCGCGCCTCGACGATATCGAGCCACGCGGCAGAGACATTCCGGTGCGCGAGCACCTCGGGATCCACGCATTTGGAATCAACGCCTTCACGCCCGGCGAGGACGGCACGCTGATCGGCGGGCACGACGAGGCCGGGTCGGGCCAGGAGGAGCTCTACATCGTGCTCGACGGGAGCGCGACGTTCGAGATCGACGGCGAGGAGTTCGACGCGCCGACCGGAACGCTGGTGTACGTCGCCCCGGAGGCGCGGCGGAAGGCGACCGGGGAGGGAACCGTGCTCGCCATCGGCGCGACGCCCGGCGAGGCGTACGAGGGCGTCGACTGGGGTGACGCCTGGCCCTTCCACAGCGAGTCGATGAAGGCATACCGCGAGCAGCGGTACGCCGACGCGCTGGAAGCGGTCCGCGGCGCCCTCGAGCGCATGCCGGATCACGCGGGGTTGAACTACAACTACGCGTGCTTCGCAACACTCGCGGGCGACACCGGCGACGAGACGTTCGCCCACCTCCGCCGGGCGGTCGAGCTGCGTCCTCGGTTCCGCGAGGACGCACGCAGAGACGACGACTTCGCCGCAGTCCGCGACGACCCTCGGTTCGAGCAGGCTCTTCGCTGAAACGGGGGCGGGCGTTCGCCTCCCGGCCCTCTTCCCGCGTCCCTCTACGCGCTGAACGGCCACCCGCGCAGGGTCAGCAGCGGGTGCCTCCAGCTGTTCGTACGTGATGGCGTGAACGGGGACGTGCCCTGGGCGACGGTGCCGTCGGCGCCGGCGCGTAGAACAGCTGGTACTCGGCCCAGATGCCCTCGTACCGCATGAACCGCGGTGACGATACCGAGACCCGCATGATCCCGGTCGGAGTCACGCCGTCCAGCCCGTCCGGCCCGTAGACCGTGGAGGCCGGGTGCGCATGGTCGTTCTGCAGGGGGAGCCCCAACTGCTGAACCAGCGCGATCGCCTGCGGCGGATTGCAGGCCACGCTACGGCTGAGCCGCTCGCGGTGGCATCGGGGTAACCCCTCGCGGTCCGGGAAACGATCTGGCCACCCGAACCGTTGTCTGGTCGTATGGCCTCCTTCACGCAGATGGGTGTTCGACCCTACTCGCGCAAACCGGCAACGTCCCGTACCCTGTCGTGGTGAGCTCCTGGGTTCGGGTCTGTTTGGCGGTGGTCCTCGCGGCGGCGGCGTGGTTCGGCGGCGCGGCGGTCGCGCATGCCGACATCTGCGCCAGCCACACCGACTCCCAGGGCACCCTGGGCACCGTCTGCGTGACCTCGATCACGCCGCAGGGTGGCACGGCGGTCAGCCCAACTGCTGGAGTGCCTGTCACCGTGATCGGCAACACCCAGATCACCGCGACCGTCACCTACACGCCGGCGTCGCTGCCCGCGGGCGAGCAGCGCGGCTGCTACGGCCAGCGCAAGACGCCGACCGGCTGCCTGAGCTGGCTGTTTCAGGGCAACTACACGCTCACGCAGCTGTTCGACACGTCGGGGGTGAAGGGCAACCGCACCTACACCTGGACCTGGGGCACGTCCCAGTACCCGAACACCGCGTCGGGATCGCAGACGCTGGCGGCCAACATCCAGCTCGACGGCACGACGATCTCGGCGAACGTCCCCGTCATCATCTCCAACGCAGTGCCGGGAAGCTTCCCCTCCCCGATCCAGAACAACGGGCTGCTCCCGATCTTCAGCAAGACGACCTTCCCGTTCACCGTGGCGGCGCTTGGTGACGGACCGTCCGGCTCGACGCAGACCAAGGCTGTGGCGACCATGGTGAACTCCTGGAACCCGGACATGCTCATGTATCTGGGCGACGTCTACCAGCGCGGCATGCCGGACGAGTTCATGAACTTCTACAACCCGATCTACGGGTCCGACGCCGGCAAGACGATCTCCACGATCGGCAACCACGAGTACAAGCAGCTGACCGACGGCTCGGGCTACTTCTGGTACTGGAACTTCCCGAACGGCTCCCCGACCGAGCCGGCCGGAGGCCAGCCCGGGGGAGGCACCGGCGGCGGCAGCTGGTACAGCCTCGATGTCGGCGGGCCGTCCGAGAACGCCTGGCACATCATCAGCCTGAACAGCAACGTGCCGATGACGATCAGCCCGCCCACTCCCCAGGGCACCTGGCTGCAGCAGGACCTCGCGGCCGACGTCGCCGCCCGGCCGAAGAGCACGCATCCCTGCTCGCTGGCGTTCTGGCACGCCGCGCGGTTCTCGGACATCAGCCTCAGACTGCCCTCGACGTCGACGTTCTGGAACCAGCTCTACCCCTACAACGACGACGTCATCATCAACGCCCATTCCCACGTCTACGAGCGCTGGCAGCCGCTCAACAACTCCGGCGTGGTCGTCCCCCAGGACAAGGGCATCACCGAATTCGTGGTCGGCACCGCCGGCAACGTGCTCGCCCAGACCTGGAACACCCGCGACTCCCGGTCGGCCGTCAGTGAGAACACCCGCTGGGGCGCGCTCAAGCTGATGCTGTACGCGGATCACGTGGACTACCAGTTCTGGGAGTCGAGCCCGCCCACCTTGTTCGACTCCGGCACCATCACCTGCCGCTAGACCCCGCGCGGCCCAGACTCACCGGTTAACATCCCGTCGAAGGGTCCAGGAGTCCACGACGTCAGCGAGGTGGCGATGAGTGTCCAGACATTGACGGGTTACGCGGTGACGAACCCGGCCACGGGGGAGACCGTCAAGTCCTACCCCACGATCAGCGACGACGAGCTGGAAGCTGCGGTCGCGCTTGCCTACAAGACCCATCGCGAGTGGAGCCGGAATACGACGGTTGCGGAGCGCGCGGCGTTGGTCGGTCGTGTTGCGGAGTTGCATTCGGAGCGGCGTGAGGAGTTGGCCGCGATCACCACGCGCGAGATGGGCAAGCCGCTTGGGCAGGCGCTGGGCGAGGTCGACTTCTGTGTCGACATCTACGGCTATTACGCCGAGAATGGCCCTGAGCTGCTGAAGGACGAGCCGATCAAGCTGCTGGCCGGTGAGGGTTCGGCGATCATCCGCCGCAGCTCGCTGGGTGTGATCTTGGGGATCATGCCGTGGAACTTCCCCACCTACCAGGTGGCGCGGTTCGCCGGCCCGGGCCTGGTGATCGGAAACACGGTGCTGCTCAAGCACGCGCCGCAGTGCCCCGACACCGCAGCGGCGCTGCAGCAGATCTACCTCGACGCCGGGTTCCCGGAGGGGGCCTATGTCAACATCTACGCGAGCAACGAGCAGATCGCCAAGGTCATCGCCGACCCCCGCGTCCAGGGCGTGTCGGTGACCGGCTCGGAGCGGGCCGGGGCGGCCGTGGCCGAGATCGCCGGCCGCAACCTGAAGAAGGTCGTGCTTGAGCTGGGCGGCTCTGACCCGTTCATCCTGCTCAGCACCAACGACATGGATTCGACGGTCGAGTCGGCGGTCAACGCGCGGCTCGACAATGCCGGCCAGTCATGTAACGCAGCCAAGCGGTTCGTCGTTCTCGACTCGCTGTATGACGACTTCCTGGCGAAGTTCACCGAGAAGATGGGCGAGTGGCACACCGGCGACCCGACCGAGGAGGGCACGGCCATGGGGCCGCTGTCCTCGACGGTCGCGGCCGACCGGCTGCAGGACCAGCTCGACCGGGCGAAGGCGGGCGGTGCCACGGTGGTTCTGGGTGGCGAGCGCACCGGCAACTTCTTCGAGCCGACCGTGCTCACCGGCGTCACGCCGGACAACGACGCCTACCGCGAGGAGCTGTTCGGCCCGGTTGCGGTCGTCTACAAGGTCGGCTCCGAGGAGGAGGCAGTCCGCCTCGCCAACGACACGGCCTACGGCCTCGGGTCGTATCTGTTCACGACCGACAAGGACCAGGCCGAGCGCGTCGCCAACCAGATCGACGCCGGGATGGTGTACGTCAACATCGTCGGCGCGGACGGCGCGGAGCTGCCGTTCGGCGGCGTCAAGCGCTCCGGCTCAGGCCGCGAGCTCGGCAGGTACGGCGCCGACGAGTTCGTCAACAAGAAGCTGATCCGCGTCGGCTGAGCCGACAACCCGGAGGTAGTCCCACCGCCCCCGGCCTCACTCGAGACCGGGGGCGGCAGCTCCGTTGTTCCGAGCAATTTGCGGAGAAGGCCCCACTCGGTGAGCAGGACGGCTCCAACGATTTCGGAACAACGGA
>Ga0265338_10006931_pt1 | contig 14257 bp, 7 predicted proteins | sample 42126metaG_FD_193579 | JGI IMG/M metagenome (GOLD analysis project Ga0265338, IMG submission 193579) | Rhizosphere microbial communities from Carex aquatilis grown in University of Washington, Seatle, WA, United States - 4-21-26 metaG | ecosystem: Host-associated > Plants > Roots > Rhizosphere >... | reverse complement strand
CACGATTTCTGTCGAGGTGAGCGAGTTGCTTTCGCGCATGTTGAAAAAGGCGGGCATCATTCATTCGGTGTTGAATGCCAAGTTTCATCAACAGGAAGCTGAAATTGTGGCTCGGGCAGGCCAGCGCGGCGCGGTGACCATCGCGACGAACATGGCAGGCCGCGGCACCGACATCATCCTGGGTGGCAATCCGGAGACGATGGCCTGGGCTTTGCTTCAGAACAAATACGAAACGCGGCTCGACGTGCCCCAGGACGAATGGAGCGGCCTGGTCAAGGAAATCGAAGAACGCGAAAAAATGAAGGAAGAAGGGCAGGAGGTCAAAAAGCTCGGCGGCCTGCACATCATCGGCACCGAGCGGCATGAAGCCCGCCGTATCGACCTCCAGTTGCGCGGACGCTGCGGGCGCCAGGGAGACCCCGGTTCCAGCCGTTTTTTCCTTTCGCTGGAAGACGACCTGATGCGGATTTTCGCGGGCGAATGGGTCAAGAACGTGCTCACCCGGCTGGGGATGCAGGAGGGGGAGGCGATCGAAAGCTCGATGGTCACCCGCCGCATCGAGGGTGCCCAGAAGAAGGTCGAGGAGCGCAACTTCGAAACCCGCAAGATCCTGTTGGAATACGACGAGGTGATGGACGAGCAGCGCAAGCGGGTCTATGGTTTCCGCCAGGAAATCCTGGACGGCGTCAACTGCAAGACGAAGATCATGGACATGATCGACCGGCAGATCGAGCAGTACCTCGACGACTTCCTGGCCAAGGACTATGGCACCACGACCTTCGCCAAGTGGGTCGGAGGAGAGCTGAGCGTCGAGCTTGACGCGACCGATTTTCGCGGGCTCGATTTCGACGCCGCCCAACGCATGGCCAAGGACGAGGCCCAGCGGATGGCCGAAGGCCAGGTGCTCGAGGCAATCGACGAAAACCTGCCCGACGACGCCGAAGACGACGAGTGGAACTGGGAGGCGCTGGCCAAGCTGGCCAACACGCGCTGGGGCCTCAACCTTCGCGATCGCGACCTGAAAAAGGTCGGCCGCGACCACGTCGGCGAGCTGCTCATCGAAAAATCGCGCGAGGCGATCGAGAAGTCCGACCTGGCCGAAGGCGCCCGCTTTCTCGATCCGGACTACGGCCTGCGCACCGCCTGTGGCTGGGTACATTACAAATTCAACATCGAGCTCGTTCCCGACGAGGTCCGGAATCTTGAACCCGGCGCCTTCAAGCAACTGGTCCGCCAGAAGGCCGAGACGGCCTACGACGAACGGGAAATCGAGTACCCGGTGCTTGCCGGGCTTTACCATTTCACCACCCGCGACGCCTCCGGCGCCAAGCGTTACGACCGCGAAAGGCTCGTCGCCTGGGCCCGCGAGCGGTTCCATGTCGAATTGGATCTCGAAGATCTGCGCAACAAACAGCGTGACGAGATCCGCGCCATGCTGATCGACCATAGCCGCGAGCACCAGCGGCAGGCCAAACAGGCGCTCGATGAAGTGCATGAGCGTGTCGACAAGCTGTTCGACCATGGCGGAGGCGTCCATACGGCCGAGCGGACCACCCTGGCCCAGGCCGGCGGCACCAACGGCGCCGTCACCTCGCTGACAGGTTGGCTCGAACAGACGCTCGATTACCGTGTTTCGCCCGACGAGCTGGCCGAGCTCGACCGCGAAGAGCTGGAAAGCAAATTGTCGGCCGCGGTCGAGGACCGATTCCGGCCCGAGATCCGCCGTATGGAGCGGGAGCTGGTCCTGCAGATTCTCGACACCGCCTGGAAAGACCACTTGCTGGCGATGGACCATCTCCGCAGCAGCGTGGGACTGCGCGGCTACGCCCAGGTCGACCCGAAGGTCGAGTACAAGCGCGAGGGGATGCGGACGTTTGAGTTGATGTGGACCGGCGTGGGCGAGAAAGTCACCGACCTGATCTTCCGCATGGAACAGCTCGATGAGGGATTCGTTGGCTCGACTTGGGTCGACAGCACCGCGACGCACGATTCGCCCCCTCCCTCGACCAGCCAGATGGGGCGCGAGCAAGAGGCGGCCATTGACGGCTCGGAAACGGGCGCGAAGCCCGAGCCGATCCGCAAACATGGCCCGACGGTCGGCCGCAACGACCCCTGCCCCTGTGGCAGCGGCAAGAAGTTTAAGAATTGCCACATGCGTTCCGGTGGCACGCCCGCCCAAGCGTGAGCAATTGCCTTTTGACGTTGTATCCGCGCGGCCAGTACCGTCGGCGGACGACAGCACCGAAGGTGCGTCATTCGAAAGCCCAGGGCGCAGCCCTGGGACGGTTTGGAAAAGCAGTTGCCAGCCCCAACGGGGCGAAACTCGCGTAGACCAGCAGACAATCGACAACTGACAATTCCGGGAAAGGACTCCCGCCGTGCCATACCTCTTGAACCTCGTCTATCTCGTTCTGCTCGTCCTCGCCTCACCGTGGCTCATCTACCGCGCCGTGCGGCAGGGGAAATACCGCGAGGGCTTTGCTGAAAAACTGCTCGGACGCGTTCCGACCCGTGCGGGCAATCGCCCCTGCGTCTGGTTCCATGCGGTGAGCGTGGGCGAGGTCAACCTCCTGGGGCCGCTGGTCATGGAGATTCGCCGCGACCGGCCCCAATGGGAGTGCGTCGTCTCGACGACCACGATGACGGGCTACGCCGTGGCCAGAAAAAAATACCCGGGATTGACGGTTTTCTACTGCCCTCTCGATTTCAGTTGGGCCGTCCGAGCTGCATTGCGGCGGGTGCGTCCACAGTTGCTTGTGCTGGCCGAGTTGGAACTATGGCCCAACCTCGTCCGCGCCGCCGGCGAGCACGGCGCTCGGGTAGCGATCGTCAACGGCCGGCTCAGCGAGCGCAGTCACCGCGGCTACCGGCGGCTGCGACCATTCGTGGCCCCGGTCCTGCGGCGGGTCAGCTTGTTGGCGGTGCAAAACGACGAGTACGCCCGGCGGTTTCTCGACCTGGGCGCCAGGCCCGAGACGGTGCGCGTGACCGGCTCGATCAAGTACGACGGCGCCCAGACCAACCGGCACAATCAGGCGACGACGCGCCTTCGCGACCTGGCCGGCATTCGCGACGGCGACGCGGTGTTCCTGGCCGGCAGTACTCAAGAAGGCGAGGAAGCGGCGGCACTGACCGCTTATCAATCGCTGTGCCGCGAGTTTCCCAGGCTACGGCTGATCGTCGTTCCCCGTCATCCCGAGCGGTTTACCGCGGTCGTGCAACTGCTTGACCGATCGGGCGTCGCCTGGCAGCGCCGCAGCACCATGGAGACCGAGGGGCCCAAAGAGGATGCGAGAATTCTTCTGGTCGACACGGTGGGCGAATTGGGAGCGTGGTGGGGCACGGCGGCAATCGCCTTCGTTGGCGGCAGCCTTGGCAGCCGCGGCGGGCAAAACATGATCGAGCCGGCGGCCTACGGCGCCGCCGTTTCGTTCGGACCCAACACGCGGAACTTCCGCGACATCGTCGCGGCGCTGTTGGCCCACGAGGCCGCGGTCGTCGTCAACGACGAGCGCGAGCTGACGGCCTTCGTGCGACGCTGCCTGGCCGACGCCAACTTTGCACAGACGATCGGCCGCGCCGCGCGGCAATTCGTCGCCAGCCAACTGGGGGCCACCGCCCGCACGCTCGACCTGCTCGCTCCTTTGGTCGAGGCTGAGCCAGGTTGCAAAGCCGCCGCCTGAATTAGATTGCCCTGCCGCTGCCAAAGGCAGCGGCAGGGCAATCGGGGTTTGAAAACGGGAATGGCGGCCGCCTTGGGTAGCTGCCAGCGTCACAGACCACCGGGCAAGCGGCAAGCCGGTGGCATGCGATCTTCCGTCGATCTTTGGGGCAAGAGCTGCCCCATGCGGCTTACCTCCAGGGACGCTCAGCGCGCGCTTCCGGATGAGCGTTCAATTCTTCTTCTTCGCGACGCCCAATTCTTCGAGCTTGGCGGCCACATCCTTGCCGTGGCTCTCGGTCTTCACTTCCTTGTCGATGTGGAGGATCTTGCCGTCCTTGCCGATATAAAACGTCCAGCGGAACGGCGCGCCGCGGTCGGCGTTGAACACGCCGTAGGCCTTGGCAACGTCGGTCGATTCGTCGCTCAGGATCGGGTAGTCGAGCTCGAGCGACTTGGCGAAATCCTTGTTCTTGTCGGCCGGATCACAACTCGCCGTGAAGTAAGCCACGTCGAAGGCGCGAATCGCCTTGCCCTGCTCGCGGAACGACTTGCATTCCTTGGTGCAGCCTCCCGTGAAAGCCTTGGGGAACCAGGCGACCACAATCGCTTGCTTGTCCTTGAAATCGGCCAGGCTATACGTCTTGCCGTCGGAACCGACGAGCGAAAAGTCCGGTGCGTCGTCACCGGCGGCCGGTTCCGCCGCACGCGCCCAGGCAACCGAACAAACGAAAAGGCTGACGATGGAAATCGAACTCAAGAACGCTTTCATGGTACACACCTCCGGGCGGTTGGCTTGGGGCGGGATCAAACGGCGGGCAAAGAACAGGCTCTACGGTATCACGAGCATGCAACCGACTCAAGCGTCTTCGTCCTGCACACACGGCCCCGACTCAAGGGATTGCGTCGGTCGCGTCATCGTCTTCCATGTCGTCATGTTCCGGCTGGCCACTCTTGCGCCCCGACTGTTCCAGCCTCCGCAATGCGCTGTCGGCTACCACCCGCGCCTCTTCGACCATGTTGGGTGGCTTGACGCCCTTCCCATCGCGAATCTTCTTCAGCGTGGTTTCGACGCCCCGATCGACGATACCCACCTTCCCCAGCGCGTCGGCCGACGCGACGAAGACGGCTTTATACTTCTTCAAATCGAGAGCCGACAATTTCAACACCCCGAGTATCGTCGGGACCGCCTTTTCCGCCGGCGGTCCGACTCGCCCAAGCGCGGTGACCGCGGCCAGCCGTTCTTCAGGGCTGAATTCCTTACTGAACATCCGGGCTTTGCCAGCGCTCGCCCCCCTGGTCACTTCGATGAGCAGCCTGATTCCCTTTTCCGCGTCGCCGTTCACGAAACCGAGGATTTCAATCAACTCCGCTTTGGCCCGTTTGTCGCCGGCCTCCCGGTATCGAGCAATGAGTGTGGGAACCGCCGGCTGGGCCAACGGGCCGAAGTTACGAATTCCGCGCAGCGCCGCTTCTCTGACACGCGGCGAGATGTCGTCGAGCGCGGCGACCATCGCCAGGCAGGCCGGCTCGGCGTCATCGCTTCCAACGCGGCTCAAATCGTTAACGGCCTTCTGCCGAACTGAATCGGACGGATCGTCAAGCCGGTCGATCAACTGTTGAGCCAACGCGCTCGTTTTCTTCTTCGGCGCCCGTTCGACGATCGGTTCGGTGATTGGTTCCGGTTCGCTATCCGTCGCGGCGGTCGAGTCATCGATGCCGGTCTCGTCCGGCATTTCGTCTTCGGCGACATTTTCGGCATTCAGTTCAACGTCATGCCGTTCATGATCGCGCGCGTTCTCATCAACCGGCCCCTCATCGTTTGGCTCTTCATTGCTCGGATCATCGTCGCTCGTCGGCAAGTCGTCCGCGTCGATGCTTTCGACGGAGTTCGACGGCTGGGTCGTTCGCGGTTTGGGTTCTGGCTGGCCGTCGGCGCCGCTGGTTTGCTCGTTTTCCGGGCGACCATGATGCGACGTCGTCGCGGGCTCCAGTGGCCGAGAATCCGCCTGCGTCGCGGCAGGCTTACTCGCGAATTCGAGCCGATTTTGGGTTCCGCCTTTGAACAGAAACACACCTAGAATGATCACCACTGCGGAGACCAAGGAGGCGACCAAAGGCGCCGCCCGGCGCGGCCGAAGCGGCGATCGTTGGTAACGGGCATCGGCCGCTGGAATGTCCGCCGCCGGCAACGACGCGACCGGCCGGGCGTGGGGCGTTGAATCGTGCGGGCGGGCAATTCTCGACATCGCGATCGGCCCTGGCGCCGGTGGAAGGGGCACCGGGGCAGCCAACGACTGCGGCGAGGCCACCGGAGTGGGTTGCGGCGTTGGTAGCGGGCTGACGACTGACGGTGGGCCTGGCGGCCTGAGCTTCGCTCGCAGCGCGTCGTCGTACTGACGCTTGGTCGCCGGTTTCAGCAGCGCAAGCCTGGCGGCAGACAGTTCGTTGAGTAGCTTCTGCGACTGGGCCGAGCGCGGACCCGCTTGAAATGTTCGCACGTAGGCCATTTGACGGTCGGCCGCTTGCTCGATCACGTTGGGGTCGGACTCGAACGTCGACAGACCGAGTAACCGGTAGTGGTGGGGCGGTTGCTCGGCGGGCGGGATGCCGAGCCACTGGTGATATGGGTCGAAGCTGGGCTGCGGACTCATCGCGGTTGCTCCGCCACCGACATACCAACGCCTGCCACGTTGCGTACGTGACGCGAATTCATCACGATAGTGGGTACAGCGCGGCTTGGCAAGTTGATCGTTCAGCGTCGGTCGCGTGGCGGATCACGTCAAAAGCGATGGGTTCGGCGATGCAAGCTTGCGGATCGTTTACGTAAGGTGCAATCAATGCTTTGAGCGCACGAGGCGAGCTCGCCCGTGTCAGATCGATCCACAGACTACTGTCGATCAGCTTCGCCATCGACGCGCCAGGCATTCTCCCGCGCCAGTGACGAGCGGCGCTCGGCTTCCCGACCGGCCTCGTAGCCGCTCATGTCAAGGCCCCATTCTCCAGCGACGAACTCTTGCTGGTTTCCCAGCTTCCCGTCAAGATTTGAGCGATCAGACTTTGGCCTTGGCCACTGAGGCGCTTGCATCATCGCGGCGCACATGGCGACGTCGATTGGCAATTCACGGAATGCCACTGCGGTCGTTCCCTACAGAGACGCGATTCGCGTCGGATGAGAAGTCGATCGTCGTCTGGTATGCGCGGCAGCGCGTTATTTAGTCAATAAGCGATGGCATAGCCGTCGCGGCGAGGGTCGGCGCCCGCCATTCTGGCGCCGCTGGCGGGGTCGATCATCACTGACTGCCCACCGCCGACCAGGGGCGAATAATCGCCGATCGATTCAACCGAGTGCCCCCGCGCGGCGAGCTCGCCACGTACCGCCTGGCTGACGCGGTCTTCGATCAATAGCCGGGTGTTCTCCAGCAAGCGAAACCGCGGCGCCTCGATCGCAGTCTGTACATCGGCGCCGAATTCGACCACGTTCAAAAGCATCTGCAGGGTCGTGTGCAATATGCCGTAGCTGCCCGGCGTGGCGATCGAAAACCAGAACCGCCCGTCGCTGAGCACGTGGAGCGGCGCCATGCAACAGCTCCATCGCTTGCCGGGCGCGATCAGGTTTGGCGTGGGGCAATCGGGGTCGATTTCGAACCAGAACGCGAAATTGTTGAGCGCGATTCCCGTGCCCGGCACGAAAATGCCCGAGCCAAACCCGTCGCCCAGCGATTGAGTGATGCTGGCCACGTTGCCCTCTCGGTCGACGGCCGCCAAGTGCGTGGTCAGGCCTTCGAGCTCGCCTGGCATGACGCAAGCGGCGGCCGCCTCCTTGCGCCAACGCTCGCCGCCGCTGATCGAAGCGCGGCGATGGTCGACCAGCGCGCGGCGGCGGGTGGCAAATTCGTCCGAAAGCAACCGTTCCAAGGGTACCGGTTGAACCCTGGGGTCGCCGGCCCAGCGGATGCGGTCGGCCGTAGCCAATTTGACGGCCTCGCTGACCAGGTGAATGTAGTCGGCCGTATTGTGCCCCAGCGCCGCCAGGTCGATGCCTTCGAGAATTTTCAACGTCTCGAGCATCTGGAACCCTTCGCAATTGGGCGGGCAGGTGCGGACCTCGTGCCCTCGATAGCGGACCGAAATCGGAGTGGTCCATTCCGGCCGGTAGCGGTCCAGGTCATTCGCGGCGAGCAGCCCGTCCTGGCTTGCGAGGTAATCGCAGATTTTTCGCCCCAGAGCTCCGCGGTAGAAAACTTCCGCGCCGCCGTCAGCAATTTCGCGAAGCGAGCGGCCCAGGTCGGGCTGCCGCAGGATCTCGCCCACGCGGTGGGGCGGCGAGCCAAAGATCGCGCGGCCCGCCTCGTTCGCCCGCTGGGTGTACCCATCGAGTGCCTTGACATTGAACGGGTGTAATGGAAAGCCGCGTTCCGCCAGTTCGATCGCCGGAGCAAAGGCCCGCTGCGCGCTGACACGGCCGCGCCGCCCGAGCGCCTCGAGCCAGCCCGCCACGTTGCCGGGCACCAACGTCGAGCGTGGCCCGCGACCCTGGGTCTCGGGTGTGAACCGCTCTGGGGTCGCCGCCGCGGGCGCACAGCCGCTGAAATTCAGCACGGCCGAGCGTTCGTTGACTCCGGAGCCGTCCGCCAAATGCAGCAACAGGAAACCCACGCCCCCGGGCCCGCTCATATAAGGCTCGACGACACCCAAAGCCACGGCGGTGGCCACCACGGCATCGACGGCGTTTCCGCCTTCCTGCAAGATCCGTAATCCGGCTTGCGTGGCGAGCGGATGCGCCGAGGCCACCGCACCGTGAATGCCCGCCACCACCGGCCGCGATGAACGCCAGGAAAAAGCATTGATATTGGTCATTTGTCCGTTGTCAAAGGTGATTGGTCCGGCGGTTGGGCACCGCCTGGCATGCCACCGGCTTGCCCGGTGGTCTGTGACGTTGGCCGCTACAACGCGAGCCGCCCCTCTCCCTTCTCTTTGGATTGCCTGGCTCCCCGCTGCCTTCGGCAGCGGGGAGCCAGGCGGCAATCGAAAAATGAGGGCCAGTCGTGTGTAGCTGCCAACGTGAGACTCCATCGGGCAAGCCGATGGCATCTTTTCAAGCAGCTAACAGACACTCGAACGTATCACTCCTGGCCACGCACAGTATAAAGAAAGGCGGATGCAACAGCGAATAGTGAAACCGATGATAGGGAGCTGAGAATATGACACGATTGCTTTGTCCCGCTGCGCTGGCCGTTATACTGTCGAGCGCCTTGGCTTGGGTCACGGCCCACGCCGAGGACGACAACGACTGGCCAATGTATAACCGCGATGTCGTCGGCACGCGCCACAACCCAGCCGAGACGGCCATCGAGGCGTCGAACGCGGCCCGGCTCGAAGAGAAATGGCGATTTCCCGCCATTGGATCACGCCAGTGGATCGGGGTCGTCCATGCCACGCCCATCGTCGTCGAGGGCTGTGTCTACTTTGGAACGGCAACCGACCCGGCGTTCTATAAACTTTCGCGCGATGGGAATCTCCAGTGGTCGTACCGCCGGGTGGCTCCCGAGGCGCGACCGACCAGCCAAGAAATCGAGCCCGGCGACGAGACCCGGCCCAGCGGTCGCTTCCAGCAATCGGCCGAAGGCATTTTGGGCTCGGCGCTGGTGACCGGCGACAGCGTCTTTTTCGGCGACCTGAGTGGCTGGTTCTACGCGCTCGACCGGGGCACCGGCGCGGAGCGTTGGAAACTGAATGCGCGGGCCGAGGAGTTCCCCGGCGTCCACCGCCTGAACGCCTTCTTCGCTTCGCCGATCGTGGCCGATGGCAAGCTGATCGTTGCCGGCGGCACATTGGAGCAAATCGTCGCCGCGCTTCCGTTTTATCGGGCCGGAACAGGCCGAGGCTTCGTGATGGCCTTGGACCCCGCCAGCGGCGAGATCGCATGGAAGTACGATGTCGGCCCCAAACCGGAGCCTCTCGTCCCACCGATTACCATCAAAGACAGTTGGGGCGACCATGTCTTTCACTTTGGTCCGGCCACGAGCTCCGTCTGGAGCACTCCCTCGTTCGATATCCAGTCCGGCACGATCTTCTTTGGCACCGATGTCAACACGGCTCCGCGTCGACCGACCGACGACGACCCACGGTTCGAGACTCGCGAATCGTGCGCGATCATCGCGATCGACGTTCGCGACGGCGCCGAACGTTGGGTCACGCAAATCAGCCCCGGTGACGTCTGGACCAACGCCATGCGTTCCTATGACCCCAAGGACGGTCGCTACAAAGACCAGTCGATTGGCGACACGCCCAAGATTTACACGATCGCGGTCGCTGGGGTGCCGACCAAGGTAGTCGGCGTGGGATGCAAGAATGGTGGTTTTTATGTGTTACAGGCCGACGACGGCCAGATCGTCGATCACACACCGATCTACACTGGCCCGCCGCAGTATCCCCTTGCCCCCGAACCGGACCGACGGATGCTGGCCCTGCCCAGCGCGATCGGAGGATTGCAGACGGGCTGCGCGACCGACGGCCGGACGATCTTTACCAACGGCATCGACGCTCTGCGGCTCGCCTCGCAGGAGGCTCGTTCCGCCAGCGCAGTGCCTCCGACGGCGGGGCGCGTGGTGGCCCTTAGCCTCGATGTGCAAACCGAGCGTTGGCGGCATGAGCGGCCACAAGTCGCCTCGATCGGCGGGCCGCCGCCGAAACGTGTCTATACCAACATCGGCGACCCGGTAGCCTCGGGAATTGCCGTGGCCAACGGAGTGGTCTATTTCACGACCGTGGCGAGCGGGAAGCTGGTCGCGCTCGATGCGGCCACGGGCGAAGTCCTCAAAGAGATCGAAGTTGGACCGGTTTGGTCGGGACCCTCGGTGTCGCGCGGCCGCGTTTATGTCGGCACCGGCAATACTCTTTTCAACCCGTTTGACTTCGAGGCCTTTTTCCCCAAAAAGTACACTGGTGTCGTGTATTGCTTTGGTCTTCCAGACGACGGCTGAATTCATTTTGTTCGTCGACGGGCGCACGAATCGGAAAAAATGCTGGCCAGGCTCTCGGCAAGAGTTGTCGGCAGTTGGTCGAGCGTTTCTTCGACGGCGGCTCGGAATTCGCGTGATCGTCATGGAGGAGAGGCGCGACGGTACGCGCCGCGCCGGCGATTTCTTGTGAACGGAGGTATTGGTTGGCGCGCCCGCGCCGTCAAGACGCCGGCCAACTCGTCGCGGGCGGGACGGTGCGGGACGCTCCTAGGCGCCGGCGCGCGCCGCCGACATTTACCGCACGCCGTTGGCACATCCGCTCCGGCGGCGGCCGCGAAACCGCGCGACCGCCCTCGGCAGAAACTCCTAGCGCTCCATCGACATTCGTGCCCGTGAGGCGGCCCATCCTTGGCTTTAACCCACGAACCTCATCTCTGGCCGCGTAAACTAGCAGCGAAATCTCTCATCGCTTTCCACCCACAAGGTGGAAAAAAACACGAAAAAAACTTTTCGGCTTTCGGCGATCGTTGACCCACGGCAGCGCGCATTGCCCGAATCCTGGCTCGATCGTCCGGCTCTAACTGGCATCAGCTAAACGGTTTGCGATAGCGAAGGCGATCCCGAGCGGCGCGGCTGTTACCGAGAAACAGTTGCTTGCAATTCCAAGCCAACCGCGCTGTAGAAAGGAGGAGGATGAAGGATGCCAAGCGGCTGTCAAAACCCTATGGCTAGCTCGGGGCGGCCCCCATTGCTGCCTGCTTTCGAAAACGCGGAGAACTTCCAGCGATACCTCGTCGCAAGGGGTTGCCAGCGCAGGCTGCCGCGCGGTTCCATGCCAGGTCGCTGGTACTGTCGACGAAGCTATGCGAGCGATTTCAAGGCGCCAAGACGGCCAGGGAATGCGAATTCTTCGATAGAAAACACAAAACCAAGATGAAGAAGCAGGCGCCGCGCAGCGCCGAGCACGCTGACAGCAGGGGCCGAGAGGGGGTGGGTGGGGGCCAATGCGAGAAAAAGCCGCGGAAACCGCCATAGAAAACAAAAAAACGCCTCAGACGGATAAATGACGACGTCCGTGGCGGCGGTAGAGCTTAGCCCGCTTCTAGCGGTAATTCGATTGCCTGGTTGATACGTGGTTGGCGGTCGTGGGGTGGGCGCCGATGCGAGAAAAAGCCGCGGAAATCGCCATAGAAAACAAAAAAACGGCTCAAAACTGAACGCCCGTTGGGGCGAGAGACGGTTGTTTTGCGGTTGGCGGTCGGGTAAGTTTAGGGTTGGTGAGCGTGTGCCGCGATTCGACCCGCCGCGCGCACAACGGACGGTCGCCACCGTTCACTCGCCGCCCCGCCTGATTTACCATTGCCAAAGAATCCCTCCGGTATGCTTCTATACTCCCAGGAGTTCCCATGAGTGTCAGCGAGTCCCCGGCCGCGACTGTATCGCCAGCCAAGCTCAAGAGTGCCCGCGAGCAATTGAATGCCCAAGCTTACGAAACCGTGCAATGGCATTTTCATGCCTCGACCGGGTGCCCGTTTTGGCTGGAATACGCGTCGAAACTCAAGTTCAATCCGCTCAAGGAGATCAAGGAATACGACGACCTGAAGAAATTCGAGCCGTTTCAGGACGAGTGGCTCCGCGGCGGGCCGGTACGGCGCTGGGTTCCGAAGGGGTTCGCGGATAAGCCCGTCTACGTATTCGAAACGGGCGGGACGACCGGCGTGCCGAAAAGCCGGATTGCCATCGAGGATTTTCGCACCGATTACTCGCTGTTCAGCAAAACGTTGCCGGACGAGTACTTTCCGCCCGGCAAAACTGGCTGATGCTTGGCCCCTCGGGGCCCCGCCGGCTGCGATTGGCCGTCGAGCACCTGGCGCAGCACCGCGGTGGCATTTGTTTTTGCATCGACCTCGACCCCCGCTGGGTCATCAAGCTGATCAAGAAAGGTTGGATGGAGCACCTCGAAGCCTACAAACAGCACTGCATCGACCAAGCGATCACGATCCTGGGCGCCGGGCACGATATCCGCTGCATGTTCACGACTCCCAAACTACTGGAAGCCCTGGCACTTGAGTTGGAGAAGCGTGGATCGAGCATCCGGCAGTCGGGCATCACCGGCATTTTTTCCGGCGGTACTGAGTTTACGCCCCAGTGGACCCGCTTCGCCACTGAGGAGTTTCTGGATGGCGTGTACATGACCCCGACGTACGGTAACACGTTGATGGGACTTGCATGTTCGAAACCGGTCACCGCCGCCGACGGGTACAAGATCAGTTACTACGCACCACAGCCGCGGGCGGCGATCGAGGTGGTCGAATTCAACGACACCAACCAGGTCGTTCCCTACGGCGGCACCGGACGCGTGAAGCTGACGACGATGACCAAAGAGTTTTTCGTGCCGGGCTTTCTGGAACGCGACGAAGGCGAACGCGAATTGCCCTACGAAGCGTACCCTTGGGACGGAATCAGCGGCGTGCGGCCGTTCCATGAGCTGGCCGAAGCGACGACGGTCGGAGTGTATTGATGGTACGAGTCATTTGTCATTAGTCATTTGTCAGGAGTCGGCGAGCCGACCCACTGTGCGGGTGCCCCGGCGTTAGCGCCCTGATTATCCCGCGATCGCCAAACCAACCGGAGAAGAACTGGTGCTCAATATACCCGCCCTGCGCTGGGGCAAGCCCTACGAGTCGCTCGAAACCGATACGGTAACGCACTTCATCACGGGCGAGCCGATGGCCAAAGTCAGCCAGGCCAACGCCGGCCTGTTGCAGCGCGACATGCGCAATGCCCAGCGGGCTCGTGACGTGCTGCGCGACATCCCCTGCGAGGACCTGATCGAGCGGATCAAGAAGGCCGCCGATTTGTACCTCAACGGCACCCTGCCGATTGGCGATGGCATGCAATCGCCCGCCGACTTCGCCCGCATGCAGTCGGCGTCGACCGGTTTGCCCGAGCACATGTGCGCCGGCAACATGCAGAAAAACTACTTCGTGCTGACGCACATGGACCAGATGCTCGACGCGCTGACGCGCGGGCTCGATTTGTCGATCCTCAGCCGTGGTTACGGCATGGAAAACCGGGGGGTCGTGGTAAGCTACCAGGCCCAATCGCCGGTCGTCGGGCTGGTACTGCCTTCGAACTCGCCGGGCGTCCACACGCTTTGGCTGCCGGTAATCCCGATGCAGATCGGCCTGGTGCTCAAGCCCGGCCCGCAGGAACCGTGGACCCCGTACCGAATGACCGCGGCCTTCTACGAGGCCGGTATCCCGCGCGAAGCGATATCGATTTACCCCGGCGGCGGCGACGTGGGCGCGGCGGTGCTGGCCAATTGCGATCGGAGCATGATCTTCGGCGGCACGGCGACCGTCGAACGCTACAAGGGTGATCCTCGCGTGCAAGCTCACGGGCCGGGCTTCAGCAAGGTGCTCCTAGGCGACGACGTGGTCGATCGCTGGGAAGAATTTATCGACCTGATCGCCGACAGCGTGTATCTCAACAGCGGTCGAGGCTGCATCAATTGTTCGGGCGTCTGGGCCTCGCGACACACCGAAGAAATCGCCGCGGCGCTGGCCAAAAAGCTTGGTCCCATTGAGGTCTTGCCGCCGGAAGATCCCAAGGCCGCCTTGGCCGCCTT
>Ga0265338_10006929_pt1 | contig 14258 bp, 19 predicted proteins | sample 42126metaG_FD_193579 | JGI IMG/M metagenome (GOLD analysis project Ga0265338, IMG submission 193579) | Rhizosphere microbial communities from Carex aquatilis grown in University of Washington, Seatle, WA, United States - 4-21-26 metaG | ecosystem: Host-associated > Plants > Roots > Rhizosphere... | reverse complement strand
CCTCGAGGGACGAGGCGGCGTCGATCCCGTCGGCGTGCACGGCGCGGAGAACCTTCGTTGCGTACTCCTGGAACTCGTCGCTCTTCGAGACCGGCTCGGTCTCGCAGCCGATCGCGACAATCGTTCCCTTCGAGCCGTCCTCGGCGAGGACGTAGCCGACGGCGCCTTCGGTCGTGGCCCGGTCGGCCCGCTTCGCGGCGCTCGCCATTCCTTTCTCGCGCAGGAGGACGACGGCGGCATCCATGTCGCCGTTCGTCTCGACGAGCGCGTTCTTGCAGTCCATCATCCCCGCGCCGGTGCGCTCGCGGAGCTCACGGACGAGCTGGGCCGAGATCTCTGCCGCCATTACTCCTCTCCCCCGTCGGTCGTCTCGGTGACTGCCTCCGGTGCGACTTCCTCGACCGTCGGTTCTGCCGCGGGAGGCTCCTCCACAGCGGCCGCGACCGGCGCCTCATCGACAACCGGCTCGGGCGCGTCCGGAAGTGTGGGCTTATCGTCAGCCCCCGGCCGGGCGTCGGCGGCTTCGCCGGCGACGCTTCCAGCCTCAGGAGCCGCCTCGAACTCCTGCGGCGCGACCTTGTTCTTGCCGGCCTCGATCGCGTCGGCGAGCGCGCGGATCACGAGGTTGCACGAGCGGATCGCGTCGTCGTTGCCCGGGATGACGTAGTCGGCCTCGTCGGGATCGCAGTTCGTGTCGACGAGCGCGACGACGGGGATGCCGAGGCGGCGCGCCTCGTGCACGGCGAGTGCCTCCTTCTTCAGATCGACGATCACGACCGCGTCGGGCTGGCGACGCATGTCGGCGACGCCGCCAAGGTTCGCCTCGAGCTTCTCGAGCTCCTTCGCCATCGCGATGCGCTCCTTCGAAGGCAGGAGATCCATCTGCCCCTCGTCGCGCAGGTGCCGCATCCCGTGCAGGCGGTCGATCCGGTCGGACATCGTCCGCCAGTTCGTCAGGAGGCCGCCAAGCCAGCGGTGGTTGACGTACGGCATGCCGGTCCGCTTCGCCTCGGCTTCGACGCCGTCCTGCGCCTGCTTCTTCGTGCCGACGAAGAGAACGGTGCCGCCGCGCTCGGCGACGTTGCGGAGAAACTGCTGCGCCTCGTCCAGCCGCTCGGAGGTCTGGGTGAGGTCGATGATGTAGATGCCGCCGCGCTCCGCGAAGATGAAGCGGCGCATCTTGGGGTTCCAGCGCCGCGTCTGGTGACCGAAGTGGACTCCGGCCTCCAGCAGCTCGCGCATGGAGACGGTCAAGCTCGTCGATGCCATTGAGAAAGCTCCTTCGATTGGTTGGGTGTCACGCGCCGGTCGGAGTCGAGGCGCACCGCTCGTAACGAGAGGCACACGCGCCACGGCTGGTCCGCCGGGGAGTGGGGATATGACCCGCCTAGGTTAGCGGCGGCCGCTCAGATTGGCGGAACGCCTAGCCGAACAGGCTGTCCTGCCAAGACCGCTTCTCCGGCAGGAGGTGACGACGGCGGTAAACCCACGCCGCGACGCCAACGGCTAGGGAGAGACCTCCGCCGGCCAGATATAGGTAGCCGATCGTGTCCCAGCGGCCACGATCGAACGCGTAGACGCCTATGCCTAGGGACAACGCGCCGAAAAAGAGGTCACTCCACTTATGCCGGACGCGGCGATGCCACCACCAGCGGAACGGATTGGTCCTCATGTCGCCACTGTAGAACGCCGCGGCGCCCGCTCCAGAGCGGCAGCGAGGTCCGGCGGGAGCGGCGACGTGACGTCGATCTCCTCGCCCGTGACCGGATGCGTGAAGGCGAGCCGTGTCGCGTGGAGGAACTGCCGCTCGAGCCCGAGCACGCCGGCCCTCCCGTAGGTCGGATCTCCCGCGACCGGCAGCTCGATCGCCTCGAGGTGGACGCGGATCTGGTGCGTCCGTCCCGTCTCGAGCCGCACGCGCAGCAGCGCATAGCCGTCGAGCAGCTCTTCGAGCTCGAAGTGCGTCACCGCCGCGCGCGGGGTGTCCGTGTCGAGGGAGTGGCGGACGCGGTCGCGGCGGTCGCGGCCGATCGGCGCGTCGATCGTCCCGCGTCTCGACCGCGGCTTGCCGACGACGAGGGCGAGGTACTCGCGCACGAGCTCGCGCCGGCGCACGAGGCGCGCCAGCTTCTCGTAGGCCTCCGGCGACCGCGCCACGACCATCAGTCCGGACGTGTCGCGGTCGAGGCGGTGGACGATCCCGGCCCGCTCGTCCTCCTCCCCGCCCTCGGCTCCGGCGAGCGCGAGCGCGTGCGCGAGCGTCCCTCCGGCGTGCCCGGGTCCGGGATGGACGACGACGCCGGCCGGCTTGTCGACGACGAGGAGGTGGTCGTCCTCGTAGGCCATCGTCAGCTCGAGCGGCGCCACCTCGGGCTCGGCCGGCGCCGCCGCGAGCTCGAGCTCCACGGTCTCGCCGCCGGCGAGCTTGTGGCTCTTCCCTCGCGGGCTCCCGTCGACGCGCACCGTTCCCGCCTCAAGCAGCCGTTCGGCGGCACCGCGAGAGCCGACGTCAGGCAGCGTCGCGAGCCAGCGGTCGAGGCGCATCCCCGCCGCCTCCGGCGGGACGTCGACCACGCTCACGCGCGGTCGGCGAGCACGAGCGCGGCGAGCAGGATCCCGACTCCGATGACGATGAAGCTGTCGGCGAGGTTGAACGCCGGCCAGTACCGGACGTCGAGGAAGTCGGTGACGTGGCCGAGTCGGATCCGGTCGGCGAGATTCGAAACGCTGCCGCCGATCACGAGTCCGAGCGCGATCGGGAGAACGGGATGCCGCGCGCCCGAGCGACCGAAGTACGCGAGCATCCACGCCACCGCGCCGGCGGTGAGGACGATGACCGCGGCGGTCGCGCTCGGGAAGAAGCCGAACGCGATCCCGGAGTTCTGGACGTGCCGGATCCAGAACGGCCCGAGGACGTGAAGGCTGTCACCGAGCCCGAGGTTCGACGCGACGATCCACTTCGTCAGCTGGTCAGCGCCGATCGCCGCGAGCGCGAGCGCCGCGAGCGATAGCCACTGCCCGCGAGTCGCCGCGAACGACCGCGTCGCGCTCGAGACCGGCGTGAGCGCGTCCGTCGACGAGCCCACGCGGACGTCGAGCCTGCGCGCGGGCTCGCTCATCCCTCGTCGATGCGCGCGCAGTCGATGCACAGAGACGCCCACGGATAGATCTCGAGCCGCTCGATCGGGATCTCCTTTCCGCACCTCGTGCACGTCCCGTACGTGCCATCCTCGATCCGTGCCAGCGCCGCGTCGATCTCGCCGAGCACCGTATGTGCGTTCTCGCCGAGCGTGTAGTCGATCTCGCGACCGAGCGTGATCGAGGCGGTTTCGCCCAGGTCATCGGTGTCGAGACCGCCGTTGACCTCCTCCGCTTCGTCTTCGAGCGAGCCGGGATGTCCGTCGCGCAGGCCCGCCAGGGCGCGCTCGACCCGCCCGCGCTCGCCGAGGAGAAGCTCCCTGAAGTGCGCGGTGTCGATCGTGCTCAACGCCTCTCCTTTCGCTCACGTCCGCCCTCGGCGGCGGAACTCAGACGGCGCTCGATCAGCCCCGGACCGATCCCCGTCAGCTCGACGATTTTCTCCCGGGCGCCGTGGCCCGAAACGAGAGTCAGCGCGGTGCGGGGCAGCGTGAGGACTTCGGCGAGCAGGCGGAGAACCGCTTCGTTCGCGCGGCCGCGCTCGGGTGCCTCCGCGACGCGCACCTTCCACGCGTCGCCCTGCCGTCCCACGACGGCTGCGCGTCTCGCGCCGGGACTGACGCGCAGGCGCAGCCGAGTCGTCTCAGCGCCCATGGTGCCAAGTGTATGTCGGACCAGGCCGGCGTCAGGCTGCGTCGGCGCCCGGAACCACGAGCCAACCCCGCTCCGCCGTCGCGCCCTCCTCGGCCGGTGCTACCTCGGTTTCCGTCTCGTCGAGGACGGCAGCCGCCTCCTTGAGTTGTGCGCGCAGGCGGCGCGTCGCCGTGACGAGGCGGTCGTTGTCGATCACGGCGCGGCGCTGGAGCTCGCGCGCCTCGGCCTGAGCCTCGGTCAGGATGAGCTCCGCCTCGCGGCGCGCCTGGTCCTTCAGCGTCCCGGCGGCCTGCTCCGCGGACACGAGCGTCGTCCGGAGGAGGCTCTCGAGCTCGCGGAAGCGGACGAGGTCTGCCTGGAGCTGCTCGACCTTGTCGGCGAGATCGGCGCGCTCGCGCCACACGTCCTCGAAGCTCGCGACGATCTCGTCGAACAGCCGCTCGGTCGGGTCGCGGCGATAGCCGCCGAGCAGCGTCTTCGGCGGTCGCATGTGTCTGATCTCTACGGGTGTGAGTCCCATGGGTTCTCCTCCTAGTGGAAGTGGTCGAGGATCAAGTGCACGAGCTGGTCGATCGCGGCGAGTGCGACGAACGCGAGGATCGGGGAGAGGTCGAGCGGGCCTGCCATCGGCAGCAGACGCCGGAACAGCCGCAGGTACGGCCCCGCGACGTCGTGGGCGAAGCGCTGGATCCGGTCGAGCGTCACGGAGTACGGCAGTCGCACCCAGCTCATGACGATGTACGCGATCAGGACGATGCTGTAGAGGGTGATGAAGACGTCGACGAACGTCTCGACGCTCGTGATCGCGTCTCCTACAGGCATAGCCAGGCTGGCCGCGAAGCCCATGCGGCCCCGTTCGCTCCGAACGGGAGTTCTCCTCGCTTACGCCTGGTTGAAGAAGCCGCGCTCGAGCATCCGGGCGCGATCCTCGGCCGACAGCTCGACGTCGCGCGGCGTGAGGAGGAAGACCTTGTCCGCGATGCGCTGCATCCCGCCCTCGAGCGCGTACGTGAGACCGCTGGCGAAGTCGATGAGGCGCTTCGACAGCTCGGCGTCGGCCGACTGGAGGTTGAGGATCACCGGGACGCCGTTCTTGTAGCGGTCGGCGACCTGCTGGGCGTCGTTGAAGCTGCGCGGCAGAACGAGGTGGACCTGCGAGGTGCCCGGCCCGCGTACCGGCTCGAGCTTGCGAGCGGGGCGCCGCTGGTCGGTCAGGCGCGGCCGGAGGACGCTCGTCCGCTGGAGATCCGGCGCTGGCTCGGGGTCGGTCCAGTCGTCGTCGTAGTCACGCCTCGCGCGCCGTGCGGGCAAGTGGCGGACGTTGCGGCGCTCGTACGGGTCGGCCTCTTCCGGCTCGTCCTCGTAGTAGGCATCCTCTTCCCAGTCCTCGTCATCGGCGATGCCGAAGTAGACGAGTGCGCGCTCCCAAACGTTTGCGAGGCCCATCGGGCGAGGATGTTACTCCCGCCACAGGACGCCCTCCTAGTGCCGTGTCCAGGCGGCCCGTGCTTCATTGCACTAGGAGGGCCATACCCAGGCGGACGAAGGTCGCTCCCTCCTCCACCGCGATGCGGAAGTCCTGGCTCGTGCCCATCGACAGCTCCCGCAAGCAGTGGAGCTCTGCGAGTTCGCGCAGGCGGCGGAAGTACGGGCGGGACTCTTCGGGGTCGGGAGTGGCCGGTGGCATCGTCATCAGGCCGCGCACGTCCGAATAGAGCGCGAGCAATGCGGGCAGCTCGTCGGGCGTCACGCCCGACTTCGTCGGCTCGCCCGAGAGGTTCACCTCGACGAGAGCGGGGATCGAGAGCTTGCGCGCGGCCGACTCCGACGAGAGCGAGTGGCAGAGCTCGCAGATGGCGCTGACGGCGGGCGCCTTGCGGCTCTGGAGGTGGCCGATGAAGTGCCAGCGGAACGTGTCGCCGTACGCGGCGTGCTTTGCCTCGAGATCCTGCGCGCGGTTCTCCCCCACGACCTCGACGCCGGCTTCGGCGAGTACCGCCATGTCCTCGACGGACACGTACTTCGTCGCAGCGACGACCGTGACCCTCGGGCCCAGCTCGGCGCGGATGCGCTCGTACCGCTCGCGGATCTCAGCCGGAGACGTAGGCGATCACTCCTTGCCGGCCGGTCACGCCGTGGTCGCGGCGGTGGGAGAAGAAGGTCTCCGGCTCGCACGCCGTGCAGCGGTCGAACCGGTCGATGCGCGCGACACGGGCAGCGCGGAGCGCTCGCTCGGCGCTCGTCCAGAGGTCGAGATTGCGGCCGCGTACGACATCGTCGCCGAAGTGCTCGCGGAACGGGGCAGCGACCTCCTCCCCCACCTCGTAGCAGCACGGGCCGATCGCGGGCCCGATCGCGGCTGCGAGAACACCGCCGCCGAGCGCATCGACGCCCGCCGCGACGATCCCGGCGAGCAATCCCTTCCAGCCGACGTGAAGTACCGCGAGCGCGGGCGTTCCCTGCGTTCTCACGAGGGCGATCGGCAGGCAGTCGGCGGACATCGCGAGGAGCGGGACGCCCGGCTCGTCGGTCCAGAGCCCGTCCGCGTGCTCGCCGTGTTGCCCCGACGCTGCTCGAACGACGCGGTTGGAGTGCACCTGGTAGTTGTGCGCGAGTCTCCCGATGTCGGCGCCGAGCATCGCGCACGCGATGCGCCGGTTCTCGCTCGCCCGCAGTCGGTCGTCGCCGGTCTTGAGGCCGAGGTTGAGCGAGGCATACGGCCCTTCGCTCACCCCGCCCACGCGCGTCGTGAACCCGACAACGTAGCCGCCGATGTGCCAGCGGATCACAGGAGTGCCTTCGCCCGCGCGAGCAGCTCGTCGCGCGTGTTGAGCTCCGGCTCGTCGACGACTGCGCCGAGAAGCGTCTGGAGCGCACCACCGAGCTCCGGCCCCGCGGTGAAGCCGAGCTCGATCAGGTCGTCGCCGTTCACCGCGAGGTCGGCGATGCGGTGCGGGTTCGCGCGCTCGCGCTCGAGACCGGCGGCGATCTCCTCCAGCACCGATGTGTCGCGGTCCTTGGCGCGGAGGTCGGCGAAGCGCATCGCGGTGATGTCGGCGGCGAGCTCGTCCCCGTGCTGGGCGAGATACCGGCGCAGGTCGCGTGGCTGCCGCGGCGCGGTCTCGGCGTGGAACGGATGCCCCCGGACGATCGCGACGACGCGGCTCACGAGCCGCGACGGGTAGCGGAGCCGCCGCAGGGTCTTTCCGGCGATGTCGGCGCCGACGCGCGCGTGGCCTAGCGGGTCGCCGTCGACCGGCTTCCCGACGTCGTGGAAGAGCGCGGCGAGGCGCACGGGGAGCGTGTCGCCCGCGTCCGCGCTCGCCTGGACGACGGCGAAGATGTGGTCGCTCAGGTACTCAGGGACGGCGGCGAACTCCGGGATCAGCTCGGCGAGGACGCCGGTGTCGCGGGCGATGGTCAGCGCGCGCGCAGGCTCGGCGCCCATGAGGAGCTTCGACAGCTCCCCCATCCCGTCCGCGGCCAGCCCGCCACCGATGCGCTCGCCGGAAACGAGCTGCACTCCGGCCGCCTCCTCGCGCATCTGGTCGAGCAGCGTCTCGTCCGGCTCGAGGCCGAGCTGGGAGACGAAGCGCAGCGCGCGGATCAGCCGCAGCGGATCCTCGCGGAAGCTCTGCGGCGAAACCGTCATCAGGCGGCGCGCCTCGAGGTCCGCCTTCCCGCCAAGGGGGTCGACGAGCTCGCCGGTCTCGAGCCGGCGCGCCATCGCGTTGACGGTGAAGTCGCGGCGCCGCATGTCGCCTTCGACCGAGAGCGACGGGTCGGCGACGATCTCGAAGTCGTGACGGCCGGGTCCGGTGCTCCGCTCCGCGCGGGGCGGCGCGAACTCGATCCCCGCCGGGGTCAACTCTCGAATCCGCCTGTCGCGCGGAAGCAGCCGCACGCCGACGAGCCGGCCCGCGACGACGAGATCCTCGACGCGGCCGTGCGGAGCGAGGGCCGCCCGCAACTGCTCGGTATCGACGCCGGGGACGAGGAAGTCAGCGTCCTTCGATTCGAGCCCGACCAACTCGTCGCGAACAGCGCCCCCGACGAGATAGGCATCGAGCCCGAGTGAGCGGACGTACTCCTCGATCTCCTTCATCTCCGCGGAACGCTACGCGTTCGCCCGACTAGTCTCGCGTGCGTGGCGAGGAGGATTCTCGTGTACGGGGTCACGGGCTCAGGGAAGACCAGACTCGCCGAACGCATCTCCGATGCGACGGGCCTTCCATGGCACGCCGTCGATGATCTGACCTGGGAGCCAGGCTGGGTCGAAGTTCCCGACGACGAGCAGACGATGCGAATCGCTGCGATCTGCGCCGGAGAACGATGGATCCTCGATACCGCCTACGGGCGATGGCTCGACATCCCGCTCGCGCGCGTCGAGTTGATCGTCGCCCTCGACTTCCCGCGCTGGCTCTCGCTCGGCAGGCTGATCCGCCGCAGCGTCGCCCGTGCCATCGACGGCAAGCCGATCTGCAACGGCAACCGCGAGTCGTTCCGCAACCTCTTCTCCCGGAGGTCGATCATCGGCTGGCACTTCAGATCGTTCAGCCGCAAGCGGCAGCGAATCCGCGCATGGGACGCCGAGCCCGCCGGTCCCCAGGTCGTGCGGCTCACCTCGCCACGCAACGTCGAGCGTTGGCTCGCCACGCTGCGGCCGGAGTGGCCGGCGGACTGAGCCCGCGGACTAAAGGAGCGCGATCGCCTCGATCTCGACGAGCGCCCCAGACGGGAGCTTCGCGACCTCGACGGTCGAGCGCGCGGGCGGACTGTCGCCGACGTGCTCCGCGTAGACGCCGTTCATCCCCTGGAAATCGTCGAGGCTCTGGAGGAAGACCGTCGTCTTGACGAGCCGACCAAGGTCGCTGCCCGCCTCGGCGAGGATCGCCGCGAGGTTCGCGAAGATCTGCTCGGTCTGCTCCTCGATGTCGCCGCTGATCGCGGTGTCGCCGGGCTTCAGCCCGAGCTGGCCGGAGACGAAGACGAAGCCGCCCGCGGAGATCGCCTGCGAGTACGGCGCTCCCTGGAACGGCGCCGGTGCCGCCTCTGTCCGTACGACGGTCTTCTCGCTCATTCGCTTCCTCCGATGGGTTCGCATGCCTGGGCCAGTGCGGCGCCGAGCGCCTTGAAGATCGCTTCGAGCACGTGCGCACTGTCCGAGCCGTCGAGGAGGCGGACGTGCAGGACGAGGCCCGCGTGGTCGGCGAACGTCTCGAGAAAGCGCCGCGCGACGTCGGTGCCGAGCCCGCCGATTTGCGCGTCCGTCAGGTCGACGTTCGTGACGAAGAGCGGCTCGTCGCTCCGCTCGAGCACGACGTGCGCGAGCGCCTCCGCCGAGGCGAGGGACTGGGAGCCGTACCCGCGCGCGCCCCCGATGCGTAGCGGCCCGGCGAGCGCGGCGCCGAGTGCAGCCCCGGCCGCGTCGACCTCCGCCTCCGCGTCGCCCGGCTCGATGTCCAGGACGAGGTCAAATCGCGCCGTCTCGGCGAACCGCACGAGGAGGCTGTTGAGGACCGGCAGGCCTGTCTCGACGTGCGCGACTCCGCTGCCGTAGGCGTCCAACCGGACGCCCGCAGCGGCATGCTCCGTCACGCGTCTACCCGCTCGATCTGCGCCCCGACTGCGCGCAGGCGTTCGTCGATCCGCTCGTAGCCGCGGTCGATCTCGCCCACGTTGCCGATCACGGACTGCCCGCTCGCGCAGAGCGCTGCGATGAGCATCGCCATGCCGGCGCGGATGTCGGGGCTCGTCAGCCGCTGGCCGTAGAGGCGAGTCGGACCGCTGATGACCACGCGATGCGGGTCGCAGACGATGATCCGCGCGCCCATGGACACGAGCTTGTCGACGAAGAACAGCCGGTTCTCGAACATCTTCTCGAAGACGAGGATCGTCCCCCACGCCTGCGTCGCGACGGCGACGGCGATCGACGTGAGGTCGGCCGGAAACGCGGGCCACGGGCCGTCCTCGATCTTCGGCACCTGATCGCCTAGGTCGTTCTGGATCACGAGCTCCTGATTCGGCGGCACGCGCAGCGAGTCGTCGCCGAGCTCGACCTGGATCCCGAGCCGCTCGAACGACGTGAGGATCGAGACCATGTCCTTCGTGCGCACGCCGTCGATGGTGAGATCGCTGTTCGTGACCGCGGCGAGGCCGATGAAGCTGCCAACCTCGATGTGCTCCGGCGCGATCGCCCACTCCCCGCCGCGCAACTTCTCGACGCCGTGGATGCGAAGGACGTTCGACTCGATCCCGTCGATCTCGGCGCCGAGCGAGACGAGAAAGCGACAGAGATCCTGGACGTGCGGCTCGCAGGCGGCGTTGCCGATCACCGTCTCGCCCGGCGAGAGCACGGCGGCCATGATCGTGTTCTCGGTCGCCATGACGCTCGCCTCGTCGAGGAAGATCTGCGCGCCGACAAGTCCGTCCGTCTCCATCTCGTAGCGGCTGTCGATCTTGATGCGAGCGCCGAGGCGTTCGAGCGCGTGGATGTGCGGATCGAGGCGCCGGCGGCCGATCACGTCTCCACCGGGTGGCGGGACGCTCGCCCTGCCGAGCCGCGCGAGGAGCGGCCCCGCGAGGAGGAACGACGCGCGGATCCGCGCGGCGAGCGCCGCGTCGACCTCGTGCGAGGAGAGGCCCTCGCCGTGGATCCGCACCTCGTTCGTGCCCGTCCACTCCACGTCCGCGCCCGTTCCGGCGATGAGCTCGATCATCGCCTGGACGTCGCGGATGCGCGGAACGTTCGAGAGCGTGACCGGCTCGTCGGTGAGCAGGCAGGCAGCGAGGATCGGTAGCGCGCCGTTCTTGTTCCCCGATGCCCGGATGTGGCCGTTGAGAGCGTTCCCGCCCTCGATCACGAAAGCCTGCGGTGCGGTCTTTACGGACATCGGCCACTAGGATAGACGGGCCGTGGAGCCGACCCGCGAACGCGCCTGGGAGACCCTGACGCGCTACACGAAGAGCGAGTCGCTTCTGCGGCACGCCCTTGCCGTAGAAGCGTCGACCGCGGCCTACGCGCGGAAGCTCGGCGGTGACGAGGAGCTCTGGCGCGTCGCGGCGCTCCTCCACGACTTCGACTACGAGATGCATCCGACGCTCGACAAGCACCCCCAGGACGGCGCGCCGATCCTCCGCGACGAGGGGTACCCGGAGGAGGTCGTGGAGACCGTGCTCTCCCACGCCGAGCATCTCGCGCTGCCACGCGACACGCCGCTCAAGAAGGCGCTCTTCGCATGCGACGAGCTGAGCGGCTTCGTCCACGCATGCGCGCTCGTCCGCCCGACCGGCCTCGAAGGGCTCGAGCCGAAGTCGGTGAAGAAGAAGCTCAAGCAGCCGTCGTTCGCCGCCGGCGTCCACCGCGAGGACGTCTACAAGGGCGCCGAGGAGCTCGGAATCGACCTCGACGGCCACATCCGCACCGTCGTCGAGGCGCTGCAGCCCATCGCCGCGGAGCTCGGGCTACCTTCGTAGGCGCGTCCGGTTGAGCGAGCTAGGTTCCTGTGCTGGGCCAGCGCTCGGGAATGTCCCTTGATCGCGGTCTAGAGACGGCGAAGGCACGCGGTAAGCAAGGCCCACGTCGCCTCCGCTTCGGGAGTGATCTCTGAGGTATCGCCCCAGAACATGAGTTCAACGTTCGCTCGCCGCGCACTCGCTGAGACTTGATATCCCCCAGGGCCGCGTTCCGGCAACAGGCGCTCTAGGCCCTCGTCGTCAACGCCCTCGTCGTGCCAGTCGCCTTCGAGGTAGAAGCGCAAAGCGAAGTGACCGCCGAGTCGATCGTTGGGTGCTTCCGGCGAGCGGTAGTTCTCGACTTGTGGCAGTCGGATGGCGGGATTGGTGAGTCGCAGGCGGTCGAGGTAGCGGTCGAGCTCCGGGTAGTGCTCCTGTTCAAGACGGACGCCTGTCGCCTCCTCGAACACAGCAACCACAGCCGCTGAGTCGAACATTTCCAGGGGGTAGCTCCGCAGGTACTCCTCGTAACCGCTCTTTGTGATCCTTAGAGACAGCGGATTGTCGCCTCGCCCGCCGGGAGTCCAGCTCGTCTCGTCGGCTATCGCGGCGAGTGCCTCTTCAAGGGACAGAGCCGCGGGCTCGTCGGCTGGAAGCTCCTTGTCTCGACCCTGCACGAATGCATCGACCAGCTCGTCTACGTCGCAATACTGAAACTCGTACAGCTCGACCCGGCCCTCGCGCAGAAGCGTTTCCACCTCAGCCCGAACCACGTCCAGCGGAGGCGGTGGGTCGATCTGCATTGGGCCCTGCTGTTCGGCAGAACCGAGATACCCCAGCTCGTCGAGGCAGCTCTCCTCGACCGCGTCCTTTAGGAGACGGAGTCGAACAGAACCCGCCCGACTGTTGGCGCCCACGCCGACAACCTACGCGGGCCGAGAAGCGATCAACTGACATAACGGTCGGGTGCGCGAGTGCTGCCGCTCACTTGAGCACGCGCGGCGCCGATCTAGGACACGCCATCTGCGAGGCGCTCGAGGTCGTCCTCGCTCGTCCACCAGCCGCACGATGCGCGGACGACGCCGTGGCCGGGGATGTCGCGGACGAGCACGCCACGTTCGCCCAGCGAGCGGACGAGCTCGCCCGGGTCGCCCGCGGGGCGGAACGAGACGAGCGTGGAATGCCCCGGCGGCGTGACGACCTCGGCGAGCGGCTCGAGCAGCTCCCGGCAGCGCGCCGCCATCTCCGCCGCCCGCTCGTACCGCCACTCCGGGTGGCAGGCGAGCGACGCGATGAGCCCCGAGAGGATCGGCCCCGCGAGCCAGCCCGAGTCGAAGCGCCGCGCGCCGTCGCGCGGCGTGTACGAGCCGTCCGGCTCATGCGCCGTCATCGCGAAATAGCTGGGAAGCACGACCGGCAGCTGCTCGGGCTCGCGGACGAACAGCGCCCCGGTCGGCTCGGCCGCGCACAGCCATTTCTGCGCGCTGATCGTGAAGTAGTCCGCACCGGTCAGATCCGGCGGGATGGCGCCGGCCGACTGCGCTCCATCGATGAGAACCGGCAGCCCGGCCTCCTGCAGCCGCGCGATGTCGAGTCGCGTCCCCGTCGTCCAGAGGACGTGCGAGACGGCGATGAGCCGCGTCCGCGGGGTGACGGCGGCGAGCACCGCGTCCTCGTCGGCAGCGGCGACGACAACGTGCGCGCCGCTTCCGTGGAGCGGGCCGAGCAGGCCGAAGTGCTCCTCGGCGGTCGTCACGACCTCGTCGCCCGCCGCCAGTCCGAGTCCCGCGACGACGATCTGGCAGCCGCGCGTCGTCGAGTCGGTGAGCGCAATCTGGTCGGGCGATGCGCCGACGACCTCGGAGAAGCCGGCGCGCACCTGCTCGCGCAGCCCGGCGAGCTCGTCGATGTACGGCATCCCGCTGCGGCCCTGCGCGAGATCGCGTGCCAGCCACGCCTGCGCCGCCTCGACCGCCGCGCGCGGCAGCGGCCCGTTCGAGCCGGCGTTGAGGTACGCCTGCTGCTCGAGCACGGGGAACTGGGAACGAGCCTCCGCGAAGTCCATGGCGCGTAGCCTACGAGCAGTGCGCGTTTTGCTCGCCGACCCTCCGGCCTTCACGCCGCCGTACGACCATGAGCTCGCCGCCGCTCTCGCGCGCGCCGGAGCCGAGGTCGACCTCGTCACCGCGCGCGTTCGCTTTGGCAAGGCCCCCACGCCGGACGGCTACCGGCGGCGGGAGCTCTTCTATCCCGTGACGTCACGCGTCTTCGGGCGCTCGCGCCTGCGGCTTCCCTTCAAGGTGGCCGAGCACCCGTTCGGGCTCGCCGCGCTCCGGCGGCTCGACGCGGACGTCCTCCACATGCAGTGGATCCCGGCGCCGGAGATCGACGCGCGCCTCTTCCGCCCGCATCTCCCCTCGGTGTTCACCGCGCATGACCTCCTGCCGCGCCGCACGGCGCACAAGACCGCGCTCTGGCGAACGCTGTTCGACCGATTCGACCGGATCGTCGTCCACAGCGAGAGCGGCCTCCGGACGCTCGCCGAGATCGGCGTCGCCGAGGAGAAGCTCCGCGTCATCCCCCACCCCGTGTTCCCGAGTGACCCGCCGCGGACGGACGACGGCCACACGGTGCTCGCGTTCGGGATGATCCGGCCGTACAAGGGGCTCGGTGACGCGATCGAGGCGGTCCGGCGCGCCGGGCAGGCGCGGCTCCTCGTCGCCGGCGAGCCGCTCGAGCCGATCGAGCCGTACCGCATGTCTGCGGCCGGCATCGAAGTCGAGTGGCGGCTCGGGTACCTCTCGCCGGAGGAGACGAGCCAGGCGCTCGGGGACGCGACGGTGGCGATCTTCCCGTACAAGCCGGAGCTCGACCAGAGCGGCGCGCTCCTGCAGGCCCTCGGGGCCGGCGTTCCCGCGATCGCGTACGACGTCGGCGGCATCGCGGAACCGATCCGCCGTTACGGTGCCGGTCGCGTCGTTCCCGCCGGCGACGTCGCCGCGCTCGCCCAC
>Ga0265338_10006926_pt1 | contig 14259 bp, 12 predicted proteins | sample 42126metaG_FD_193579 | JGI IMG/M metagenome (GOLD analysis project Ga0265338, IMG submission 193579) | Rhizosphere microbial communities from Carex aquatilis grown in University of Washington, Seatle, WA, United States - 4-21-26 metaG | ecosystem: Host-associated > Plants > Roots > Rhizosphere... | reverse complement strand
TAGGGATGCAAGTGGGAAATATGCTGCGGCGCCTCATTTATTTGGAATCGAGAACCGGCCTGCCGCGTCGTGAAGGAAGAGACGTGCGGGAGCCCTCGGATGTTGTTAAAAGAACAGGGTTGTTTTTTTAACAGGAAAATCGCATATTCGGGCCGTGACTCTGGCGCAGGCGATAATAAGACGCATCCGGCGGCACGAAAAGCCGTGGGTTTTCACGCCCAAAGATTTTCTCGATCTTGGCACGCCTCACGCCGTGGGCATGACATTACTGCGATTGGTGCGCGGCGGCACGGTCCGCCGGCTGGCGCGGGGGCTTTACGATTGCCCGAAAACACACCACGTGCTGGGCCAACTAGCCCCACCGGTGGAGGCCATAGCCGAGGCTTTGGCAGGTCGTGACGGCGCTCGCATTCAAGCTTCGGGCGCTTATGCGGCAAATCTGCTGCATTTGTCCGAGCAAGTGCCCGCCCAAGTGGTGTATCAGACAGATGGCCCTTCGCGCAGCGTCCAGGTGGGGCGGCAAATCATCACTTTGAGACATGCCGCTCCAAGTCGTCTTCGCGCGCATGATCGCATGAGCGGTCTAGTGATCCAGGCGTTGCGTTTCCTGGGCAAACGCCGCATCACGGAAGTTCGTGTGGAGCAACTGCGCGAGCTTTTATCGCCAAAAGACCGTCGCCAGTTGCTCAGGGACTTGCCGCTGGCTCCGGTATGGATGCACCCCCACTTGCGAGCCATCGCCAACGGGGAAGCATCTCGATGAGTTTGTTCACGCAACTGCCGGTGGCCGAGCGAGCCGCTTTCGTGCGTGAAGCGGCGGCACGGCTCAATGTGTTGCCGGTGATTGTGGAGAAGGATTTTTGGGTTTGCTGGATGCTGCGGCAGCTTTTCCAATCGTCACACGTAGGAACCCATCTGGTTTTTAAGGGAGGCACCTCCCTTTCGAAAGTGTTTGATGCAATACAGCGATTCTCGGAAGACATTGACCTGTCAATCGCCCCGGTATTTTTGGGGTGGGAAGAAGCGCAATTGGATGACGCTCCCACCCCAACTCAACGGCGGAAACGGTGGGAAAAGCTGGAGGCGGATTGCGCCGCCACGGTGCAAAAAGACGTTCTGCTCGAATTGGAAAACGGCGTGAAATCAGTGTTGGGTGAAAAAGCCGGCCGCCGGCCTTGGCTCCGGTACCAACTCGACCCCGCGTCAAAGTCGCCTGCGATCTTATTCGATTATCCGTCTGCATTGCCGCCTGGAGGCGGATACATTCAGCCCTCGGTGAAGATGGAATTTGGCTCCTTGACTGACCAGCGCCCAAGCGGGCGTCACCGTGTCAAACCGATGCTGGCCAAGGTAATTCCGGCAAACTTTGAAGATTTCCAAGCCGAAGTGGTCGCATTGGAAGTGGAGCGGACGTTTTGGGAGAAGGCGACGATTTTGCACGCAGAGCGCCATCGCCCAGCCAATCAGCCCATCCGTGAGCGATTCGCCCGGCATTACGCGGACGTGGCTTCGCTGTGGCAGCATCCCGCACGGGCTGCGGCTCTGGCGCGGTTTGATTTGCTGGAAAGAGTCGTCAAACATAAGAGCCGGTTTTTCGCGTCCAGTTGGGCCAATTACGAAACCGCAAGACCAGGCAGCATCCGACTGCAGCCGCCACGCCAACGTGAGGCGGAGCTAACACAGGATTATGTCCAAATGGAGGGAATGTTCCTTAAGAAGCCGCCGAGTTTCGCGGAAGTCATTGGCGTCCTGGGCCAGGCGGAGCGCGAAATCAATGGCGCTTGAAACTGCGTGGTGGTTCACGGTAACTGTTTCTGAACTGCTGATGAGGCCTGAGATCGCGGCGCGTCGCGCCAGGACAAATAGCGGCTGGCGTTTGGGGGAGAACCGGATATAGTGACGCTCCGTTCGGCTTATTCTGAAATTCTTTTATGAAAATTGTGAGATTTCTGGCGATTTTTGCTGTTGTGGCGACATTGGCGCGATGCGCTTACGCGGAGACCAATCTTTATTCGGGCGAGATCTGGGCGCCGATGGACGCCAAAAAGGTGATGGAGGCCGCCGCGGACATCAATTTGAAGAATTACCCGGATTGCGACCAGGCGACGGTGGACAAGAAAATGGAGCGGGTCTATCGCGCGGACGGGACGGGCGAGATGCAGGACGAGTCGTTCGTCAAGGCGCTGACGGAAAAGGGCAAGCGCAACAATCGCACGATTTCGCTGGGGTTCATGCTGCCTTACAACCGCGCTGAAGTCGCGGCGCTGGAGGTCATCAAGGCGAGCGGCGAGGTCGTTCCGGTGGACATTGTCGCCAACTCCAAGGAATCCATCGACGACAGCCAGATGGCGGCCAATATTTACGATCCGAACGTGCGGGTGTTGCAGGTGAACATCCCGAAGCTGGAGATTGGCGATGTCGTCCATTCGATCACGCGCCAAACGATCATGCGCTCGATCATGCCCGGCGAATTTGCGGAAGAGAACCTGTTTGAGGATCCGGGCTACATTCGCCACATCACCTACGAGGTCCACGCGCCGGCGAAGCGGCCCCTGGCAAAAATGGCGCTGCGCGATGAAATTCCGGGCACGGTCAAATACAGCAAGACCGACGACGCGGACGGGGGGACTCTGCACAAGTGGGAAGTGACCAACGTGCCGCGCATGTTCGACGAGCCTTCCATGCCGCCTTACGAAATGGTGTTGCAGCGGCTGCTGGTCAGCACGACGCCCGATTGGCGGACGGTCTCGAAATGGTATTGGGAATTGAGCCAGCCGCACCTGATGGCGACCGGGCCGGACATGAAAAAGGAGATCGACAAGCTGACCGCGGACGCGACAACGGACGAGCAACGCGTCAAGGCGATTTTTTATCATGTGTCAAAAAAAATCCGCTACATGGGGTTGACGCCGGAAAAGGACCGGCCGGGCTACGAACCGCACGACGTGAAGATCACGTTCGAAAAGCAATATGGCGTATGCCGGGACAAGGCGGCGCTGCTGGTGTCGATGCTCAATGAGGCGGGCCTGCATGCGTATCCGGTGCTGATCGACGTGGGGGCCAAGCGCGACCAGGAAGTGGCGGACCCGTTCTTCAATCACGCGATTGTGTCGGTCGAGACCAAGCCGGGCGAGTACACGCTGATGGATCCGACTGACGAAAACACGAAGGAACTGCTGCCATCCTACGACGAGAACCGGAGCTACTTGATTTGCCGCCCCGAAGGCGAAGATTTGAAGACCAGCGCGGTGGATGATCCGGAGAAGCACATGATGCGGATCAAGACGACGGGCGAATTGAGCGCGGCCGGGACGCTCGAAGCGAAAACGCAACTGGAGTTCGACGGCGTCAACGACGACGAGTACCGCAACGCGTTTTCGCACATGAAGGCGGATGACTTGAGGCGGTTTTTCGAGAGGCAATTGAAGCGGGCGATGCCCGGGGCGCGGCTGGCGTCGCTGAAGGTGACGCCTGAAAACATGCTTGACACTTCACAGACCCTGCGGGCGGAGATGGAATTCTCCGCCGACGGAATGACCGCCAGCGGGAATGGACGCTCGCTGGTGACGGTGCCGTGGATTGGGAAGGATATTGGGATCGTGAATTTCATATTGGGCGGCGCCGGCCTTGAAAAGCGAAAATACCCGCTGCAAACCGAAGTGACATGCGGCTTGCAGGAGGATGTTTCGCTGAAGCTGGAGGGCGGGTTTCGCGGAGCCGTCTCGCTGCCGACCAACGCGCCGATGGCGGATGAATGCGGCGTTTATCACCTGGATTTCTCGGCCACGGAACACGAGTTGAATTGCTCGCGCGGCCTCAAGTTAAAAGTCGTCGAATTCTCGACCAATCAATATGCGCGCCTCAAACAGGAGTTGAAGCAGATGCAATATGACGCGCGCAAAGCGCCGCTGATGGCGATTTCCGAATCGGCGGAAACGGAGCCTGTCCTCAAGACGAATCCGGTGGCCGACACAGCGGTCGAATCGAACGCGCGGATACTTGACAGCCATAAGGAGCTGGAAGTGGTGGACGCGCACACGGCGACGTTCAAAGCGCATTACGCGAAGAAGATCCTGAATTACGCGGGCAAAATCCGCGAAGCGGAGTTCAAGTTGAACTTCAACCCGGCTTGCGAAGACGTGAAATTGACGCGGGCGACCGTGGTGTTGAAGAGCGGCGAAAAGAAGGAAATTTCGCCGGGAGAAATCAACGTCATGGACGCGGGATGGAACTCGTCGGCCAAGCGTTACACGGGCGGAAAGGTGTTTGTGGCCAACCTGCCGGGGGTGGACATTGGCTCGACCATTGAAGTCGAATACGAGGTGCGCTCGACGAACAAGCCGTTCATCGCAGGCTACGAGTCATTTCAATTGCCGGACGCGCTGGACCAAAAGAGTTTTGAGTTGACGGCGCCGGCCGGGGTGGCGGTGCATCAGTTTGTCAGCGGGCCCTCGGGCGCGGTGAAGGACCACGCGAAGAACGATGAGAAGGGCCAGGATTTCTTGTGGCAGGCGCAGAACGTGGCGGCGCAACCGGCGGAAGGGCCGACGCCGCCGGCATGGACGTTCAACCCGGGCGTGAGCTATTTCGTGGGCGATATGCGGGCGTATCTGAAAGAGCTGAACGACACGATGCTGAAGCGCGCGGGAGAAAACGCGAAGGCCGCGGAGGTCGCGCGGCAACTGGCCAGTCAAACAAAAACGCCCATGGAGGCGGCGCAGGCGATCCGCGATTACGTGGCCAAATCGGTGCGGCTTGCGGGGCCGCCGTTCATCGAATTGCCGTTGAGCGAATTGTCGGCGGCGGATGTGACGCTGGCCGACGGCTACGGCCACGGGGCGGACCGGGCGATTTTGCTGCATGCGATGTTGACAGCGGCGGGGTTGAAGCCCGAGTTTGCGCTGGCGTCGAGCCTGCCGCCGATCAGCGGCATCACGAATGTCACGTCGGCGTTTCCGCTGCCAGAGTGGTTCTCGGATCCGCTCGTCAAGGTCACCATCGACGGCGCCGCATGCTATTTTAATGACACCGACCAGTACGCGAAGGTCGGCTCCACGTCGCGCGACGACATGATGTCGCTAAACCTGGCGAGCCAGGAATTTGAAGTCATCAAGGCGGCGCCGCAGTGCGCGGACAAGGTGGAGACGACCTATTCGCTGGCGGAATCGGACAACGGATCGACGCGCATCACAGTGTCGCGGCGTTATTTCGGGGACGATTACAACAGCAAGCACAAGTACTTCGCGGAGCTTCCGCCGGAGGAGAGGCGCCGCTATTTCCAGGAAGCTGTTTCGGGCGTCTCGCAGGGAGCGCGGCCGGTGGGCGGCCTGGTGACGCAATTCGACAGCTATCCCGGCTTGGAGAAGTTCACGGTGGACGTCGACAATTACAGCGTGGTGGATGGCAACTATTTTTATTTTGACCTGCCGTTCAAGCCGTCGTTGTTCCCAGCGGGCGCGGACCGGCGATCATTGCCGATTTTTGTGGAGCGGCCCAGCCACACGACCTTCCGCACGGAAATCGAGCTGCCGAAGGGATTCCGGCGCGTAGTCGTCGCGCCCGGCAACGCGAGCATTCCGGGGCCGGACGGTTGCGGGCTGGCGACAGTGTCGTCGACGGATGACAGCGGCAAGTGCGTGATCACGCATGACTTGGAAGCGGACCCGGCAATTGTCGATCCAAAGGATTATCCGGACATGCTCAAGCTGGAAGCGGCGCTGGGACGAAAGTCCTCGAGGGTGTTCCTGCTCGAGAAGGAGTGAGTGGATGGGCGGAATCTGTCGGTCCTGATCGACAAAGGCGACTTGAGCGGGTTCGTTGGCCCCGGCTTGTTTAGCTCGAGGCGTTTGCCGCGTTTGGGCGTGGCGCGGTTCGTTGATGGCCTGTTTCCAGACCATTCGACAACCTCTTTGGAAAGCGGGAACGAAACCGGGGATTGATGCCTTTGGCGCTCTCATGTAAGGTTCAAGTCACGTCATGTTGGGCAAACGCCGGACATATAACCCGAAGCGGCACATCGCAAGTGGGCTGGTGCAACCAGACCTGGATCGCTTGGCAGCAACTGTGCATTATGGCGGGAATCCCGAACACAAGCGAAATCCGGGCAACTTTGGCTTGACGCCGCCAGCTAGCCCGCGGCCCCATAAGACCCTGTGTGACGAGGCCGGCATTTTCAATCGGCGTTTAGCTTTGGAACTGCTGCAGAGTGGCATCCGGCATGGTCTCGTGAGTGAGCCCCGAGAGAATGGCTATCCGCAGAATGTGTGGGCCGTTTCGGCAGAGGGCGTGCCGCTGGAGGCACAGCTTGAAAACGCCGGGAACGGGACATACCACGGATATCCGATGCCGGAAGAGGATCCGTTTCGGGACATTGTGATCGCCAACTGGAGGCCCGCCAATGAGCGTTGATCTCCGCATCGAATTTGATTGGCTGGAGCGTGAGACCGGCAGTGTGTTGGACCGCGCCTTTGCGGCTTCCATCGGCATGGCAGTCGGGGGGGAGTACCTCACGCGGCTCGAGGATTTGGGGGCCAAGACCGTGCGCAATCAGCTTCTGGCTAGCGCCTGGCGCCTCGCTGCGTGGTTTGCGGCCAATTGGTGGCGTCTTCGTTGGGAGCCTGCGCCGAGTGAATGGTGGAAAGACGCCGATTGGCGTATGGCGCACTGCATGGCAGCCGCCGGGGGCGGCTATGTCTGGCCGAACGCGGTTTTTGCAAGCGATGGCGATTCAATGGCGATTGCCGCAAAGCCCAGATCAAAAAGTCCTCCTTTCGAGCCTATCCGTTATATCAATAACATCCAAGCCAGGATTACAATGGCCGAGTTTGAGCAAAAAGTGGATGCATTCATGGATGGAATCCTTTCACGAATGCAATCCTTGCGGGTGCAGGATGAGAGTTTGGCAGGACTTTGGGCGGAGATCGTAAGGGAGAGAAACGACGCCGAGTTGTCTCAGCAGCGAAAGCTCGAAGCGATGGCTGGATTTGATCCGGACAAGGCGCCTTCCGAACTGCTCGAGGCTCTTTTGAATGATCGGGAAAACCTTGGGAAGTGCGCGCTAGCGGAGGTTGCGGCGGAGGCCCGGCATGCAACAGCGAGCGCTTTCGAAGAAATTCGCGAACTGAGTCGTTCTCGCGCCAAACCCAGGACCGGGGGATTTCGGGTTCATCTTCCGCGGTTGCCGGAATCCGCCGTTCTCGACGACACTGCTCGTCCGTGGCAAAATGCAACCAGACTTGCAGGCATTGCTCGAACCGCGTGGGGCTTCGGGAAAGAGCCCATTCGCAATGAGGCGTTTGCGGATCTCTTGAAAACTCAGTCTGCTATTTTCTTGAGCAATTCGACGCCGGCGGCATCCATGTCTCTAGGGATTCGGACAGGAATAAACGGGACGATCGACATTTACTTTCATCGTCCTAGCATGACGACGCGTCGCTTTGCCGCCTCAAGATTGTTGGGGGACTTTCTCTTTCTTCGTAATCGAGAACGACTCCACCCAGCGACTCACGCCAAGACAGCGCGCCAGAAATTTCAACGGGCCTTTGCACAGGAGTTTTTGTGCCCGATCGATGCCTTGTTGGAGAAAATGCAGACGACGCAACCGGACGAAGACGATATTTCAGAAGCCGCAGCCTACTTCGAGGTTTCGCCACTGATGGTCAGGACAACGTTAGTAAACCATGGGCAGCTTGAACGCGAAGCTCTGACTTGGGGTGACTGAATCCCGTCTTGACTCCATGTCCGCTGGCTGGCCTTTGTCACACTCGTGCTCGCCACCTTATTTTCCAAGAGTCAAGCACGGCCTCTAATTACGACCGAGATGCCGCCTCTATTCTGTCGGCTGGAGCTTGGCCATTTTGTCGCGCTGCTGGTCCAGGTCCTCGAGCTTCTTGCACACGGACCTTTTGAGGATTGCGATTTGGGCGGGGGCGTTTTTCAGGGTGTCGCCCTTGCGCTCGATTTCCCGGCGATCGCGCAGGTATTGAGCCAGGGCGGCAAGGTAGGCGTCGACCACCGGGCGCAATGTCGGCGCCGCGCGGTATTGCTGCAATTGAAGGCGGAGAAGGGCGCGTTGCACAACGGTGTCGGAGTCGGAAACGCTCCATGAGGCGATGGCCTCCTGGAGAGTGATGCGCGCCTCCGAAGGCATCCGTTGCGCTTCCAGGCGGACTTTGACCGGCACGTCGAGGGTGTCGCGCATTTCGCGCATGACCTCGCGCGCGGTGGCGAATTCTGTTGACTGGGATTTTTTGAAATCGATGCACGTGACGCCCCACCATTTTTCGACGGCCAGCAGGCTTGCGAAATGCGGGCGGAACGCGCGTAGAAACACTGTCTGCCAATTCAATGCGCCGCCCAATTGGAGCGTCATTTCACGCAGGCTGTCCCGTCCGCCCTTCAAGTCCAGCAGCTCCTCGACGAACAACTGGGAGCACGCCCGGTAAAACTCCTTGTCCGAATCGGATTTCAGGGAATCGGGCCAGCTCAACTGCTGAAAACTCAACGGCGCGCGGTCGACGACGAGACGCCGGATCGAACTCTGCCCCTCCAGAACGACGCGGTCGCGTCCCAGCAAGCCGGGTTGCAGCAGCAACGTGGGCGGGCTGTTAGCCATCACGTGAGCGCTCAAGCCGTCCACCAGCCACAGGGGGAGATCGGGCGTCCGGCCGGCGTCGTTCCGGCTGGCAATTTCCATGAGCAGCGCGCCAATGATCGCGCGCGCGAGGGTTTGTTGGCGGACTTCCTTGGGCAATTCCAAATGGTACGACGTGCCCTCGCGATCATGAACGGCGGCGAGCGTCGACATGTCCGCGCTCGCCAGGTCGTGGTTGATCCAGAGCTCGATTTTAGATCGCCAGGAGTCCTTGAGCCCCAGGGTCGCCAAGACCGATGCTTTGATGCGCTCGCAGGAGACGGCCAGCAACGGCGGTTCCAGGACGATGGTTCCCGCGTTGGTTTCCCCGCGGAGCAGCCGCGGCCTCAGCAAAAACGCGGGCGAGCCCATCGTGGTCACTTCCACAGGGGCCGGGCCTTCCTGGGCGGCGGCGAAGGATTGGCGTTCGTGAACGATGAATTGACCTGAGACGCTGCTGGCGGAGACCATCCGTCCGCCAGCCTGCGCGCAAGCGGCGCCGGCTATCAGCCCAATGCCCATTGCCAGTATCAGCGATCTCATGGTGAGGGACCTCAAAGTTTGGCTTATCCTGTCGGAATCCGGGCTGGGCTTCAATTTTAAAAATTAATCTTGTCAATTGGCGCGCTGCTGGTAGGTTGTCCGGCCTTGGTTTTTATGAAAGCTGAAATTCATCCGAAATATGTGGCCTCGGAAATCCGTTGCGCCTGCGGCAACGTGATCAAAACGCGGTCCACAAAGCCGTCCATCATGGTCGGCATTTGCAACGTCTGCCATCCCTTCTACACCGGCACCCAGAAGTTCGTGGACACCGCCGGGCGCGTCGACAAGTTCCAGCAGCGCATGGTCAAGACACAGGCCGCCCAGGCCGCCGCCGCCGCGACCAAGAAAAAGAAGAAGTAGCTCCTTTCCCGCGCTCCCGCCCGCCGAAGGTCCATGGTCCTTTTGCGGGCGGTCGCTTTTGAGGCAGAGGCGCCTTTCGAGGCGTCCTTCTTCCCTTTTTATGGATCTCCGCCCTTATATTGACAAATTTGCCAGGCGCCTGTCCGAAGTCGAAACGGCCCTGAGCGATCCGAAGGTCTTTAACAATCCGGCGAATGCGCAGGAGTTGTCGCGCGAGTATTCGCGCCTCAAGGAACTGGCCGCCGCCGGGGACCGCTATATTAAAGTCACCGGGGAAATCGCGCAGCACGCCGCGGCGCTCAAGGCGGAGCCGGCGGAAAGTGAGATGGCGCAACTGACGCGCGAGGAGATGGCGCAATTGCAGCCCGAGGAACAGCGCTTGACACGGCAGTTGCAAGCCGGCCTCGCGCCGCCCGATCCCGCGGATTCCCGCAACACGATTATTGAAATTCGCGCGGGCGCGGGAGGCTCCGAGTCGGCGCTGTTCGCCGCCGATCTTTACCGGATGTACGTGCGCTACGCCGAAGGCCGGGGCTGGAAGGTCGAGGCGATGGACAGCAGCCCGTCCGATTTGGGCGGATTCAAGGAAATTATTTTTGGCGTCACCGGGGCCGACGTTTTCAAGCGCCTCAAATACGAGAGCGGCGTGCATCGAGTCCAGCGCGTGCCGGCGACGGAGGCGCAGGGTCGCATTCACACCAGCACGGCGACGGTGGCGGTCTTGCCGGAAGCGCAGGAGGTGGACCTTGAGATCAAGCCGGAGGATTTGGAAATCAACGTCTGCCGCGCGTCCGGGAAAGGCGGGCAGGGGGTCAACACTACGGATTCCGCCGTCCAGATCATTTACAAGCCAACCGGGATGATGGTCCGTTGCGCTGACGAGCGCTCCCAGCAAAAGAACAAAGCCAAGGCCATGACGGTCCTGCGTTCGCGCCTTCTGGAAATCAAGGTCGCCGAGGAGAACGCCAAATACGCCGCGCGGCGCAAAGAGCAGGTCGGCACCGGCGAGCGCAACGAGCGCATCCGCACTTACAATTTCCACCAGAACCGCGTGACCGATCACCGCATCGAGTTGACGCTCTATAACCTGCCCAAATTCATCGATGGCGACATCGACCCGATGATCGAGCCGCTGATGGCGCACGACCTTGAAGAACGCCTCGCGGCGCTGGATCTTTGACGCGGGCGTTCAACCTCCAACCTGAAACACACGTGATCGTTCCGAAGGCTCTTATATTTGACTGCGACGGCACGCTGGCCGACACCATGCCGCTGCACTGGCGCGCCTGGCAGGAAATCGCCCGGCGCTACGGCCTGCATTTTCCCGAAGACCGTTTTTATTCGCTGGGCGGCGTGCCCTCGCGCGACATCCTTAAAATGCTGAGCGAGGAGCAAAATCGGCCGCTGGATCCCCTTCTTGCCTCGCGCGAAAAAGAGGCGATGTACCTGCCCTACGTTTCCGAAGTGCGGGAAATCGAGGCCGTCGTCAGCATTGCGCGGAAGCATTTTGGCATCCTGCCGATGGGCGTGGCTTCCGGCGGCATCAAACCGCACATCACGAAAGTGTTGACGCATCTGGGCATCCTGAATCTTTTTCAAGCGATCGTGACCAGCGAGGACGTTCAGCGCCAGAAACCGGCGCCCGACATTTTCCTGGAAGCCGCCCGGCGGTTGGGCGTCGATCCCCGCGACTGCCGGGCATACGAAGACACCGACCTTGGCCTCCAGGCCATCCGCTCCGCCGGCATGGACGCCGTGGACGTCCGCCAACTTCTCGGGCAAGCGAACGCCGGTTCCCACTGAGAGAAACGACGGGACGATGCGGACGAGCTCGGGCGGTCATGATTTTGAAGCTTGCAGCGTCGGGAAGAGCGGGGCTACAAGAGGCGCGTGGCAACCAGCGACATTCCACAGACCTTGCACGATGGTTACGAGATCCACGAATGGCGGCATGCCTCAGCCGTGCTCTTAAAAGATTTCCCCGACGAATGGAGGAACATCAGTGAAGTTCTGTCGGGGTTTCGGTTGCTCAAGAGTCGCATCGTGGTTCCAGGCGGCGGCAAGAGCCTGATCGCCGCTTCAATCGATGGGCCATTCGGACTTCTAGGTTGGAAGGAACGAGAATTCAAGACGGCCATTCGCGTGGATGACGCGACGTTTGAGAGTCCGACGCACAAGGTCGACTGTTTCAAAAACAAAGTCGGTTTGGAGATTGAATGGAATAACAAGGATCCATTCTTCGACCGGGACTTGAATAACTTCCGTTTACTGTTCGAATTGCGCGCGTTAAGCGTCGGCGTGATTGTGACGCGGTGCGACGAGCTTCAGGCGATTTTCAACCGACTCGGAAGGGGCACGAGTTATGGGAATTCCACAACACATCTCTCGAAGCTTGTTCCGCGCCTTAATGGCGGAGGCGGAGGCGGTTGCCCTGTCTTGGCGTTTGGGATTCGACAGAGTCTCTACGTTGAGGACATACCGGACGCTGAGGTTGAGACATTGAAAGAGGAGTTTAAAGCCGCCAAGAAGAGCGGATTGCAGCCCCTCGGCTCCACTCTTACACGCTACATTCCCGAAGCAGCGCTGCGCAGGGCGCCGCTTGCGGACGACGATGAGTAGAAATGCGCTGGAATTTTATGACCAATATAATTGACATCCCGATCCCGACGCCGGCTGACGATCTGGTGGGCAAGATAGACGGCCGTTTCTCGACGATCCTCGCCGACCCGCCGTGGCAATTTCTCAACAGGACCGGCAAGGTCGCGCCGGAACATCGGCGTTTGTTGCGTTACCCCACCATGGAATTGCAGGAGATCATCGAGTTGCCTGTCGGCAAAGTCGCCGCGGCGCGTTCGCATCTTTATTTGTGGGTGCCCAATGCGCTCCTTATGGAGGGTTTGCAGGTGATGAAGGCATGGGGGTTCAGCTACAAGTCGAACATCGTCTGGCTCAAAGTCCGGAAGGACGGAGGGCCCGATGGCCGAGGCGTGGGATTCTATTTCCGCAACGTGACTGAGCTCATGCTCTTTGGCGTTCGGGGCAGCATGCGCACGCTGAAACCAGGCCGCACACAGGTGAACATGCTCGCGACTCGGAAACGCGAGCACTCGCGCAAGCCCGACGAAATCTACGACATCATTGAAGCGTGCTCGCCCGGGCCCTACCTGGAATTATTTGCAAGGTTTCAGCGGAATGGCTGGTCGCAATGGGGAAATGAAAATGTGGAACAGAACTCAGCTTTGAACGTCGCCCAGCGCAAGGGCCATGTCGATCCGCAACTGCGTCTGCTCGAATCTCCGCGCGGATATCGTTGACAATCGGCGGCCCGACCCCGCGCGGTTCAGCGCTGCGGTTGGGCGCCCGGACCAGCTGCCGCCCTCAAGTTTTTCGGCTTTTTTGCCGATAAACATCGATAGCCGTGTCATACGCACACCATGGCCGTCGAATGCGCCTGTTGCCCTGTTGGGCGGGGATTGTGGCGACTCTGTTGGCGTTGCTGTCCGGAGCGGCGGCCGGCGCCCAAAACACCAACGAAATCCTTACGCGAATCCAGCAGATTTGGGAGGCGCCGCCGGAAACCCGCGCCCAACCCCACCGCATCCGCTTTGAGGCCCTTGTTTATTATTTTGACAGCGAATGGAACGTCGCTTGGGGCGAGTGCGACGGCAAACCGACGGTGCTGCCGCTGGGCAATGCGCCCAAGGCGATCCAGGCCGGCGACCGGATTTTGATTGACGGGGTCGTCATTCCTGAGAGGCAACAATTCATTTGGAGCCAGACGCGCATGGAGATCCTCGAACGCGGCGTCCAAATCGAGGCGCAGCCCATTCCCAATCTGGTCGACCGTCCGCAAGCCTGGCTCAAACGGTTCGTTCTTGTGGAAGGGCTCATTGACCGCGAAGAGCCCGAGGAATCACCGGCGCACCTGAGCCTGCGCCTCCAGTGCGGCGAGAGCAGCGCCATCGCTTACGTGCTGAAGGGAACTAATTCCGGCGTGGGCTGGAAGGCCGGGGATTATGTCCGTATGAAGTGCGTTTACTTCGCCGAGTTGGACCGCGAAGGCAAACCCGGCCGCCTGGTGTTGTGGGTCGCCAAGCCCGGGGACATTGAACCATTTGGCTCGCTTTCGACCGACAGCCGGTTTGCCATCCCGGCCACCGGAATCGACCAGATTCAAGAATACAGCCCGACCAACGACCTTGTGCGCGTCACGGGAGTTGTGCGTCATTTCGAACCTGGCAAATGGGTGACGATCTGGGATGGAACCGGCCAGGTTATCGTGCAGACGCCGCAAATGCGCGCATTCCGATATGGGGACAGCGTTGAGGCGATCGGGTACCCGTACGTCGCAGGAATCCTGCAATGCCTGCGCAACGGGCTTTGCCGGTTGAGCGCGAATCAGGCGCAGTCCGTCAACGCCGTCGATCAGCGCGGGGCGGTGCGCCTGGCCGGGCGCATCCAGGAATTGACGCGCGCCGAGGCTGTCGCCGGGGCGCCGGTGAATTTGCGCGGCGTGATCACCTGGTCGCACCCGTCCACTCCGTTTATCTATCTGCTTGACTCTTCGGGCGGCGTCCGGGTGATGAATCCCAATTGGCAAGGGCACGACGCCCAGCGGCCGGGCTCCATTGTTTCGGTGCAGGGCAGGGTGGCTGAAGGCGATTTTGTGCCCGTCGTGACCAATGCGGTCGTCTCGCGGCTGAGCTATTGGAACATCGCGGCTG
>Ga0265338_10006925_pt1 | contig 14264 bp, 17 predicted proteins | sample 42126metaG_FD_193579 | JGI IMG/M metagenome (GOLD analysis project Ga0265338, IMG submission 193579) | Rhizosphere microbial communities from Carex aquatilis grown in University of Washington, Seatle, WA, United States - 4-21-26 metaG | ecosystem: Host-associated > Plants > Roots > Rhizosphere... | reverse complement strand
ATGATTGTCGCTCTTGCGCTGATTCGGAGTGGGCTTTCAACAGAATCCGCCTTCCGTGAAATTGAAGAATCAAGGGGCTGTCCAGTACCGGACACACCCAAGCAAAGACGATGGGTAGAACGGCATTCTTCGTGACTCGACCTATCTGGAATGTGATTCTGTCTGGAGGCAATGTTAAGCCCTGTTTCCCGTGATCAGCCCGAGTTTTTGTTACACGGCGAATGAGAGAGTTTACATCCCTTGATCGGACCGAGTTTTTGTGCGGGATGCGAATGGCGAGCTACCGGGGAACTTGCCTAATGCTAACGCCCACCGTTTCGTCCGCGCTGGATTCGAATTGTCTGTCCGTCGGCGGGTCGTATGTCTTGTAATCGATTCGGTCACAGTCGGTTCCAGACTTTCGATGGATCGTGATTGTGTATGTCGCCCGGTCGTCTTTCAAATTCTCGACGCCGAAACGAGCTCTTTCGCTTCCCCCGCCGATTCGAAGGACGGTCACCCTTATCCCACCATCATCGGCCGTGAACGCTCTCCCTACCAATATTTCTCTGGTCCGCGCGGGCGTGGCCATGTCCTTGACTCCTCAGGCTGTATTGAAATTCATAGAAACTCAGGACCTCTCGGCGCCCCGAACCTACTTCCTAACGTTTACGTGTCAACTGCAAATTGATCCGCCTTCCTGCGGGTTTCCAAATCGTAAACCTACTTTTTCAGCTTGAACGTCCCGGAGACCTGATTATCGTAGTTAAGTGACTCCTCGTTTTCGAGCGCGCCTGATCCGCCCTTCGCAATCGGATTTACCTTACCTTTGATTATCTCAATTATCGCTTCGATTATTTCGCTGTCGGCAAGCCTTGTCTTCCTAGCCGCAGTGGCGGCACTCTTCAAATCATCTAGTGCCTGGGTTTGTTCATTTGTCATTTGTGATCCCTGCGGCTATCAAGAACGATTTCGTTTACAGTTGGCACACCGAATCTCAAAACTGCCTTCCTGCCCCTTGAATTCCACGACTCCATGCCTACCTAATAAATGGCGTAAGTGAATCTGCTTTCGTCTCCGCGCAAAAGTTACCTTATTCGAGCAGGACAACACTCAGAAGGGAGCTATGGACCTGAAGTCCGCCATTGTTATACTGGATGAAGCCCTTTCTCCTGAATTTGTTCATGAAAAAGTTGACTCGGGAGCGCGTTGTACCAATCATTTCTGCCAGCATCCCCTGAGATACTCTGTGGAGCAGCTTTTCCGGTTTGGGTTCCTCGCCATAGTGAGCGAGCAGCAGGAGGGTCCGAGCCAGTCGCTTCTCGCTCGAATTAAAGAGCTGATCGATCAAGTCTTCCTCGATTCGGATGTTCCGTGAAAGCATGTAAGACACGAAGCGGTCGGAAAAGCAATGTTCTGTATGCAGCACGCGAATCATCTCTTGTCTTTCAATAACTAGTACAGTCGTGGATGTAATCGCGGTCGCTGTCCCCATTCGAGCCGGTTGACCTGCTATGCTCCCCTCACCAAAAAAGTCACCCGGGTTCAGAATCGCCAGGACTGCTTCTTTGCCAACCTCATTAAGAACGGAGAGCCTCACACCGCCTTTTTGAAGGTACAGCACACTCGTAGCGGGATCACCTTGAGAGTAGAACTTCTGCGATTTTCGATATTCCACAACTTTTCTTGCTACGCCAGCCGATTCGAGAAAGGTTTGGACGTTGAAAGTTTGTTTTTTATTTGGTTTGCGCCTTGCTTGAATTTGAGGTTGCTCTTCCATGCCCCCCGCTCAAAACGTATCTGCTTGAGGCTTTTCCGATCCAAATAGGACATTCCAAACTGCCAATCGGCTACCCAAACATTCCCAGCCCCAGCTCTCTAATCAGCTTTGAGAGTGATATCCATTTATTAGACCGAGTGTGTAACTGCAGGCGATAATCAACTGTTCAATACTGCACAGTGTTTACTCTTAGGGTTCATTCTGGAGCCGTGAAGAGAACCCACGTGTGAGCGATCTCTCTCACCAAGCAAGAGTCCTAGGCGGGACCACTATTTCTTTTTCTTTATATTTATTTGTGGAAATGTTCGCCCTACTGCGGCAACCACGGAGGCGTGCTCTGGCTTTCCCGAGCTCCTCGCCAAAGCATCCCGTGCGTGAGCAGCATCAGGGATCGGATATTTTCTGACGCTCTTTTCCACGAAGTCCGATGCGGGAAGTTTTCTCCTCTTGGCAGTCGTTAGTTTAGCCACTGTTGATTATTCTCCTTTTGGACGGTGACGGAACGCCTGTGTTTCATCACCCAACTTAGACGATAACTCTTGGAACCTGGCGGCAAGGGCAGCTTCCAGGCGGTCAAACTGCAAAGGCCCGCCCGGACCACTGTGTGCAGTCACTTCGCAAGGCACATCGCCGCCATACGTTCCACCGGATAGAGAGATGACAATAACGATACTCCGGACCGGTGTCTGTCCAGTTGTGGACATGAAGTGCGGACGAAAACGGACGTCGCACCAATAGCCTGATAAACATGCCAGCTCAACCGGTCTGGGTTGAAGGCAAAGGTAGACCAGAAAGAACAACTCGACCTTGCGGCTAATCGGATTGCCGAAGGCGCGCCCGATCGTGTGCAACGACTGCCCCGCCTTCCAACGGCTCCATAGCTCGGTCCTCTGCGCCGCAGAAAGCGCCACCCGTTTTCCTTGGGTCATACACACCACCTCCAAACAGAAGTTTTATATTAGATGGTGTCGCATCGACCCATTGAGACCACCCGGACTACCGGACATTTGCCGTACTAGGAGTTCAAATGTCCGATAGGCCAACTCGTATAAAAAGGTCACTGTGGATTTATCAACGCATGGTGCTGGCGGCCTCACGAAAGACGACTTCGAATTGGCCGGGGAAATTCAGAAAATCAGCGGTCGGTAATCGGTGTCAACGCGACAACAAGGATCGCTTTGCGAATTTATCTTTTCTCCTGGCACGACATGATTTTTCACTCATTCGTAAAAATCAATCGGCCACTCTCGTTCTTGCTGGGGTAAATGGTGTACCGAAGGTTAGCTGGTAGATCGCACTTGAAAGTTGGCGAGAGGGCCAGCTTGGCGGAGCAGGCTTCAGTTTCATATGCAGCGACTCCCCTCGCGCCGGGTGGATTCGCGAACGCTGTCACTTCATTCGGCGGGATATCTCCCCTCAAATAGGCGTCAATGTTCGCTTCCATTTCTGTAGGAAATCGAGGTGCGGGGCCGACTAACTTCTCCTGGTAGGTCATCAGGATGACCTCTCTGAAGACTGGGAGAGCGGCTAGAGATCCGGTCTCCTTCAAGCCTAATGAGTGGTTGTCATCAAAGCCGATGCGCACTGCCACGGTAATTCCGGTTGGTCCAAATGTAGATCCCACAAATAGAGCATCTCGGTAGTTGTTTGTCGTGCCAGTCTTGCCCATCACGGGAATGGGGAAGGCATGCGAATCAAGCGCGTGCGCGGTGCCAGATGGGATGCGCACGACCCCGCGCAGCCCTTCCTGAATGAGGGACAAGCCAAAATCGGTGGGGTTCGTCGAACAGCAGGGAGTGCGGTAGTGATAGATGACCTCTCCGCGAGCGTCTTGAATTTTATCGATAATGTGCGGATCTCCTGGCATGCCGCCGGCCATCAGTCGGTAGGCGTCCGCGAGTTCCACCAACGTGATTTCGGAAGCCCCCAAGGCCGTACTGATATAGGGCTGCAACCTGGTTCGGATGCCCACGTCTTTCGAGGTCTGGAGTACAGAATCGATCCCGATTTGTCTGGTGATCCAGACAGTCGCCGCGTTCCTCGACTCAGCCAACGCCAATCGTGCGGGTATCATGCCCTCAAATTGATTGTCGAAATTTGCGATCCATTTGATGGTTCCACTGCCAGCGCCAGGCACTGAGATGGGTTCGTCGGGCACGGATGTACTCAGGTCAAGAGCGCCTCGGCGAAACGCCGCCAAATAAACAAAAGGTTTCATGGCCGAACCTGGCTGGCGCTTCGATTGAGTTGCTCGATTGAAGTCGGAATAGGCGTTGGTATGGTCTTTGTACAGCTCGCGCCCCCCCGTGATGGCCAGAATTGCGGAATCGCTGTTTCGAAGAACGACCACGGAACCTTGAATCAGACCCTTGCCCTGGGGGTGTCGTTTCTCGTAAGCCCTCAGGCCGCTCTCCAGCGCCGCGTTCGCTATGCGTTGGATACGGCGATCATCGGTGGAATAGACTTGGATGTGGCCTTCGAGGAGTTGATCGATTTCGATGTCGGCGTCGATGGTGGGTCCGAGTCGATTCAGTTCCTCGAGAACCGTCTCTACCGCTGCGGGCGCTTCGACAACTTCAACGTCATGGGGAGCCACGCGAATTGGGACTAGCTTGAGACGCTCGGCTGCCTCCGCTTGAAGAAAATGATTTAGTACCATGAGACTCAATATCTGATTTCTCCGACGCATGGGTTTTTGAAGGTCTTCCACAGTGGGGGCGTATTCGGCAGGCGACTTCGTGATACCAGCCAAGAGTGCCGCCTCGTCGGCGTCGGCCGCAGTAAACGTCTCAATCGGCTTATGAAAGTAGTAGTCCGCGGCTGCCGCAAAACCATATCGTCCGTTTCCCAGATAGACGAAGTTCGCATATCGCGCGAAGATTTCTTCCTTGGCACGGCGTTTAGAGCCGTACTGCTTCTGCATCTCTCCCTCAATCCATAAAGAGAGACGCATTGTTTCTATTTTCAGCAGCAGTTTGTTTGTGCCAGGCACACCAATGACGAAGGCTAGAATGTGCGGAACTACGCCCCCCTGTTGAAGCGAATTACTGTTTTTAGTACTGGAAAGCACTTGCAGGAAATAGCCGCGCACGAGCTGCTGGGTGATCGTCGAACCCCCTTGTGGAAAAATGCGCAGACGCTGAGGAGCACCTGCACCTTTGATACTGGTGAAATGTGCGACTAAGGCCCGAATATTTGTCTTGGCCAGTAAACGAAGGAACACAGAACAGTCCACTCCCGAATGTGCGAAAAAGTTTTGATCTTCCGCCGACAGAACGGCTTCGCGCACGACGTCAGGTATTTCTTCATACCTGATGATTTTCCGGCGCTCTCGTCCCATTTCGATGAGGACGTGTCCATTCGCATCATAAACGTGCCCCATCGTGGGCGGTTCAAAACGGATAAATCCATCTAGGTCGGGAAGGTTTGTGCGATCGAAGTTCACATAGAAAGCGGTGCATACCGCGAAGACCACCGGAACCATTGCGATTCCAGCGACGACCTTGAAAATGCCGCGGGCTGCGCGATTGTTTTGCACAGCGCCAAACACCCTGCGAAATTTCACAAGGAATTGCCGAACGAAGTTATGAATACTCAGCATGCAATCCGTGGCATCGCAAGAATTTATGTCCTTCTTGTTGCTCTATTCCGCCCACACTTTAAGAGTGGGCTGTGAGTTGGGCAGACAGACCGTCAGGTCAAACAGCGGGGTGTCTCAATAGTGGGAGCAATGAAAAATTGACGTCACACACCTCAAGTTGAACCAAACCCTCCAGAAGGTATCCGTTTTCGATCTTGCCTCCTCGGATTCTCAGCTTTCTTGCGCCGAGTCGGCAGGCTGTCCTTGTTCGTTGCGGCGGGTGGCGTCTCTGGTTCGGATGTGACTGTGACCTCAACGTGATCACCCTTCTTGAGCATTACATCATCGCCATGTTCGTCGGTTAAAGAATTTTCAATACGGAAATCTCGATACGGGTAGTCGGCTCCATCAACCGCGATCTGGGCCTTTTCTGTTAGGGTCGGATCTGGAGACGATATGATTTGTTTTACCGTTCCGGAGGTCGTGGCACTTGGCTGTTCTGGAATTCGCGTAGTATCGAGATTCAGTGCCGTTATTCTTGCAGACCTAGCCATGCGCGGTTTTGCCATTTCCTTCTTGACGCTTGTATGTGTTGCATTGGCGAGTTCTTTCTTGCGTTTTTTATGTGGCACACACTTATCGTAGCAAGGAAAGGGAAGCCGTTCAGTCCCATTTCGCACAGTTACGAAGTACGCGACTTATTTCTACCGGCAGCGTCACTTTGGCCGTCGAGACGACGAATCTTGTTCTTGTTCTACTTCAACTTATTCAGGGTGTTGCTCACATCATCGACAAAAATAATCCCCTGAGCAGGATCAACAATCAGTCCGAACAGCGCGCCGGATCCCGGTGGGGTACCCGTATCGTCCAGCAGCGTCTTTGCCACTTGAATCCCGCTTGGTGTGATCTCGGTGATGTACCCATCTCCGCCATTCACAACGAGAATCTCGCCATCACGAGCGACAGTTAGCCCTAGCGGAGCATTCAAACTGCCGCGCACGGTGAGGGTCGTGCCCGTGCCAGCGGCGGTGATTCGTGTGAGTGCATTCGGAATCGACGCAATCCGGTTTCTCAACGTATCTGAAACATACAGAACAGCGTTTGCTGCTGTTGTGCAAGCATCTCCACCACTGCAGATTGGGCTCAATCCGACCCCAGTCGGTCCAAGCACGAGCGCGGCCGGGTCCGAACGTTCTTCAAAACCTGTGCCGACGACCGTTGCAGATTCAATCCACGGCATTTGATTCTCGGAGACACCCAGATTTATGCGAACCACCGTCCCCTCATTGACTACATTCCCGTTGGCCGCTACAGTGCCGTTCAGTACATTGGTAACGAACAGAGTTGCTTGGCCACCTTGATCGTATACCGTCATGTCCCAAGGACCATTGATCAGAGATCCGTAGATTGTCTCGACCGCGTTCCCCAAGCTATCAAGGACGATCAAGCATCCTGCCTGCGCTGTGCTCGAGGTGCCATCGGAAGTAGGAAGGCTTCCAACTACGACCCAGCCATCACGTAAGAAGACAAGCGCCGTCGTCAATCCGACTCCACCGGGACACGGTCCAGGCAGTTTCGTGGCGTCAATCTGGGCGAACACACTCAAAACTCCATTCGGCGCCACATCCACGATCGTCGTCCCCGTCCCCTGTTGATTCGCACTGTTATTGAAGTTGCTCACGAGAGTATGGCCCACTTGCAATTTTCCCACCGTGCGCGTCACCCTGGCGACTCCGTAGGGGTTGATGTCGCCATTGGACGGTACAGTTGAGCCTATGACTGTAATGGTTTGATGGTTGTTCAAGATTGAATCGTTCTTATCGCCTCCCCGCGCGCTCGAATTCGTAAGGGAAAGCGCCAATACAATACAAAGGGACGAGGATAGCAAGATCAGATTTCGCTTCTTCATGAATTTCTCCAGTTTTTCTCAATCGAGTTAGCGCAACTTCTTCACAACATTTCTAAAACATCCTTACTCCTTGGCTCAGATGTGGCCGGGGGAACAGGCGACATCCATTCGCGTGCCCGTGCAAATGACAACCATGAATGTACTAAAATGTCAGGGAAGCGCCGCACGAACAGCCCGGACGTGCTAAGCCAACTTATTTCACGCTTCCCGCCCCAGTTACATAGCTGGATGGATGTCTGTTACGTGGATCGCTTTGGCACCCATGTCGTAAGAACCCGTGACTGTTACCTTCTGACCAGCAAATTGCTCAGGTTTGGTTTGATCGTCCAGTTGATAGGTCTTCTTGGTGGTTGAATTATAAAGTACGTACTTGCCCCCACCTTTTACGCAGGCAAGGGTGCATTCCTTGGCGTCTTTGGTACCTTCCTTCTTCATCATCTCTTCGTGCGAACCCATTTTGGCGCAATCGCTATCCATAATTTGGCCGGCATATGTCTTATCTTTCGGAGCGGCCATGCTGATGCCCGTGAGGAGCAGAGCTGCAACCAATCCCGATGCAAGCTTTTTCATTTGCATATTCTCCTTTGAGATTCTTAGAACCAGAGCCGCGAACCGAACCAGTGCGCTGCACGACTCTCCTGCACATCCGAGTGAGGTCTTGTTCTAAAGCCCCACTGATTAATGGCTGCTCGTGACAGCGCCGAGACAGCCACAAATGAAAGCGAATTCCCCCGGACGACACATAGCGTTGGGTCATCGTCCGCAATTCTTGGAGAACCCGCCTTGGATATGTAACGGATTCCAGAAGGGGTGACTGTTCAAATCTGAACAGTATCTTTCAGACTAGATTTGACTGAATCGAGGTCATTGGATTCGGATGTTTGTGCGAGGAAAAGTAGAGTGGCAGTTTCATGTTCAAGTTGGCGTCGCCGGGCCGTTCATCGGTCGAAGTGAAGAGGAATTCTTGAATCATCGATACTGATCTTGACGCCCAGACGTCCGTTTCGGTGCAAGGACCGAGATCAGCGTTTCCATTGTTTTGCCTTTCAGACGAATTCGACCAACCGAAAAATGTGGCGTCGCGTTAGCGCGTCGATGAGGCAATCGTTTCGGTCGAAGAGGCAGATTCGCGGTACTCGCTATCAACCTTGCAGTTCGCACTTTCGACTCGACGGACTGCCGCAGAACGATTTCACGATCTCGCCTGGACCTTCAATACTCTGATGCCCAAAACAAGAACAAATTCGGAGTGTCTCTAATATGACAGATGACTCTCCATGACTCCTATTATTGCTTCAAGTGGAAGTTAAAAACCAGGGAGATACGATCATGGAGCAAGGCACCAAGGATGAAGTGAAAGGCAACTTTCACGATCTGAAGGGCACAATCAAGAACAAGGTGGGTAAACTGACAAACGATCCCAACTTAGAAACCCAGGGCACAGTTGAGAAGATTAGCGGTAAGATTCAAAAGAAAATCGGCCAAGTGGAGAAAGTCATAGAAATACACTAACATTGGTTAAGTTGCCCACCCTGTGCTCTTGGAGCACAGGGTAGGGCGTTCAATTATTTAGGTAGGGTATGAGTTCCCCAAGAATAGTAGGCGCATATAGGTGAGTCTGTGCTGAATTGCACAATTCACAGCCCATTTCGTCATTCGGAACTGATCTCAGATCCATGCCGAAAAGATCAGCGCAAGACTCCGAGGAAATACAAAATCACTCCGATGAGCAATACGGTCCCGACTACACCGAGTCCCCCGCCTGGCCCCCATCTGGAATGACCGTAATAGCCGCCGCCTCCTGCGAACAACAACAGCAGAATTATGATGATTATTAGCATTCAATCTATCCTTTCACGATCTAATTTTTCCACCCGCAATTGATATCAACCATATCCAAATGAAAGCCCACTCGGTCCGCCCTCACATGTCAGACCGGCCCGAGCGCAGTTAGAGGCGCTCGCTAAGTTCCTCTTCCCAGTAAGGGGTGTAGCCGTAATGCTTATAGATACTAGTTCCCCAGGTCGAATCGGCCACGTTCGGCCAGTTATCCTTGTCGAAACCCGGAGCATTCTCCAAGAGCTTCTTGTCGACATTCAGAACGACGACGTTTTCCTTCAGATTGAAGTGGCAAGCATTCCAGGGGATGGCGAAATACTTCTCGCCCATTCCGAGAAACCCTCCGAAAGATAGGACGGCGTAAGTAATCCGGCCTGCCGCGGCGTCCAACACGAGGTCTTCGATTTTTCCCAGATCCTCGTTTTGTGTGTTAACGACATTGGCGCCGATTAGAGTTTTCTTCGCGGGAACAATATCCGCGTATCTCGCTGTTTTTGGTTGTGCCATATGTTTCTCCTTTTCTTGCTTTGAAGCCGGTTGCTTCCCATTGCTTCCTTTACAGGCAAAAAGATAAAGGAGTCGAAGAAGGACATCTGTCCACTACGGGACACATTCCCCTCTTCTTTGTTTGTTAGCTCTACGAAATCCCAAGAGCTGATGTGGATCGAGATCAACCTCGTTGCCGCTGTGCGATTCGCTTCCACCGAACTATTCCTGGAGAACAGCCTTCGAAAAGGAATTGCTACTGTGGATCTTTCGATCGTATTTGGATGAAACTCTGTTTTCTAAATTTGCTTTGGGTTCATTCCGTCCAAAACCACCACTGCCTCCGAGTCGCCGAAACCGCTTCTTTCCTGGTTTCATTAAACGACCCATCAGTTTCAAACGGCCTCGTTGAATGCATATGGGATTCTTCGCGGAATCGCTCTAACCGAAGACCGTTTCTCGTATTTGAAACGTATCTCTTATGGAACAGTTTTGCGGATGCCGAAGTGAAATACTAATCGTGCATAAGAGGAGTCAATTTTGCCGAGAACTACAGTTCCCCCGGTGGGCAGCGATGAGCCTGTTTCTGCTTCTGCAGGTACAGAAGACGTGGCCGATATTCTCGAGCAGGAACTCGATACCACCATCCGCGATTGGATCGGGCTTGTGGAGAAAGAACCAGACTTAATCCGCATTCCCTTGAGTTTCGAAGATCGCACCGGCCATCTTCCGAAACTTCTCCATGACGTGATTGCCAGGCTGCGTCTCGACAAGGGATCGAGAGCTCCGATTTCGGTCGCTGCAAACCATCACGGAAAGCTGCGGCTCGAACAAGGATATACCGCTGCAATGGTCGTGGATGAATCCCGAATCCTGCAGGTTTGCATTTTTTCGACACTGCACAGGAATGAGCACCGTGTGAAATTCAGCAAGTTGCTTCCGGACGTCGTGACCATCGCGGACGAGGTAGATGCGCAATTAAAACAGCAGATACTTTGCTTCACGCTCGCAGAGAAGATCGAGAAGAAGCATTAAGAACTGAGTTCCCGTATCACGGTATTCAATGAGCTGAAAACGAAGTCCGCGTTGATTTCGGACATGACACGCATGGATTTGTTCTGCTGCCGTTGGGTCATTATTTGCGCACACATGAAAATGAGGGAATCCAGGCGGGAATCGTTCGAGGCTCAGACCTTTCTCGATACTTCGGGAATGGCGAGAAAGGTTGCCGAATTTCGGAAGGACGAGCAGATTTACCGTCAAGGTGATGCGGCCGGGAGCGTCCTGTACATCCAAAAGGGCAATGTAAAATTCTCCGTGGTCAGTGCGTCGGGTAAGGTGGCTGTGGTCGCAATGCTTGGTCCGACTGATTTTTTTGGCGAGGGCTGCATGGCGGGTCAGTCTGTCCGCGCGGGCACGGCCACTGCGATTACGCCGGCCACCGTTCTTTCCATCGACAAGAACGAATTGTTGCATATGCTTCGCACACAGAACACATTATCAGACAGTTTCGTCGAATTCATTCTCACTCACAAGAATCGAGTCGAGGAAGCTCTGATCGATCAGCTCTTCAATTCCTCCGAGAAACGCCTCGCACGAGCTCTACTCGTTCTGGGCCGCTATGGAAAAGTGCAGCACCGGCTGGAAAACGAATTGCCCATGGTCTCTCAGGAGACTTTGTCGGAAATCATCGGCTCCACGCGCTCCCGCGTGAATTTCTTCATGAACAAATTCAAAAGACTCGGCTTCATCGAATACCACGACCGCAAAATCAAGATCAATAAATCGTTACTGACATTTGTGTTGGACGAGTGAGACTGCTCTGTCTCGTGAATAGTGGGTTCGGTCTTGTTTTACATGACTAACCCCTGACAATTTCGCTCCGCCAGTATAGGGCGAAGTATTACTCTCAGCGCAATCTCGACCGAATATCCGATACCAGGCGAGTGGCCTGCAGAACGTGCACGAACTTGTCGCTATTCCACAAAGAGCCAGACGCGGTGTTTTAGCTGTCCCAACTCCTGGTTAACACGGTGGTCTCAATAGGTCGATGCAACACCATCTGGTATAAGGCTGCTCTCTAAAAGGTGGTGTTTATATGAAGCCAGGGAAACGGTTTGGGCTGTCTGCGAGTGAGAAGAGCGACATCTGGAGGCGATGGAAGGCAGGAGAGACGCTGCATGAGATTGGGCGCGCCTTTGACAAGCCACATAGCTCTATTCGCTGTTTGTTGTTACCTCGCGGAGGGATTCCTCCTGCAATACGCCGTCGCTCCCGTCTAGCCCTCACGCGGTCTGGGCGAGAAGACATCTCGCGGGGGATCGCTTCCCGTTCTTCGATTCGTGATATTGCCAAAGGTTTGCAGCGCGCGGCGTCGACGGTGAGCCGAGAGGTGGTGCGTCATGGTGGCCGTCCTGAATATCGAGCACATGAGGCGGATGACCAAGCGTGGGAGTCGGCCTTGCGGCCCAAGAAGTGCCTTCTTGCCCTGCATCGTAGGTTGCGAGAGATCGTTGCGAGTAAACTGATCCTGAAATGGTCGCCCGAGCAGATCTCCGGGTGGCTGAAGAACGAGTATCCCAAAGACAAAACGATGCGCGTGTCCCACGAGACCATTTACCGCAGCCTATTCATCCAAGCGCGTGGGGTGCTGAAGAAAGAGCTGATGGACCACCTGCGAACCAAGCGGCGCATGCGCCGCTCGCAGCACTCTCGTATCTTCAAAGACTCGCGCGGTCGAATCGCAGATGCAATTTCGATTAGGGAAAGACCTGCTGAAGTTGAGGACCGCGCCGTCCCTGGCCATTGGGAAGGTGATCTCCTGAGCGGCTCGAAGAACAGTCATATGGTGACTTTGGTGGAACGACATTCTCGTTTTGCCATGCTGATCAAAGTGCCCAGCAAGGACGCAGCCGTCGTGGTGACGGCATTGAGTCGGCATATTCGCAAACTCCCCGCTACCCTGCGGCGCTCGCTGACGTGGGATCGCGGACTGGAGATGGCCAAACACAAGGACTTTACGGTCGCTACGGATGTGCAGGTGTACTTCTGCGATCCGCAGAGTCCCTGGCAGCGTGGCACGAACGAAAACACCAACCTGCTTTTAAGGCAATACTTCCCGCGAGGAACAGACCTGTCTGGCTATTCTCAGGCGCAGCTCGACCAAGTCGCGCTGCGCTTAAATCAACGTCCGAGAGAGACCTTGGGATTTCAGACTCCCGCGAGTAAACTTCGAGCAAGTGTTGCGTCGACCCTCTGAGCCGGCAACGGAAACCGGACAATTGAAATGCTGCTTCCTATCTCCGCTAATCCGACCTCTCAGGTGCTGAGAAGCAAATAGGGTTGGGGTGGGAAATCGGTTTCACGATAGCGCGAGCCTCTCAACGATTGTTCCATTCGAGGACCGTTGTCTTTTCTCAGCGCCGTAGTTTCCGAGTCGTAAGCGATCACCTGCTGCAAAAGGGCCCGACATTCAAACATCTGATGGAAGTCACGATCAACGGTTCAACGGGCCAGATCACGGTCCGTTATACGGATGATGACGGCAAAGAGAAGGCAATGACCGACAGGCTCAAACTTCCGCCCGACGTGGCCAACGGCATGATTACGACGCTGCTGAAGAACATCCGGCACGATGTGCCGCTGACGACATTTTCGATGGTTGCAGCTACGCCAAAACCTCGGCTAGTGAAACTCCTGATCTCTCCCGAAGGCGAAGACTCGTTCTCCGTCGGCAGCTCCAGCCACAAAGCTACGCGTTATGACATCAAGGTTGATATCGGAGGTGTCGCTGGATTAGTGGCACCACTAGTCGGGAAGCAGCCCCAAGACATCCACGTCTGGATTATCGGCGGCGATGCTCCTGCCTTCGTAAAATTAGAAGGTCCGCTTTACCTGGGTGGCCCTATCTGGCGGATGGAGTTGACAAGCCCGGTTTGGCAGGAACATTAGTCTCTTCCGATGGTCTTCGATTCGCTCCCGATGCTTCTTGATTGCGACACCAATGAAATCGTCTGACAACGCGATTACCGGAGAAGTGAAATCGAAGCCCAAGGACAATCGGGCAGATCTTCTGCGATCCGGACGGTCGAGAGTCTGCTGTCGGAGTTGGGCGCAACTGGACCAATAAGCCCCGGGAGAGTTTGAACGAGCGTGACGGACCCTAGGAAAGAGGCCTCAGTCGGCTAACAATCTCGGTTAACCAGGTCTCTAGTAGTGACCGCTGGTCGGGCGTCATTTCTATGAAGGCAACGCCCATCCCGAATCTCGGGTCGCAGTACGCAACCTTCGCCTTCGTCTCGAAGATGCCCTGATCCCTGAGAATTCGCAACCTAACCATTGTCCCTTCAGGGAATGAATTTAGCGCGTCGATGAAACAACCGCCAAGACCCAGTTCCGATGTGCGCGCTGAGAGTACAGCCCCGGAACACAACTCGGTCACTTCCGCAGAAGCGACGAATGGGCAGCGAAGAACGGATCGACGATTAGTTGGTTGCAAGGATTTATTTTGTGGATCATCGAGCATCACTGAAGCTCTTGCTCGCGTCTGCCCAGAGTTCCTCGCTAGATCGACAGTCCATTCGATCTCTTCCCTGCCTTGCATCACCCATTCAACGGCGATGGAATGTCCGGCATAATTTCGCGGATTCCATCACCACTGATACCATCGATCAAAAACTGATGCTTTTGGA
>Ga0265338_10006924_pt1 | contig 14264 bp, 15 predicted proteins | sample 42126metaG_FD_193579 | JGI IMG/M metagenome (GOLD analysis project Ga0265338, IMG submission 193579) | Rhizosphere microbial communities from Carex aquatilis grown in University of Washington, Seatle, WA, United States - 4-21-26 metaG | ecosystem: Host-associated > Plants > Roots > Rhizosphere... | reverse complement strand
GTTCAATACCTTGTCGTCCAAACCCACCTCCGAAATTGTCCCCGAACTGCGCGAAACCCTGCTGATGCAATTGTGCACGCGGTTCACGGCGGCGAAACAGTTCGACGAAGTCGTGCAAACGCTCGCCTCGCCGCTGGCCCGGATGAACGGCGGGTTGTCTTCTTCATTACATTTCTCGCTTGGCCTGTCGCATCTCGAACTGAGGCGGTTCCGTGAGGCCGCCGATCAGATGCGTCAGTGCCTGGCGAAACGCGCTCAACTCAGCCTTGCGCCCATCAACAAGGAAATCAACACCGCCGCGCCTTTTCATTGCCTGGCCGTGAGCCTCGCCAGATCGGGCGACGCCCCCGCCGCCGAAACTGCGTTCCAGGATGGCCTGAAGGAAATCGGCCATGGCGATGTCTTGCGGCTCGATTATGCCCGGTTTCTTGCGGAACAAAACCGTCCGGTTGACTCTTTGCACCCGTTGAATGAAGTGGTCGCCCAAACTCCGCGACACCTCGGCGCCTGGCAACTGGGCGGACAAATTGCCCTGAGCCGCCCGGAGTTTCTCGAGTTCGCACGCGACTGGACCGAGGAGGCCATGCGGCATGTGGCGGACGATCCCATGATCGTTGCCCAACGCGCCGAAACCTTGATGCTGAGCGAGGATGCGGCCGGGGCGCGCGAATTGTGGGAACGGGTTTGGAACCAGACGCCCCAGCCCGTCGCGCTGGCCGCCTTGATCTTGTGCGAGACGGTGGAATCGGCAGCCATCCATGCGCCGCCGGATGACCAGGCGGAGGCCGCCGCGAGCCGTGCCTTCATCGATTGGTATCGCAAATTGCTGGCGGCGAAGTCACACAAAATAATCGGGCGCTTGAACGGGCAGATTGACAGGTTGTCATCTGTGCTGCCCGGTGCCGCCCGGATGCTGATGGCGGCCATGGCCGAAGCCGGCCACGCTCCCGCCATCCTCGGATGAGATCAAATAGCGCCGGCCACTCCGGGCTTGCCGCCTTAGCTGCGTCGATTTGATTTGCTACGCCGCCGGCGATCCAGACGCGGCGGCTGTCTCCTTCTTATATGTGGTATGCCACGTATGCTTGCGGCAATGAGGACATGACATCATGCGCAGTGGATTGCCCGCCGCCTTCCAGCGGATGCCGCCGGCATCCCACCAAGACCTGTCAAATCCACAGGAACATTGAAGCATCCAGGCGCGGGATTCCGCCTCAATGCTCGCGCCCCACTTCTTTGGAAGAAGCACCATTACTAATTGCTGCAGCGAACTCATTCTCTCTGCCTTTCTGATTGCGACATGCTGCGACGGCCAAACAGGTAATAGTCATCTACAAAACATGCACAGCATCATGCATAACTGCTCTTTGTAAGAACGCCTGTTTTCAGGTTTAAATATAATCAGATTTGCCAATTCAAATCAAGCACTATCGTCGCTTCAACTCTCAAAATTGTCCGGCGCAATGAAGAAAATACCGGTTCATTGCGAATTAAAAATGCTCACAAAAACAACCAGGGATGTGGCTAGGAATGCCGGCAGGGCCAATAATGTCAGACACCCGACAACCACCATCCGGCGCCCGTTGGGCCACTGTAGAAAGGCCTCGCGAAGGGCGAGCAACGCCACCAAAAACACGGGGCAAATCAAGGCCCCTCCGATGCAAACCATCTCCACCTTGGTCAGCTCGGCCTTTTCGAAATCCCCCGAAATCGAATGCACCAGCAACCAAAGATCAAAAAGACACCCGAATCCCGCAACGGCCAGCGCAAAGCCCCACTGCAATCTGGCAAACGATCCGGGCGGCTGGCAGTTTCGCGGAATGAATGGTTCCTGGACCGGTGCCAATCGGGGTGGTTGCGTCATAAGGTTTGGTAGAGAAAGCAGGCCACGAACACGAACAGCAGGATTACACCCAACCCGAGCATCCAGGTAAACATCCGGTTCCACCTGTTGGGTTCCCTCGGCTCCCGGACTGATACGCGAAAGGATTGAACACCGGCGATCAAACCCAAAACATTGCCCGGCAAATCCCGCCAGGTCCAACCGCCGCCAGGCATTGTAAAAGCGCCGTGACCCGGCGAAATGAAATGGATCACAAAAATCTTGGTTAACGCGGCAATGAATCCCCAAACCAGCAGGAATCCGATGGCCCCGACAATGTAGCGCACAGGTTTCATGATAAATGCCCGAGGTTGTCCAATGCTCTAGCCACCATGGCTGGCTCTGGCCGCCATATAATTGGTGACGAAAATAAAAATCAAAAGGCTGTTAATGATGATGCCCACAAGCGCGGGCGCCCGAACACCTTTCGCACCATGCCTCGGAATGCCGGCCAGGGCCACAATGCCCAGGATCAAACCCGTAATCATGAGCAGCAGGGCGACAAGTTCGATGACGACCTGCGCGCCCGTACGGCTGCCGAACATGACAAGACCAAACACTACGACGGCGCAAACCCAACTGGCTTTGGCCGCCTGATGTGCGAACGCGTTGACCGGTTGGGCCGGTGGCGTTTGAGGCGATGATGTATTCATTATTGCAGTGTGAAAGCAGCAATTAGGCCAAATAACACGCCCCCAATCGTGCATGACTATTCTTGCAAGCCATCTGCTTCCAACGCGTTACGGTTGCCTAAACCATACAGTCGGCGCCGGACAGCTCCTTAGCCGAAACGATGCAGTTGGAATTGGGGAGCGCGCCCGCCCCGGGCGCTGCCGACGACGCCCCCGTCGTCGGCTTTTGCATTGGGACCAGCGCACTGATGGGTTCCTCTCTCCGCGTACCGTTCGGCGCGAGGGCGCGCCGAACTACAGCCGGGGCGGCTGTGCTCCCTGTAGAATCAGCTGAATCGTTCCGGCTTAGTGTCCATCTTTTATATTCCGGCTCCTGAATTCTGCCATCTGCCTTCTGTTTTCCCGCTGATTCCGTTTACCACCAGCCAGTTACGCCATTCCGGATAATTAATTCTTGAATTATTGGACAATGATTATTAGAATAGTTTTGAAAGTGCGACAGGGGCTTCTCAGCACAAAGTATCACAAATCAATTCCGGGCCGGGCAATTATGCAATGGGTATTGATCATTTTTGTCTCACGCGTGTCAGCGTCGGGGGTTACATCGCCCGGGATGCCATCATCATTTGAAATGTGATTTATGCACCTGGAATCTTTTAAATTGTTCCATGATTTGGCTGAAACCAAAAGCTTTACCCGGGCGGCGGAACGCAACAACCTCACGCAGTCCGCCCTCAGCCAGATGCTATCGGCCATGGAACGGAAATTGGGCGCGCGGCTGGTTGACCGGGGCAGGAATTCCTTCCAGCTCACTGCAGCCGGCGAGATCTGTCATGACCATTGCCGGGAGATTTCCCGGCTCCTCCGGGATCTGGACCATCAGATACAACAGGCCAGAACCGACTCCGGCGGCGTCATCGAACTGGCCACCTGTTACAGCATCGGCCTGCATCAACTGCCGCCCGTCCTCAGGTTGTTCCGTCAGAATTTCCCCAATGTGGAATTCAGGCTGCGCTACGGCCTCATTGACTAGGTGCATGAGGAGGTGCTGGACAACGCAGTGGATCTCGGCCTGGTGTGCTATCCCCGGCGGTTGCATGGGTTGACCATTGACCCGTTCCGTCACGAACGGCTCGTGCTGGTCTGCCATCCGCAACATCCCCTCGCCTCCCGCCCGGCGGTCATGATCACGGAGCTGATGGGGCAAAAGTTTGTCGCCTGGAACGAAATCCGCTGGTCGCCATTTTTGCGGAGCGTACCTGACAACCAGCGCCACCTGTTTGAACCGCAGCATGAGTTCAACGAGGTGGAGATGGTCAAGCGCGTGGTGGAGATGGGCGAAGGCATTGCCTTTCTGCCGGAGACACTGGTGATGCCGGAACTTGCCAGCCAGAGGCTGGCAGCGGTGCCCTTTGAGAACGGCGGCTGCACCGAACCCCTGGCCGTCATTTACCGTGAGCGTAAGACATTATCGCCTGCGATGACGAACTTCATAAAGGCCTTAAAACAACCAACCCTCAACTCTCAACCAACAACCCTCAACTTTTCATGACTCCCGTTGGCTTCCGCCCACCTGCCAGCTTCCAACTTCTATCTGCCAATTTTTGCCCAAGCCCTGAAACAGCCGACTTTGCAAAGGCTGAACGCTGAAGGCTAAATGCTAAATGGCAACAAAACACAGAATGCCAAAATGAGCGGAAAAAATTTGAAGCCGAGAACGAAGGAATGCAAAGAAAGGTCGAAGGCTGAAGGCTGAAGGCTGAAATGAAAGAAAAAGATCTAAAACCACGGACCAAGGCATTCGCGTTGAGGGTGATCCGCATGTATTCCAAGCTGCCCAAGAGCGACACGGTGGCGCAAGTGCTCGGCAAGCAGGTGCTGCGTTCGGGAACATCCGTCGGCGCGAATTATCGTGAAGCGTCGCGCGGCCGGTCGAAAGCCGAGTTCGTTTCCAAGATTGGCGACTGTCTCAAGGAAATTGAAGAAACCGGGTATTGGCTCGAATTGCTGGTGGACAGCGGCTGCGTTCCCGCCGATAAGATGGCCGATCTGCTGGACGAAACCCGCCAACTCATCGCCATTTTCACCACAATTGACAAAAACTCGAAAGGAAACCTTTAGCATTGAGCCTTCAGCCTTCAGCATTGCCAACTACGTTTCAGCCTTCAGCCTTTAGAATTTAGCCTTGGTGATCCGTCCACCATCTGACTCCAAACCCCCATCTGCCAACTGCCAACTCCTATCTGCCAATTTTTGCCCACGCCCTGAAGCAGCCGGTGCCAGTGGCCGGTTGAAATGCCCTCAACAATCAATCAACTCTCCACTACCGACCCTCAACCAGCGCGGCATTGACGCGCGTGCCTCATCGGCGCACACTCGCTCCCACCATGTCAGAAGGGTTTGATACTGCCTTTGCACGGGTGAAAGCGCTTGTGGCGGATTTTCGGGCCAACGAGAAATTCTACCTGTCCCCGGCCTATCAGGAACAGGAAGCCCGCCGCGACTTCATCGATAAATTCTGGCTCGCCCTCGGCTGGGACGTGAACCACGAGACCCAAAAGAACCCCTTCGAGCAGGAGGTCAAGGTCGAGCGCCGGGAACACGGCTTCTCCCAGCGCCGGGCCGACTACGCCTTTTACCTCGCGCCCAATTTCCGCGATGTGAAATTCTACGTCGAGGCCAAGAAACCCCACGGCGATATCGCCACCGCCGACAATTATTTCCAGACCATCCGCTACGGTTGGAGCAGTTCCACGCCCCTTGCCGTCCTGCACGACTTCGAGCAATTCGAGATTCTGGACTGCCGCTACCGTCCGCACATCGAAACCGCGCTCGGGCAAAACCTCCGCAAATACCATTTCAGCCAATACGAAGATTCGGAGAAATTCGCGGAAATCTACTGGCTCTTCTCCCGCGAAGCCGTCGCCAACGGCTCGCTGGAAAAATTCGCCGCCACGCTCCCCAAAAAACGCGGCCGGGGCGTCCAGCGCGGCCTGATTGGCACGGCCGACCAGACCATTGACGACGCGTTTCTCGGAGAACTGGACCAGTTCCGGGACGAACTCGCCCGCGCCTTCAAAAACCAAAATCCCAAACTCGACGGCGACACCCTGACCGAACTCACCCAGCGCACGCTGGATCGCCTCGTCTTCCTGCGCTTCCTTGAAGACAAACACATCGAACCGCAGAACCGCATCGCCTATTTCGGCGACAAGGGCAGCGCCTGGCAGGATTTCATCGCCGAATCACGCCGGCTCGACGGCATCTACAACGGCATCGTCTATAAAAAGCACGAAATCCTCGACGCCCCCGTCTTCAAACTGGACGACGATGTTTTTTCCGGCGTCTGCGAACGCCTGTCCCATCTCAATTCGCCCTACGATTTCAACGCCATTCCCATCCACATCCTCGGCAGCATCTACGAACGTTTTCTCGGCAAGGTCATCGTCACCACCGACAAACGCGCCCGGCTGGAGGAAAAGCCAGAAGTCCGCAAGGCCGGCGGCGTTTATTACACGCCCGAATACATTGTCCGCTACATCGTCGAAAACACCGTCGGCAAACTGATTGCCGGCAAATCGCCCGGGCAGATTGCCGAAATGCGCTTTGCCGACATCGCCTGCGGCAGCGGCTCGTTCCTGTTGGGCGTCTATGACCTGCTCATCCGCCATCACACCAAATTTTACAACGAAAACCCCGGCAAGGCCAAAAAGGGCGACGTGGTGGAACGCGACGACGGCCTGCATCTTTCGCTCCAGAAGAAACGCGAAATCCTGCTGGCCAACATCTACGGTGTGGACATTGACCCGCAGGCCGTGGAAGTGGCGCAACTCTCGCTTTACCTGAAACTGTTGCAGGACGAAACACCCGGCTCAGCCCGCAACTACCAGATGGAATTTCATGAAACGCTCCTGCCCACGCTCAACAAAAACATCGTGTGCGGCAACTCGCTCATCGGCACCGACATCCTGACCGGCCAGCTTTTCGCGTCGGACGAGGAAAAGAAACTCAACCCGATGGATTTCGAGCAACGCTTCCCGCACATCTTCAAGCCGGGCGCCAGCGCCTTGCGCGAAACCGCCACTCCGTTGGACTTCTCCTTTCCCGGCGTGCCGCTGCATGGCGCATTCAGCTATAGAAAGAAAAAAGGCGCAAAAGCCGCGCCGCGCGCCGTGCCGGGGTTTGAAGGCGGCTTCGATGCAATTGTCGGCAATCCGCCTTGGATTTCTCTGTCAGGAAAATTTGGCAACGAATTCCTTCTGCCGGTTGCACAGGAATATTTGATCGCTCGACACGGTGGCAACACATACATGCCGAATATGTATGAATACTTTGTTGCGAGAGGACTTGAATTGGTAAAGCCGGGTGGCTTTTTTGGTTACATTGTTCCCGACCGGCTCGGGTTCAATTCGCAGTTTGTTCACCTTCGTAATCGGATTGTCACTACAGCAAGAATCCAATCACTGCAATACAAGGTTCCATTTCCCGGAATCACCGCCGACACGCTTGTTTTTGTTTTCGTCAAAGGACCGGCATCGGCTTCACACAAGGTTGAAATTTCTGAATACGGCCATCCGCCGTTACTCAAACCGCAATCTGAATTGATTGCTCAACCAGAACACCGCTTCGAATACAAAATTGACACCGAGCAGGATGGCTTGGCCCGGCGAATTGAAGCGGCTCCAAACGTCAAGCCATTGTCTGACGTAGCTTCATGCACCTCCGGTTTCGGCGGCAAATCCCAATTGATAACCGAATCTCACGTCAGCAAGGCCCAAATCAAAACTCTGAAAGGTGACAGCATTGGTCGGTATGAACATCGCAAAGGCTACTGGTTTGAATTCAAGCGAGAAAACATCACGGGCCGCACCACCGACAGGGAAAAGCTTGGGGCGACTCCCAAGGTTTTATTGCGAAAGACGGGTAATTCTATAATCGCGACATTTGACAACTCCGGCATCTTCCCGGAACAGTCGCTTTATTTTCTGTTCGGCGGCAAAACTCCAATGGAATTCAAATACTTGCTTGGGGTTATCAATTCCAAATTGCTGAATTGGTTTTTCAAGAAGTCCTGCCTCACCAACGAAAAGAGCATCGCCCAAGTTAAGACTGTTGATTTGGTAAAACTACCGATTCGCGTCATAGATTTTGGTCAACCTGCCGACAAAGCGAAGCACGATCGGATGGTGGAACTGGTGGAGCAAATGCTGGCGGCGCGGAAGCAACTGGCCGGGGCGCAGAGCGACAAGGACAAGGATTTTTACACCAACCGCTGCGACGGCCTCGACCGCCAGATTGACGCCCTGGTCTATGACCTTTACGCCCTCACCCCCGCCGAAATCAAAATCGTGGAAGGAGAATAAAAAATGCCAACCAACGGCTTTTCTCAGCTAATTTTCTCGATCCGATTTATCGGTCAGCAACACGACCAACGAAGCGTTCCGATCTATGAGGTTGGCCAACCGAATCGAATCAATTGAAGGTGAATTGGCATAATTATGATATTCAATATCAACGGGGTGATAAGCAACGTGCTGGGAACGTTCCTGAAAAATGTGAATGCGGTTGAAGAGCTAATGACATTCGATGGCGTCATTCTTGAATTTTGCATCAACAATTTAGAGCAGCTAGACAACCGCCTTAAGGGAGCGGGATTCGACAATCCACGCCTAAGAGTTGGCAACACCATTCAAGCCATACGGAATATCCGCGACAACGCATCACTCAAAACCAGATATGAGGAGATGCAAAATCAATGCTTGGTGCTGCTAGTTTCATATTTTAGCCTGTCCGTGCGCGATCTTTTCAGAGGGTGCCTTGCCTATGCATTGCATTCTGGCAATCTTGGCAATCTGGCCCGGCATGACGTTAAGATTCTTCTCGAAGATTTACGTGCAGGCGCTGATGATTTCGGCGAAACGGTTGCCGACATTTTTATCGCACAGAAGGATATCAGCTTTCAGGACATGCAGAGCATCGGGCGGGCATTAGGGGAGTATTTCGGCTTCAAGCCGGAGAAAGATAACCACGTCAACAACATCATTCTTTCACAAGCTTGTCGGCATGCAATTGTGCATAACGAAGCTAAAGCCGATGTAAAACTCGTTAAACAGATTGCCGGCGCGAAACCCCGCGACCTCAAACTGAATTTATCAAACGGCCAAAAAATACAATTCCAACCAGACGAGATCCGTTTGGCTAGCCAAAGCATGATGAGTTATTTGCATACCGTGAGCGATGGACTTACAAGACAATGGGGCATTTAATGTTGGACAGCCTTTGTCGCACCCGATGAAATAAAATCACGTGCATGAAACGAAGAATCCACGCACAGGTCGGGGAATTTGAACGGGCGACCAGTTATTGTCCGCTGTATCTGGCCTGGCGCATCGTGGATGAGGCGCGCGATTATTTTCGCACCCCCATCCCGGAAGCGTTCGCCGACAGACTCGCCCACCGCGCCGAGGCCGTGTTTGCCCATCAACCCTTCTGGCAGCGCAAATACCAGTCCACGCGCGGACGCGAATACATCCTGATGAGCATGAGACATTGGCTGGCCGGCGTGCTGGCCCGGGAACGACCGGCCCTGTTCCGCGCCCTGCCGGAAAGTTTTAAAGTCGGGCTGGAGCTGCCGGCACATCCTGGTAGGGCGCGCAGTCCCCGGCGCGCCGATGGGAAGGCGAAGCTCGCCCGGCGCGCACGGTGTGACGCGCCCTACCGCCGTTTCGTCCACGGTTGCGAATTGCTGACGATTTGAAGACAATGAAGGACAAGGATTTGGCATGGAAGTGCGTGAATATTTCATCCCCGACTTTTCCAACTGGAAAGACCACGACGCCTTTGAATCCGCCTTCGCCCGTTTGAAAAAAGACCTGGAGGCCGAAAATTCCAAGAAGTAAGATATGGCAAATCCCGAACATCTAAAAATCCTAAGAAAAGGCAGAGAGGAGTGGAATTCTTGGAGAAAAAAGAACCCTGAAATAATTCCCGATTTAAGCCGTGCAAGATTGTATGTATCTGAGGCCAAATTGAATCTTTTTGACTTAAATAGAGCAGATTTACAGGTCGCGGAACTGGATGGTGCGAGCTGCTATGGAACGGATTTCACTGGAGCAAATCTGACCGCAGCTAGAATGCGCGAGGTTGATTTTCGCGAAGCTGCAATGTCTTTTACGGATTTATCTCAGGCTAATTTGGAAAATTCTGACCTCCGGAAGGCCAAATTCATTGCAACTCGATTTTGGAAGACACGTTTACACGGCGCTAAGTTTTCGGAATCGCTCTGTTCAATGACAGTGCTCGCAAATCTTGATTTATCTGCCGTTATTGGTTTGGATTCCGTTGTTCATCTTAGTCCTTCAAGCGTGGGGATTGATACTCTGTTGCTTTCCCGCGGGCAAATACCTGACGTATTTCTTCGAGATGCCGGAGTGCCAGAAGCGATGATCCAAATTGCCCGTTTGATCCACGATGGTTCAGCGAGCCAATGGCACTCCTGTTTCATCAGCCATTCGACCAAGGACGAGGAATTTGCCCGGCGGCTGCATTCGCGCATGAGGGAGGCCAATATGCGGGCTTGGCTTGCGCAGGAAGACCTCAAGGGCGGCAAAAAACTTCATGAGCAGCTTTTTGAGGCCATCCAGTCAAATGACCGGCTGCTGATTGTGCTTTCCAAGCACAGTATCCAAAGCGCGTGGGTTAAAAGCGAACTGCGGAAAGCATTTGAGGTGGAGAAAAAGGAAAAGCGCCGCAAGCTGTTTCCCATACGGCTATGCGATTTTGATACTTTGAACGACTGGACTTGCATTGACACTAAAACCGGTGTGGATTTGGCAGAGGAGGTGCGCGAATATTATATCCCCGACTTTTCCAACTGGAAAGACCACGACGCCTTTGAATCCGCCTTCGCCCGGTTGAAAAATGACTTGGAGGCTGAAACTTAAGTAAATGAGCTATGGCAAATCCCGAACACTCAAAGCTTCTCAAGCAAGGGGTCTCTGCTTGGAACACATGGAGGCAGGAACATCCTAAGATCCATCCTAACTTGGTGGATATTGCGCTACGTGGTGCGGATCTCCGTGGCGTTGACTTACAGGACGCTGATATTCGAGGTGCCGACCTTATTGAAACTGACCTCTCTAAAGGAAAATTAAAGTGCGCCAACCTCATTGGAGCGACAATCGTTCGGAGTGATCTGACAGCAACCAATCTTGAACTGGCCGATTTCAGCTGGGCTAACCTTCACGGTGTAAACCTGACCCGTGCAAACCTGTCCAATGCGGGGTTCATTGCAACGAATTTTCATTCCACAATCCTAGCTGAGGCGAACATTGTCGGCGCGCGTCTTCAGTCCACGGTGTTCGCTGATATTGATTTGAGCACCGTCAAGGGGTTGATTTCTGTCCGACACATGGGTCCTTCCTCCGTGGGCTTGGACACGGTTCTTCGTTCAAAAGGTCAGATTCCCGATCAGTTTCTACGGGAAGTGGGTGTTCCGGAAGAACTCATTGATATCGCACGCTCAATTCGCACTGGTCCCCCGATTCAATGGCATTCCTGTTTCATCAGCTATTCGACCAAAGACGAGGAATTTGCCCGGCAGCTTCACGAGCGCATGAGAGCGGCCAACATGCGGGTGTGGTTTGCACCGGAAGATCTCAAAGGCGGCAAAAAACTTCACGAGCAACTTTTCGAGGCCATCCAAATTTACGACCGGCTGCTGATTGTGCTTTCGGAGCACAGCATCCAAAGCGAATGGGTGATGACCGAAATCCGCAAAGCCCGCGAGACGGAGAAAAAGGAAAAACGCCGCAAATTGTTTCCCATCCGGCTGGCCGATTTTGAAACCTTGCGCGACTGGACGTGTTTTGATGCCGACACCGGCAAGGATTTGGCGGTGGAAGTGCGCGAGTATTTCATCCCCGACTTTTCCAACTGGAAAGACCACGACGCCTTTGAATCCGCCTTCGCCCGATTGAAAAAGGACTTGGAGGCTGAAACTTAAGTAAATGAGCTATGGCAAATCCCGAACATCTAAAAATTCTGAACCAGGGGGTCGGGCCGTCGGAATCCACCTGGAAAGGCCGACTGGTTAATTAATCCTATGGAATGGTTCGCCTTTTTCAAACTTAAAGGCAGTTTCCTCCAATCCTTTGGCAGCCAATCGTGTTGGTCCGCCGGCAGTTTCCGGCAGGTTGAATTCCTGTATCGTAACGAATCAAGACATGGGCCGGAAAGTTGTCATCAAATTCAAAAGCCCCCTCAAGGATATCTTCGGTTACTGATATGACGCCGTTATTTCGGCGGCTGATAATTGGCAATGTAGTAGTTGGTTCCATTGCGTATCAAGTTTGTGTTTTGTTCCAGTCCACGCATTTCCTTGCCATACCAACCCGGGTGCAATTCATACTGGTTGCGCAGAAAAGGGCTTCGGGCAAATTCATCGGCGACCCAGTTGGTCCAACCTTTGGCTTCCGTCCACTGGTCCTTGAAGGTACCCGCCTGGCCTATCGCAAGGTCAAAGACATCGAGCATCAGATATGCGGTCTCTGAGGCAGCGGGGAAATTTGTTTGCCCGTATGGATTGACTGCGTCGTTGAAATAGGGTCTGAGATCGGGATGGTCGACAAAGAGCCGGTCAAGATCCACTGTGAGCTTGGTCATGGATTGCTGGACGTTATTGCGCAGGGCCAGGCCATTGGTTTGCAGCGCCAATTCATTGTTGCGCAATTGTTGAACATTGTTGCGCAGCGCCTCGTTATTGTTAAGCAAGGTACACACCACAAGGCCAAAGCCGATGACTGAAACCAGCAGGCTCCAAAAGGCGGTCCATCTTTGCCAGGTCTGGTGGGTCAATGCCTGCTCTTTGAGTGCTAAATCCCGCCGCTGGTAAGGGGTGAGTTCTTCAGATGGCGGTGGAGTTGGGGGGACTTGATTTGGGTCGCTCATGATTAATAGCTTCTTTGTCCATGCTCATTTTTCGTGAGGGGAGCAGTCCCGCTTTTTGGAAACCCGGCTGGCCCGCATTCGGCGCACCAAAACCAACCCCATAAAGCCAAAATACGCAAGCGCGGAAACTGAGGGTTCAGGTATGGGGCCGACATTTGTCTGAATGGAAACATCGGTAATATTGAAGTCAACCGGCCCACTCCTGCCGTACATGCCAAAATCAAGCTCATCAAAATTGTTATAAAGGAAGTTGGTATCGGTAACCGTCCAACTGTCCACGATCGCAGCATCCTGGGTGATGACGGCTGTAATCGTATTGCCATCGAACCCTCTGGCTACGGTGTATGCCAGCGTGTATGCGGTGTCATTGGCAAGGGTGCCGTTGCCTGAAGCGGCAAAGGTGCCGCCCACCTGTGTGTAACTCCCTGCCGTCATTTCCGGGTCATATGCCAGCTCGTTGGCGGCTATGGCGCCGCCCTGGCGGCTGAAAAATTTCGTCGAGGTGATGGGGGAAGTGTTGAATCCCATGAAGCCGAAATATCCGGTGTCATCGGCCGTGGCGCCACCCATGGCTGTGCCGGTCAGCGTTCCACCCGCCACAGTTCCCTGCGTATTGTAGAGGCCCACCAGCAACCCGCCGCTGTTCCCGGTAAAGCTGGACGAATTGAAATCAACGATGAGTGTGAAATAATCAGTATAATCGAACAGGGTGAATGGGAATGGTGAAAACCGGGCGAATTCCTCGTTTACCCGGCCCGTGCCGGAACTGACGGATAACGCCAGACCCTGACCGGCGACCGGATTGAGGGTCGCCGCCGCGTTGACGGTGTTGTTCAGGTTATACCAGGGAGGAGAAGCGAGGCTGGCGTCGCTTGTGAAATCATCACTGAAGATGGTCGCCTGGCCCATGGCCCCGAGAGGCGCCATCAGAACCAATGCCATCAAAGAGGAAAGCTTCACGATTACCTTTAAGGATTTTCTGAATGTAATCTTACCTTCCTTCGCCGGCGTTGTCATCCCCATTTGCGATGAAATTGTAAATTGGCTTGGAAAATGCAAGATCCGGGTTTGTTGATGTCGCTGTCCGGTATGATGCTGGCATAGTGGTTTTGCTTGCGGCGCGGCTCGGACAGTGTTCCTTTCGGTCGCGCCGCCTTGTTTGCGCCTGGGTGAAGGCGTGTAAACCTCGTCACCAAACAGAGCCGGGCCTGTGTCCGGCTCCTTTTTATTTAACCAACGCAGGGCGCAATGTTTTTGTTTTCATCCACTTGCATTCGTGTCCATCCATGTTGATCCGTGGGATGTCAGGCCGATGATACCGCTCCTGAACGGAGCTTTGGATCTTTTGGCGTGTCCAGACTACAATGATGCCAGCCCTACGGGCTTTCCCGATTCAATCCTTTGCGTCCTTGTGTCTGCGTTGTTCAAATCCGTGTCCATCCGTGTCCATTCGTGGTTGAAGTTGGAACCGTGTCCAATTTTTATCCGCCGGCTGTCCAAAAGCCGGGGGTAATTCATCTCTGATCGGCGAATGTCAAAGACCTATGGGGTTAACTCGTTGAACGAGAGGGGAAAGTCAGAGCTTCATTTACGAAAGTCAGCGACCGAGTCGGGAAAGTCAGCGATCCACTTTGTCGTCTCAGCCTCTGAGATTCCCGTCTCAGTGACCGAAATCCCCGTCTCAGACGCTCAGACGCGAATCTCGTCCGCCAAATTACCGACTCAGCGACTGACTTAACCAATTCGGCGCCTCATATTCCCGACTTAGCTTCTGAGTTGACCGACTCGGTCACCGATATCCC
>Ga0265338_10006923_pt1 | contig 14266 bp, 8 predicted proteins | sample 42126metaG_FD_193579 | JGI IMG/M metagenome (GOLD analysis project Ga0265338, IMG submission 193579) | Rhizosphere microbial communities from Carex aquatilis grown in University of Washington, Seatle, WA, United States - 4-21-26 metaG | ecosystem: Host-associated > Plants > Roots > Rhizosphere >... | reverse complement strand
AGGCCGGCCGAAAAGCTGAAGCCGAGACGCACATGCAGGGCGTCCATCAGCACCATCGCCAAGCCGGTGAGGACGGCGTGCAGCGCGTAGAGCACCGGCGCCAGGAACATGAAGCTGAACTCAATCGGCTCGGTGACGCCGGTGAGGAACGAGGTCAGCGCCAGCGACACCAGCATCCCACCCACCGCCGCGCGGCGCTCGCGCCGGGCGGTGTGGTACATGGCCAGGCACGCCGCCGGCAGCCCGAACATCATCACCGGGAAGAAGCCGCTCATGAACGCGCCAGCGGTCGGGTCGCCCGCGAAGAAGCGGTGCAGATCGCCCGTGGCGCCGTGGTAGTCGCCGACGATGAACCAGGCCACGTTGTTGAGGATGTGGTGCAGGCCGGTGACGATGAGAATGCGGTTGAGAAAGCCATAGGCGAAGAGTCCAAGCGGTCCGGCGATGACGAGGCCGTGGCTGAGCGCGTCGATGCCGTCGCTGATCGTGGCCCAGCCGGCGCCGAAGATGCCGGCGAGCGCCAGGCCGGCCACGCCGCTCACGATGGGCACGAAGCGCCTGCCGCCGAAAAACGCCAGGTATTCCGGCAGCTTGATCTGGCCGAAGCGGTTGTAGAAGCCGCCGGCGATCACCCCGGAGAGGATGCCCAGCGGCACGCTCAGCTTATTGATCGCCCCGTCCTTGAATGACGCCGCCGCGAGGTCCGCCGCCTTGCCGGTGAAGCCGGCCACCGCATCAGGCGGCACGTGCATCAGCGCCTGGGCGCCGTTGCCCGCCACGAGGAAGCAGACCGCGCCGGCCAGCGCCGCGGCGCCATTGCCGTCCTTGGCGAACCCGACCGCGACGCCGATGGCGAAGAGCAGGCCGAGATTGTGGAAGATCGCGTCGCCCGCCGCCGCCACGAAGGCGATGTTGAGCAGGTCGGGCTGGCCCAGCCGGAGCAGCAGACCGGCCACCGGCAGCACCGCGATGGGCAGCATCAGCGAGCGGCCGAGAGGCTGCAGGGATGCGAGGGAGAAGCCTGTACGCCCGCTCATGAGACCGCCCCGGCCGTGACGTTCATCGGCGCGCTTTCGAGTTTCAGGGTCCGCACTGCCGCCGCCGACGTCTGGACGAGCGCCCGCCCAGCGAGGTCGCGGCACTGCGCCATGGTCAAATCGCGGATCGCCGCCTTCAGCTCCGGCACGGCGCTGGGCGTGCCGGAGAGTTCGCTGACGCCGAGGCCGATCAGGATCGGCGCGGCGGCGAGGTCCGAGGCCAACGCCCCGCAGGCGGCCACCGGACGGCCGAGTTTGCCCGCGCCGCGCACCGTCTCGGCGATCAGGCGCAGCACCGCTGGGTGCAGGCCGTCGACCTGAGACGCCAGCTGCGGCTCGGTGCGGTCCATGGCCAGGGCGTACTGGGCCAGGTCGTTGGTGCCGATGGAGAAGAAGTCGACGTCGGGGGCCAAGAGGTCGGCGGTGACGGCGGCGGCGGGGGTCTCGATCATCGCGCCCACGAGCGGCGTCGCGACGCCCAGCTCGACGGCGATGTTGGCAATGATAGCGCGCGCGGCGCGGATCTCGGAGAGGCTGGCGATCATCGGCAGCAGGATGCGGGCCTGGCCGGCGGGTCTGACCCGCAGGATGGCGCGCAGCTGCACCCGCAGCAGGTCCGGCCAGGCCAGGCTGACACGGATGCCACGCACCCCCAAGGCCGGGTTGGCCTGGGCGCCCAGCGGCAGGTAGCTCACCGGCTTGTCGGCGCCCGCGTCGAGGGTGCGGATCACCAGCGGCCGTCCGTCCAGCTGCTGGGCGATGGCCTGGTAGGCGGCGAACTGCTCGTGCTCGTCGGGCGCCTGGTCGCGCTCCATGAACAGGAACTCGCTGCGCAGCAGGCCGCAGCCCTCCGCGCCGTTTTCCACCGCGCCGCCGGCCTCGGCGACCGCGCCCAGGTTGGCGAACACCTCGATGCGGGTCCCGTCGGCCATGCGGCCTGGCTCGCGGGCTGCGGCCTTGGCGCGGGTAAGGCGCGAGCGGCGCTCGAAGAGCCGGGTCTGGGCGGCGGCGATTTCGCCGGCCTTGGGCGCCACCTGCAGACGGCCCTCGTCGCCGTCGAGGATCAGCAGCGCGCCGTCTTCGATCGACAACACCCGCGGCCCCAGCGCCACCACCGCCGGCACGCCCATGGCGGCGGCGAGGATGGCGACGTGCGAGGTGGGACCGCCGCGGCCGATCGCCAGGCCCGCCACCCGCTTCGGATCGAGGTCCATCAGCTGCGACGGCAGCAAGTCGTCGGCGATGACGATGGCGTTGTCGGGCAGGGCGTAGGTGGCTCCGGTGTCGCCGGAAAGGCGCAGCAGCACCTGACGCTCGAGGTCAGCGAGGTCGGCGGCGCGCTCCATCATCCGGGCGTCGCCGAGGCCGCGCAGCTGCGCGACATAGCCGCCGATGGCGCGCCGCCAGGCGACGCCGGCGCTCTTGCCCTCGGCCACTGCGGCGCGAGCGGCGCTGTCCAGGTCGGGGTCGTCGAGGAAGGCGAGGTGAGCCTCGACGATCTCGCGCCCCTGCCCGGTCTCGCTGGCCAGGCGCAGCTCGAGCGCCGCCGAGGTGGAGCGGATCGCGCCGGACAGCGCGGCTTCCTCCTCGGCGAGGGAGCCGGCCAGTTCGTTGACCACCACCTCGGCTTCCACCAGCCGCACGGCGGCGCCGATGGCCAGACCCGGCGCGGCGGGGACACCGCCGAGGGCGGTGAGCGGGGTGGCGGACGGCGCCGCGATTTCCGGCGGCGGTTTCGGCGTGGATGATCGTTCGGGCGCGGCGTCGGCCGTGGTCAGCAGCAGCGCCAGCGCCTCCAGCGCCGCGGCTCCGTCGTCGCCGCGCGCCTCGATCTCGATCTCGTCGCCCAGCCGCACGCCCAGCGCCATCACCGAGACGGGGCTGCGGGCGTTGGCGCGGCGCTCGCCGATCACCACCGCGATCTCGGCTGTAAAGCGGCCGGCTTCCCGTGCCAGCAGCGCGGCAGGGCGCGCGTGGATGCCGTGCGCCAGCGCCACGTGGACGCGCCGCCGCAACGCTTCGCCGCCGATCTCACCGGCAGCGGCGACAGCGCCCACCGGACGCAGGGTCATCAGCGGTTCGCCGAAGCGCACTTCGCGGCCCGTGACCGTGCTCTCGACCGCGAACTTGCCGCTGTTCACCACCACCACCGGTGAGATCAGGCTCTTGGCGCGGCGGGCGAGGGTGTCGAGGTCGAAGGTCAGCAGCAGGTCGCCCGCGGCGACGCGCTGGCCGAGGGCGACGCGGGGCGTAAAGCCGTGGCCGCCGAGGGCCACCGTCTCCAGGCCGACGTGGATCAGGATCTCCGCGCCATTCTCGGCGCAGACGGTGACGGCGTGGGCGGAGGCTGGCAGGCCAATGATCTTGCCGGCGCAAGGGGCGCGAACCTCGCCCAAGGTCGGATCGATCGCGACGCCATCGCCCAGCATCTTCTCGGCGAACACCGGGTCCGGCGTCTCCGAGATCGGGGAGGCCCAGCCTTCCAGCGGGGCGGTGATCACCAAAGCGTCGCTCATGGGGCGTGACTCCCCGGCTGAACCTCAGCCCAGCCCACCACCCACATCGGGTCGAGCTTGCGGCGGGTGAAGCTGAGGCACAGATCGTGGCGGCCGGCCAGCGGCGGCAGCCTGGCTGAGAGCGAGACGTCGCCGGCGCTGTGCGCGGCGGGCGCTAGCGGCAGGGTGGCAAGGACCGCCCCGGCGCAGCCGTCGCGAACCTGCAGCTCGCCGTCGGGCGTCGTGGGCGGGGTCAGCGCGATCTTGGCGGCGTCGGCGCCGATCTGGAAGTTGAACGGCAGACGGGTCACCGAGACGCCGAGCCGCGCGCCGCGTGGGAGGTCAGCCTGCGGGTAGAGCCAGCACGGGTTCATGATGTCGACGAGATAGGGCCTGGCGGCCTGCGCGTCGCGCGGCGCGTCGAGGTTCAGCACCAGCTTGTTGGTGCAGGAGGGCAGCTCCTGGCTGCGCAGTCGGGTGGGCCCGGTGGGCAGCAGCGTCTCGTCTAGCTCCGGCGAGACCAGCCGGGCGCCGTAGAAGGTCGCAGCGCGCAGGCGGGTGCCCTGGGTGATCGGGATCGGGGCTGTGTACGTGCGGGAGGCTACGGTCGGCGGGGCGCCGTTCAGGGTATAGCGGATGTCGCCGAAACCGAGCTGGTTGGAGAGCACCGCCATGGAGCCTGGCGCGGCTGGCGCTTTCGTCACCTTCACGGCCAGCGCGCCAGGGTCGGCGTCCAGACCGACCTGCCCGTAGCGAAACAGCTCGGCCGGCAGGCGCTTCTCGAAGTCGCCCAGATCTTTGCGGTCCGGCGCGGTCCAGCCGAGTTCGGCCAGCGCCGCGGCGCGCGGGAAGGCCATGCGGACCACGTCGGCCTCGGTGCGCATGTGCTCGGTCCAGAGGTTGCCCTGGACGCCGATGATGTGCGCCGCCTCTCTGGCCGGCAACGTCGCCGGCGCCGGCTCGTAGGCGTAGATATCGGCCAGCGAGACCACCGAGCCGCGACCCGTGGGCTCGTCCGGCAGGTCGGCCTGGCGGTGGTCGAGGTAGAAGGTGGGATCGGTGGCGATGACGGCGTCGTGGCCGAGGTCGGTGGCTTTCGCGGCGCCTTCCAGGTGCCAGGACATCACGCCGGTGTCCGCCGGCAGCGCCTGGCCGCCGGTCAGCATGTCGTCCCAGCCGATCATCCGCCGACCGTGCTTGGCCAGGAACCCGCCGATGCGCGCAGTGAACCAGCCCTGCAGGGCGTCCTCGCTTGGCAGCCCCAGCGCCTTGATCTGCGCCTGGATCTGCGGCGAGGCGCGCCACTGGTCCTTCACCGCCTCGTCGCCGCCGACATCGATCCAAGGGCTGGGGAAGAGGTCCATCACCTCCGAGAGCACGTCGGTCATGAAGCCGTAGGTGCGCTCGTTGGGGTTCAGCAGGTAGGGGAAGATGCCCCAGTCGCCGCGGATCGACCGCGCCTTGGCGATCTCGGCGGGCGGCACGGAGCCCAGAAACTGATAGGCGGTGATCGCAGCCAGCGAATGGCCCGGCATGTCGATCTCGGGCACGATGGTGACGTGCCGGACGGCGGCGTAGGCGACAATCTGGCGGATCTGCGCCTGGGTGTAGAACCCGCCGTATTCCACCGGCCGGCCGGTCTTGCGGTCCGGCTGCATGCGCCAGGCGCCCACCGAGGTGAGGCGCGGGTACTTCTTGATCTCGATCCGCCACCCCTGGTCGTCGGTGAGGTGCCACTGCAGGGTGTTGAGCTTGTGCAGCGCCATCCAGTTGATCAGCTGCTCGACGAAGGCCGGCGACTGAAAGTGGCGGGCCGAGTCCAGCAACAGCCCACGCCAGGCGAAGCGCGGGTGGTCGGCAATGCTGACTGGCTGCAGCGTCGCTGCGCCGCGGCGGCCGTCGGCGGTGATCAACTGCCAGAGCGTCACCTCGCCGTAGAACAGGCCGGCATCGCTGGTGGCGGTGATCTCGACGCGGCCGTCGGCGACGCGGAGCGTGTAACCCTCCGCCCCGAGGTCCACCTTGCTCCGTATCAGGACGATCTCGCCCGGCGCAGCATCCGGGCCTCCACCGGAACTCGTCCGCAGGCTGAGACCGCGAGTCCTGAACGTCAGATCGGCCAGGTACTGCGCCGCCTGACGGGCGCCGGCATCGCCGGGCGGGGTGACGATGGTGGCGCCCTCGCCGATCTGCACCGGGGCGCCGGCGCCAGCCTCGACCGACGCGGGTTCCGGGATGACGTTGACCTCGCCAGCCCGCGCGGCGCCGACCAGGCTCGTCAGCGCCAGCGCGAAGGCGGCGATCAGCCTAGGCATGGGTCGCCGGGCCGCGCACCGGAGCCGCGGCTTCGTCGGAGGCGGCCTCGCCGTGGATCCAGGTGTCGAGGACCTGCAGATCGTCGTCGAGCAGCACCAGGTCGGCGAAGCAGCCGACAGCGATGCGGCCCAGCTCGTGGTCGAGGCCGAGGAACTCCGCCGGGTTGCGGCTGGCCATGCGCGAGGCTTCCACCAGATCGAGGCCCAGCAGGCGAACCGCGTTGCGGACCGCGCTGGCCATGTCGAGGGCCGAGCCGGCCAGGGTGCCGTCGACGTCGAAGCAGGCGCCGTCGCGCACCTCGATGGTCTTGCCCTGCAGGCGGAACGAGGTCTGCGTGTCGCCGACGCAGGGCATGGCGTCAGTGACCAGCAGGAAGCGGTCGTGGGGGCGCACCTTCAGCGCCAGCTTCAACACCACCGGGCTGACGTGGACGCCGTCAACGATGATGCCGCACCAGGCGCGCTGGTCCTCCAGCGCCGCGCCGACCACACCGGGTTCGCGGCTGGTAAGCGGCGACATCGCGTTGAACAGGTGGGTGAAGCCGCTGAGCCCGTGATCCAGCGCCGCGCGCACGGCGGCATAGCCGGCGTTGCTATGGCCGGCGGAGACGATGATGCCGGCGCGGACCAGCCGCTCGATGGTCTCCAGACTGGTGGCCTCGGGCGCCAGGGTGACCAGGGTGCGGCCGACGCCCAGCGAGGTCAGCAGGTCGAATGAGCCGGCGTCGGTACGGCGCAGCTTGCTGGCGTCGTGAATGCCCTTGCGGGTGACATTGAGGAACGGACCCTAGATGTGCAGGCCGAGCACGCCCGGTGACTTCAGCTCGATGGCGCGGCGCGTGGCCGTGATCGCGGTCTCCACCGTGGCCAGGTCGTCGCTGATCAAGGTCGGCAGGAAGCCGGTGGTGCCGAAGCGCCGGTGCGCGGCGCCGATGCGGGCGATGGTCTGGTGGGTGGGCGCCTCGTTGAACAAGAGGCCCGCGCCGCCGTTCACCTGGGTGTCGATGAAGCCGGGCAGCAGCAGGGCGCCACCCAGATCGCGGACCTGCGCGCCGGCAGCCACCTCGGCCTGGGGGCCGAGGGCGACGATCCGGTCGCCGGCGACGCGCACGGCGAGGCCCTCCGCCAGGCTGCGGTCGGTCATCACTCGGCCGTTGACCAGGGCGACGTCCATCACATCGTCTCGGTGATCTTGGCCAGATGCGGCGGCCGGTCGGGATCGCGGCCGCGGGCCAGGGCGAGGTCGTTCACCAGCCGATAGAAGCTCAGCACATAGGCGATCGGCTCGAGGATCGGGCAGGATCGGGCGGTGGGCAGGGTGAGGACACCGTCCTGTTCGCCGCCGCCGATCTTGATCGCCGGCGCGCCTTGCGCGGCGACGGCGGCGAGCGCCGCCTCGACGCCCTCGCGGGTTTCGTCGCCCTGGGCGAAGGCCAGCACCGGGAAATCAGGGCCGACCAGGGCCATCGGGCCGTGGCGCAGCTCCGCCGAGCTGAACGCCTCGGCGTGCAGGCCGCAGGTCTCCTTCAGCTTCAGCGCGGCTTCCTGGGCGACGCCAAAGCCGACGCCGCGGCCGACGACGTAGAGGCTCTTGGCGTCCTTCAGCACCGGCAGGGCGGCGGACCAGTCGAGGGCCCAGGCGCGCTCCAGCAGCACCGGCAGAGTCTCCAGGGCCGCCAGCATCGCCTTGTCCTGGCTCCACAGGGCGACGAGCTGAACAGCGGAGGCCAGGGCGGCGACGTAGGACTTGGTGGCGGCGACGCTGAGTTCCGGCCCGGCGCGCAGCGGCGCGGTGACCTCGGCGACGGCGGCCAGCGGCGAGTCGGCGTCGTTGACCATGGCCACCACCAGCGCGCCGGCCGAAGCGGCGGCTTCGGCGGCGGCGATCAGGTCGGGGCTGCGGCCGGATTGTGAGATCACCAGGCAGAGGGTGTCCTGCATCCCGGGGGCAGCGTCATAGACTGAGCTCACCGACGGCGCGGCCGAGGCGGTCATGATCCCGAGCCGGGTCTCGATCAGATAGCGCGCGAAGGTGGCGGCGTGGTCGGAGCTGCCGCGCCCAAGAGTGACCACCGCGCGGGGCGGATGGCGGCGCAGACGCTCGGCCAGCGCCCGGATCACGCCGTCATTGGCCGCCAGTTGCGCGCGGACCACCGCCGGCGCCTCGGCCGCCTCGCGGGCCAGCCGGGTCTCGGGCAAGCGTTCCGGTTGGGTACGGTGGCTCAACTGCACTCTCCGGAAACGCCCTTACGACGCGGACGTGTTGAGTTCGGCGACAAAGTCGTAGGCGTCGCCGCGATAATAGCTCTGGGTCAGCTCCACCGGCCGCCCGTCGCGCAGGAACCCGCGCCGCTCGATAAAGAGACCCGGCGAGCCGTCCGCCACGTTGAGCAGCCGCGCCCGCTCGGCGGTGAACAGCACCGCCCGGAGCCGCTGCAGCGCGCGCACCGGCCGCGCGCCGTGGGCGTCCAGGGACTCATAGAGTGACTCCTGCACGGCGCTCTCGTTGGGCAGGCAGAAGCCGGGCACGGTGGAATATTCCAGCGCCATCGGCGCCCCGTCAGCGTAGCGGATGCGGTTGAAGCGATAGACCAGCGCGCCGGGGCTGAGGCTGAGCGTCAGCGACTCTTCCGGGGTCACCTGGCCCGACGACCGGCTCAGCCAGACACTTTCCGGGCGCCGGCCGCGGGAAATCATGTCTTCGCTGAACGACGAGAGCTTGGAGAAGCTCTTCTCCACCCGACCGGCGACGAAGGTGCCGGCGCCCTGGCGGCGATTGAGCAGGCCCTCGCTGACCAGCGCATCCAGCGCCTTGCGCACGGTGATGCGGGACACGCCGAATTCCTCGGCGAGGTCCCGTTCGGGCGGCAGGGCTTCGTCGGCGGCCAGGCGATTGTCGGCGATCGCGTCGCGCAGGGCGCGCTGCAGCTGCTGATAAAGCGGGGCCCTGCCCTGCTCGGCCAGCGTGCCGATCATGTCGGAGAACGACGACAAGCCTCTCATCCTTTCCCGCTCGCGAGGGGCCCTAACCCTGGCCCGACGCCCTCACGCGCTGTTTGTGCCACACATGCAGACCATTTGCATACCAATAAATGATTGGTCTGGCATTGGTGCTTATTTGGGCTTGCCTTTGGTATCGTTTTAATGAAACCATCACGAAATCGACCCCTCCTGGCTATCGTTCTGCGGGCCAATCGGGGGGATTGGTATGGAAATGGACTTAGGGGCGGGATGTCAATTTCGACGTCCCGTACGGGGAGAATAACCATGGCCTTCCGCAAGCGCCTTCTTATCGGCTCGACCAGCGTCGCGGCCATGCTTTGCGCAACACCCGCACTGGCCGACACGGCCACCGCGACGACAACGTCGACCGCCACAGCCACAGCGACCGACACGGGCGGCAACGCGGTTAGCGAAATCGTCGTCACCGGCATCAAGCAGTCGCTGCAAAAGGCGATCGAGATCAAGCGTGCCGCCGTTGACCAGGTCGATGCGATCTCGGCGGTCGACATCGGCAAGCTGCCCGACCACAACGCGGCCGACGCGCTGCAACGCATTCCGGGCATTAATACTGAGTCCGCAGCCAGCGGCGAAGGCGGCTTCGACGAGAACGACCGTGTCAGCATCCGCGGCACCTCGCCCAGCCTGACCCAGGTGACCATCGACGGCCACAGTGTGGCGACCGGCGACTGGTTCATCCTCGACCAGTACCAAACCGTCGGGCGCAGCGTCAGCTTCAACCTGCTGCCGTCGGAGCTGGTCTCGGGCGAAGAGGTCTACAAGACGCAAGACGCGACCCTGCTCGAAGGCGGCGTCGCCGGCGTGGTCAACCTGACCACCCAGAAGCCGCTCGACTTTGGCAAGCAGTTCACGGTCGAAGCGTCGGCCGAGGCCGCCTACGAGAGCCTCTCGCAGTCGACCAAGCCGCAGGTCGACGGCCTGCTGTCCTGGCACAACGCGGACGACACCTTCGGCATCCTGGTGCAGGGCTTCTACGAAGACCGCACCATCCGCCGCTACGGCCAGGAAACCCTCGGCTATACCGCGATCACCGCGACTGAGCCGGCTGGCATTGCGTTCCCGAGCCTGGTGGGCGTCCAAGCGCCGACCCTGATCGGCTCAACACTGTTCGAGCAGGAAAAGACCCGCGAAGGCGGCGACCTCACCGTGCAATGGAAGCCCACCGAGCACGCCGAGATCACGCTGAACGGCTTCTACTCGAAGCTGGACGCCTCCAACGTCAACGACAACTACATGTACTGGGGCGCCTCGGAAATTAACGGCAACGGTGGCAACGAAGGCCCGGGCAACGTCCCGACCAGCTTCACGGTCAAGAACAACACCCTGGTCGCCGCGGTTTGGCCGGGTAGCCACAACGGCGTGACCTACGACGGCCTCGTCGTGGACAACATCACCCGGCCGCACGAAAACAGCGACACCTACTACATCAACCTCGACGGCAAGTTCGATCTGACGGATCGGCTGACCGTGAAGGGCCAGATCGGCTACACAGCCGGCAACGGCGACACGCCTGAGCAACCGGCTTTTGAAGTCGACGGCGACACCCAGGGCATTTCCATCTCGCAGGCCGGCAACGGCTGGGTGGTGACCCCGGTGGGGATCAATCCACAAAGCCCAGCCGGGCTGAGCGACGACTGGTCGTGGAACGTGGTGTTGACCTCGAAGGACACCGAAACCTACGGCAACGTCGACGGCGACTACCGTCTCGACGACGGCGTCTTCAAGGACGTGGCCTTTGGCTTCCACGCCAACGACCACACTCGCCAGGTCGACGCCTGGGACCGGGGCTGCACGCTTGGCGCGAACGGGGCCTGCTATGGTTCCCCGACCATGCCATTCTCGGCGACGAACCCCACGTCCTACCCGAGCAACTACACGGGCGGCGCGCTGGGTGTTCCTGGATTGTTGATCCCGATCGCCGGCAACCCCACCACGATCGGCCAGATCATCGACGCCATCCCCGGCGGCATTCGCGGGCCCACCTCGGCGATCCTGCAGCCGCAGAACTACTACTTCCCCTACGCCTTCAAGGTTCAGGAAACCGACTACGCGGGCTACGTGATGGCTCGGGTTCAAGGCGAGGGCTGGCGCGGCAACTTCGGCGTCCGCCTGGTCGACACGCAGGAAAACGCCTTCGTCAACTCGCCGGCGCCGCCGACCGAAGGCACGTTCACCACGGTGACCACTTCGGCCTACGGCACGTACTACGTCGACCACGTCAATCACGACTACTTCGACGTTCTGCCGAGCGCGAACTTCACCTTCGACCTGCAGAAGAACGTGGCCCTGCGCGTGTCGGCCGCCGAGACCATGTCCCGGCCCGACTACAGCGCGCTGGGTGGCGCGGTGTCGCTAACCGACCTCACGCTGACCGGCAACGGCGGCAACCCGGACCTGAAGCCGGTGAAGGCCGCGGTCTTCGACGGCGCGCTCGAGTGGTACTACGCGCCGACGGCCGTGGCGGAGATCAGCCTCTTCTACGACGACCTGTCGTCGTACGTCGGCTACGAGATCACCCCGGCGGTCTATGCCAACCTGCAGGCCAGCGGGCCCAGCGGCCCCCTCGTCTACTCGACCTTCCAAATCTCGCGACCGTTCAACATCGCGGGCCAGGTGAAGGGCGTTGAGATGCAGATCCAGCAGCCTCTGCCTTACAACTTCGGCTTCCAGGCCAACTTCACCTATGCCGATGGCTCCGACGCCAACGGCCAAGCGCTCGTGGGCACCTCGAAGATCACCTACAACGTGGTCGGCTACTACGAGAACAAGTGGCTGAGCGCGCGCCTGGCCTACACCTACCGCTCGTCTTATTACGTCGGGCTCGACCGTTCGACGCCGGAGCAGGAAGCTGGCAACGGCTCGCTGGACGCCTCGGTCAACTTCACCCTGAACCGCAACGTCACGCTGTCGGTCGATGGGCTGAACCTGACCAACAGCTTGCTGAAGTACTACGCGGCGAACACCACCCAAGTGCGGGCGGTCTACGAAAACGGCACCCAGGTGTACGCCGGCATTCACTTCAAGTTCTAAAGTCCCCCCGACGGGGTTTCTTCAACCCCCGGACCTTTCGCGGAGCGGCGCCCCACGCCGCTCCGCGATTTTCTTTTGTGGGGCCGCCTGAACCCCTTTCCCTCAATAGGGAAGGGGCAGGGGATGGGGTGGAAGCGCCAGCCTCGCCAGTTGGTGCTGGGATGGCGACGTCGCCAGCAGCGGTCACCCCCTTCCGGCAGGGATACACCGCACCCTGTCCCGCCCCATTGAGGGACGGGGTGCGTGTCCGGGGATTTGACCCGATGCGGCGGCGTCTGCCTTAGTCGGGTAGACGCCAACGAGGAGCAGGGATGGCGAGCGACGCCGCCCACGACCCAGATTTCGACATCGCGGCGGCTCTGCGCCGAGCCATTTCGCTCGTCGCCACTGAGCCGGCCGAGGCCGAGGCGCTGGCGCGGCAGGTGCTGGCGGCCCGGCCAGGTAATCCCGACGCCAGTGCCGTGCTCAGCGCGGTGCTGCGGGGGGGCGGCGACGCAGCAGGCGCGCAAGTTGTGATCCAGCCGCTGGCGGCGAGCCACGCCGGGTCCTGGGTGATCCAGTACGAGTGGGCGCAGGTGCTGGCGGCGTTGGGGCGCAGCCGCGACGCGCTCGAGCCCCTGACCCGCGCCACCACCCTGAACCCCCGCCTCGCCCCCGCCTGGCGCCTGCTGGGCGACATCCAGCTGGTCGGCGGCGACGTCCGCGCCTCTCAGACCGCCTATGATCGGCAGCTAGCCGCGACCATGCCCGACGCGCGCCTCGCCGCCCTCGCCGAAGCAATGGCCGAGGGGCGGATCGCCGAGGCCGAGGCCGAGCTTCGCGCCATCCTGACCGCCAATCCCGGCGCCCTGGCGGCCGCGCATCTGCTGGCCGAGGTGCTGGCCCGTCGCGGCGAGGTGGTCGGGGCCGAGGCGTTGCTGGCGCATTGCCTGGAGCGCGCGCCGGGCCTCGTGCTCGCCCGCCTCGCCTACGGCCTGCTGCTCGACCGGATCGGCAAGCCGGCGGCGGCGCTGGACGACCTCAGCCAGGTGTTGGCGCGTGAACCCGCCAACGTCCGCGCCCGGGCCGCCAAGGCGGCGGTGCTGGCCGGGATCGGCGACTATGCGGCGGCGGTGGAGATCACCGGCGCCCTCGCCGCCGAGTTTGCGGACCAGGCGCATGCCTGGAACATCCAGGCCAACGGCCTGCGCGTGCTGGGCCGCATCGACGAAGCGGTCGCGGCCTGGCGCCGGGCCATCGCGCTGCAGCCGGATCGCGGCGAACCCTACTGGAGCCTCGCCAACCTCAAATCCTACCGCTTCTCCGCCAACGAGCGGGCGGCGATGGAAGCGCGGCTCGCCGGCCCGGGGGTGGGCGCCGAGGATCGGGCGCTGCTGGCCTTCGCGCTCGGCAAGGCCGACGAGGACGCCGGGCGTTTCGCCCAGGCGTTCGCCCACTATGCAGCCGGCAACGCCCTCGAGCGCGAGCGTCGCGGCTACGACGCCGACGCCACCACCGCGCTGGTGGGACGCGCCCAGGCGCTGTTCACGCCGGCGTTTTTCGAGCGTCGCGCTGGCTGGGGCGACGCCTCGACGGCGCCGATCTTCATCATCGGGCTGCCACGCTCGGGCTCGACGCTGGTGGAGCAGATCCTGGCCAGCCACCCCGACATCGAGAGCACCGCCGAGCTGATGGACATCCAGGCCATGGCCGACTGGGCCGCCGCGCTGGCGCCGGGCGCCGATGGCCGCGCCGGCTATCCGGACCGCCTCGCCGCCCTGCCCCGCGAGGCCATCGCCCAGCTCGGCCACGACTACCTGGCCCGCACCGCGCCCCGCCGGCGGCTGGGGCGGGCGCGGTTCATCGACAAGGCTCCGTGGAACTGGCTGCACACCGGCTTCATCCAGCCGATCCTGCCTGGCGCGAAAATCGTCGACGTCCGCCGCCATCCGCTGGGCTGCGGCTTCTCGGCGTTCAAGCAGCACTTCGCAGGCGGCTTCGACTTCGCCTACGATCTCACCGACCTCGGGCGCTACTACGCCGACTATGTGGACCTGATGGCCCACTTCGACGCTGCCACGCCGGGCCGGGTGCATCGGGTGAGCTACGAGGCGCTGGTGGCGGACACCGAGACCGAAGTGCGCCGGTTGCTGGACTATCTGGAGCTGCCGTTCGACGCAGCGACGCTGCGCTTCCACGAAAACCGGCGCGCGGTGGCGACACCGAGCTCGGAGCAGGTGCGCCAGCCGATCTTCACCGACGCGCTGGAGCAGTGGCGCAATTTCGAGCCCTGGCTCGGCCCGCTGAAAGACGCGCTGGGGCCGGTGCTGGCGAGCTACCCGGACCCGCCGTAGCCGAACCGCTCGATCCACGGCGCCAGCGCTGGCAT
>Ga0265338_10006922_pt1 | contig 14268 bp, 13 predicted proteins | sample 42126metaG_FD_193579 | JGI IMG/M metagenome (GOLD analysis project Ga0265338, IMG submission 193579) | Rhizosphere microbial communities from Carex aquatilis grown in University of Washington, Seatle, WA, United States - 4-21-26 metaG | ecosystem: Host-associated > Plants > Roots > Rhizosphere... | reverse complement strand
AAAAGCCGGCCTGTGCAAACTCTCCAGTCGAGGGTGGCGCATTTGCCGAAGCGAAGGGTGTCGATGGAGAGTTTGCACAGGCCGGCTTTTTTGAAATCGATCTTGAGGGCGCCGTCGCCTGTCAACAGAACAGACATCAGGCCGCTCATGAACGGTTCGTGGCCGACCAGGATGATGTCGCCGAGGGTGGAAAAGTTGTCGCTGATCTCCTCGATGAGCGCGTGCGGATCGGCCTCGGAGGAGAGGTTGTTGGTCTGAAAGAGTTTGCGGACTTTGTAGACTTCGACGACGACCTGGGCGGTGCGCAACGCGCGGGCAAAAGGACTGGAGAGAATCAGGTCGAAAGAGATGTCGAGCTTTTTCATGCCGCGGGCGACGTCAAACATCCTTTCTTCGCCGTCCCTGGCAAGGGGACGTTTGCTGTCGGGCCGCCATTTGGCGCCGCGGGGCAAGGCCTTGGCGTGGCGAAGGAAGTAGAGGTTCATGGCTTATGGGCTTCGTGGCGGATGTCGCGGGCTTCGCAGAGGTAGACGACTTCCTGGGCGATGTTGGTGGCGTGGTCGGCGACGCGCTCAAGGCTCTTGGAGACGGTCATGAGGTTGAGGCAGCGGCTGATCGTGGAGGGGTTCTCGATCATGTAGCTGGACAACTCGCGGTAAAGCTGGCGGTTGAGGGCGTCGACTTCCTTGTCGCGCGGGATGACGTCGCGGGCCAGCTCGGGGCGTTTGTGGACGAAGGCGTCCAGGGAATCCTTGAGCATTTGAAGGGCGATTTTCGCCATGCGGGGAATGTCGACGTAGGCCTTGAGCTGGGGCTCGTGGTTTAGCTCGATGGCGCGCCGGGAAATGGTGGTGGCTTCATCGCCGATGCGTTCGAGGTTGCCGGAGATTTTTGTGGCGACGGTGATGAGGCGGAGGTCGGAGGCGAGGGGGGCCTTGGCCAGGAGCTGGATGGCGGTGTTGTCGATTTCGACTTCGAACTGGTCCATGATGTCGTCGTTGTTCTGGACCTGGAGGGCGAGCTTGTCATTGCGGTCGCTGAGGGCCTGGACGGCCTGGCTGACGGCGCTTTCGGCGTAGCTGCCCATGGTGAGGAGCTTTTCCTTGAATTTATTAAGTTCTTCGTCGATCAACATGGGTCACCTCGGGGATCAGCCGAACCGGCCTGTCACATAATCTTCGGTTCGTTTGTTGGCGGGATTGGTGAAGATGCGGCTGGTGGTGTCGAACTCAACCAATTCGCCGAGGTAGAAGAAGGCGGTGTAATCGGAGATGCGCGCGGCCTGCTGCATGTTGTGGGTGACAATGAGGATGGTGAAGTTCTTTTTCAGCTTGAGGATCAGCTCCTCGATTTTGGCGGTGGCGATGGGATCGAGCGCGGAGGCGGGCTCGTCCATGAGGATGATGCCCGGCTCGATGGCGATGGCGCGGGCGATACAGAGGCGTTGCTGCTGGCCGCCGGAAAGGCCGAGGGCGCTGGCATGGAGGCGGTCTTTGACTTCGTCCCACAGGGCGGAGTCGCGGAGGCTTTTTTCGACGACGGCGTCGAGATCGGATTTGCTGCGGTGGCGCTGCAATTTGAGGCCGTAGGCGATGTTCTCGTAAATGGATTTGGGGAAGGGATTGGATTTCTGGAAGACCATGCCGACGCGTCTGCGCAGTTCGATGACGTCGATGTCGCCGCCCATGATGTCCTGGCCGCCGATTTTGATGCGTCCGGATGCGCGGACTGAATCAATCAAATCGTTCATGCGGTTGAAACATCGGAGCAGAGTGGATTTTCCGCAACCAGAGGGTCCGATGAAAGCGCTGACCATGCGCTCGCGGAGCTTGAAGGAGATGTCCTTGAGGGCGTGGGCGTGCCCGTAATGGAGGTTCAAGCCGGCGACCTCGATGAGGTATTCCTCGCCGGGCGCCGCCGCTGGAGGCGGGGCGGTTTGGACGCTCACAGATTTCAATGGCTTGGCTTCGACCATGGATCAATGCATCGCGCGCATTTTGGACCGCATCCTGGCGCGAATCAGGATGGCGACAAGATTCAAGCTAAAAGTCAACAATAGCAACGCCAAAACCGTGGCGTAGGCGATGGGGCGGGTTTCGGTGACGTTTGGCGATTGGGTGGAGAGGATGAAAATGTGATAGCCCAAATCCATGAATTGATCGCTCAACGCATGCGGGAGCGACGCCATGTAATACGCGGCGCCTGTAAACAGAATAGGCGCCACCTCGCCGGCCGCGCGTCCGATGGCCAATATGGCGCCGGTCATGATGCCCGGCAACGCCTGCGGCAGGACAATTTTAACGACGGTTTCCAGCTTGGTAGCGCCGAGCGCCAGGCTGGCTTCGCGCAGACCCTGCGGGATGGCCCGCAGCGATTCCTCGGTGGCGACGATCACGACGGGAAGGGTCATGACCGCCAGGGTGAGGGAGGCCCAGATCAAGGCGGGCTTCCCCCACACAGGGGCTTCCACGCCGGGGTTCAGCGCGGCGTCCATGTTCCTGCCGATAAAGCTGATGAAAAAACCAAGGCCGAACAACCCGAACACGATGGACGGCACGCCGGCGAGGTTGTTGACCGCGCTGCGGATGAAGCGGGTGAGGAGCGAGCCGGAGGGGGCGTATTCTGTCAAGTAAATTGCGGTGATGACGCCGACGGGCATGACGAAGATGGTCATGAGGATCACCCGGGCCGAAGTTCCGTAGATCATGGGCCAGATGCCGTTGCCGCCGCTGAACATGCCTTTGGCCGTGCCGCCGGTCAGAAAACGCCAGTTGAAATTGGACCAGCCGTGATACAGCGCATTGCCGAGAATGAGCGCCAGGATGGCCAATATCAGGAAGGTCGCAAGCCCGGTCAGGCCGGTGAAGAAGACCGACGCCCAGTTCGGGCGGCCAATTCGCAAGTCCGGATGTTGGACGGCGTTCATCGTTTGCCCTCCAAACGGCCTTTGAGCCGCTGCATCACAAGTTCGCCGGCCAGGTTGGAGAGGAACGTGACGACAAACAAAAGAACACCAATCATGAAGAGCACGCGGTAGTGAGGGCTGCCCTGCACCGCCTCGCCGAGTTCAGCGGCGATGGTGGCTGTGATAGTCCGGGCGGAGTCAAGCAAACTCCATGACATGACGCCGGCGTTGCCGCTGGCCATCAGGACGATCATGGTCTCGCCTATGGCGCGGCCGAAGCCCAGCACAATCGCGGCGAAGATGCCGGGCACGGCCGCGGGGACGACGACTTGCCAGGCGGCTTGCCATCGGCTCGATCCCAGCGCCAGGGCCGCCTGCACGTAACTGCGCGGGACGCTCGTCAGGGCGTCCTCGGCGATGGAAAAGACGACGGGAACCACGGCCAGTCCCAGCGCCGCGCCGGCGAGAAGCGCATTGAGCGCGGAACGATAATGGAAGATCCCCTGCAATACCCCGGCCATGACATTCAGGGCGAAAAAGCCGAGCACGACGGAGGGAATGCCGGCAAGCAACTCGATGCCCGGTTTGATGAGTTCGCGGATGCGCACGGGGCAGAGTTGCGAAACGAAAATGGCGGCTGCCAGCGACAGGGGCACCGAAATGAGAAGAGCCACGGTGGTCACCTTCAAGCTGCCAACGACCAATGGGATGATGTTGAATTTCTGTATCTCGCCGCGCGGCTGCCAGATGAACTCCGGGCGGTTATAGTCGCTCCATTGGTAGGGCCTGAGCATGTAACGCCATCGGGTGGTGTTGATGGCGGCGTCCTTGTTGTCCCCGGATTCCTTAGCCTCCTCCTCGCGAAGCTCCATCTTGTGCCTGAGAAATTCGCGGCTCTTGCCTTTGAATTCCGCGGGCGAAAGGAGCAGGTACTGGCGCAACTGCTCGGGCGTGAGGTGGTCCATCTGGTCGACCGGTATGAATTTTGCGGTCGCGGTGTCGGTCTTGCCAAGGAAGACCGGGAGCGATTCCCGCCCGATAAAAACAAAGATCAGGAAGACCATCAATATGGTCGAGAGGGAAACGACAAAGATCAGTTGCTCTGCGACCCATTCCAGCGGACGCCGGCGACGGCCTTGCGGCAGGGCTGTCCAGCCCTTCGTCTCTTTGGCATGATCGGTCTGTTCCACTGGTTAATGAAGGGCCAAAGCGCGCTGCATCGGCATGGAGCGCGGTTAATTGGAGCGCAGTTTCTTCGGCAGCGGATAATAAAACTGCTTGGCGACCTCCTGGCCTTCGTCGCTGCGAATCCATTTTAGATACTCGGCAACGTCGCCGGTGTCGGTCTTGGGCAGGACATAATTATAAAGGTAACGCCAGATCGGGTAGGTCCCGTCCAGGACGGTCTCCTGGGTGGGAAGAATGGCGGGCGAAGCGGCGTCCTTCTTGACGGCGAGGGCGCGGGCGCCAGTGGTGTAAGCGGCGCCGCCATAGCCAATGCCATTGGGATCGCTCTCCACGCGCTCCACCAGCACAGCCGTGCCGGGCATCGTCTGCGCCGTGGCGGCGAAATCCTTCTTTTTCAAAACGTGCTCTTTGAAAAACTCATACGTGCCGGAACTGTTTTCGCGGCTGTAGATGTTAATGGGCGCGTCGTTGCCGCCCACTTCCTTCCAATTTTTCGTCTTGCCGGTAAAAATGTCCTTCAATTGGTCCAGGTCCAACTCCTTGACGGGATTGGCGCGGTTGACGTAAACGGTAAGGCCATCGACGGCGACTTTGTATTCGGTGGGTTCGGCGCCGAATTTGGTGAAACACTCGTCGCGCTCCTTGGCGCTGATTTTTCGGGAAGCGTCGGCGATGTCGGTCTGCCCGTTCTGGAGCGCGGCCAAACCGACGCCGGAGCCGCCGCCAGTGACCTGGATTTTGACGCTGGAATGGGATTTCATGTAGGTCTCAGCCCATCGCTGCGCGAGAATGACCAGGGTGTCAGAGCCTTTGACGGTGATGTCGGAGGCGTGAAGCGAAAGGGCTAGGAAACAAGCCAGGAACCATGGAGCTGAATTTTTCATACGTTCGAACCACCTTCATACAAACTTATCATGGCAAAGGAAGGAAGATCATGTGACGATTCTGTTACAAACTGTCAATTACAACGTCGCCCCGGCCTCAAACCTTTTGCAGGACGATGGCCAGGTTATCAGCCAGACGCATCCAGCCCAGCGCTTTCTCGAATGCCGCCAGGGCGAACTTTAACGGCGCCAGCGCCGGATTCTGCTTGTAGGCGGTCGTCCGTTTGAGGAGTCGCGCCCGCTCGGCGTCGCTGACCTCCCCGGCGCCCTTCCAGTCCTGCCATATAACCAGCGGATTAAAATGCGTTGAGGTGAGCGCCGCAACGCGAAAGCGTCTTGCGCGGGCCGCCAGCGTCTGGAGCGTCTCAGCGGCGAAATAATTCACGTGCTGCGGAAGAATATAACGATATTTCGCGCCCAAAATGCGGACCGCCATCGACCGGAAATTGGGAACGAGAACAAAGCAAAAACCGCCGGCCTTCATGATCGACGCCGCTTTGTCCAAATAATCCGACGGATTGATCAGATGCTCCAGCGTCGCCCAGAACGTGACCGCGTCGAATGAGTCACCCTCGAAATCCATGTCCACAAACGGCCCCTTTTGCACCGGGACGCCTTGTGAGGCGGCGTAATCCAGCGCGGCGGCGGCGACGTCGACGCCGAGAACCTGGTAATCGGCGGGATGGCGCTGGCGGAGTTGATAAAGAAACGCGCCCGTCGAGCACCCGACGTCCAGCACATTGCCGCCGCGGCAAAACCGGCGCAGCAACGCCAATTCCCGCGCGAAGCGGACCGGCGCATAATCGCTTTGGACCTTGTCCGGCGCGACGTAAAAGCCAGGGCCGAGATGGTCGTAAAACGCGCCGGAAACCAGCGACGCGTCCACGGGATTTGCGTAGACCATCGAGCAGCGCGAACACCGGACAAGGCGCAGCGCGCCCTTTCGGAGAAACTCCGCGTCGGAACTGGCCCCGCAGACGGGGCACGATCTCGGAACGTCAGCCACGGATGACACTGCCAAAGGCTATCAAGCTCGCCATCGCGCGGCAAAACACAAGCGCCGCCGAAGCTGCACACACATGTCATGCCACGCGCCCTGCGCCAAGGCCGCCTTCCTGCTTGGCCTGCCCACAAACCTCGCGGCTCCAGCGACCGCGCGCCGCTCGAAAATATGTAACCGTGTCCTGGCGAAGCTTTAGAAGGAAATGGCCACACATCCAAATATGCAATTACTATGACAAACACAAAACATTTGGCAGGGTTCGCAGCCGCGTTGGCTGTGACGCTGCCCTCCATCGAGTCCCAAGCTCTCACCTTTACAGGCACACCGGCGGGTTCCTGGCGCTATTCGGAGCTTCTTGTAACATCGCCGAACGGCACGACCTATTTTCCCACGAGCACAAATGAATACTCGTCGGCGACCTTTCAAGGCTACGTTACCTTTGAGGAGGATTCGCCTTACGGACCGGTTATCACAGACCAGGCCTACAATCTTGGCTATCAAATACTCTCGACGTGGGTATTGTCGGACGCGGACCAAACCCTCAATTTGGCCTTCAATGGCGACGACGGGCATACGCTTTTCGTAGACGGGACTTTCGCCGGCGGCGCAGGATTCGGCGTGGCCGTCGCCGCCAGCGTGCAACTTACGGCCCATGTCCCTCGCAGGCTCGAGTTAGCCGTCTATAACTCGGGGGGCGGTTGGGCGGGTTATATCGGCCTGGGCCCTTGGGCCGGTTATGTCGAGGCAAATTGGAATAAGCTCCTTGAGGTTTCTCCTGAATTATTGATGAGCGCAGACGGTTTCCCGCTCGCTGTTACAACCAGGTCCGCCGATGACGGAAAGGACGTGCCGCCAGCTTTGGAGCCAGCGGTTTTGCGCTATCCGAATGACGTCGTCGTCAATATGCCTGCATTTCAGTTGCGGCGTAGTTCCATGCTCTTGAAGGTAACCGGACCAGCCTCAACTTCGCTCACCGCCTTCATCACACCCGGGGCTGACACAGGTGGTCACGAGCATCCCCTGGCTGGGCGGCCACATGGCTGGTTATCAACTGATCCTAATGATTTCCCAGTCTACCGGACAGAGTCCGTTGACGACTTTGAATCCAGCGGCTCTGTTGATTATAGCGACCTTTCCCATGCGTTTCCGTTCTCAACGGATTCCCATGGCGTCGCCAGGCTTTACTACTTTGCCCCCGAAGTCTCCGGGTCTGAGGTCGTGGAGATAACCACAGCCGATTCAAGTCAATTCACGGATGTCACTATTGACATCGGCGTCGGGCTTTCCAGCGGCGCTCCCTTCGTTCCCCTCCAGAGCGGTCCCAGCATCAACCTGGCGGGCGGCCGTGCGGCGCACCCCGACAATCATTATGGTGACCCGGCGTTGGTCACGGCGCTGACGGCCTTGGCCTCCAATTGGTTCAGTCAATATAACCGGGACCCAGACTCGCTCCCGTCTGAGAAACTGCCGGTTAATGACATGTCGCTCATTTACGGCGGCGTCTTCGATATCAACGGAACTTGGTTTGTCGATAAAGGGGAGGGCCACAAAGGTCATCGTCTTGGCCTGGAGGTCGACATCGGCGATGGTCAGAGCATTCCGCAATTTCATCCATTCAGCCCATGGTCCTCTTTATTTGAGCGGATGTTTACTGAAGAAGGGTGGTTCACCGTTTGCCCGGAAGGCGGCGGCAAATTCTATCATCTTATCGTCTGCGGCAGCGGCGCGGTCGCGATAGCCATTCCTGACCCGGCTCAAGTCGTGAATTGGGACGCGGTCAATCGCATTGCGACTGTTCGCATACCCATTGAAAATCGTGGCGGAATTGACGCCAGTTCTGTCACCATTTCGCGCTTGTCGGCGACCGGCGGAGCGACCATCGCCTCGGCGTTGCCGACTCCGCCGACTGATGCGCCGATACGCCTTCCCCGCTGGTTTGACGTTAACATTCAGACGCCGCCCGGGCTCAAGGCGGTTATCCTTTCCGGAGGAGGTCTTGCGACAGGCGGAGGAAGTTCGTTTCTCGTTCCCTCGGCGGCTGGCCCCGGGGGGTTATTCTTCCTTCCAGTGGACCTGCGATCCACCACTTCGGCGCCGCATGGATCGGCCGGCCCTACACCTGCGGTTTCAAGTTGGCAACTTCTCCTTTCCGACGCCAATCAACCTGCGGTTACAAACGGCGCGGTCATCTACCATGGCTCCATCGTCAATGACACGGGCGCGGACATTATCTTGAACGGGCTGGACCTCTATTTTACGATGGCGGCGCCAAACGGCGCATTCACCTATGGGCTGGCGCCTGAGTTCCTGAACACCGGCGGATTGATTCCGCCCGGCGGTTACAACGGCCCGCTGTTTGTGGTGAATTGGTCGAACTCGCCCACTGTTGGCGCCATTGGAAACGGCGAGTTTTCGTTGACGGCGGCGCCCGATTTCGACCTCCCTCCGCTGACAGGGGCCTTCTCCAGCGCCTTCAATCTGCAATCCCTTACGGTAAGCCGGTCCGGAACCAATGTGCTTATATCCTGGCCTCAGACAGGAGCGAACATGGCGCTGGAAAGTTCCGACAGAGCTGGAGGCGACTCTCCAGAATGGGACGACGTGCTATCGCCCCCGACGCTAGTCAACGGTCAAAATGCGGTTGTTGTGCCGGCCAGCGCCTCCTCAACGTTCTTTCGACTCCGCAGCCAATAGATCGTTACAACAAACGGCTGTCGTCCAGTTCGAGAGCGCCGCCTGCGAGCCACGGTAAGACAGTTTGAAACCTTAGCCGGCTCCTTCCGGGGCATGGCGCCGCTATTTCGTGAACTTTGCGGCGCGCATGTCGCCGGAGTCGGCGAAGGCCAGGTGCATGGCGTAGGCGTTGCGCAGGGTCTGCGGCGAATGGCTGTGCCCGGCCAGCGCGAGGTAGTCGCGCAAAAGGCCGCGGTAGTCCGGGTGCGCGCAGTGTTCAATGATGGCGTTGGCGCGCTGCATGGGGCTCTTGCCGCGCAGATCAGCGACGCCCTGGTCGGTGATGATGACCTGGACGGAGTGCTCGCTGCTGTCAAGATGAGCGACCTGCGGCACGATCGGCGAGATCTTCCCACCCTTGGCCAGCGACGGGCATGTGAAAATGGACAGAAACGCGTTGCGGGCGAAGTCGCCGGAGCCGCCGATGCCGCTCATAAGCTGGCGGCCCATGATGTGCGTGCTGTTGACGTTGCCGCAGATGTCCACTTCGATGGCGGTGTTGATGGAGATGATGCCGAGGCGGCGAACCAATTCCGGGCTGTTGCTGATTTCCTGCGGGCGCAACACGAGTTTGGGCCTGAAGAATTCGATGTTCGCGTAAACATCCTTGAGCGTCGGATTGCTGACGGTCAGGGAGCAGCCGCCGGCGAAGCGCACTTTGCCTGCTTTCATCAGCGCGATGACCGCGTCCTGGATGACTTCCGTATGCATGTCAAAGGGCGGGATTTCCTTGCAATCGCCCATCGCTTTGAGCACGGCGTTTGCGGTGTCGCCGACGCCGGATTGGACCGGCAGGAATGCGCCCGGCAGGAGGCCGCGCTTGATTTCACCGGCGAGAAAGTTCGCGACGTTGTCGCCGATTTGCTGCGTGGTGGGCGAGATTTCGCTGAACCCGCCGACTTCGTCGGGAGCGTTGGTGGCGACAATGCCGCCGATCTTGCGCGGGTCGACCTTGATGGAGGTCGTGCCGATGCGGTCGCTGACGCGGCAAAGCATGAGCGGTTTGCGGTGCGGCGGATCTTCGGGCTCGAAAATATCATGAAATCCCATCAGCGAGCGCGGGTGAAACGCGTTCAGCTCGATGAGGATTTTTTCGGCCTTGTGGCAAAATGTCGGCGCCGCGCCAACCGACGACGTGAGCGTGATTTCGCCGTCGGGCGTGACGTCGCAGGCTTCGATGACGGCCCAGTGAACGGGCCCCAAAAATCCATAGCGCACCGCCTGCGGCAGCATGGACAGATGCATGTCAAAGAAATTCGTGCGTCCTTCGTTGATGCTCTTGCGCAGCTCCGGGTCGTTTTGATATGGCGTGCGGAAAAGAATCGCGCCCGCGGAGGCAAGAGCGCCGTCGAGGGATCTGCCGGTCGAGGCGCCGGTGATGACGCCGATGCGCAATTCGCGGCCCTGCGCCTGCTCCTGCTTCGAGCGCGCGGCGATGGCGCTGGGGATGGCCTTGGGCGCGCCAGCCGGCGTAAAGCCGCTGAAGGCGACCGTTTGCCCGTTGGAAATCAGTTGCGCGGCCTCTTCCGCCGTTAATTTTGGATAGTCTCTCATGTCAGTGTCAGTTCGCTCAAATGCCGCGCCTGCTCCGGCGGAAAAACCGAAGCCGCGCCGCGTTTGTCAATTAAAATCAACCGCCCGTCCCCGTCCACGCCGCCAAACCGGCCGCGCCGGGTTTCGTGGTCCAAATCCAATTCCACCTCGCCGGCGAGATGCCACAGCGCGTTGACCCGTTCCAGGAGCGCCGGAAACCGGCCGGCGTGAAGTTCGCTCGCAACTGAACGCAATGCGTCCAGCAGCGCCGCGGTCAACAGGTCCAATTCCAGGGGCGCGGTTGCGACGTCGGCCAGGCGCGCGACGGAGCCCCGCAGTTCGGGCTTCTGCTCCTCGGGCTTGTTAAAGACATTGACGCCAATGCCAACGACGGCGAGCCCCGATTTGAATTGGTCGATCAGCAGGCCCGCGATTTTGCGGTTGCCGACCATGACGTCGTTGGGCCAGCGCATGCGGAGTTGTTGGACGCCAAGCGAGCGCAGGGTGTCGCACACGGCAAGACCAGCGGCGAGCGGCAGCAGGCGTCCGCCCTCGGATGTGATGTCGATTGGGACGACGGCGGAAAGCCACAGGCCGCCGGCGTCGGAGACCCACGAGCGCTGGAATCGTCCGCGCCCAGCGGTCTGGACGTCGGCGCGAATGGCGTGCCAAGCGGGCAGACCGGCGGCGAGCAGGTTGGTCGATTCGGCCTCTTTGCGATGCGTGATGGTCCAGGCGTTATTCAATCTTCGCGAGTATTTGCGCTTCGTTGACCGCGTCGCCGACCGCGCAGGTGATGGCGGCGACCTTGCCCGATTTGGGGGCGAAGACGAAGGTGTTCATTTTCATGGCCTCGACTGTCAACAAATGGTCGCCTTCCTTCACGGTTTGGCCGGCCTGGGCGACAATGGCGGTGATGCGACCCGCGAGCGGGCTCAGAACGTCGCCGGCGCCGGCGGGTTTGGGAGCCTCGGCGGGCGCGGCGGCAGCGGGAGGAGGCGCGGCTTGCGGCGCGGGCGGCGCGGGCGGCGTCGGCGGCGACTGGCTGACAGCGGCAGGGCTCGGGATGGCGGGTCCGCCAATAAGCGGTCCGCCGCCCTCCTCAGGCAGCTCGACGGTCACGTCGTAAGATTTTCCATCAACCGTTACACGGAGCTTTTTAATCATAAACGTTCAATCAACGGACCTTGTGAGAAACGAACAGTTGCGAGCGACCTTCAAACGCCCAGACATTCAAATGAGGCGTGACGACTTCCGCCGGCACGACCGAGATGACGCGATGGGGAACGCCGACCAGCGCGGCCACGGCGGCGGCGATCACCGCCACGATTTCCGATTCGACCAGGGCTGAGGCGGCGGGAGCGGCATGGATGCCCGTTTCGCCCGCATGGGATTGTCGCGCGGCCTCGACCATCGAGGCGGCGGCGCGCAAAAGGGATTGAGCTTCGGCGGCGCGGTCCCTGACGCGGAGGTTCGGCAGGGCGCGCTGAATGAGCACGAGGGCCTTGCCGAGATTGGATTCGCTCGCTGTCAAGTCATCATTCATAAATCACAGCGGGATGAGTCCATGTTTCTTGGGCGGCCGGGTCTCGCGTTTGTTCAACGAGTTGCGCAAGGCCAGGGAGACCATGGCGCGCGTTTCCGATGGCGCAATGACATCTGTAATCATCGCCGTGCGGGCGGCTTCGTAAGGGGAACAGAATTTCTTGCGATATTCGGCGACGAATTCCGCTTCCTTGGCCTTGGGATCCTTGGCGGCGGCGATTTCGCGGCGATAGAGAATCTTGACCGCTCCGTCGGCGCCCATGACGGCGATCTCGGCGGTCGGCCAGGCATAGACGTAGTCCGCTCCCATGTCCGCGCTGCACATGGCAAGATAGGCGCCGCCATAAGCTTTGCGCAAGATGACGGTGATTTTCGGCGACGTCGCCGCGGCGTAGGCAAAGAGCATTTTCGCTCCGTGGCGGATAATGCCGCCGCGCTCCTGCTGGATGCCGGGCATGAAGCCCGGAATGTCGACGAGCGTCACCAGCGGGATGTTGAACCCGTTGCAGAAACGGATGAACCGCGCGCCTTTGTCCGATGAATCGATGTCCAGCGTGCCGGCTTTGACGCCGGGGTTGTTGGCGATGATCCCGACGACGATTCCCTGGATGCGCCCGAAGCCGACGACGATGTTTTTGGCGAAGTCCGCGTGGACTTCGAGGAACTCATCCTTGTCAAGCAACAGGTTGATGACCTTGTAAATGTCCAGCGGCGCCTTGCTGTCGGCAGGGAGCAGCTCGTCGAATCGCGGATCGGGCGTCAAGTCGATTTGCGCGGTGGGCCGGTGCGGGGGATCCTGCACGTTGTTGGACGGGCAAAAGGAGAGAATGCGCTTGGCGATGCGCACCGCGTCGGCATCGTTTTCGGCGATGAAATGAACGTTGCCGCTGACGCTGGCGTTGGTCTTGGGGCTGCCGATTTCGTCCATCGTGCATTTCTGGCCCGTGACGGCCTGAATGACTTCCGGACCGCAGATGAACATATTCGAGGAGCCCTTGACCATGATGAGAAAGTCCATCAGCGCAGGCGAATACGCGGCCCCGCCCGCGCACGGGCCGGCGATGATCGCGATTTGCGGCACGACGCCCGAAAGCTGGACGTTGCGGAAGAAGACCTGGCCGTACGCAGCGAGCGAGCCGACGCCCTCCTGAATGCGCGCGCCGCCGGAATCATTGAAGCCAACGACGGGGCATCCGTTTTTGAGCGCGAACTCCATTGCGTTGCAGATTTTCTGCGAGTGCATGCGGCCCAGCGCGCCGCCGCCGACGGTGAAGTCCTGGCTGAAGGCGGCGACGGTGCGGCCATCGACAAAACCGGTGCCTGTGATGACGCCATCGGTGGGCAGCGACTTTTCCTCCATGCCGAAATGGTGGCAATCGTGGTCGACGTGCATCCCCCATTCCTGGAAGGTGCCGCTTTGGAAAAGCGCGTCAATGCGATCGCGCGCGGTCATGACGCCTTTCTTGCGTCGCGCGTCCAACTTGTCGGCGCCGCCGGCGGCGCGGGCGGTGGAGCGGCGTTGGGCCAGCTCGTCCAGCAGTGCGTGTGATATGGGCATAAAAATCAGTTGGGTTTGGGCATGCAGAATTCGGTGAGCACGCCAAAAGTGGATTTGGGATGGAGGAAGGCGACGAGTTTACCGGCGGCGCCTTCGAAGGGTTTCTCGTGGATCAATTTCACGCCGGCCCCGGCGGCCTGCTGCAATTGCGACTGGACGTTGTCCGTCCCGAACGCGACATGGTGGATGCCGCCGGAGGGATTCTTCTCCAGGAATTTGGCGATGGGGCTGTCCGGGCTGGTTGGCTCCAGCAATTCGATATGCACTTCACCCGCGTGAAAGAACGCGGTGCGCACCTTCTGCGAGGGCACTTCTTCGCGATGCTCGCACTTGAGTCCGAGGGCCTTTTCGTAATAGGGCACCGCTTCATCGAGCGAACGAACGGCGATTCCGAGATGGTCAATTTTCGTTATCATAAAGGTTCAAAAAATTTCCGGGCGGCGGCGGCGACGGTCATTTGGCCGCTCAAGACGGCCTGCTGCAAGGCGGGCAGGCGCGGATCGCTGAGCATCCGCTTGCGCAATTCGTCGCGCAACACCTCGTCCAGCCAATCCAGCGTCTGCTGGCGGCGGCGTTCGGCGATCACGCCTTTCAATTGCAGCGAGGCGTAAAAATGTTCGATGCGTTCCCACGCGTGGTCGATCCCCTCGCCCGTGAGGGCCGAGCACAAGGCGACTTCAGTGCGCCACTCCGGAGTGGCTGCGTTGGTGTAATGAAGGGCGGCCTCCTGTTCGGCGCGCGCCAGCTCGGCGCGCAAGCGATTTTCCCCTTCGGCCTTGTTGATGAGCACCATGTCGACCAGCTCGACAATTCCTTTTTTGATGCCCTGCAATTCGTCCCCGGCGCCGGGCAATTGAAGGAGCAAATAAAAATCCACCATCGACCGAAGCGCGACTTCCCCCTGCCCCACCCCGACGCT
>Ga0265338_10006921_pt1 | contig 14268 bp, 11 predicted proteins | sample 42126metaG_FD_193579 | JGI IMG/M metagenome (GOLD analysis project Ga0265338, IMG submission 193579) | Rhizosphere microbial communities from Carex aquatilis grown in University of Washington, Seatle, WA, United States - 4-21-26 metaG | ecosystem: Host-associated > Plants > Roots > Rhizosphere... | reverse complement strand
GGCCTTGCCGCGCCGGACCGGACCAAGGCGCTCGCCACCACCCGGGGCGCCGACCGGCCGGCCGTCCCGGCCGACCGGCCGGCCGGGCGGTCCTCGCGCCGGCCGCCGGCCGACGACGACATGAAGGACATCGAGGACATCCTCCGCAAGCGGGGAATATAGTCATCATTGATGATTAGGCAGAGCCGTCGGGCGCTGACTTCCGCGTCTGTGATATTTCCTGTCCGGCTCGCCGAAGAGGGAAAATCTCCTGTTTGCCGGCACGTTACCAGTAGATCACCTTCACGTCACGATTACCTTCTGCGGGTCAAGAGTCGTTCCCAAACAAACATAGACGTCTTACGCTTGCAGCGGCCTACCTGCAGCTGGTCTCACTCCACCAACGAAGGCCGAGCGGTCGAACTGGCGCGCAGGGTGGCACCGTGAGGCGTGCAGCCTCCGGATTCAGGCCGGCGAACGACCTTCGCCGCGGAACTAGGAGGAGCAGGGTAGTGAGACACTTCCGCTTGCGGGCGGTGGGAGCCGCGACCGCTGTGGCCGTTACCGTGCTGGCTGCCGCGTGTAGCAGCTCGTCAAGCAGTAATTCGGCTGGAGCTTCGTCATCGCCTGCGTCGTCGTCCGGGCTTACCGGAGGCGCTCAGGCGCTCAATCCTGGTACGCCGAAGTCCGGCGGGACGCTCAACGAGGTCGGTACCAGCGACGTCAACTTCATGGACTACGACATGGCGTACTACACCCTCGACAGCCAGTCGATCATGCGCCTGTCAGTCCGCTCGCTCTACACCTGGGGGAACACGCAGGCCACGGCCACCACAGCTGAGCCTGACCTCGCCACGGGCGACCCGCAGGTGAGCGCCGACGGCAAGACGGTGACCGTGACCATCCGCGACGGCGTGATGTGGAACACCACCCCGGCCCGCGCGGTAACGGCCGCGGACGTAGCGCGTGGCATCAAGCGCGCATGCAACCCGAGCCCGGTGTCTTTCGGCGGCATGACCGACTTCGAGGGCACGATCGTCGGCCTGACCGCGTACTGCGAGGGCTACCCGAAGGCCGCTGCCGCCGACGCCAAGGTGATGAAGCAGTACATCGAGAGCCACAACGTGCCGGGCATCATCGCCAAGGGCAACACGCTCACGTTCAAGTTGACCGCGCCGGCCGCGTGGTTTAAGGGCGCGATGACGCTGGCGCCGTTCAGCGCGGTGCCGATCGAGGCCGAGATCGCGCTGCCAGGGTCGCCGGGCGTCTACAACCACATGTACGCCGACGGGCCGTACCAGATCAGCTCGTACATCCCGAAGAAGAGCCTGAAGTTCACCAGGAACCCGGTCTGGAAGGCTGAGACCGACCCGATGCGCAAGGCGTACGTCGACGCCGTCAACGTCGACGAGACCGGCAACCAGACGACGATCTACCAGCAGATCAGCACCAACTCGCCTGCCCTGGGCCTGACCTGGGACGCGCTTGCGCCGCCGGCGGACACGACGAGCTTGGTCAACCAGGTCAAGGCGGGCAGCAAGGACGTGGGCCTGTACGCCACGTACAGCTCCAACCCGTACCTGTGGTTCAACACCGTGTCGCCGAACAACGGCGGGGCACTTGGCAAGCTCGCGGTCCGGCAGGCGCTGTCCTACGGGATCGACCGCGCGCAGATGATCAAGACGGCGCTGGGCGGAGCGCAGGTCAACCAGCCGCTCACGCACGTCATCGCGGGCGGCCAGTCCGCGTCGAACTCGATACCCGGCGATTACAACCCGTACCCGCTCGACACGGCAAAGGCCAAGTCGATGCTGGCCGCCGCCGGGTTCACGTCAAGCAACAAGCTCACGCTGAAGTACCTGTACCGCAGTGACAGCCAGGGCCAGACCAGGCAGTTCACGAACTTCCAGTCGCAAATGAACGTTCTAGGCGTCGTGAACGTCGTCGGCGTGCCGACCAACCACGCGGACTTCTACGGCAAGTACCTGCAGATCGAAAGCGTGGCGAAGGCGGGCACCTGGGACATCGCGGCCGCCGGCTGGGGCCCCGACTGGTACGGGAGCGGCACGCTGACCTGGTTCTTGCCGCTGTTCACCAGCCCCGGCGGTTTCCCGTCCAACGGCGGCAGCAACTACGGCCTGTTCACCGACCCGACGGTCAACAACCTGGTCAAGCAGGCGCTGGCCGCGCCCGACGAGGCCTCCGCTGACAAGATCTGGGCGCAGGCGGACGAGGAAGTCATGAAGGAGGCGGCGTTCTACCCGATCACCGACCCGCTGCAACTGGCCGTGCACGCCTCGTATGTGCACAATGCGGTGTACATCCCGAGCTTCCAGGGATTTGACCCAGCCAACGTCTGGCTGAGCAACTCCTAGCTCACGCCGCTGCCGGCCGCCCGGGGTAACCCGGGCGGCCGGCAGGACATTACCCTAGGGTCAGATCGTGCTCCGCGCGCGGCGCTTTGCGCCACGCGCGGAGCCGTACGCGATAAGAGACGAAGAGGCGAGCTGAGTTGGCTCTGCTTGAAGTTGAAGACCTCACGGTTTCGTTCCGAACAGCGGACGGCGTCGTGCAGGCGGTTCGCGGGGTGTCCTACGACATCGAGGCCGGGCAGACCCTCGGCATCGTGGGCGAGTCCGGTTCCGGCAAGAGCGTGTCCACCCAGACGATCACCGGGCTGACCAAGGGCGCGCAGGTGTCAGGAAGCGCGGTGTTCCAGGGCACCAACCTGCTGAAAGCGTCGTCGGCGCAGCTGCAACAGATCCGCGGCGCGAAGATCGGCATGATCTTCCAGGACCCGCTGTCCAGCCTGCACCCGTACTACAAGGTCGGCTGGCAGATCGTGGAGATGATCCGGCTGCACGACCGCGACATGAGTAGGGACGACGCCCGCAAGCGGGCGGTGGAGCTGCTCCGCCTCGTCGGCATCCCGCAACCGGAGACCAGGGTGAACGACTACCCGCACCAGTTCTCCGGCGGCATGCGCCAGCGGGCGATGATCGCCATGGCGATGGCGCTGAACCCGGCGCTGCTCATCGCGGATGAGCCGACCACCGCACTCGACGTCACGGTACAGGCGCAGGTGCTCCGGGTGATCGCCCGCATGCAGGAGATATTCGGCACCGCGGTCATCCTCATCACCCACGACCTCGGCGTGATCGCCGACGTCGCCGACGACGTGCTGGTGATGTACGGGGGCAAGGTCATGGAGCGCTCGGACCGGCGGACGCTCTTCTACTCCAGCCACCACCCGTACACGGAGGGGCTGCTCCATTCGCTGCCCGCCTACGGCGGCGCGCGCGAGCGGCTGCACCCGATCCCCGGCCAGCCGCCGAGCCTGCTCGACCCGCCGCCCGGCTGCCCGTTCGCGCCGCGCTGCCCCTACGCCTTCGACCGGTGCCGTACCGAGATGCCGCCGCTCGATCCCGTGGGCGAGGAGGCTGGCCACCTGTCCGCCTGCTGGCTGCCGCACGAGAGCGCCGCGCGCGCCGAGGTGCGAGCGAAGGTACTGCGCGCCCAGCCGGCCGGCTCCGCGGGAGCGTGAGAGGGAAAATGAGCGACGTTAACCCTGTTCCACCCGACGGCGAGGACATCCTGCTGCGGGTGGAGAACCTGGTCAAGTACTTCCCGGTTAAGTCCACCGGGTTCTTCGGCAACCGCGAGCACGTTCACGCCGTCGACGACGTGAGCTTCACCGTACGGCGCGGCGAGACCTTCGGCATCGTGGGCGAGACCGGCTGCGGCAAGTCGACGCTCGGCCGGTCCGTCGCCCGGTTGCACGACATCACCTCCGGGCGCATCACCTTCGACGGCCGTGACATCTCCAGGATCTCGCAGCGGCGCATGCGCCCGCTGCGCCGTGAGATCCAGATGATCTTCCAGGACCCGATAGGGTCGCTGAACCCGCGGCGCCGGGTGGGGTCGATCATCGGGGACCCGTTCGCCATCCACCGGACCGCTACCGGCACGGAGCGCAAGCGCCGGGTGCAGGAGCTGATGGAGCGCGTCGGGCTCAACCCCGAGCACTACAACCGCTTCCCGGCGGAGTTCTCCGGCGGGCAGCGGCAGCGGATCGGGGTCGCGCGGGCGCTCGCCTTCCAGCCGAAGCTGATCATCTGCGACGAGCCGGTGTCCGCGCTCGACGTCTCCATCCAGGCGCAGGTGATCAACCTGCTGGCCGACTTGCAGGCGGAATTCGGCCTCACCTACATCTTCATCGCCCACGACCTGTCGGTCGTCAGGCACGTCAGCAACAACGTCGCGGTGATGTACCTGGGCAAGGTGACCGAGATCGCGTCAGCGGACGACCTGTTCGACACACCCAGGCACCCCTATACCGGGGCGCTGCTGTCGGCGGTGCCGGTCCCCGATCCGGACCACTCCGACCAGCGTCAGCAGATCGTGCTCGTCGGCGACGTCCCCTCGCCCATCGTCCCGCCCTCCGGCTGCCGCTTCCACCCGCGCTGCCCTAAGGCCGCGCCGGTCTGCGTGACGCAGGATCCGGAGCTTGAGCCGCGGCTGGGCGACGGACCAGGGCACGTGGCCGCCTGCCACCTGCCGATGGCCCAGGGCGAGAACCTGGCCGACTTCAAGCCCACGATCGGCGCGGAGGAGCGGGTCATCGAGCCGGAAGGCGTGCTCACGGCGGACGCGCTGCCGGCGTCAGGGGATGGAGGCAAGTCATGAGCATGGTTCCCGAGATCACCGGGGAAGGCTCCCAGGCCACGCTCGAGGCCGCTGCCGAGCCGCCTCACGTCAGCCGCAAGGTTATCCGGGGTCGCAGCCCGTGGCAGCTGGCCTGGGAGCGGCTGCGCACGGACCGGGCGGCCATCATCTCCGCCGCCACCATCACGGTGATCGTCCTGTTCGCCCTCCTCGCCCCGCTGATCGCCCACTGGCTGGGACACGGATCCAACCAGCAGTTCGTCGACATCGGGGAGGACGAAAACGGCAATCCCGTGCCGCCGAGCAGCACCTTCTGGTTCGGCACCGACTCCTCCGCTCGGGACCTGTTCGTCAGGACCATCTACGGCGCCCGGATCTCGCTCTCGATCGGCGTGCTCGCCACCCTGGTAAGCGTCGCCATGGGCACGGTCTTCGGCCTGGCGGCGGGTTACCTCGGCGGGGTCGCCGACGCGCTCATCGCACGGCTCGTCGACGTGATGCTGGCCGTGCCGTTCCTGGTGATCGCCATCGCGGTCGCGTCGATCTGGCGGCCGAGCTTCTGGCTGGTTATCTTCGTCGTCGGTGTGCTCGGCTTCACCTATCCCGCACGGATCGTCCGCGGCCAGGTGATCTCCCTCAAGGAGAAGGAGTTCGTGCAGGCCGCCAGGGCGCTGGGCGCCGGGCCGCTGCGGATCATGTTCGTGGACCTGCTGCCCAACGTGATGGCTCAGGTCATCGTCTACGGGTCGCTGCTGATCCCAGCGGCGATCGTGTCCGAGGCGACGCTGTCGTACCTCGGTGTCGGCGTCCAGCCGCCCACGGCGGACTGGGGGGCGATGATCAGCGACGCGCAGGGTTACTACCAGTACGGCTTCTGGTGGTACCTGCTGTTCCCGTCGCTGGCGTTGCTGGTCACCACGCTCGCCTTCAATATCCTCGGCGACAGCATCCGCGACGCGCTTGACCCGCGCGGCGGCGGCATCTACAAGTAGGAGTCTTCCGTGATCCGTTTCTTGACGGTCAGGATCGGGCAGGCGATCCTCGTGCTGTGGGCCGCCACCGTCGTGGTCTTCCTGCTGTTCTTCGTCGGCCCCGGGCCTAACTCGGTGGCGCGTACCTTCGCCGGACGGCTCGCCACGCCCGCCCGCATCGCCCAGATCAAGCACGACCTGAACCTGGACCAGCCGATCTACCAGCAGTACCTGCACTGGGTGGGGAACCTGCTGCAAGGCAACCTCGGGTACGACTACTACAAGGGGCAGCCGGTCAACTCGGTGGTCGCGGCCGCGCTGCCGGCCACCCTCTCGCTGGTGATCGGCGCCGCGATCTTGTGGATCGCCTACGGGGTGCTCAGCGGCGTCATCTCGGCCGTGCGGCCCCGCACATTCCTCGACCGCGGCTTCACGCTGTCGGCGCTAGTTTTCTACTCGATGCCCACGTTCGTGCTTGGCCTGGGACTGATCTGGATCTTCGCCTACAAGCTGAGCCCGGTGACGAAGTTCTTCCCGTTCCACGGGTACATCCCGCTCACCCAGAACCCCGGCCAGTGGTTCGAGTACCTGATCCTGCCGTGGCTGACCCTGGCCCTGGTGACGTCGGCCGGCTATACCCGGCTGACGCGAACCTCCATGCTGGAGGTGCTCGGGGAGGACTACATCCGCACGGCGAGATCCAAGGGCATGTCGGAACGGCGCTTGGTCAGGGTGCACGGGCTGCGGGCGGCGCTGACCCCGGTGGTGACGCTCGCGGGCCTGGACATCGGCGTCGCGCTCGGCGGCGTCATCATCACCGAGACCGTCTTCGGCATCACGGGCCTGGGGTGGACGATCGTCCAGGCGATCAACCTGCAGGACCTGCCGGTCATCATGGGGATCGCGATCCTCGCGGCGGCGTTCGTCGTCGTCGCCAACCTCGTGGTCGACATCCTCTACGCCGTCCTCGACCCGCGCGTCCGGCTCTACTGAGGACCCGTACGCCCGCCTTTGCTGAGCCAGCCGCCGCAAGGCGGCCAGGCAGCGGCCCCACCGACACCGTCGGTGGGGCCGCCGTAATTTCTGCGCCGTACGACCGAGGATTAACAAATTTTTCACAGATTACGCCCGTGTCACGTAGATTACGGCGAGATGGGGGTTATGTCACGATCCGGCCACGATGACGTCCGGTATCTGGTGCCGGGGGCCGGAATGCGGAACGTTAGCCCTGATGTTGGGCGGCCTTCACCCGGGCGAGTCCGTCCAGCTCGCCATCGAGTTACCGGCTGGTAACCGAGTGGCGCCAACAGCAGTCAGGCGGCCCGCCGAGCGAGCAAATGAGGTAGGACGTGGCTATTTCGCTAGAGCCGTCACCAGGACCTAGCGAATCGTCGCCCGAAGCCATCGGCCCGGGAGCCAGCGTCCCCGTCCCTGATGCAGGTCCCCGGACGCGTGCAACTCCATCCTGATCGGCCCGGCGTGGCTAACGCTGCGCCGGGAGTTCGGTAAGAATCCGGCAGTGAGTAGGCCCTGGAGGGCGAATCCATATGAAGAGATACCCGAGACCGCTCGCGGCAGCCGCGCTGTGCGGGGCGGTCGTGGTGCTCGCGGCGTGCAGTTCCTCGGGATCGGGCACCGGGAGCAGCCCTGCGGCCAGCGGCTCAGCGAGCGGCACCGCCAGCGGCCAGAACGGCGGCACGATCACGATCGCCTCGGGCACCCCGCCGCTGTCGGCTGACCCGGGGCTTGACTTCACCACCCAGGGCAACGAGCTCTACTCGGTCGTGGACACCCCGCTGCTGACGTTCGCGCGCGGCGTGGAGGGCGTGGGCGGATCGAAGATCATCCCGGGCCTGGCGAAGGCCCTGCCGACGGTATCCAACGGCGGCAAGACCTACACCTTCATCCTGCGCTCCGGCCTGCACTACTCGAACGGGGTGGCGATCAAGGCCAGCGACGTGACGTACGCGCTGGAGCGGGACATGAAGATCCCGTGGCAGGCCGCGTCCTTCGTCAGCGCGTACATCAAGGGCGGTACCGAGTACGCCACCGGCAAGGCGAAGACGATCTCCGGTGTCACGACGGACGACAAGTCCGGCAAGATCGTCATCAACCTGGTCGCCTCGTTCGCCCCGATCGAGGACATCTTCGCGCTCCCGGGCACGGCACCGGTGCCGCCCAGCACGCCGCTGACGAACCAGCCGAGCACGGGCACGATCGGCGACGGCCCGTACATGTGGAGCTCGATCACTCCGAACCAGAAGTACACCCTGGTAAAGAACCCTAAGTTCGACGTCCCTGGCATCCCCAAGGGGCACGCGGACACGATCGTCTACCAGGTCAACTCGAACGTGACGGCTAACGCCGAAGCGGTGCTCAACAACCAGGCCGACGTGTTCGACCCCGGTGACACGATTCCCGCGTCCCTCCTGCAGCAGGTCCAGACGCAGGCGAACGACCGGTACAAGGTGGAGTCGGCGAACTCGTCCTGGTACTTCTGGTTCGGCGTCAACCAGAAGCCGTTCAACAACCTCTACGCCCGCGAGGCCGTGATCGCCGCGCTGGACGACCGCGCCCTGTCCCGGCTGGACAGCGGCTTCCTCACGCCGGACTGCCACCTGATCCCGCCGGGCATCGCCGGGGGCTCGAACGGGTCGACCTGCCCGTATCACAACGCGAACGCGGCACCGAACATGGCGACGGCCAAGCAGCTGATGCAGAAGTCGGGCATGATCGGCCAGGCCGTAACGGTTTACGGTGAGGAGCGTTCCCCGCGCAGGCAGTGGCTGGACTACTACACGTCCGTGCTGAACTCGATTGGGTTCAAGGCGACCGAGAAGGTCGTCAACTCCAGCGTGTACTTCACCACGATCGGGGCGCCGTCGCTGAAGCCGCAGACCGGCTTCGGTGACTGGAACCAGGACTTCCCCCTCCCGTGGGACTTCATGCAGCTGTTCGCCGGGAACGCGGGCTCGTCGCTGAACTACGGGTACGTGAACGACGCCCACTTCAACTCGACCCTGAACACGCTGTACCAGGTGTCCGACGCGCAGTCGGTCGCGAGCCAGTGGAAGGCGCTTGACCAGTACGCGGTCAGCAACGCCTACTACGCGGTATACGGCCACGGGCAGCTGCCGAAGTTCTACTCCAACCGGCTGAACTTCAGCGTCGGCGTGATGTCGACCGAGTACCAGACCGACCTGACCAGCCTGGAACTCAAGTAGTGGCGCTGATCAGTGGCGCTTAATTCACCGGAGGGCATGGGAGCGGTCGGCATCACGATGCCGGCCGCCTCCTCTGCCCTGGCGCCGGAGGGGCGCCAGCCCGCGGCCGTCGGGCCGTGGCGGCTGGCCCTCCGGCGGCTGCGGCGCAACTACGTGGCGCTGTTCTTCCTCGCCGTGCTCGTGGTGATCGTGCTGCTGTGCCTGCTGGCGCCTGTCTACTCGGCGCACGTGGCCGGCACCGGCCCCAACACCAACAACATCACCGGCACGGTCAGCGTCAACGGGACGCAGCAGGACATCGTGAGCCTGAGCGGGGTGCCGATCGGGCCTACCTGGGGCTCCCACTACCTGCTGGGCGCGGACACCAACGGCCGGGACCTGGCCGTGCGGCTGCTGTACGGCGGGCGCACCTCGCTGCTGATCGGCGCGGTCGCGACCGTGATCATCATGATCCTGGGCACGCTGGTCGGCTTGCTGGCGGGCTACTTCCGCGGGGTCGTGGACTTCATCCTGCGCCCGCTGATGGAGCTGATCTGGTCCTTCCCGGTGGTGATCCTCGGCGTGGCGCTGGGCACCGCGCTGGCGCTCGGCGGCATCGGGCCGATCAAGGGCAACTCGCTGTACATCCCGGCCGTCATCATCGGCGTGGTGTACATACCGTACGTGGGCAAGCCGATCCGGGGCGAGGTGCTGCGGCTGCGCGAGCAGGACTTCATCGACGCCGCCCGGGTGCAGGGCATGGGCTCGTGGCGGATCATGTTCTCCGAGCTGCTGCCCAACGTCTCGTCCACCGTCATCGTGTTCCTGCCGCTGATCCTGGCCAACTCGATCCTGCTGGAGGCCTACTTGTCCTTCCTCGGCGCGGGGGTGCAGGCGCCGAAAGCGTCCTGGGGCACGCTGATCTCCGACGGGCTCTCATTCATTCAGAGCACCCCGACGTACTCCCTGATCCCGGGGGCGATGCTGGTGCTCACCGTGCTCAGCGTCAACGTGGTCGGCGACGGCGTGCGGGACGCGCTGGATCCGCGGGCCCAGGTGCGGGTGAGGGGCTGATGGCCGGGTTCATCGCTCGCCGCCTCGCCTCCGCGGTCCTGCTGCTGTTCGCCACGTCGGTCGTGGTGTTCGCGATCTTCGAGGTCATCCCGAGCTACAACCCGGCCCGGGCGATCGCCGGCCGGGAGGCCACCGCCGTCACGGTCGCCCAGATCACCCAGAAGTTCGGCTTCGACAAGCCGTTCTACGTGCAGTACTTCAACACGATGAAGCTGATCTTCACCGGCCAGATCATCGACTACCAGGACAACCTCAACGTCGTCAGCCAGTTCGTGCACCGCTTCCCGGTCACGCTCTCGCTGGTGGTCCCGGCGGCGGTTATCTGGATGCTCGTCGCGATCGTGCTCGGCTCGATCAGCGCGCTGCGGGCGGGCGGCTGGCTGGACCGCGGGCTGACCGTGGCGGCCGTCACCGGCGTGTCGATCCCGGTGTTCCTGCTGTCCGCGACGCTGCTGTACCTGTTCGCGTTCCGGCTGCCCTGGTTCCCCAACACCGGGTACGTCCAGTTCGGGTCGAACCCCGCCCAATGGGCCTACCACCTGGTGCTGCCCTGGCTCGCGATCGCGGTGCTGTTCATCGGGTTCTACTCCCGCGTGCTGCGCTCCAACGCGCTCGACATCGTCAACCAGGACTTCGTGCGCACCGCCCGGGCCAAGGGCCTGACCGGGCGCCAGGTGTTCATCCGCCACGTGCTGCGCAACTCGCTGATGCCGATCGTCACCTTGTTCGGGCTGGACTTCGCCACCCTCCTCGGCGGGGCCGCGCTGGTCACCGAGGCCGTGTTCAACCTGCCTGGCATCGGGCAGTACGAGGCGAACGCGATTGGGCAGCTCGACGTCCCGCCGATCATGGTGGGCGCGATGTTCACCGCCTTCTTCGTCGTGCTGTTCAGCGCCCTGTCCGACGTGGTGTACGCCCTGCTCGATCCTCGGATCCGGATTTCCAGCTAGGTGAGTGCGAATGACTGAGCAACTGCTGGAGATCGAGGACCTTGAGGTCTCGTTCGCGACCGAGGACGGCGTGCTGCGCGCTGTGGGCGGCGTCTCGTTCACGGTCAGCCGGGGCGAGACGGTGGCCATCGTGGGCGAGTCCGGCTCGGGGAAGTCGGTGACCGTGATGACGCTGATGGGGCTCACCCGCTCCCCGAACGCCCGCTTCGCCGGGACCGCCCGGCTGCACGGCGAGGACCTGGTCAGCGCGCCCGAGGACAAGCTCGAGGCCATCCGCGGCAAAGAGATCGCGATGATCTTCCAGGACCCGATCTCGGCGCTCAGCCCGGTGCACCGGGTCGGGGCGCAGATCGCCGAGCAGATCCTCGCCCATGAGAAGATCCCCAGGGCCGCCGCCCTCGAGCGCGCCATCGAGCTGATGGGCCGGGTCGGCATCCCGAACGCGCGGGCCCGGGCCCGGTCCTACCCGCACGAGTTCTCCGGCGGGATGCGCCAGCGGGTGATGATCGCCATGGCGCTGTCCCTGTCGCCCAGCGTGCTGATCGCGGACGAGCCCACCACCGCCCTCGACGTCACCATCCAGGCCCAGATCCTGGACGAGATCCGCCAGCTGAGCGCCGAGGCCGACAACGGCGTCATCTTCGTCACCCACGACCTGGGCGTGGTCGCCGACATCGCCGACCGGGTGCTGGTCATGTACGCCGGGCGGCTGGTGGAGCAGGGCAGCGTGGACGACATCTTCTACGACCCCCAGCACCCCTACACCTGGGGGCTGCTTGGCTCGGTCCCGCGGGTGGACCGCGACCCGCCGCGACGGCTGCCGGCTATCCCCGGCGCGCCGCCGTCCCTGCTCCGGCCGCCGCCGGGCTGCCCGTTCCAGCCCCGCTGCCCGCACGCGTTCGACCGCTGCCGGGAGCTTCCGCCGCTGGCGCCCCGGCTCCCGGACGCGGGTCACCTGGACCGGTGCTGGCTCACGCCGGACGACAAGCGGGCGCTGCGGGAGACCGACGGGCGCATCGGCCTCACCGAGGGAGCAGCGAGTTGACCGAGAACGACACGCTGGCCCCGGGTCCTGCTAAAGCCGACGGCCAGCCGCCGCTGTTGCGGGCCGAGCACGTCCAGCTCTACTTCCCGGTCAAGTCGGGCGGCCTGCTCGGCCGGACGGTCGGCCACGTGCATGCCGTGGACGACGTGTCGCTCAGCCTGGCCGAGGGCCAGACGCTGGGTATCGTCGGCGAGTCCGGCTGCGGCAAGAGTACGCTGGCCCGCTGCCTCGTGCGGCTGTATGAGCCGACCGCCGGCGCGCTCCGGTTCCGCGACACCGACATCACCAAGCTCGGCCGCCGGGGGATGCAGCCCTTCCGCCGCGAGGTCCAGTTCGTCTTCCAGGACCCGGTCTCGTCGCTGAACCCGCGCAAGCGGGTGGGCCAGATCGTGGGCACCCCGATGCGGCTGGCCGGCCTGAAGCGGGACGCCGCCGCGGCCCGGGTCCGCGAGCTGCTGGAGCGGGTGGGGCTCAACCCGGAGCACGTCAACCGGTTCCCGCACGAGTTCTCCGGCGGGCAGCGGCAGCGCATCGGGGTCGCCCGGGCGCTGGCCAACAACCCGCGGCTGATCGTCCTCGACGAGCCGGTCTCCGCGCTCGACGTCTCGATCCAGGCCCAGGTCATCAACCTGCTGGACGACCTGCAGGACGATTTCGGCCTGTCCTACGTGTTCATCGCGCACGGCCTGTCGGTGGTCCGGCACTTCTCCGACCAGATCGCCGTCATGTACCTCGGCAAGTTCGTGGAGCTGTCGCCGGCCGCGGAGCTGTACCACAAGCCGATCCATCCGTACACCGAGGCGCTGCTGGCGGCGATTCCCATCCCGGACCCGCGCGATAACCGGGCCAGGGAACGGCGCGTAGTCGGCGGGGAGCCGCCCAACCCGATCCTGCCGCCGCCGGGGTGCCGCTTCAACACCCGCTGCCCGCGGGCGACCGAGGTCTGCCGGGAGGTGGAGCCGCCGCTGGCCGAGTACGCCGGCGGCCACCTGGCGGCCTGTCACCACCCGATGAACGTCAGCCCGGAGGAGATCGCCGCCGCCACCCGTTCGCCGCTCAGCCCGCTCAGCGCCGGGGAGCTCATGCCCGGCGGGAGCGAGGCGGCGGCACTGCCCGAGGTGCCGGGGCCAGCTTCGCCATGACCGCGCAGGCGGACGACATCCTGGCGGTGCTGCTCCTTCCCGGCCCGCTCGAGGGATTCGCCCGCGAGCAGCACGCGCGCGGGTTGCTGTCGATCCCGCGCGTCGTGGCGCTTGAGGCCTCCCGCCGGCGACCGCCCGGGTTCTTCCGGGACGCGGCCTGCCAGCGCCAGGCCCAGCGGTTGCGGTTCCCCGGGCGGCCGCGGCTGCTCGTCCTCTACTACCCGGCGCAGTACCCGCTGGCCCGGGCGCTGTGCGCCCGGTACCAGGACCTGGAACTGTGCTACCTGCCGCCTGGACGCGAGGCCCGCCAGTCCGCGGACGACGTGTCCTTCGACGCACTGGCCCGGGAGCGCGCCGCGCTGGTGCTTGAGGCCAGTGCGGGCGATGCCGACGACGAGCCCCTGCGCGCGCGCCTGCGCGAGCTGGGCGTGATCAACCCGCGCGCGTTCCTGCCCGGCGCGAACCCGCGGTGGCGGTCCCGGTAACCGCCCCGGTCAGCCGGGCCCGTCCGGGTGCGCGGCGAACGTCGCCCCGGCCGCGGCCCGGGCGACGCGCAGCGCGGTCGCGGCGGGCGCGGCTCCGCCACTCACAGCCTCGCCGCTCACGGCCACGGTGACGTAGGCGCCGGCCCCGCCGTTGTTCGGCGTCGAGTCGGTGGCGACGACCATCAGCTGAGCCGGGATCCAGACCGCCACCCTCGAGCCGGGAACGGTGACCGCTACCGGGTCCTGATCCGGCTGGTGGGCGCCGCCGTTGCCGAACACCTGTGACTGGTGGGAGGTCTCGGTGTCAAACTCCGCATAGGCGCGCGGCCCGGCCTGCGACTCAATCGTCACCGTGACCTGGCCTCCGGTGAGCTCGCACTCCAGGTCCGCCGCCGTCGGCCGGACGACGCGGGCCGACAGCGGGGCGCCGAGCGCCTTCGCCGCCGCCTCGCGGCTGCCGCCGCACACCCTTGCCGCGAGCCCGGGCACCGGCGAGCTAGCGCCCGGCGAGCTAGCGCCCGGCGAGCTAGCGCCCGGCGAGCCGGTGCCCGCCGAGCAGCCAGCCAGCAGCACGCCACCCGCCAGGATGGCAAGGCCGCCAACGGTTCCGCTGCCGCGCTTGCCGGGAATGCCCATCATCGACAGCATCCTCGTCGAGCCGGCCATCGGCAACCCCAAGAGCATCATCCCGAACGGGTGCGGCTGGCTCCCCCCCCGCCCAGCCCAAGACCACGACCCGGTCCTGGGCCCCGGA
>Ga0265338_10006920_pt1 | contig 14272 bp, 17 predicted proteins | sample 42126metaG_FD_193579 | JGI IMG/M metagenome (GOLD analysis project Ga0265338, IMG submission 193579) | Rhizosphere microbial communities from Carex aquatilis grown in University of Washington, Seatle, WA, United States - 4-21-26 metaG | ecosystem: Host-associated > Plants > Roots > Rhizosphere... | reverse complement strand
CAGCCTTTCGGTCTCGATCGGCGGAATCCGCACCACCCGAGACTAGATGATCCTCCGCGCCCCGCATGTACGGTGGTGGTAACGTCGAGAACGTGCAAGATCGGGCATTCCGCTGGCTTGTCCAGGGCCACCGCCTCGAATACGCCTGGGTGGTCTTCGCGATCATCAACCTCACGGCGATGTTCGTGATCATCAAGCTGCGGGTGGGCCACGGTATGGAGACCGTCCCGTTCCACTTCGTCTACATCAGTTTCGCCCTGATGTACGGCTTCCGCCAGTGGCCGCGGCAGGGGACCGTGGTGGGCGTCATCTTCGTGACGGTGACGACCGGGCTGCTGACGCTGATCGGCATCACCGACGGGTGGGAGGACGCGCCGGAGTTCAGCGAGGTGCCGTTGATGTCGCTGATGTTCATGGCGATGGCGTACCACGTCGCCAAGCGCCAGGAGGCCGTCGGCGTGGCCCAGAAGCTGGCGGCCGAACGGCAGCGCGACCTCAAGCGCAAGTCCCAGTTCGTCTCGGACGCCTCCCACGAGCTGCTGACCCCGATCACCATCGGGCGCGGCCACCTGGACGTGATCATGCACGAGCCCGACCTCCCCCGCCCAGAGCTGGAGGAGCTGTGCTCGGTCGTGATCGGCGAGCTCGACCGGATGGGCCGGGTGATCAACCACCTGCTGCTGCTCGAGAGCACCGGCACCTCGGGCACGAAGGATCTCCGCGCCGTCGACGCCGGCGAGCTGGTGGGCACCGTGTTCAACCGCTGGTCGGTCGCCGTGGAGCGGCGGTGGTCGCTGGGCAAGCTTGCCCAGGGAACGGTCGAGGTCGACGTCGATCAGGTCACGCTGGCACTGGACGCGCTGATCGAAAACGCGGTCCAGCACACGGTGCCGGGCGGCCAGATCACCATCACGTCACACGCCGCCGGCTCGCTGCTTGCCATCACCGTCGCCGACAACGGCCGCGGGATCCCGGCCGACGACCTGCCGCGGATCTTCGACCGCTTCTACCGCACCGACCGGGCGCGGAACCGCCGGCACGGCGGGGCCGGTCTGGGTCTCGCGATCGTGAGGGCGATCGCGGAGGCCAACGGCGGCTCGGTGTCGGTCAGCAGCGCGCTCGGTGTCGGCACCAGCTTCGAGCTGAAGCTGGATGGCCTGAGGCCGGGATCAGCAGGGCACCAGCCGGTAGCCACCGCCGCGGACGGTCTCGATCACCGCCTCGGACTCGAGCTTGCGCCGTAGCCGGGCCACGTAGACGTCGACCACGTTCGACCGTGGGTCGAACTGATAGTCCCAGACGGCGTTCAGGATCCGTTCCCGCGAGACAACCTCGTCCCGCGACCGCACGAGGTACTCGAGCAGCGCGTACTCGCGCTCGGACAGGTGGACGACCCGCCCGTCCCGGCCGGCGATCGACCGGGTGCGGCCGTCGAGTGCCAGCGCCGGGCCATTCGCCGCCCCCGTCCGCGAGGGACCAGCCCCGGCCCGCAGGAGCACGCGCACCCGGGCCAGCAGCTCGTCCAGCGCGAACGGCTTTGCCAGGTAGTCCCTGGCGCCGGCGTCCAGCGCCTCGACCTTGGTCGCCACGCCGGTGCGGGCAGACAGCACCAGCACCGGCACGTCGGCGTTGTGGGTCACCGCGTGCCGCAGCACGGACAGCCCGTCGAGCCCTGGCAGCATCAGGTCGAGGATCATCAGGTCGCAGGGCTCGTTGCTGAGATGCTCGACGGCCTCGTGGCCGTCGGCTGCGATCGACGTCGTATAGCCCTCGGCCCGCAGCCCGCGGCTGACAAAGCGCGCGATGAGATGCTCGTCTTCGACGAGGAGGATCCGCACGGACCCAGTATGGCACGCCCGACGCGCCTTGACCGAATGTGCACGATGACAGCTGGATTACAGCTCGTTGACTTGGAATGCGGCGTTCACCAGCATCCCCCTCGGTCGCCCCGCGCGCCACGTGTCCACCCCTACCACGGAGGCTCCCGATCAGCTACGGACAGCGCATCGCAGCAGTTTTCGTGGGCCTCGCGCTCAGCGTCGGGCTGATCGCCTGGTACATCGTCGGGTACGTCTGGACGCTCCCGCCGACGGTGACCATCTCGAACACGCCCGGCAGTGCGAACCTCACGCTGCAGACGGTTGCCAGTTACGGCCGCCCGCCACATCCCGACTGGGTGTCCTACCTGGTGAAGAACGAGCAGGGCCAGTGGGTGCACAGCACGGTCTGGCAGGTCCCGGCGAACTCCATCATTCACGTCACCGTCCTGCAATACGACGGTGCCTCCGGCCTTCGCAATCCGTTCCTGTCCCAGCCTCGTGGCGTCATCGGCGGCGTCATGAGCGTCAACGGCAGGCTTCTCCACGTCCTGCCGGACGCCCTCGCGTCCCACACGTTCACCATCCCCGACCTCGGTGTCAACGTGCCGCTGAAGGGGGTCGGCGACAACGCCCCGAACCAGTGCGCTGTCACGCCGTGCACCCTTTCGCAGGCGCACGTGACGGTCAAGTTCGCATTCCGCACCGGGAAGCGTGGCTGGTACCGGTGGCAGTGCTTCGTCCCCTGCGCCGCCGGCTGGATCTTCGGCAATGGCGGTCCCATGCAGACCGTCGGCTGGATGGACGGCTACCTGAAGGTGGTCTGAGATGGACGACCGACGAATGCTGACCCGCATCGGAATCGTGTGGGCCGTGCTCAGCGTGATCGGCATCCTGGGCGTGATCTTCCTGCTGGGGCCGCACATGCCGCCGGGACGGGAGAGCCACAACGCCTCTGACCAGACGCAGGTGAACATCCTGCTGTCGGTGATCATGACGCCGATCGTGATCCTGGTCTGGGTGGTCTTCGGCTACTCGATGCTGAACTTCCGCCAGCGTGGCGAGCAGATCGAGGACGGCGCACCGATCAGGGGCAACTCGACGATCCAGGTCGGGTGGGTGTCGACGACCGCGACGATCGTGCTCTTCCTGGCCGCGATCGGCACCTACGAGCTCGTCGAGATTGGCAGCACCGCGTCGGGCGCCGGTGCCGCCGGCGGGCAGGGCCCGACGCCGATCTCCGTGCCGACCGATCACCCGCTGCAGGTGCAGGTGATCGCCCAGCAGTGGCAGTTCACGTACCGCTACCCGCAGTACGGCGGGATCGAGACGTTCTCGCTGGTGCTTCCGGTCAACCGCACGGTCCAGTTCAACGTCACGTCGCTCGACGTCATCCATTCCTTCTGGGCGTACCAGCTCGGGGTCAAGGCGGACGCGGTGCCCGGCGCGAACAACATCGCGTTCGTGCGCACCAAGGAGACGAAGAGCTTCGAGATCCGCTGCGCTGAGCTGTGCGGCCTGTGGCACGGCTACATGTCCGCACGCGGGGAGGTCGTGTCCGGAGCCAAGTTCTCGGCCTGGATCCAGAGGCAGCAGGTGCTCAACGCTCCGGCGATGCACTACGTGCCGCCGTATCGCAAGATCTATTTCCCACAACCCTACGGGAGGGCCGGATGAGCCAGGTGGAAACCGCTTCCCGGAAGGGGCAAGGGCAGAGCCTGCTCCGGCAGCCGAACATCATCTACGGCCTGATCGGGCTCGTCGTCGGCTACGCGATCGGCGACTGGATCGGCGGCCAGATGGCCTCGCGGTTCGACTTCGTCGCCGCCATGGACTACAACGACATCTCGGTCTACCTGGGATACATCCTGGGAACGATCGGGTACATCGCCGGCCTCGGGTTCCTCAGCTACCCGTTCGCACGCGTCCGCGGCGTCCCGCCCTCGCAGGAGCCGAAGACCGATACCGGGTGGAAGCGGTACCTGGGGCTGTCGGTCGACCACAAGGTGATCGGTCTGCAGTACCTGCTCGGGATCGGCGTGTTCTTCTTCATCGGCGGCCTGAACGCCATGCTGATCCGCACCGAGCTGCTGCGGCCCTCCGCGCCCCTGTTCTCGCCCGGCCAGTACCTGACGATCGTCGGCCTGCACGGCTCGATGATGGTGATGATGGTGTCCAGCATCATCCTCGGCCCGTTCGGCCACTACCTGGTGCCGATCATGATCGGCACGAAGCGGATGGCCTTCCCGCGGATGGAGTCGCTGTCCTTCTGGCTGACGCCGCTGTCGGGCCTGGTGCTCCTGACCACGATGCAGTACGGCGGCTTCCCCACCGGGTGGACGGGCTACCCGTCGCTGGCGAACCAGGCCGATCTCGGCATGGATGGCTACATCTTCGCGTTCGCCCTGATCGGCATGGCGATGATCCTGAACGCGGTCAACATGATCGCGACCATCCTCAACCACCGCGCGCCCGGCCTGACCTGGAACCGGCTGCCGATCTTCGTCTGGAGCATGCTGACGACGTCGGTGCTGATGCTGCTGGGCCCGCCGATGTTGCTGGCGGGCCTGCTGATGGAAGCGCTCGACCGCACCGCGTCGACGACGTTCTTCCTGGCGCCCAGCGGCGGGTCGCCGTTCCTGTTCCAGAACCTGTTCTGGTTCTTCGGGCATCCCGAGGTCTACATCCTCGCGCTACCCGGGTTCGGGATCGTGCTGGAGATCCTGCCGGTGTTCGCCCGCAAGCCGCTGTGGGCCTACCGGCTCGCCGTGGCCGGACTGGTCGGCGTCACGCTGCTCTCGTTCATGGTCTGGCAGCACCACCTGTTCGTCAGCGGCATCAACTCCGACCTGCGCCCGTTCTACATGTTCACGACGGAGCTGATCTCGGTTCCCACGGGCTTCATCTTCATCGTCGGGATGGGAACGCTGTGGCGGGCCCGGATCCGCTACACGGTGCCGATGCTGTTCGCGCTGGCGTTCTTCTTCAACTTCCTGATCGGAGGCATCTCGGGCGTGTTCCTGTCCGACGTGCCGTCCGACGTGAGCCTGCACGGCAGCTACTTCGTGATGGCCCACTTCCACTACACCATCATGGGCGGCCTGATCTTCGCCTTCTTCGGCGGCCTCTACTACTGGCTGCCCAAGATGGCGGGGGTCACGCTCAACGAGACCCTGGCCAAGATCCACTTCTGGACGATGTTCGTGTTCTTCAACTCGACGTTCCTGCCGCTGTTCGCGGTCGGGATGCTGGGGATGCCGCGCCGCGTCTCGACCTACGCGCCGAAGCTCGAGACCCTCAACGAGTGGGTCTCGATCTCGGCCTACCTGCTGTTCTGCTCGATGCTGGTGTTCCTCGCGAACTTCGTATGGTCGCTGTTCGTGGCCCGGAACCCGGCCGAGGCCAACCCCTGGCACTCGCGCGGCATCGAGTGGCAGCTGCCGACCCCGGTGCCGCTCGAGACCTACGAGCAGGTGCCGACGATCCTGGCCGGGCCGTACGAGTACGGCATCCCCAACGCGCAGCCGGTGATCCAGCTGGGCGGCCCCGCGACCATCGCCGGAGACTAGAGACGCCATGAGCACATCAGACGCCGAGATCCAGCTCGAAGCCCGAAACGCCGGAACCGTCGCACGGCTGATCGTCGCCGCGGACGTCTTTCTGTGGATGGGCTTCCTGTTCGCCTACTTCTACCTGCGCACCCTCAACAGCAACGGCGACTTCAACCCCCACGGCCAGAACCCCTCCGGCACGATGGGCACGATCTCGCTCGTCGTCGCCGTCCTGTCGGCGGCGGCCGTGGCGGTCGCCGGCAACCGGATCAAGGCCGCCGGCTCAACTGCGTACCGCGGCGCTGCCGGGATCGGGCTCCTCCTCCTGGTGGTGTTCCTGGTGCTGCAGGGCATCCAGCTCTTCGACCCCGGCTTTGCGCCGGCCAACGGCGGCGGCTTCGGGGCGGTGTTCATCGGCTTCACGGCGGCGTACGTCGTGCACCTGGTCGGCGGGCTGTACTGGCTGGAGACGCTGGTCGTCCAGCGCGGCGGCCCCGCGGCTTCACAGGCGTCGTCGTTCGCGCTGGTGTGGTATTTCCTGGTGGCGGTGTTCGCCGTCTTCTGGCTCCTCTTCTACGTGGTGGCATAGATGACCCTGATCCTCAGTCAAAACGACACCTCAGCCGGCGGATGGTTGACGCTGGTCCTGCCCCTGGGCTGCCTGCTGGTGGTCCTGATCTGGGGCTGGACGATGCGTCGTCGCGTCCCCTAGGCCGGTGAACCACCCATGGCAGCTGGTAGCGGACCCGGAGTGGGCGCTGGCGCTTGGGATCGCGGCGATCGACTACGCGATCGTGGTGCGGGTGTACGAGCGGCGGGGCGAGCGCGTTTCGACCCTGCGCCGGCTTGCATTCGCGGGCGGGCTGCTGATCCTGGCGCTGGCGCTGTTCTCGCCCATCGAGTACCTGGCGCTGCACTCGATGCTCAGCTTCCATCTACTCCAGAACGTGATGCTCGGCGACTGGGCGCCGCCCCTGCTCCTGCTCGGGTTGACGCCGGCGATGGCGTACGCGGCGGGCTCGCGACGCTGGGTGGGGGTGCTGACGCGCCCCAGTGTGGCGCTGTGCGCGTGGCTTGGGGTCTGGTATGTGACCCATCTGCCGTTCGTCTACGACTTCGGGCTCACCCACACCTGGGCCCTGGGTCTGGAGCACGTGGCGTTCGTCGTCAGCGGGCTGATGTTCTGGTGGCCGGAGATCGTGGACGGCGTGCTGACCGCGTCGCAGAAGGTGGCCTACCTGAGCATCGCGCTGATTGCGATCACCCCCCTCGACCTGTTCGTCTACCTGGCGCACCACCCGCTGTACGCGTTCTACGAGCACACGCCCAAGCTGGGGTCGATCAGCGCGCTCGCCGACCAGCAGATCGCCGGCGTAGCAATGGCGATGGAGGCCAACACCGTGCTGATGGTCGTGATCGCCGTGGCACTCTTCCGTATGCTGTCGGACGAGATCGATCAACCGGCCGGCGGGCGGCCAGGGAGTGTGAGCGCGTGAACCGGGTGGTGCTGGCAGGTGTCGCGGTGGTGGCTGGCGCAGCCGCAGTCGGCGCTGCCGCGGGCCTTGCGGGCCGCAGCGAGTCCGCCACCACGCCGGGCACCAGCTCTCCGATGCAGCCGACAACCGGTCTGCGCGCCGACGCCGTCTGGCCCGCCGGAAAGCGCCCTGCGCCCACCTTCACGCTCCGCGACCAGAACGGGCGCTCCGTCTCGCTGCACTCGCTCGACCAGCGCCCGATCCTGCTCACGTTCCTCGACTCACGCTGCAAGAACCAGTGCCCGATCGAGGGCCGGCAGCTCGCCGACGCCGTTCACCGCCTCCACGGCGCGCAACCTCCTGCGATCGTCGTCGTCGGGGTCAACCCGCTTCAGGACACTCCCGCCAGCGAACGTGCCTTCGCCAAGGAGCAGGGGTGGAGCAACCTGCCCTGGTACTGGCTCAGCGGCACGCGGGCGGCGCTGACGCCGGTCTGGAAGAACTACGGCATCCAGGTGATCACGAAGCGCTACATCGTCCCCGGCTCCAAGCCGGTGATCAACGTGACCCACACCATCGCCGTCTACCTGGTCGACCGCAGCGGCGACGAGCGTGCAGCCTTCCTGCCGCCGCTGGTGCCGGCGGAGGTCGCCAGTGACGTCCGCACGCTGGAGGGCGCCGGTGCCTGACGCCGTCAAGCGGGAGACGCGGCCCGGGCCCTGGCTGGTCGCCGTCGCAGCAACCGCGGCCCTGACCTGCGGGCTGGTGGTGTTCGCCGGAGCGCTGCACCTCGACATCGCCCACCGCGCCCTGGCGCTGGTGGCCCTTCCCCAGCTGGTCGTGCTCGCGCTGGCGGCCCGCATTGCGCACCCCGCGCTGCGCCGGCCGGCGTACGCCGCCCTGGCGCTGTTCCTGCTCGAAAGCGCGATCGGAGCCATCGTCTCGCTGGAGGGCGGCACCGCGTCCGGAGTCCTGCACACCGGCATCGCTGCGTTTGCGCTGGCCGCCTGTGCCCTCTGCCTGACGGCCTGCCTGCGCGGCGCGCCGGTACCGCGCGCGCCCTGGCGCGACTACGTGACGCTGACCAAGCCGCGGATCATGACGCTGCTGCTCCTCACCGGAGCCTGCGGCATGATCATCGGCCACGGGGGCCTCCCCAACGGCGTGCTGTTCGTGGAGGCGATGTTCGGCCTGGCGCTGGCCTGCGGCGGCGCGAGCGCGATGAACCACCTCCTCGACGCCGACATCGACCGCCAGATGAAGCGGACGGCGACCCGGCCGGTCGCCTCGGGCCGGGTGGCGCCCTCACGAGCGCTCGAGTTCGGGCTGGCGCTGTCGGCCGCCTCGTTCGCCCTGCTGGCCGTGGCCGTGAACCCGCTCGCCGCCGTGCTCGCCCTGGCGGGCAACCTGTTCTACGTGATCGTCTACACCCGCTACCTGAAGCGCTCGACCACCCAGAACATCGTCATTGGCGGCGCGGCCGGCGCGGTCCCGCCGCTGGTCGGGTGGGCGGCGGCGACGGGCCGCCTCGACCTCGCCGCCGGCCTGCTGTTCCTGATCGTGTTCCTGTGGACGCCGCCCCACTTCTGGGCGCTGGCCCTGCTGATCCGCAAGGACTACGAGGATGCCGGGGTGCCGATGCTGCCGGTCGTGCGAGGCGCGCGGGTGGCCGCGAACCAGATCCTGCTCTACTCCCTGGTGCTGGTGGCCGCCACGCTCGTCCCGGTCGGCGTGTCGGCCTGGGGCCTCGTCTACGCGATCTCGGCCGCTGCGCTGGGGGCGTGGTTCATCTGGCTTGCCTGGCGGCTACGGCAGGATCCCTCGCACGCCCGATCGGCGACCCTGTTCCACTTCTCGCTGCTGTACCTGGCGCTGCTCTTCGTCGCAGCCGCTGTCTCGGTATCAATCTGACCTGACGTAGTGTTTGGGGTCGTGAGCGACGCCGCAGTCGAGGTCCGCGAGATCGTCAAGCGCTACCCCAAAGCCACCGTGAACGCGGTGGACGGGGTCAGCTTCACCGTGGCGTCGGGAGAGGTCTTCGGCCTGCTGGGGCCGAACGGCGCGGGCAAGACGACGACCATTGGCATCCTGACTACGCGGGTCAAGCTGACCTCGGGCACCGGGCTGGTGGCCGGGGTCGACGTCGCCCGCAACCCGGTGCACGCCCGTAGCCAACTCGCGGTGGTGCCGCAGCGCAACAACCTCGACCGCTCGCTCTCGATCCGCCAGAACCTGCTGTTCCATGCCGGCTACCACGGCGTCCCCCGGCACGACCGCGCCGCCCGCGCCGACGAGCTGCTGAAGATGTTCGGCCTCACCGAGCGGGCTGACGACAAGGTCGATTTCGTCTCGGGCGGCCAGGCCCAGCGGATCATGATCGCCCGCGCCCTGATGCACACGCCCAAGGTGCTGTTCCTGGACGAGCCGACCACCGGGCTCGACCCGGCCGCCCGGCTGTTCGTGTGGGACCGCGTCCGCGACCTCCGCGAGCAAGGGGTGACGGTCGTGATCACGACGCATTCGATGGAAGAGGCGACGGCGCTCGCCGACCGGGTGGGCATCATGGATCACGGGCACCTGCTGGCCCTGGACACGCCCCAGGCACTGACCCGAAGCCTCCCGGGCAGCACCACGCTCGACCTTGTCACCTCCAGCAGCAACGGTGACGGCGACGGCGCCGCGGAGCTCGAGGCGCTGGGACGGCTGTCCGGCGTCGAGAAGGTGGAGCGCGTGGCCGACAGCGCTCCCGGAACCGTTCGCGTCCGCGTCTACGTCACGGGCGAGGCGCCGATGATGGTCGCCCCTGTGGCCACCACGCTGGCCGAGCTCGGCATCAGCCTGAACGACGTCCGCCTCGGCGAGCCAAGCCTGGAGGACGTGTTCATCAGCCTCACCGGGCGGGCGCTGCGGTGAGCGGTCCGGCCGCAACCGCACGCACCACCGGCCCTGCCAGCGTGTTCCTGGCAGTGCTCTGGCGCGACATCTTCGTCACCGGCCGGGAGCTCCCGATCTTCCTGATCCAGGTCATCCTGCAGCCGCTGTTCCTGCTGTTCGTGTTCGGCAAGGTGCTCTCGGAGCTGGGCTACACGCAGCCCGGCTACTCCCAGCTGCTCTTCCCCGGTGTGGTCTCGCTGACCGCGATCCTGACGGCGCTGCAGAGCACGGCGCTGCCGCTGGTGATCGAGTTCAGCTTCACCAAGGAGATCGAGGACCGGCTGCTGGCGCCCATGCCGACGGCGCTGGTCGCCGTCGAGAAGATGGTCTTCGCCGCCATCCGGGCGATCATCGCGGCGCTCGTCATGTTTCCGATCGGGGTGATCATCCTCGGTTCGGTGCCCTGGCACCCCGGCGCCGCTCCGATGTTCATCGTCACCCTGATCCTGGGGACGCTGACCGGCGCCGCCATGGGCCTGGTGCTGGGCACCGCCGTGCCCCCGAACCGGATCAACGTCATGTTCACGCTGGTGCTGACGCCGCTCCTGTTCACCGGCTGCGTCCAGTACCCATGGCCCTCGCTCGACCACCTGCGCTGGTTTCAGATCGTCACCCTGTTCAACCCGATGACGTACATCAGCGAGGGCATGCGCGGCGCGATGGTGCCGAGCGTCCCGCACATCCGCCCGGAGATCTGCCTGCTGGCGCTGGTCGCCGCCCTCGGCATCTTCAGCTCGATCGGAATCCGCGGGTTCATCCGCCGCGCCATCGATTAGAGTTTCGATGGCCATGAACCCCCTGGAACAACCCATGCCCGATGCCCATCACACCGAGGTCGGCGGCGTTGCCATCGACGAGGTCGAGGCCGGCGCAGGCCACGTCAAGCGGATCGTCTACCCGCCCGGCTGGCACTGGAAGACGCACATGCAGCCGGTGACGGGCGGCGACTTCTGCCAGCACGGCCACGTCGGCATGCTGGTGCAGGGTGCGATGACGGTGGAGTACGCCGACGGCTGCCGCGAGCAGTACCGCGCACCGGCCGTGCTCGCCATCCCGCCCGGCCACGATGGCTGGGTGGACGGCGGCGACCCCGCGATCCTGATCCAGTACGACTGCGGCCCCGAGACGGTGAGCCGGCTCGGGCTGCCGGCCGAGCACTCCCACTAGAGCGTTACCGCAGGATGTTGACCGCCCGGGCAGCGGCCAGCAGGATCGTCACCGACGAGGCGGACGACTCCATCAGCATCAGCAGCTTGGCCGTGCGGGTGAGGGGCATCGCGTCGGTAGGGCTGAACGCGATCGAGTTCGTGAACGAGACGTACATGTAGTCGACCAGCTCCGGGCGCCAGCCGGGCGCCGCCAGGTCGGGGTTCTCCATCTGCGGGAACTGGAAGTCGGGCGCCCGCGGATCGGGTTCCAGCCTGCGAACGGGGCCGCCCCGATCGAAGGCCCAGTACCAGAGCCCGAACGTGACCACGTTGGTCGACCAGACAACGCCGGCCTTCATCAGCAGCTGACCCCCGCTCGTCTCGTGCCCTGTGACCAGCGAGGCGATCAACGCCAGCAGCCCCAGGCCGTTGACGACGCTGATGACGCCGAGCAGTGTCAGCGACGCCTTCCGGCGCAGCCCCATCTGCTCGAGCTGCGTGCGGCCGGACTCGGTGGCGAGCGGGATCAGGAGCAGGATCTCGGGCACGATCGCACCCAGCCAGACCCACCACGGAAGCTTCCACAGGTGCCAGTCCTCGCGCTTGCTGATCGCCGCCAGCACGGCCTGGAGGACGATGACCAGGATGACTGCAGGCGCGGCCTCCCAACGCGACTCGCGCTCCTCCTCGCGCAGGTCGGGATCGGTGAGGTCGGGCTTGGGCTTAGTCGCCGCTCGACCCGCCCACCGCGGCAGCCGCGTTCAGCGCCGATACCACCTCGTCGCTGGTCATCGGTTGCGAGAACATCGGGTAGTCGCGGGCGGTCGCGACCTGCTGCTCCTCGTCGCTGGTGGCGGCGGTGCAGTCGGTCAGCGTGATCACGTCGTAGCCCTTCTCATACGCGGTGCGCATGGTCGACTCGACGCAGCAGTTGGTGAGGAAGCCGCCCAGGATCACGGTCTCCACCTCGCGGCTGCGGAGGATGAAGTCGAGGTTGGTGGTGGCGAAGGTGTCGAGGCCACGCTTGCCCTCTACGACGATGTCGCCTTCCTGAGGCGCCATCTGGTCGCAGATCTCCGCGCCCCAGGTTCCCTTCACGAAGGCGTTCGAGTCGATCACGCCCTTGAGGATCCCGTACACCTTCTTCGGGTCGCCCAGCTCGCCGTACCCGGGGGCGAACGTGATCGGCGCGTGGATGACGGTGGCTCCCGCGCGACGCGCTTCCTCGACCACCTTGCGGGTGTTCTCCAGCATGCCGCTCTCGTCCATCACGCCCTTCACCGCTCCGTGGAGCGCTCCCCCGTCGGTGGTGAAGTCGTTCTGGTACTCGATCAGGACGACTGCGGTGGTCTGCGGGTCGACATCCATCGTGCACCTCGCCTCGAGTCGTTGTCCGGCGCCACGCAGGCAGCCGCTCGGCTCATACTCTATCCGTCTGGTGAAGGCTCGCCAGGCCCCGCGCGAGCGCGTAGTCGGGCGTCGGGATGACGACGCAGTTGAGCGCCGGGTTGACCGCCTCCATCCGGGCGACCGCCGCCTCCACCAGCTCGCGCGGGGTCACCTGCTTGGTGCGCACCAGCTCGGCCTGGGCGACGGCGTCGAGCGTGGTCAGTTCGGAGACGGCGGACACGCTTGCGCACCCTACCTCGGGCAACCTAACGTCCGGATCTGATACGACGGGAGGTCGCCATGAGTCACCGCCAGGATCTGGGTCCGCTGGCGGACATCCGCCACATCGTGGTTCTGATGATGGAGAACCGGTCGTTCGACCACATGTTCGGCTACCTGCAGACAGCCGACCCGCCGCTGGGGGTCAACGGGCTGACCGGCACCGAGTCCAATACCGGGCCGGACGGCCGCACGCACACGGTGTTCCCGTTCCCGCCCGGCGAGACCGCGTTCCACCAGGCGGGGCATCCGCTGGACGACAGCCTCGACCCATGCCACTCGGTGGAATGCGTGGCAGTGCAGCTCGCGGGCGGCAACGCCGGCTTCGTCAAGAGCTTCGTGGAGTACCGGCGCCCGCCGGCGGAGCTGGAAGGCCTGCCGATGGGCTACTACACCGCCGAGCACCTCCCCGTCTACGACTTCCTGGCCCGTCACTACTGCGTCTGCGACGCGTGGCACAGCTCGGTCCCCGGCGACACCTGGCCGAACCGGCTGTACTCCCTGGCCGGCCGCCAGGGGCCGCCGGTGGCGCACCGGTTCGCGTGGCTGGAGCAGTTCCTGCCGGCGAGGTTCCGCAGCCCGTTTCGGAACCTGCCGATCTACGACGTCCCGTGCTTCCCTCGCCACCTCCGGGATGACGACTGGCGCTGGTACTCCCACGACCCGGCCACCCTGCGTGCCGCCGACGGGAACTACCGCCACGTGCGTTCGGTCGACCGCGGCAACTTCGCCTACGTCAACCGGCGGGAGATCCGGCTCGTACAACAGGCAGTGGACCTTCCGTTCGACTTCGGGCCGAGCTTCCTCGACGACTGCGCAACCGGAAAGCTGCCGCCGGTGTCGTGGATCGACCCCAACTTCATCAACCTGCGCATCTTCGACTCGGCGTCGAACGACGACCACCCGCCGTCCGACGTGCGTGCGGGGCAGCAGCTGGTGCTGGACATCTACAACGCGCTGTCCGGCAGCCCGGAGTGGGATGACACGCTGCTGGTGATCACCTACGACGAGCACGGCGGGTTCTACGACCACGTCGTGCCACCGCCCGTGGAGCCAGACGGCTCGGGCTATGCAACGTACGGACTGCGCGTGCCGGCGCTGGTGGTCGGCCCGCGGGTGCGCGCCCACGTCTGCCACGAGCTGTTCGACCACACCAGCCTGATCGCCACCATCCTCCGCCGTTTCGCGCCCGATCCGGCAACGGCGATCGCCGGGATGGGGCCGCGGGTCGCCCGAGCCGCCGACCTGCGGGGCGTGCTCGAAACCGGGCCGCGCGAGAGCCTGCCCGACCACACCCACCTGCTCGACCAGGCCATCGAATGGCACAGCGACCTGCGCCGGGGCCGGATGGCGACCGCGAAATCGGCCTCGCCCGTCCCCGGCGGCGCAGGCCACGAGCTTGTCCCCCACGAGTTCCAGCGCGAGTTCCTCTCGTTTGCCCTCGAGATGCGGCGCAAGGGTTTGCCCCCGGGAAAGCCGTAGGTGGCAACCGTGCGCCGCCGAGCAGACCTGATGCTTCTGTGGGCGGCGCTCGGGTTCTCGTTCGCCACCGGCGTGCTCGCCCTGTGGGTGGGAACCGACGAGGCATGGTTCGTGGTCTGGGCGCACGGCGCCGGCGGGATGGCGGTGATCCTGCTGGTCTGGAGCAAGCTGGGCGTGATCCGCCGCGGTCTCGGCCG
>Ga0265338_10006919_pt1 | contig 14272 bp, 7 predicted proteins | sample 42126metaG_FD_193579 | JGI IMG/M metagenome (GOLD analysis project Ga0265338, IMG submission 193579) | Rhizosphere microbial communities from Carex aquatilis grown in University of Washington, Seatle, WA, United States - 4-21-26 metaG | ecosystem: Host-associated > Plants > Roots > Rhizosphere >... | reverse complement strand
GGCTCGAACCAGATCGTCGAGCACCGCAAATATCTCCGGACGGTAATAGACTTCCGTGGGCGGACAATGAAGTTGCAGCAAGTCCAGAGAGTCGACTGTGAGATTTCGCAGACTCTCTTCAACCCAGGCGGTCAAGTTCTGGCGAGTGTAGCCGTCGACAACCTGCCGTGGCAGGCGGCGGCCAGCCTTGGTAGCGACAAGAATCTCCTCCCTGCGGGCCTTCCTGAGCTTGGCGATCAGGCGCTCGCTTCGGCCGTCCCCGTAGACGTCAGCAGTGTCGATGAAGTTGACTCCGGCATCAATGGCGTGGTGCAGCGCCGCGAGAGCGTCTTCGTCGGAGACATGACCCCAAGCACCTCCAATGGCCCAAGCGCCAAAGCTGATCTCAGAAACTTTCCAGCCAGTCCTGCCCAGCGTTCGGTAGTTCATGGCGTTTTCTTTCCTCCAGAGCGAATCCAACCAACACAGCTGAGGCTTTTGCCCTGGTTGGTGGTCCCAAGGGCCGGAACCTCTAAGTTACTATGTCCCAAAAATTGGATAAAGTATAAAATCTCAGAGCCCATCCTAACCCTGCGGGCCGAACGAGGTGTAAGACAGTGAAGACCAGCCAGCATCGACTCTTTTGCGCAACCCAGTTGTGTTGCCTCGCATTGGGCCTGTTTTCAGCGTCGTACCAAGCTGCCGCCCGAGAGGAAAAGAAGAAGCAGCCTCCGATTCCTGGGCCTATGCTCAGCCGGGGCACCGTCGACTTCGATACACCCGAATTCACCCTAACGTTGGTTCGGTCCTCACAGACAGTCGCCGCTCTGAAGCCAAAGGGCGCTGGCGATTTCGATTTCACCCCAGGCGATCTGCTGATCGAGCGCTCCAAGGACGGGTATTTTCATCTTGGCGACATCACGATCCGTTTGAGAACTGGAACTTCCGGTGACTGGGAGAATTTCTCCACCTCCACGGCTCGTACTCCAGTTAAGGCTTTGCCGGTTTCAAAAGGCATTCTGGCTGCCGCCGATCTCGCGCCAACTTTGCCCACGGATTTTCCCCTGCAACTTACGCGCGGCTGGGCACTCGATTCGGGGAAACTCGTGCTCCGGTTCGAACTGAAGAACAAGTCCTCGGCGACGATCCAGATTGGGGCTCTCGGCCTCCCGATGATCTTCAACAATGTGCTCAACGAACGTACTCTGCAAGACGCGCATGCCAAGTGCTCGTTCTACGATCCCTACATCGGTGAAGACGCAGGGTATCTGCAAGTGACACGATTGAGTGGTCACGGCCCCGCGTTATTGGTCGTACCCGAAGGCAAGACGCCGTTCGAGGGTTACAACCCGATATTGGATAGGGCAGGGCACTGGGGATCGAAGCCCGTATTCACTGACCCCACGCCGCGTGGAATCACCTTCGAAGGCTTCTATGAGTGGATGGTTCACACCAAGGCCTATGCCGAGAACGAGTGGAAGGCTGCGCAGCCCTGGAATCCTGCTACGGCGGTGAGTCTGGCTCCCGGGGAGTCACGGACCTACGGAGTCAAGTTCCTGCTTTCCGATTCCATCCGCGACATCGAGAAGACGCTTCAACGAGAAGGTCGACCGGTGGCCGTCGGCGTGCCGGGCTATGTCGTTCCCATGGACATCGATGCTCGCCTGTTTCTGAACTCTCCCAAGAATGTTAAATCGATGGTCATGGAACCCGATGGAGCACTTTCCGTTAGCGACGACGGTTCACTCGCGTCCGGGTGGAGAGCCTACACCGTCAAGGGCAAGACGTGGGGCCGCTCTCGCCTGACGGTGACCTATGACGATGCTACGGTACAAACGATTCAGTATTTCGTGATCAAACCAGAGGCTCAAGCCGTAACGGACATGGGCCACTTTCTGACAACGAAGCAATGGTACGTGGATCCCAAAGATCCGTTCCACCGCAGCCCGTCCGCCATGACCTACGATCGTGAAACCGATCAGATTGTTATGCAAGACAGCCGTGCCTGGATTGCCGGTCTCGGCGACGAGGGTGGAGGAGGAGCCTGGCTCGCGGCCGTCATGAAAGAGCTGGTCCAGCCCAACAAGGAGGAACTCGAAAAGCTGCAGCAGTTCGTCGATGATGTCCTCTGGGGTGGCCTGCAATACAAAGAAGGACCGCATCAATATGGGGTGCGCAAGAGCCTGTTCTACTACCAGCCTGACGAGATGCCAGCAGGCTACTACCGCAGCGACTTCGACTGGACTTCATGGACGAGCTGGAACAAAAAGGCGTCGGAACAAGTGGATCGTTCCTACGACTATCCGCATGTGGCGGCGGCGTACTGGGTCCTCTATCGCCTGTCTCGGAACCACCAGGGATTGGTCACAAATCATCCTTGGGATTGGTACCTGAGTCACGCCTATGAAACGTCGATTGCCATGAACAATTTCGCAGCGGACCTGGGAGTTTTCGGGCAGATGGAGGGAGACATTTTTCTCCAGATCCTAAGCGATCTGAAGACTGAAGGCTGGAAAGAACAGGCTAACAACCTCGAGTCGAAAATGCGGGCCCGCACCGATCGCTGGAGAAAGGAAGCCTATCCCTTCGGCAGCGAGATGCCCTGGGATTCTACCGGCCAAGAGGAAGTCTACTCCTGGACGAAATATTTCGGTTACCGGGATAAGGCGGACGTGACGCTCAATGCGATCCTCGGCTACGATCCAGCAATTCCGCACTGGGGCTACAACGGCAGCGCTCGCCGTTATTGGGATTTCATTTTCGCAGCCAAGGATCGGCGGCTGGAGCGGCAACTCCATCATTACGGATCGGGACTCAACGCTATACCGCTACTGGCTGAGTATCGTGAACATCCCGACGACTTTTACCTGCTGCGTGTCGGTTACGGCGGAACCGTGGGTGCGCTGACCGATATCGATCAGGAGGGTTTTGCATCGGCTGCATTCCACGGATTCCCGGACATGCTGAAGCCAGATCCGCTGACGGGCGACTACGGCCCAAATTTCTTTGGCCATGCGTGGAACACCGCGACCTACATTGTGGATCACCCGCAATTCGGATGGTTAGCATTTGGCGGCAACATCAAGGTGGAAGGCGACCTCGTTAAGGTCACTCCCTTGGATTCCTCCCGTGCGCGCGTTTATGTAGCTTCGCTAGGTTTATGGCTCACGCTGGACGCCGGGAATTTCGAAGATATCGAAGTTAACTCCAAAACTGGTGTAGTGCGAGTGGGGCTGGCTGCGGCGACACCCTTTACGCCTTCGGCGCGCTTGCACATTGAGCAGCCAGGGCGGACGCATGCAGGGATCTATCGGCCCGTCAAGGTGTTGGCGCCCGAGCGAGACGCATGGATCGTACCTCTCGACAAGGGAGTCACCTGGATCGAATTGTCGCAACCATAGGAGCGCGGTGAGTTTCAGCAGGAGAAATAACTAGTTTGCCAAAAGTCTCACTTCCGCAAGGTTCACGGCGACGGACGATGCGCAGCGGGGATCGGGTCCGCCATTTCCGACCTTGGAAGATGGCCATCCTCGCAATACTTGTTGTCACCCTAATCGTCTGGGGTTCGAATCTATCGGGGCAGACCATGGATACATCCAAAACGTCCGCGCCGATACCAACCCGGCAGTTTGATCTCTCGCAAGTGGGGTATCAGCAGCTCTCAGAGATGGCGCGACGTTCTGGGGCGTCGAATCTCTCTCTTGATTTTTTCGATCGCGACCACATCCTGTTTACCTTTAATCCTAAGAAACTGTTTGCCCGCCATCCCGACTGCCCTCCGACGCACGACGACCGACTCATGCACGCCGCCGTCCTCGAACTCTCGAGAGGAAGGATACTAAAACAATCGGACTGGTATGTGCACGATTCCCGCCGCTATCTTTGGGCGCTCGGTGCTGGAAGGATGCTCCTCCGGAAGTTGAACAGCCTTTATCTCGTTGATTCTGATTTGCAGGAAACACACCTCTGGACTTCATCGAAGGACCTTCTGTGGGTGTCGGTGACGCCCGATGGGAAGCAGTTCATCACCGAAACCGCCAGTGATACGGACTCCGTCCCTTTCAATGGAAAGCAAGCTTCGAAACGGCGAGTGCAAATCACATTTCGGGGTGTCGATTCCCTGGCGGTTCAACGCGTGATCCGGTCCGAAAAGCCGAGCAATGTCGAAGCTGCGAGTTCTGGCTTTGCCAGCGTGATTCCGGGGTTCACCGGGAGAGTCTGGCTCGTTCGCTTTGGACCGAATGAGCTGCAGCGTACTAATATCGCGCGCGTGCGGAGTAGACGCGCTCCCGATGTTCTCTATCTGAGCAGTAACGCCGTGTTGATCGGGCGTGATTCCAGCAGTATGCCCGGATACAGTGTCAGTGCCTTTACCGTGACCGGAAACCGGCTCTGGCGGCAGCACTGGGATGCACACCGGTACTTCCCGGTTCTGGCGCGGAGCGAAGATGATAGCCGTTTCGCGATCAGCACATTCAGGCTGGTAGATGCGCCAGCATCTTCTTCCACTGACGCGCACCTTCTCCCCGAGAACGAGGGCCTGGAGCAGCGAATTGAAGTATTCGATACCGCAAGTGGGATCCCGGTCACTTCGGCGACAGCCGCCCCCGTCGTCTTGAACGGGCAGAATTTCTCCCTTTCGCCGGACGGCTCGCGCCTTGCCGTTCTACGCGGGATGCACATAGAGGTCTATGACTTGCCTGAAATGTCTGCCGAGGAGCACGCGAAATACTCGGCCCTGAAGGCCGATGTGCCGGGACTCTATGTTCCCGCCGCCGATGCGGGGCAACTGAAGACGAGTGTTACTGCTTTCACGGCTGCTGACGTCGAAGAGGAGCCCGCAGCCAAGGAGGCAACGGCTTCGCCCTATGCGCCCAGCCCTGCAGCCGCTGTTCCAGTCTTCTCTTCTGGAGTCGACGGCCAGGTGCCGTCTTCGCCTTCCCCGCCACTTCCGGCGGTAGGTAGTTCGCCGGCAATCGGCTCAGTGCTGACTTTGAAAAGCCGTGCCCAAGTCGTCGCGCTCGACGTTGTAGTCACCGATGCGAAAGGCCACACAGTTAAAGCAGTGCCGCGGCAGGATTTTCAGGTGCGCGAGGATAGCAGGCTCCAAACCATTACCTATTTCGATGAAGTGGAGACCCGCCCGACTCCACCCGTTCCGCAACACAGCGAGGTTTCTCCTAACATCTTCACGAACGAATCACCGTCGCCAGAAACCGATGCAGTGACACTGATCTTGTACGATTTGCTTAACACGCCCGCCGACGAACAGCAGCGCGGTAAGCTGGAGCTTTTGAAGTTTCTCCAGAACAAGCCAAAAAACGCTCGCTTTGCTCTCTGCGCACTTTCTGACACCCTGCAGTTAGTGCAGGGTTTCACACCAGATGAAGGCCTACTGATCAAGGCAGCCAAGGGACAAAAAGGATCTCTGCGCTACACGTCCATTCAGAATCAGAATGCGCAGGACCAGCAGACAATCGCCTGGCTCATGCAAGGTGCGGCAAAGTTGGTTTCTCGAGGCGGATCCAGGTTTGGCCCTGCGGCGCAGAATATGCAGGACATGGCGGGCAGGTTTGAGCAGGACGAATCTCAGCGCCGTACTCGCGATCTTGACCTGCGAGCCTGGCTCACGATGGATGCTTTTACCCAGTTGGCCAGATACCTCTCGGCCATTCCAGGGCGCAAGAGTCTGATCTGGCTTTCCGGATACTTTCCGTTAGGTATCTTTCCGGGCGTCGATTTGCGGAACTCCGACTCAACCACGAGAACTTACACGGAGCAGGTTAAACAGGCCGTAAATCTCTTGGCGGAGTCTCATATCGCGGTCTATCCAGTGGATGTGCGAGGGTTGACCGCCTATTCGATGCTGACACCGACTTTCAACAACGCCACGGATACAACCCAGCCGTCCTCGGTTTCCCAAGGGCCCTTCACTCCCAGTTCGGAAACAAAGCGGCTCGACGAACTGGGAAACCTGACTGCTGCTGGCGACTTCGGTGCCAACTTGCCGGGTGGAGATTCTCCCTTCATGCAGGAAGTGACCGACCACGGAATTATGGACCGCATTGCCGCCGACACGGGGGGGAAAGCCTTCTACAACTCGAACGGCATCGAGCAGGCCATGGCGACCGTCATTGAGCAGGAATCCAACTACTACGCGCTCTCCTACGCCCCCTCGAACAAGACCTATGATGGCAAGTTCAGAAAGATCAAAGTCGCGTTGTCCCCGAGCGAGAAGAGACTTCACGTCATTCACCGCTCCGGTTACTTTGCTGTAGATCAGGACGCTTCGGGAGACTCCGAAAAGGACGCTGCCAAAGGATTTGGCTTGGTCGCGATGCAGCATGGATCCCCACAGGCTCACCAGATTTTCTTTGCGGCCAGAGTCGTTCCCCTAGGAAAGCCGCGAAAAGTCGACCCGGCAGCGGGAACCTTATTCCCAGTGTCGAAGAAGAAGCACCACGAAAAAGAACTCCGTCCCAGCGAACCGGTAGAAATGCAGCGTTACGAAGTGGACTATGCAGTCTCACCCAATCAACTGCGTTTCGATGTTACGCCTCAAGGAATCCGCCACGGCACCATCAACTTCATGATTACGTCGTTCGACGAGTTCGGGGCTGTGCGCACCAGCATCGTCAGCCGTGCCACCAGCGATCTGAAGCCGGAGAACTACCAGGAAATTCAGGCAGGTGGGCTGCGATTGCGTCAGCAAGTCGACGTGCCAGTGCGAGCCGCGTCCATGCGCCTCGGCGTGCAGGATGCAATGACCGGACACATGGGCACGGTCGAAATCCAACTGCCGGTGCCAGCTCTGCCCGGAGTCGACGAAAGTCTGGCTCACGCGATGCCGGAAATCGAGCCCGACTGATTCGACACCAGCTGCGTACGATTTCGCGCCAATGCCTGCTCGGCGGATCTAAACCTCAATCACAAGAAACGCCGCGTCCGCACAAACCCACCATGGAAACGAAAGTAGGGTGTGTGTCGCGAAGGCGCTTCTCCAATTCGAGGCGCTTTAGTCTTCCCTAAAAGCAAGGGTGGGGATCATCTGATGGAGGTAGGCGTCTTGGCTTAGGCATGCACTGGCTCGATACGAGCGGAAGTAACCTGCTTCGGGCCTTGTTGCTTCATGGTCGGCTTCACCTCGAAATTCCACTTCCAGATTGCGAAGATTGGGGGATAGAGGATGAGTTCCATCAGGAACGAGGTGATGATCCCGCCGATCATGGGTGCAGCGATGCGCTTCATGACGTCACCACCGGCGCCAACCGACCACATAATTGGCAGAAGTCCGAATAGCATGCAGGCCACCGTCATCACCTTGGGGCGAAGGCGCTTGACAGCTCCTTCCACGATTGCCTCTCGCAGGTCATCCCAGTTGCGCATGAGGCCTTTGTCGATCGCGTCGCGATACGCGAGATCGAGGTAGAGCAGCATAAAGACAGCCGTTTCAGCATCTACCCCGAGCAGCGCGATGAGTCCGACCCAGACTGCAATGCTCATGTTGTAGTTCAGCAGATACAAGAACCAGATCGCGCCAATCGCTGAAAACGGTACCGCCAGCAGGATGATGAGCGTCTTCACCGTGGACTTGGTGTTGAAGTACAGCAACACAAACACGATGAAAAGCGTGATCGGGACCACGATCTTCAGTCGCTCCTTCACGCGCTCCATCGATTCATACTGCCCGCTCCAGACAAGTTGATACCCGGTGGGAACGCTGACTTTTTCCGCTACGACTTTCTTGGCATCCGTCACGTAGCTGCCAATGTCACGTCCGGAGACATCAACGTAGACATATCCACTGAGCCGTCCATTTTCATCGCGGATCATGCCTGGACCCGTCTTCAGCGAGATATCTGCAATCTGGGCCAGAGGGATCTGAGCTCCGGTTGGGGTGTTGACCAACACTCGCTGCAACGCGTCGACGTCGCTGCGGTAGTCGCGCAAGTAGCGGACATTGACCGAGTACCGTTCCCGGCCTTCGATCGTAGTAGTAACGGGATCGCCGCCCACTGCGGACATGAGCACGTCATTTGCGTCGTCTACCGTCAGGCCGTATCGGGCGAGTTGATCCCGCTTGAGATTGAAATCCAAGAAGTAGCCGCCGGTCGTTCGCTCGGCAAAAACGCTGGTGGTGCCGGGGATGTCCTTTAGTGCCAATTCGATCTGTCCGCCGATTGTCTCGATCTCACCCAGATCGGAGCCGAGCACCTTGATACCGAGCGGCGTACGGACGCCCGTGGTCAGCATGTCGATACGCGCTTTGATCGGCATCGTCCAGGCATTGGCAATGCCCGGCATGGTCAGCGCGTCATTCAGACCGCCGGGGCCATAGATCAATTCTCTTGTCGTTGCATGGTCAGGCCAGAAGCGACGGAAGGCGCCTTGCGCCCAATCTGCCGCCCACTTCGAGTACCAACGTTCACGTCTCGGCCATTCTGTTTGCGGCTTCAGGATGATAACGGTCTCCATCATCGAGTAAGGCGCCGGATCGGTGGCGCTCTCCACGCGCCCGGCCTTGCCGAATACGCGTTCCACCTCGGGGAAACTCTTGATAATCCTGTCTTGCACCTGAAGCAGCCGAGAGGCTTCCGTTACAGACATGCCCGGCAAGGTCGTGGGCATGTACAGCAGTGTGCCCTCATCCAGGGGCGGCATGAATTCCGAACCAAGCTTGAAGAACACCGGTATGGTCAGCACCATGGCAATCACAGCGGCAACAATGGTCTTCCACTTGTGTTCCAGCACAAACTCGACGACAGGGTGGTAGAGCTTCATCAAAGGACGGCTAACAGGGTGGTTGTTTTCGTTATGGATTGTGCCGACCAGCGCACTGTTTGCCACACCTGCCAGCCAGCGCGGCCGGAACTTGAATTTGTCCATGCGGGTGAACAACAGGCGCATTGCGGGATCAAGTGTAATCGCCAGTACTCCGGCGATCGCCATGGCAAAGGTCTTCGTGAATGCCAGAGGTTTGAATAGGCGGCCTTCCTGCGCCTCAAGCGTGAAGACTGGAAGGAAGGCTACGGCGATGACGAGCAGGGCGAAGAAGCTGGGCCCGCCTACTTCCTTCACGGCTGAGATCACGACTTGGTGATAGTCGCCAGGACGCCCGGCCGTATTCCAATATTCGAGCTTTTTGTGGGTCTGCTCAACAACCACGACGGCAGCATCAATCATGGCGCCGATGGCGATGGCGATTCCCCCGAGCGACATGATATTGGCCGACATTCCGCTCATTTGAATGGGAATGAACGCCAGGATCACGGTGACGGGGATCGTAATGATCGGAATGATTGCGCTGGGGAAGTGCCACAAGAAGATCATGATTACCAGGCTGACGATGACCAGTTCTTCAATGAGCGTGTGCTTCAAGTTGTCGACAGATCGCTCGATTAAGTCCGATCGGTCGTAGGTGGTGACGATCTTTAGACCTTTCGGCAGGGTAGGTTCTATATCTTTGATTCTTTGCTTCAAGCGCTCGATGACCTTCTGCGCGTCCTCGCCGAAGCGCATGATCACGACCCCGCCAACTGTCTCGCCTTGACCATCCAAGTCGCCGACGCCACGCCGCATGTCGGGCCCGAAGGTCACTGTCGCAAGGTCCTTTACTAGAACGGGCGTGCTGGTCTGAGGGTTCGACACGACGACAATGTTGCCGATGTCATCGAGTGATTTGATGTAGCCGCGCCCGCGCACCATATACTCACGACCGGACATTTCGACCAGTCGGGCACCGACATCATTGTTGCTCTTCCGAATGGCGTCCACGACCATGTTTATCGGGATCTTGTAGCCAAGCAGTCTGTTGGGATCGATATTCACCTGGTACTGCCGAACGAATCCGCCTAAGGGCGCCACTTCGGCGACACCAGGTACGGATTGCAGGTCGTAACGCAAATACCAGTCCTGAAAGCTCCGGACTTTCTCAATGCTGTATTGTCTGGTGGTATCGACCAGGGCATATTCGTAGACCCAGCCGACGGCGGTGGCATCCTTCGCCAACTCGACCTCAACGCCTTTTGGGAGACGCGGAGTGACCGAGTTCAAGTACTCGAGCGTTCGCGAGCGCGCCCAGTAGATGTCCGTGCCTTCTTCAAAAATGATGTAGACGTAGGAGTACCCGAAATCTGAGAAGCCGCGGATGTCCTTCACCTTGGGCAGCCCCAGCAATGCTGAGGTGATCGGATAGGTGACCTGATCTTCTATGACGTCGGGGCTGCGGTCCCATTTGGAATAGACGATGACTTGCGTGTCCGAGAGATCGGGGATGGCATCCAGCTTCGTATTCTTGAGCGAATGCCAGCCGATCAGCACCGCCGCGCCGGTAAATAGCAGGACGAGGAGCTTATTCGTTGCACAAAACTCGATCACTCGATTGATCATTGCTGTGCCTCCGCCAAGACTTCTGGCAGACTCCGCAAGACGCCGCCGTTCCGTCCGACAAACTCCTCTGCGGCTTTTCGATCACTGAATGCGAATGTGCCGGGCGAGCAGCGGTCAAAAGCCAACTGTTCTGCGTGCTTGGATTCGTCCATTCTGGACATGTCGTGATCGCACGCGACCACGCGGCTGTCCTCCACAAACCAAGCCCCCTGCGGGCCAACCATCTTTCCGCTGGGATAGTCCGTTACCTCAACCAGACGGAGCGGTTTCTTTTCCTGCCGAGCTTCTGTCACTGCACAGTGAGCACAACAAACATCGCGTCGCTTGCCGCCAACCTCGGCCACAACGTGGGCTCTGGGATTGATGTGACGCTGGCAGAAGCCGCATTCCGTTTGCGAACGACGTTCCACCAGCAAATACCCGCCCGCAAAGAGCCCCGCGACAAAGATCACAATGATTGCCGAGTAGATGGAAGCTTTCTTTGCCATCACAGTCTCCTTAGTGCTGCATCCCACTCATGGCGCCCTTCAGGCGGCTTTCAGAATCGACGAGGAAGTTCCCAGAGGCCACGACGCTCTCCCCTTCGTTCAGGCCGGACAGAACGACCACTTTGCCGTCTACCTTCGCTCCCATCTGGATAACACGCGGTTCGAACACCGCGCCGTCATGGACGACAAAGACATACTGCTTGTCGCCTGAGTCCATCACTGCTTCCTGGGATACCAAAATCTGCTTACCGTAGTTGATCTTCAGTTCGACATTAGCGATCATCTGCGGCTTTAATTCAAAGTTCCGGTTGGGAAGCTCGATGCGCACTTTCACAGTGTGCGAGACGGGATCGACCGTCGGATAGATGTAGGTGATTTTCCCTCTGTAGGTCTTTCCAGCGTAGTAACTCAGCTGCACATCTGCCGTCTGGCCGACCTTTACGAACGGCACCTCGTATTCGTAGACATCCGCATTCACCCAAATCCTGGACAGATCGCTGATCACATATAGGTCCATGTCTGGGGTGACAGCGGTCTGTGGGAAGGCTTTGCGGTCAGTCACGAATCCGCTGGTCGGCGAATAGAAGGTCAGGGTCTTCGTGACTTCGCCGGTTTCATCGAGCCGTTTGATTTGGTCGTCGCTCATATCCCACAGCTTGAGGCGCTCGCGGGTGGAGCGGAGTAGCGATTGGGAGCCTTGCGAAATTTCTGCGAATTGCGAGGTTCCCAGGGCATTGGCGCCGCGTTTCGCAATCAAATATTCCTCTTCGGTGGCCAGTAAGTCGGGGCTGTATATCGTGAAGAGCGGCTGGCCCTTTCTGACCAGTTGGCCGATGTAGTCAACGTAGACTTTGTCGAGATACCCGCTCGTCTTCACGTGCACATGCGCGAGTCTGGTTTCATCGCTCGTAACCTGACCTGTTGTGTGCACACTTCGCATGAGAGACTGGCGGTCGGCGATCTCGGTCCGCATCCCGATCAGCTGCGCTTTTTCCCGCTCGATTTTGACCGTGCCGGTTGGCATCTTCGTCGCCTCATCGTCGGCATATTTGGGGACCAGTTGCATGCCGCAATCCGGAGCGGTGCCTGGCTTGTCAGCCTTGTAGGCTGGATGCATGGGGTCATACCAGTAAACAATTTTTCGTTCGCTGCCCGGAGTCGATGCGGCGTCCATCGGAATTGTGCCGTTCTCGTCTGCATATTGGGGCACGAGGTCCATTCCATCGGGCGCCTTGCCGGGCTTCTGGTAGTGATGTTGCGGATTCATCGCGTCGTACCAGAAAGCAACCTTATGTTCAGCGGCCGGAGCGGTCGCCTGCGAGGCTGAATGCTGGTGTTGAAAAATGGCGTAAACGCCCTTGCTGAGCGTGACTCCAACCGCGAAAGCAATGACCGCCAGGAGTGCCAATATTCTGATGATTTTACGAAGCATTGATTTACTCTCCTCCCGCAGAGTGCGGGTTTCCGGTCTGCGCGGCCGTCGAAGTCAGGTCGACACCCACCATGCTCTCCATGCGAGCCAGGGCCGTCTCGTAATTTGCCAGCTCACGGTAGTAGTCGATCTCGTAATTTAGAACCGTCGAAAAGTTTCCCAGCACGCTGAGAAAATCCACTGTACCCACTTCGTAGGCAGACATCGAGGACTCCAGCGCCAGGGATGACTGCGGCATCACGCCCTGAGAGAACAGGCGCAGAAGGTCATCCGAGGCCTGCGCAGCCAGATATTGTTGTTTGAGTTCGAAATTGAGCTCGTTCTGTCGGTTGGCGCGGCTGCTCTCGGCGGCAAGCCTCTCTTCCGTCGCCTGCCGCACTTCCTCGCGCTGCTTGCTCTTGTAGAACACGGGAATACTTAGGGTGAACGTCATCCCGTGCATGTCCGGCAGCAGGGAGCGCTGCTGGTACATGTAGCCAACGCTCAAGTCCGGGTAGTAGTCCTTCTGAGCGAGGTTCACGGCGAGTTGGCTGCGCTCAACAATCTGCTGCTCGCGCTGCAGGCCGGGGTCATTCTGTCGCGCGAGTTTGTAAAGATCATCAAGTGAGTAATTCAACGGAGACCGCTCGATTTCAGCCGCCGGCAGGAGCGGCGCGTCAGGGTTACGCACCAACAATGTATTTAGCCGTGCCTGAGCTGTCGCGCTCTGCTGCCGGAGAACGGCGAGTCGCTGGAGCAGCAGGGATATCTCGACCTGCGATCTCAGCACATCCTGCTGAATCCCTTTGCCGACGCGGTAGCGCGCCTCAGCAATCTGTGACAGCTTCGTCAGCAGGTCTTTGTTCTTCAGAGTCGTCTGCAGCGCCTTATTGGAGAACCAGTACTCGAAATAAGCGGTCTTGATATCGACCGTTAGGCGCCGGCGAATGCCCTCGTAGTCCGCCAGTCCGGCATCGACGTCCTTGGAGGCGAGCTCGCCGCGAAGTTTCAACTTTCCGGGATAGAGCAGTTGCTGGCTCGCTGTGATGGCGCGGTAACTCGATGGGTCTCCGGCCTGCACACTGAAGGGCCTAATGTTGCCCTCCCAGCCAATTCCAACCACCGGGTCCGGCAGTGCCTTCGCTTGCGGCACGCGCCTGCGCTGCGCTTCTACCGAATGCAGCGCACTCTGGACTGCGGGATTCTTCTGCAAGGCTTCGCGAACTAGATCTTCGAGCGCGACCGCAGATTGCTCTGCCGTCCTTGCAGAGATGCTAGTCACTGGGGCCTGGAAGGTCACCGGTGCCGGAGACAGTTGTCCATCTCCGAGTGCGGGCCATAGACAGCTGAACGCAATCAGAACGACAACTTTCCTAATCATGAAAATGCTCTCTCTTCTGATTCACAAACGCTATGAATGCATGATTGGCTTCGGGCGTAACGTGCCCGAGAAAGGCAACAAGAGGAGATGAGACTAGATCAGGAACGTACAGAATGCGGCTTGGAGGGAGTGGCCAGATGCTCGGGCGTGTGGATCGGGCGGCGCCGCGTTGGCCGCAACTTGTGGGACATCGGAGGCGGATGCGATGAGGGCCGGCGTGACCTGCGTGCCGCTGTCGCTCGGATTCCGAGGCGTCGGTGCCGGACTTAGTCTGGCGGCAGTGACCCGGCAGCAGGGAACACTGGATAGCGCAGAACTGACGGTCACTGATGTGGACTGCCTGCTCATCATTGGGCAATGTGGAGTGCACTTCTTTGGCGTGATATGTAGCCAGCACGAGCCAAGGGCCATGGCAGGCGTTGCCAGCAAGATCATCGCAAGCATCGAGGCAACGAGTTTGGAGCGCCACGTCATGGTACTGGGCAAATCCTACTGGGGACGACCCTCCGGGGCTGTGATTGAAATCACAGGGACGTGTGTTCGCCCACGCTTATGGCTGTTTGGCAGGCCGATTGTCGCCGGGTGGGTATGGTCTGGCGACTTGATGAAGGGCTAGGAGTTTTT
>Ga0265338_10006918_pt1 | contig 14273 bp, 10 predicted proteins | sample 42126metaG_FD_193579 | JGI IMG/M metagenome (GOLD analysis project Ga0265338, IMG submission 193579) | Rhizosphere microbial communities from Carex aquatilis grown in University of Washington, Seatle, WA, United States - 4-21-26 metaG | ecosystem: Host-associated > Plants > Roots > Rhizosphere... | reverse complement strand
ATCGTGCCCACCTCGCCCGCCGCCCCGGTGCACCCGAACGCGCTGGGTGAGCGGGCCATGGCCCGGCAGGTCCTCGCGGTACTGGGCTGACGCGGGCAGGTACGGCACCGAGTGAGCCGAGCAGGGCCAGCACCGGGTCGAGTTTCTCGTAGATGAACAGGACCGGATCGGCCGGCCCGGAGGTCAGCGTCAGCGCGGAGTGCAGTGCCTCGGCTGGCCCCGGGGCGGTCACGATCGTCACCCCCGGCCGTTCCTGCCGCAGCGCGGCGGTGATCAGCCGGGTCATCTCGCCGGGGGAGCGGCCGCGCAGGTCAGCGTCCTCGTAGACGACAACCCGGCCGAACCAGGCGGCGACCGCAGCGGCGGTCTCGGTCACCAGGTCGTCCCGCCGGTCGCCGGGCAGGGTGATCGCTGCGACGGGATCGCCGGGCCACGCTTCGCGCAGCAGCCGCCCCATGGCCGCCAGCGCGGCCGCGTTGTGCCCGTAGTCGAGCACGACCGGGCGGCCGGCCAGCTCGAAGATGTTGCCCCGGCCCGGGTTGGCCTCAACCGGCGTGAACGTGCTCAGCCCCCGCTTGACGTCCTTCACGCTCACCCCGAGGGCGCGGGCTGCCGCCGCCGCCGCGAGCGCGTTCGCGACCAGGAACGACGCTGAGCCGTCGAACGACCCGGGCAGGTCCGCCACGTCGAGCAGCAGGGTCTCCTGCGCCCCCCTGGTCTCGACCAGCTGGCCGTGCCGCAGCTCACAGGTGATCCCGCCGCTCATCCGGTGCGCCGCGATGACCGGGTTGCCCGGCGACAGGCTGAAGAACCTGACCACGGGATTGCGGTCGCGCACGGCGGGCCGTCCGGCGATGGCGGCCGTCCGCGGGTCGTCGGCGTTGAGCACCAGGGTGCCCCCCGGCTGGATCTCCTCGGCCACGAGCACCTTGATGCTGGTCAGGTCGTCCAGATCGTCGATGCCGTCCATGCCCAGGTGGTCGGCGGTGATGTTGGTGAGGACCGCCACGTCGGCCCGGTCGTAGCCGAGACCCCGCCGGACGATCCCGCCGCGCGCGGTCTCCAGGACCGCGGCCTCGGTCCTGGGATCGTCCAGCACCATCTCCGCGGAGCGAGGGCCTGAGGCGTCCGCGCGGTAGACCAGGCGGCTGCCGGAGTAGACGCCGTCCGTGGTGGCCATGCCGACGTGCAGCCCGGCCTGACCCAGGATGTGGCCGATCATGCGGACGGTGGTGGTCTTCCCGTTGGTCCCGGTCACGGCCACGATCGGGATTCGCGAGGGCGCGCCCGGCGGGTACAGCCGGTCGATGATCGGGCCCGCGACATCCCGGGGCCGTCCCGCGCTGGGTTCGAGGTGCATCCGCAGCCCCGGTGCCGCGTTGAGCTCGATCACCGCCCCGGTCGATCGGCCGCCCGCTGACCCGGTCGGCCGATCGACCGACCCGCTCACGATGGGGGCGGCGATGTCGGCCAGCCGGACATCGACGCCGCACACGTCCAGCCCGGCTGAAGCCGCCGCGCGGCAGCACATGGCGGCCACGTCCGGGTGCACCAGGTCAGTGACATCCATGCTGGTCCCGCCCGTGGACAGGTTGGCGTTCCGGCGCAGCGTGACGACCTCACCGGCGGCCGGCACCGTCCGCGGGCCGCGCCCGTGGCCGGCCAGGTGGCTGAGCACATGGCGGTCCAGCACCATCCGGGTCAGTGGCCGGGAGTGCCCCTCGCCGCGCCGCGGGTCGGCGTTGGCCAGGGCCACGAGTGACTCGATGTCGTGGCCGCCGTCCCCGGTCACGGAGGCCGGCCGCAACCGGGCGGCAGCGACCATCCGCCCGTCGACGACCAGGATCCGGTAGTCAGTTCCAGGAACATATTCCTCCACGACAACCTCCGGCCCGGTCACGCCGGCCCGCCGGTAGGCCTCGGCGGCGTCGGTCGCCGAGGTCACCCCTATGGTCACGTTCGCCCCGTGGTTGCCGTACCTGGGCTTGATCACGACCGGTTTGCCGATCATGGTGAACGCTTCGGCTGCCTCCTGCGGGCTGGTCGCCACCGTGCCCTCGGGCACCGGGATCCCGGCGACCGCCATGAGCTTCTTGGCCAGGACCTTGTCCGCGGCGATGTCCACCCCGACCGCGGAGGTCTGCTCGGTGAGCGCGGCCCACAGCAGCCGGCGATGGCAGCCGTAGCCGAGCCGCAGCATGCTCAGGTCGGCGGTCCGGCGGACCGGGATGCCGCGCTTGCGCGCCGCGGCGGCGAGCGCGGCCGTGCTCACCCCCAGGTTCGACTCAGCGACTACCCGGGAGATGGCTTGCAGGTCGGGAGTTGCCGGGACGGAGCGTTCGGAAAGAAGGGTTGTGACCAGGCGCAGGGCGAGTCGCAGCAGGTCCAGGGGGACCGGCGAGTCCTCGGGCTCGTCACGCGGGCACTCCATGATGACGTCGTAACGGCCGTCGGCGCCGGCCCATTCGGTGCGGCCGAAGTGCACGCAGCGGCCGGCCTGGGCGGACAGCTCCAGGGCGGTGTGCTCGGTGACGTGGCCGAAGTAGGTCCCGCGGGCCATCGCCTCCAGGAAGCCGCCGGGCCGGCCGGCCGCGCAGTGATGCTCGGCCAGCCCGGGCAGGATCGAGGTGAGGCGGTCGGCGAATCCGGGGTAGTCCGAGGTCTCCTGGCCGGTCAGCCGGTCGAGCTCGACCCGGGCGACGGTGACCGGCCGGGCGGTGTAGAGGTTGGGGCCGCTGAGGCGGCGCAGGTCGATAAGCCGCACGTCTGTTCCCTCACTCGCTCGTGGTGGGTGGGACGCCTGAGGTCAGTACCTGGTGTGCGCGGGGCCGATCGACGGCTTGCGCTGGGCGATGTCGAAGAGGCATCCGGCGGGCATGAGGTGCAGCCGGACGTCGAACAGGGTGATCGGGTCGCAGTCGCCTGCCGGGTGCACGACCGTGGACCCCTCCGCGTCGGCCACCGTGGCCACCCCGGTGCCGAGCACCTCGAAATGATCTCCCTCGACCAGGATGGCGGTGTTGTCGTCGATGCCGACAGCTAGCTGGTCGCGGTCCAGCGCGAGGGCACTGAGCAGCCGGGGCAGCCTGCCGCGCGCGGCGAAATGCATGTCAATCAGGACATTGGGCAACAGCCCGAGCCCGGGGCCGGTCCGCACCGCGGCCGCCGACACATCAGGGCCCTCCCCGCCGAGAATCATGGTGCGTCCCATGGCGGTCGCCCCCGCGCTCGTGCCGGCGATGACGAGCCCGGTGGCCAGCCGCTCACGCAGGATGTCGTTGGTGCGCGAGCCGACCAGCGCACGGATCCGGGACTGGTCTCCGCCGCTGATGAAAACCCCGGTCGAATCGCGGAGGACGGCGGCTGCCGGGTCGCCGTCGGCGTCGGCCCGGCCCCGCAGCCGCAGCTCCCTGGTGTACTCGACGCCGAGCTTGCGGAACACCTTCTCGTACTCGGCGTGCACCTCAATCGGCAGGCCGGCGGCGGTGGTGACCAGCGTGATCCGGGCCCGGCCGCCACCGCACAGCTCAACAAACCGCTCAAGAACCCCGGAACCACAGCACTTGTCCTCGCCGCCGCCAATGATCAGCAGCCGGCCTGGGGACACAGCAAGCCCGTCCTCGTCCACGGTGCATTTGTTACCCAACGTAGCGGGTTGCGAACCTAACGTCGCCTGAGATGATGGCCGCGTCCGCTGCGCGGTGCCGCCGGGGGCGCTTTTTCGTGATCGCGGTGGATTGGTGGCTGCGGGCCGCCGGTCATCCAGCGCGATCACGAGCCTCCCCGGTAGGCGACGGCGCCATCTGCTGCGTAGGCAGGGTGGAAGCCGGTCTCGGTGAGGTAGTGCACGACCAGGGGTGCGGCCTGCCACACCACGACCCAGCCCACCCTCATCCGGCGGGCGTCGTCGTGAGCTTGGGCCAGCTGGGCGGCCGAGCGGGGCTGCCCGTCCTGGGCCGCGACCAGCCCGGCATAGAACTCGTGGCCGGCGGTGGCGGCGATCGACGGGGCCGGCACCCAGGACGTGTACGAGGCCGCCCGTGGATGGCCATCGGCGGTCGCCATGAGCAGTGACTGCACCGAGAGCCTGGTCCCGTAGACGGGCAGTCCGCCGCGCAGGCCGTAGGGGACGTCGACGACGATGTCCCCGGAGTGATCGGCCGCGATGGGCCGGTCGAGCGCGGTCATCGTGGTGGGCATGACCGGGCCCGTGGCGGAGAAACCGGCTTCGAGGATGCCGAGGGCGACCGCCACGACAGCGACTGGCCGGGCGTGACCGAGCAGCCACTCGATGGCGCGCCCGGCGAGCAGCGCGGCGGGAACGATGCCGAGCAGCGCGAACCGGTCGGCTTCCCGGAACGCGGCCAGCCCGGGTACCTGGACGAGCCAGGTGTACGGCATGACCGCGGAAAGCCGGGCCCCATGCCACGCCTGGGCCAGTGGCACGTAGTTCCGGCTGCCGATCCTGAGCGTGGCCCCCAGGGCCAGCGCCGCTGCGCCGGCCCACAGCGCAGCCAGCCGCCGGGTGCTGGTCCGACGCCAGGCGAGCACCGCGCCGAACACGGCGAGCCCGGAAACCGCGACGCCGAAGGTCGGCACCGCCTCGCCCGGGTACCCGTAGTGGTAGAGGGCCGCCACACTGGTCAGCCCGGCGCTGGCCAGCCGGGGGGACGGCGCGAACAGGGTGGTCACCCCGGCCCCGTAGGTGGCGTACCAGTGCGCCAGCACGCCAGGCCGGGACGAGGTGCCGCCCGCCAGTGACTGCTGCGCCATGGCCACCACCTGCGGGCTGCCCAGCACGGCCGCGGTCAGGCCGGCCAGGCCGGCCGTCTTCAGCTGGCCCGGGGCCGGGCGGCGGCCCGGCCCCGGCAGCAGCCCCGGCAGCAGGGCCAGCCCGGCGAGGATTACCGCCAGCACCGCTGATTCCTGGTTCACCAGCACAACGCCGCCCAGCACCATTCCCAGGATGATCGCCCGCCGGGTAGTGGGCTGCCGGCGCAGCCGGACAGCGGCTTCGAGCGCCATGGGCAGGAAGATCTCGCCGGCCGCGATGTTCAGGTGGTACCAGTCCTGCTGGGTGACCATGGTCGACAGGCCGAAGAAGGCGCCCGCCGCGATGGCGCCGGCCTGCGACGCCAGCCACAGCCGGGCGACCCGGTACATCACGTAGCACAGCAGGCCGGGAAGCGCGATGACCAGCAGAGTGACGGCCGCACTCGGACCGAAAACGAGGGTGACCGGGGTCATCACCAGCCCCGCGAGTGGCATCAGGGTGTCGAATCCAAGCTGGATGCCGACCGGGGCGGCGAGGTACCGGGTGAACCACGGGTTTCCGAGGTGGGTCACCTGATGCGCCACCCACCAGAAGCTCCAGACGTAGCTCGCGGTGTCGGCGGTAGCTGGCAGCCGGCCGCTGGCCAGGTAGCTGGCTCGCGGCCAGGTCACCACGATCCCGGCGACGAGATAACCGGTCAGCAGGCCCAGGTGGCGGGCTGCGGGCCGGGCGGCGGCCCGCCGGAGCGCGGCCCGGGCAGCGGCCCGCCGGAGCGCGGCCCGGGTTTTTCCTGGCCCGGGTGATGACGGCCCGGCCAGTGTTTCGCTGGCTGGTGCGTCGGCGGCCGGCGGCTCGCCCACCAGCCGGTGGCCGGTTAGCGGCGGCGTCCACGTCGGATGGTCCAAGGCCGTGGTCACGCCATGCCCATGCTCGCCAGAACGGCCTGGGTCCGCTCGGTCCATCCTCACCTCATCCGACTCGCTGATCGGACCGCTCCGGTTGCATGAGAAGCCAAGAATCTCATTGCAGGAGGCAAGAATTGATCACAGAAAGCAGGTAATTGGATTATCGATAGGGCAAAGATTGGTCAAGGGCAGGCAATTGAGCAGCCCGCCAGGCGGGCGGCAGGCCGGCCGGGCGGCGCGCCGCCCGGCCCGCTGTCAGGGGGTCCTTCGGCTGCGCCGGGGCGCGCGGCCCTGGGTGCCCTCGGGCTGCCGGGCAAGTTCCTCTGGAATCCGCAGCAGCGGGTTCGTCGCGCTCGCCACGACCTCGACCGCGGTCTGGCTGACCCGTGCCCCGCGCGCCCGCGCTGCCGACCTGAGGAGCTCGAACGCCTGCCGTGGGCGCAGTTTGTGCCGCTCGGCGAGCACCCCGATGGCCTGCTCGACCCGGACCCGCACCGTCAGGGCCCGTTCAAGCTGCGCGACGGTCTCCTTGAGCTGCTCGGTGTCGGCGGGTGGTGTCTTGGCCCCGCCCGCCCTGGCTCGGCGTTTCCGTGCGCCCTGCGCCCCGGTGCCATCCGCGGCTGTCGCGTTGGCTCCCGCCCCGTGGCCTCCTGAGGCCGGCTGGGGCTGGGCCGCCTGGGCGGCGGCATCCTGCAGGATGCCCGCCATGGCCGCGGAAGCCTGCCACTGCTCCTCGCTGGGCAGGTAGGCCGCGAGCAGGTCGGCCAGCACCATGGCGCTCGTCAGGTCGGGCACCTCATCGTCCCCGACCCGCCAGCCGGTAGGTGTGCGGCGGGCCACCGCGTCTTGCGGGCCCGTCGGGCGCTCATCTGCGGACATTTCCGATACCTCCCCGGGCGAGCGCCGATCTGCGGAACTGAGCTGGGACATGGTTTCCTCACTGGGACGAGACTGCGCCTCAGCGGTCGTTCGACTACTCTTTGCATTCATTAATTTACAGCGAGCTTACTCAGCCGATCCTTCACTTGGGCGGCGGACGGATTAGTGATCACGGTCCCGTCTGGGAACACGACGGTGGGAACAGTCATGTTCCCTCCGTTGACGCTCACTACGTAGCGCGCGGCCTCGGGATCATTCTCGATGTCGACTTCGGTGACATCGATGCCGTCCCGTGCGAGCTGGCTCTTCAGCCGTCGGCAATAAGCGCACCACTGCGTCGAGTACATCGTTATCGGCTGCGACACCCGCTGTCTCCTCATCTCAGGATACGTCCCAGTGTGACAACGCGCGGACTGCCCGCCGACTTCCCGGCGGCGGCGGCCGCACGCGGCTGTCCGAGCCATGCGGGAGGATGGCCCGCACAGGAGGTGTGCGGTGGACGCTGAGTCTGAGCCCGGCGTGCTGGTCGGCCGCGATCAGGATGCGGCGGCGGGAGCCGGGCGGAGACCGGCGCCGGACAGCCCGCCGGGCCCCGAATCCGTGCTCGCGGCCCTTGACCCGGAGCAGCGCGAGGTCGCCCTGGCCACCAGGGGACCGGTGTGCGTGCTGGCCGGCGCCGGCACCGGCAAGACGCGGGCGGTCGCGCACCGCATCGCCTACGCGGTGTGGACGGGCGTGGTCGACCCAGGGCATGTGCTCGCGGTCACCTTCACCAGCCGCGCGGCCGGTGAGCTGCGCGGCCGGCTGCGCCAGCTCGGCGGCGCCGACATCGGGATGGAACGCGTGCAGGCGCGCACCTTCCACGCGGCCGCCCTCCGGCAGCTCAAGCACTTCTGGCCGCGCACCGTGGGCGGGCGCCCCCCGGCGGTACTCGATTCCAAGATCAGCCTGCTGGCCGAGGCGGCGCGCAGGCTGCGGCTCACGGCGGGTCCCGCCGACCTGCGCGACGTCGCCTCGGAGATCGAATGGTCCAAGGTCAGCCAGGTCCGGCCCGATGAGTACGCTGCGGCCGCCGCCAAAGCGGGGCGGATCCCCCCGCTCGGGCCGGAGAAAATGGCCCGGATGTATGCCACGTACGAGGAACTGCGCCGGGAGCGGCACCTGATCGATTTCGAGTCCGTCCTGGAGCTGACTGCGGCGATCATCGCCGAGCACCGCCCGGCCGCCGCCGCCGTCAGGGACAGGTACCGGTACTTCGTGGTGGATGAGTACCAGGACGTCAACCCGCTGCAGAAGCTGCTGCTCGAAAGCTGGGCGGGGGAGCGGGACGACATATGCGTGGTCGGCGACCCGCGGCAGACGATCTATTCATTCACCGGCGCGACCCCGGCCTACCTCACCGGCTTCACCGCCGAGTTCCCCGATGCGGCCGTGGTCCGGCTGGTCCGCAACTACCGGTCCACCCCCCAGGTCGTCGCCCTCGCGAACCAGCTGACCGGGGCGGCTGGCGCCCGGCCGCTGGCCGCGCAGCTCAAGGCCGGCCGCCAGGCCGGCCCCGGGCTGGGCGGGACGCCACTGGTGGCCCAGCAGCCAGCGGGCGAGCCGCCGGAGTTCACCGAGTACCCCGACGAGCAGGCGGAGGCCTTCGCGGTGGCCGCCCGCGCGGCCGCGCTGATCAGCGCGGGAGTGCCCCCCCGGCAGATCGCGGTGCTCGTGCGGATCAACGCCCAGACACCGCTCCTTGAAGGGGCACTGGCCGACGTCGGGGTGCCCTGCCAGGTCAGGGGAGCGGAGCGGTTCTTCGACCGGGCCGAGGTGCGCCAGGCGGTCGGGCTGCTCCGGGCCGCGGTCAAATCCGCGCGGGATGACACGCAGCCGCCCGGTGCCGGCGCCGGACCGGAGGATGACCCGGGCGGCCTCATCGGTGCGGCCGCTGCGGCCGGCCAGGCGTCGGCTGAGGTGCGGCACATCCTGGCCGGGCTGGGCCTGACCCGGGCCGCACCGCCGGGCCGGGGCGCGGCCCGGGAACGGTGGGAGTCGCTGGAAGCGCTCGCCCAGCTCGCGCAGGACTTCTTCGCGGCTGCCCCGGGCGCCTCACTCACTGGTTTTGTCGCTGAACTGAGCCATCGCGCGGCCATCGAGCACGCACCCGCCATGGAGGGGGTGACGCTGGCCTCGCTGCATGCCGCGAAGGGCCTTGAGTGGGACGTGGTCTTCCTCCCCGGTCTCTCGGACGGCAACCTGCCGATCGTGCACGCGCAGACTGAGGAAGCGGTCGAGGAGGAGCGGCGGCTGCTGTACGTGGGGGTGACCCGCGCCCGGCAGCGCGTATACCTGTCCTGGTCGCTTGCGCGCTCGGCCGGCGGGCGCAAGGTGCGGCAGGCGTCGCGGTTCCTCGACGGGGTGCGTCCTGGGCGCCGGGCCGGTCATGGGGTCGGGAGCGGGAGGTGATGCGCGGAGATGAGCAAGGCACTTGATGGCCTGGTCGATCTGCTCAACCTGGAGCAGATCGAGGCCGATATCTTCCGCGGCCGCAGCCCTGATGACCGGCGGCAGCGCGTCTTCGGCGGTCAGGTCGCCGGTCAGGCGCTGGTGGCCGCGGGCCGTACCGTTCCCGCCGACCGGCCGGTGCACTCGCTGCATGCCTACTTCATCAGGCCCGGCGACCCGACCGTGCCGTTGGTCTACATCGTGGACAGGGTGCGGGACGGCAGGTCCTTCACCACGCGCCGGGTCTCCGCGATCCAGCACGGCAAGACGATTTTCACGCTGTCCGCGTCATTCCACCGCTTCGAGCCGGGACCGGCGCATGCCGCACCGATGCCCGAGGCCGCTCCGCCGGATTCGATCACCCCACTGCCAGCACGGATGGAGAAGCTGATCGGCCCGGAAGCCCGCGAGTTCTTCGCCCGCAATCCCATCGACCTGCGCATCATCGGCCCGGTCACTTACGAGGCGCAGCGCGATCCCGCCCTGCGGTCCAACCACAGCATGGTCTGGCTGCGGGCGGATGGTGACCTGCCGGACGATCCGCTGCTGCACGTCTGCCTGATGACCTACGCCTCCGACATGACACTGCTCGACTCGGTGCTGCTGCAGCACGGCCTGTCCTGGACGGACGGGCGGACCTCAGGGGCGAGCCTCGACCATGCGATGTGGTTTCACCGCCCGTTCCGCGCCGACCGGTGGCTGCTGTACGCCCAGGAGTCACGCAATGCCTGGGGCGCGCGCGGGCTCGCTCGCGGCGAAGTTTTCACCCAGGAGGGCGAATTGGTGGTGTCCGTGATGCAGGAAGGGCTCATCCGGACACGTCCCGACGGTGCGTGCTGAAAAACAAAAGATGCTGGTAGAAAAACAGTTGCCCCGGGGCGGGCCCGCTGCCTAGGCTGGCTGGCAAGTCCCTGGTGCTCCCACGACGAACCACGGAAGGAGGTGTCCAGGGTGCTGAGCAATCTTCCTAACGCTAGGTCGGCCGCCGACTGGCGTGCCGGATGCTCTCTTGCCGCGCTGGATGCCGGCCTGCCGGGCGATGTCCGGGCCACCGTGCTCCGCAGCACAAAAGTGCGCGGCACAGGCATTTTGGCGATAGCGCGCCCGAGCGCTTTCCAAGGCACTCTTGTGCCCGAAATGCGCCAGACGCCTAGCCAGACGCTCGCGTTCGGGGAGCAGGACAGCCAGAAGAAGTACCAGCACGGCACCCGCGTTGCCGCCATTGGCGGTAGCGCAATGGGTTCGCATCCCGCCTCCTGGGATCCGGTCTAGAAAGACCGGCCGAAATCCCCTGGAGGCCGCGGACCCGAAGTCGGGTCCGCGGCCTTTGACATGCCGGGCCCACCGTTTTGTCGGACGAGTGAGAGACCGCAGTCGAGCAGGATGACGAGAGGGGATGGACCGATGTACTGGCCCGGCGCCACCGCCGCAGCAGCGGGCAGGGCGGGGTTCGAGGCAGAGTCCGCACTAGAGCCAGGAAGATCCGGCGCGGGGATGGCGGCATCCGCCGCGCCGCTGACCAGCGAGGCGGCAGTGAGGGCCGCCCCGAGCCCGGCAGTGATCCCGGCACCGCGCAGCAACAGGGACCTCGCCTGCATGGAGGACCCGGAACTGTTCTTCGCCGAGTCTCCCGATGACGTGGAGGACGCCAAGGCACTCTGCCGTGGCTGCCCGGCGAGGATCAGCTGCCTTTCCGGGGCGCTGGAGCGCGCGGAGCCCTGGGGTGTCTGGGGCGGTGAGCTCGTCCTGCGGGGCGAGGTCGTGCCCCGGAAGAGGCCACGCGGGCGCCCCCGCAAGACCGACGTCGCAGCCTGAGCGATCGGTAGTCAGTCAACGAGGACAGAACGGGTAGTGCGATGTATCAGTCAACCGAACATCTGAAACGACAACATATGGAGATGGTGGCCCAGGCGCAGCGACGGGGCCAGGTGGCACGGCTCCGCGCGCTGCGCCGGGCGACGCGCCGGGCGCAGCGGGCGGCCGAGCGCCTGGATCGCGCCAGGCGGGAAACCCGCCAGCTCCGCAGTCAACTCAACATCATGTCCTGACCCAGCCCACTGACGCGGGGGCTGGCCCGGGGGCCCGCGGCGCATCAGCGTCGCGGGCCCCCGGGCGCCCCGGCGATCAGTCGCGGGCCAGCGCCCGGGCATTCCATGATCACGGAAGATCCGGGTCACATGGACCCCCGGATCTTCCGTGATCACGGTAGGACGGCGGCTGGCGGTCCGGTGCCGTCGTGGTCGTCCTGCGCGGGCTCTCCGGCAGCACCTTCGTCGAAGTAACCGGGCATCCGGCTGATCACCTCGGCCCGGAACGGCCCCTCGCATTCCAGTTGGCAGAGCACTCCGATGCCTGCCGTGGACACCCGGTGGATGAGCACGTACGAAGGCGGCAGATTGAGTCGCCGGCCCAGGTTGGAGGTGCGCGGGTCGGCCACCCGGGCGGCCTCGCCGCGCAGCCACTCGCGGCTGAATTTGAACGTCTCGGCCCTGGACGGCTCGGCGAGGGGGGCCAGGAAGGCGCGCAGAGCCTCCTGGTCGACCTCGATGCCCTCCTTGAGGAAGCCCTGCTGGCGTAGTTCCTGCTCCGCGGGGCCAAGGTCACCGTCATCGTGGATGATCCGGAGCAGCCGGCCGATGAACGGCGGAAACCCGTTGGGCAGGTGGTCTACCGCGCCGAAGTCCAGCACGCCGAGCCGGCCGTCGTCGAGCAGCCGGAAGTTTCCCGGGTGCGGGTCGGCGTGCAGCAGCCCGGCGCGCTGCGGACCGGAGAAGATGAACCGGACGAACAGGATCCCGGCCCGGTTCCGCTCCTCCTGGGACCCCTCGCTGATTATTTTCGAGAGCGGCGTGCCGTCCATCCATTCGGTGACCAGGACATGACCGGAGGCCTGGACCACCGGCGGCACGTAGATGTCCGGGTCGCCCGCATAGGCGTCCGCGAACGCCTGCTGGGACGCGGCTTCGAGGTGGTAGTCGAGTTCTTCGGCGATCCTGGCGCGTAGCTCGTCGATGACCGGCTTGACGTCGAGCCCGGGCATGAGCACGCCGAAGAGCCGTGCCGCCCGGCTGAGCTGGGTGAAGTCACTGAGTAGGGCACGTCCGGCGCCGGGGTACTGGATCTTGACGGCGACCTGGCGGCCGTCGTGCCAGATGGCCCGGTGCACCTGGCCAATCGACGCGGCGGCGGCTGGGGTGTCATTGAATTCGAGGAAATCCTCGCGCCAGGCCAGGCCGAGATCGGCGGCCAGCACCTGGTGCACGGACCGGGCGGGCAGCGGCGGCGCGGATTCTTGCAGTTTGGTCAGCGTGGCCCGGTAGGGCCCGGCGATTTCCGGTGGCAGCGCGGCCTCGAAGATGGACAGGGCCTGGCCGAGCTTCATCGCCCCGCCTTTGAGCTCACCGAGCACCCGGAAGATCTGCTCGGCGGTGCGCTGCTGGATTTCCGCGGCCACGATCTCCGCTGGCCGGCCACCAAGCCGCTTCCCCAGTCCCAGTGCGGTCCGGGCGGCCAGCCCGGCAGGCAGGCTGGCCAGTTTGACGGTCCGGGTCACGGCACGGCGGGGTAGGTCGCTCACGATTCACATTCTCCGGCAGGATCCCAGTGCCTGCTACCCGCGACGGCAACCGTGGCCCCGTCATTAAGCCTTTGACATCTAAGGTTTAGATATCTAATCTTAGAAAACAAGGAGGGAAGCCATGGAGAACCTGACGATGCGGGACAAGGTGGCCCTGGTGGCCGGGGCCAGCAAGGGCATCGGGGCAGTCACGGCCGAGGCGTTCGCGGCCGCTGGAGCCGCCGTCGTCCTGGGCGCCCGCGACATGGCCGCCGTGGAGCACGTCGCGAAGCGCATCGAGGCGAACGGCGGCCGGGCGATCGCCGTCCGGACCAACGTCGCGGACGTGGAGTCAATGCGCAACCTGGTCGACCGGGCCGTCACTACGTACGGCCGGCTGGACGCGGCGTTCAACAACGCCACCGACGGCCCGCTTCCGGCCCCACTGGCCGACATCGACCCGGATGAGTTCGACCGCGGGATCGCCACGAACATCCGGGGCACGTTTCTCGGGATGAAGTTCCAGATCAAAGCCATGCTCCAGGGCGGCGGCGGCACCATCGTGAACATGGCCTCGATCGCCGGCCTGGCTGGCACGGCCAATCTCGCGGCTTACGTCGCAGGCAAGGCGGGGATCATCGGCCTGACCAAGGCCGCCGCCCTCGACTACGCCGACCAGGGCATCCGGATCAACGTCGTGGCGCCCGGCCCCATCCTGACCCACCACCTTCAGGCGGCCGGCCCGGAAGCCCAGCGCCAGGCTGGGCTGGCCACGCCCATGCGCAGGACCGGTACCGCGTCTGAAGTGGCTCAGCTGGTGGTGTGGCTCTGTGCTGGACAGTCCTCTTTCATCACCGGGGCCGTGATCCCGATCGACGGCGGCCAGTCCGCCGGAAACAAGCCAGCGCAGATGTACCGGCCGGGCCAGCCGATGTCCGCCTCAGCTGAGAGCCCCGCACCGCAGGACGAGTCGTCGTAGGCGAACGTCGCGCCCGGCAACGGCCGGGCCCTGGGTTCTGCGGCTGACGGCTGCGTCCGCGGCCCCATCGCTGTTACCAGAACGGGCGTTCTACTGGCGTCCGCGCCGCTATCGGAGGCACCGGCAGCCGCAGGAGCAGTCGCGATGGGGCGGCCAGGTCCGGCGGCGCCACTGCCACGAGGGGAGCACAAGCTCCAGCGTGCCATTGGTCACAGCATCAGGTACCGCGGGCCGGTCGATGAAAGCAAGCGCCTGGCTGGCGGCCTGCGCCGCGACCGCGGTGGCCAGCGCCGCGTCACAGGCGGCGGGCTGCGCCTCGTGGCCCGCTAACTGGGCGAGGATAAGCGGCCAGGCCGGATCGCGGTCGGTGCGGGCCAGGTCGAGGCAGCGCAGGCAGGCTGACTGCCTGGGAATGACCAGCGGCCCGACGACGCCGATCGCCTCGCCGGCCGAGGCGGCGAGATGCGGGACACGTTCCTGGACCAGCGCCGCGGCGAGTTCCGGGTTAGGCCGGCCGACCAGCACTGCCAGGTCGGGCATCGTCCCGCCCAGGCTCCGGGCCCGCGGCGGCGGGATGGCAGGGACAGCCGCGGGTGGCGGCCAGGCGTTCAGGGCCGGCCCGCCCGGGGCCTGACGGCCCACGGCCGGGCCGGCCGCTTGGCCCGGCGCCGGGCTGTCGGGCGCAGGGCT
>Ga0265338_10006917_pt1 | contig 14276 bp, 12 predicted proteins | sample 42126metaG_FD_193579 | JGI IMG/M metagenome (GOLD analysis project Ga0265338, IMG submission 193579) | Rhizosphere microbial communities from Carex aquatilis grown in University of Washington, Seatle, WA, United States - 4-21-26 metaG | ecosystem: Host-associated > Plants > Roots > Rhizosphere... | reverse complement strand
CGAGGGCGTCTTCCATTTCGCCGCCCTCTGGCTGCTGCAGTGCCATGAATTTCCTCGCACCGCCTTCGACGTCAACGTGCGCGGCACGTTCAATGTGATGGAGGCCTGCGTTGCCGCCAACGTGAAGCGGCTCGTCTATTCCTCCTCGGCGTCGGTCTATGGCGACGCGGTCGAGGAGCCGATGACGGAAGATCATCCGTTCAACAACAAGAATTTCTACGGCGCCACCAAGATATGCGGTGAGGCGATGCTGCGCGCGTTCCATCACCGCTATGGCCTCAACTATGTCGGCTTGCGCTACATGAACGTTTACGGGCCGCGTCAGGATTACCAGGGCGCCTACATTGCCGTCATCATGAAGATGCTCGACGCGATCGACCGCGGCGAAGGGCCGACCATTCTCGGCGATGGATCCGAGGCGTTCGACTTCGTTGCCGTCGAGGACTGCGCGAAGGCCAATGTCTGCGCGATGAGGTCGGAAGCGAACGACCGTTTTTACAATGTTGGCACCGGCAAGCGCACCTCGCTCAAGGAGATTGCCGAGAAACTTCTCACGCTCACCGGCTCGAACCAGCCGATCCAGTATGCGCCGCGCAGCCAGGCAACCCTGGTGCGCAATCGTATCGGTTCGCCGGTCAAGGCGCGCAAGGAAATAGGCTTCGACGCCGAGATCGCACTCGACGACGGCCTGCAGCGCCTGATCGTCTGGCGCAAGGCGCACAAGGAGCAGGTTGCGCAGCGGCGGGCGAAGGCGCAGTCGTGAACCTGATTCATATTGGGTTGCCGAAGACTGCGTCGACGACCCTGCAGGACCGATTGTTCTCCAAGCAGGAGCGATTCCTGTATTTGGGTCGCATCCAGAACGGCTATTCTGACGCCAGGATCAAGGAACTGCTCGAACGGGTCGCGTTTCAGGACTCTCTCGAATACGACGCGCGCGCGGCGGAATCGCTGGTTGCGTCGCTGCGCGCGTCGGATGCGCCTCGCACCCGGCCGATCATCGTCTCGGCTGAGTCCCTGAGCGTCGAAGGGCGCACTGATCGTCGGTTGATCGCTGAGCGTCTCCATAAGCTGTTTGCCCCCGCCAAGGTATTGATCGTATTGCGCGCGCAGCCAGCCATGCTGCAATCGCTCTATCTCAATGATTTGCGCGGATCGGGCCAGCCGCTGTGGCCTTTCGATGTTTGGCTTGAGCGCTTGTATGGCGGTATCCGGTATACCGAGATGCATCGCATCGCGCTGAACTATGAGCCGCTAGTCCGGCTCTATGATGATGTGTTCGGCCAAGAGAACGTTACGGTCCTGGCGTTCGAGCAGATCAAGGATGCGTCGTCACCGGTTTTCGATCGGCTCGCGGGCTTGGTGCAGGTGGATCGCGCCGAAGTGAGTGCATGTTTCGCGGTTTTCAAAAACCAGCGGATGAGTCGACGTCACATGCTGGCGATGCGGGTGCAAGGTCATCTGCCTGCGGGTACGAACCTCGCCCATTTCGGACGCCGCGTGTTACCGGAGATCATGTACCGGCCAATTCGCAGCTTTGTCGTGAGCGGTCGCCGCATGGCCTCGCCGACATTTTCCGCGGAGTGGTGCAGGCGTATCGCGTCGGCATGTGCGGCCGGCAATTCACGAATCGCTGTGCGCAAGAGCCTGCCGCTGGAGTCGCTCGGCTATCCGATCATCGAGTCACAGTCCGCGTCGTGACGACGGTCCCGTATCGCGTTGCAGTCGTCGGTGCTGGTGCGATTGGCGCCCGGCACATACAAGCGATGGCCAAAGTGCAGTCGCCGATTCACCTCGACATTGTCGATCCCGTGTCTGAGGCGCGTGATCGCGCCATGACCCTGCTGGGGTCCGTCGGCGGGCTTGCCAGCGGGGAAGTGTGTGGATTACCTCGCGTCGCCGACGTTGATCGGGTTCCGGATTTGATGATCATAGCAACGAATTCGAAGGAGCGGCGGGCCGCGGTGCAAGAAGCCGTCGATCGTGGCGCGCGGACGTTGATTCTCGAAAAGGTCCTGTTCACCCATCTCGACGATTACGACGAGGTGGAAGCCCTGTTCGCCTGCACGGGCGTTCGCGCGTGGGTGAACTGTCCGCGGCGTGCTTATCCCGGCGCACACAGACTTGCACAACTCGTGGCCGGTACGCCTTTCGCTTACCGTGTCGAAGGTCAAGGGTGGGGTCTCGGCTGCAATCTGATCCATCATTTGGACGAGTTCGCGAGTCTGAACGGCGATAGCGACCTGCAGATCGACGTGTCGGGTTTGGAGCGGGCGGTCGCGCATTCAAAGCGGCCGGGCTACGTGGAATTCTTTGGACGCGTAGGTGCGGCGTCTCGCAAGGGCGGCACATTTTCTGCCACTTGCATGCGTGGTGCCGCCTCGCCGCGCACGGTGACACTCATCGCCGGCAATCGGCACATCAAGATCCGGCCGGATCAATGCCTCGAGATCGAAGAGGGCGCACGCGTCTGGAGCGAGGACTTCCCGATGCCACCCCAAAGCGTGATGACCACCCGATACGTGGACGATCTAATATCCGGCGAGCTTCCGCGGTTGCCGAGTTACTCTGAGGCCGCAGGGCTTCACCGCGCGATGTTGGCGTCGTTCATCGGGCACATGCGCAGCGTTCTCGGCGACGAGACGATCGACGAGTGTCCGGTGACATGAAAGTCCTTCTCGTCGGCGCGGGGGCAATGGCCCAGGCCTATGGCCGAGTGCTCAACGCACTTGGCGTCGCTTGGCAGTGTGTTGGCCGCGGCGCCGCGAGTGCCGGTGCGTTCGAACAGAGCTGCGGGGTGCGTCCTATCGAAGGAGGCCTGGCGAATTTTATCGCGCAGCGTCCGCTTCCGGCCAAGACACATGCGATCGTGGCTCTGCCGCCAACAGAGCTGACGAAGGCCGCCTGTGCCCTTGTGAGTGCTGGGGCGCATCGTATTCTGGTCGAAAAGCCGGGCGGGGTGGACGTCGCTGAAATCGAGGGCGCGGCCAGTGTCGTCGGACGGACCGACACGGAGGTCTATGTCGCTTATAATCGGCGCTTCTATGCTGCTGTCGCAGCGGCGCGGGCGATGATCGCGGAAGACGGAGGGGCGACGTCGTTCCACTTCGAGTTCACCGAGCGCGATTCCGCCGCACGGCTCGCGCGCTATACGCGCGAGGTCTTGCAGAATTGGATCTTGGCGAACTCCAGCCACGTCCTCGATCTCGCTTTCCACCTCGGTGGCCAGCCGCAAGCGGCGTGGGGCATGACCGCGGGAGAACTGTCGTGGCATCCCACTGGCGCGGTCTTCGCCGGTCACGGAAGGACGGAAGCCGGCGCATTGTTCAGCTGGCTCGCCGACTGGTCGTCGGCCGGACGTTGGGGAGTCGATGTGCGCACGCGTTGTCGTCGTCTGTTGTTGCAGCCGCTGGAGGAGTTGCGGATGCAGCAGAAGGACGGCTTTGACGCGCCCCAAGTGCCGATCAACGATCGCCTGGATCGCGAATTCAAGCCGGGCATCTACCGTCAGGTTGAGGCGTTTCTCTCGGCCGATCCCTCTGGACAGGGCCTGCCCACGCTAGGGGAGCAGGCGGTGCAGGCGCGTCGCTGGGCCTCGGCGATCTGGGGCGCCGGCCTCAAGCCGGCGCTTGAGAAGGTTTCGTGATGCCCGACTATCGTTTCGAGGACTTTACCGAGGAGGGATATCGGGCCGCCCTCGCGCTTGCGCAGTCGTACTGGACCTTTGCCGCCTTCGGCAGCGCGCCGGCGGAGCCGCATGTGCTCTGGCGGCACGATATCGATGTCTCGCCGAACCGCGCCTTACGTCTTGCTCAGCTCGAGAACGAGCGCGGGCTGAAGTCTACTTATTTCTTCCTTCTGCACAGCGACTTCTACAATTGTATGGAGAGCGGCAGCCGCGACATTATCCGCCAGATCTGCGCGTACGGGCACGATGTCGGCCTGCATTTCGAGGTAGAGTTTTACCCAGAGGTCGTCGATGTCGCGATGCTGGAAGAGCGCGTCGCCGCTGAGGCGGCCATAATCGCCGAGCTGGCCAACCGCGAGCCGGTCGCCGTGTCGTTTCACAATCCGACGGCGGAGCATCTAGCACGATACGATCAGACTCGGCTTGCCGGCTTGGTCAATGCGTACGGAGCGCCGCTGCGGACAGGATACAAATATGTGTCCGACTCGAATGGTTACTGGCGCTTTCACCGATTGCACGACGTGCTTGCGGATCGAAGCGCGCCGACCTTGCACGTGCTGACCCATCCGGAGTGGTGGACGCCGCGGCAGAGCAGTCCACGCGAACGCATCACGCGCGCGGCGGAAGGGCGAGCGGCCCGCTGTCTTGCACGGTACGACGCCTTTCTCGAGTCGCAGGGGCGATTAAATGTCCGCTGAGCGCCTCGCCGCCACGGAGGTCGATAAACTGCGCACGTTGACTCGCAAACACCGGCTCGTGATGTGCGGCTGCGCCGAGGTGGGAGTCAATCTGATCGGCCCATTGATCGAGGCGGGCGTCCAATTCAAAGCTTTCGTCGCGCTGACGCCCGAGCAGGGCAAAAGATATAGCGTCTCCGGCTATGCCGATCTGCGCGAGCTCGCCCGGAGCCACGCGATACCGGTCTATGTGCCGGAAAGCTACGCCCTCACCGCCGAGCAGGACATCGCCTTCTTCCGGGATAACCATTTTGATCTGCTGGTGCAGGGAGGCTGGCAGCGCCTGTTTCCTGCGGCGGTGCTCAACACCTTGTCGACCGGCGCGGTCGGCATTCACGGCAGTGCCGACTTCCTGCCGAAGGGCCGCGGCCGCTCGCCGTTGAACTGGTCATTGATCGAGGGGCGCCGCCGGTTTTTGCTGCACATGTTTTTGATAAAGCCGGGCGTCGATGACGGCGATGTCTTCGCAATCGAGGATTTCGACATTACCCCGCATGACGATATCGAGACTCTCTATCTGAAGGTCTCGCTTTGCTCGCGGCACATGTTGCTTCGCCACTTGCCCGATCTGCTATCGGGCCGGATCGACGTCCAGCCGCAACGCGGAGAGGCGAGTTACTATCCCAAGCGTTCGCCGAAAGACGGGCGTATCGACTGGGAAAACATGGATCTGGATGAGATCTACAACTTCATCCGCGCGCAGACGCGTCCATACCCTGGCGCATTTGGCAGCATCGATTCGACCCTCGTCCGCATCTGGAAGGCGCGGCCATTCGACACGCGTATCACATACCCAGATGTCCCCTATGGCAGCGTCGTTGAGCGGTTCGGTGAGCGCCTTCTGGTGAATTGCCGCGGCGGGTTGCTGTTGGTCGAAGATTGCGAGCCGGTTGGCTCGGCGCAGGGGCACGAATGAGTAATATGCGGAAGATACAGATTGCATTGCCTTCCACGGGCGACGAAGAATGGCAGGCGGTGCGCGAGCCGCTGGCGTCGGGCTGGCTGACGCAGGGTCCGAAGGTCGCCGCTTTTGAGATGGCGTTCGCGAAGCGCCATGCGATCCAGCATGCGTTGGCGACCACGAGCTGTACGACCGCGCTGCACCTGGCGCTGAGCGCGCTTGGTATCGGGCCGGGCGATGAAGTAATCGTCCCGTCCTTCACATGGGTCGCCACCGCGAATGCGGTTCTCTACTGCGGCGCAACGCTGGTCCTCTGTGATGTTGACCAGGCGACGAACAATATCTCCCTAGACTCGATGCTGGAGAAGCTTAGCACGCGAACCAAGGCCGTCGTTCCTGTGCATCTGTTCGGACTTTGCGCGGATATCGAACGCCTTCGCGCAGCCTTGCCTGACGGGGTAAAAATCGTCGAGGACGCCGCCTGCGCCGCCGGCGCGAGCGTCGCCGGCGTTCCGGCGGGTGGGCTGGGAGATGTTGCCTGCTTCTCGTTCCATCCGCGCAAGTCGATAACGACCGGTGAGGGCGGAATGCTGACGACGAACGACGCTGCACTCGCTGCACGCGCCGACCTCTTGCGCAATCACGGGGCCTCCGTCTCCGAGGAAGTCCGTCACCACGGGCCGCAGCCTTACCTCCTCGCTGATTTCGACGTGGTTGGTTTCAACTACAGGATGACCGACGTTCAAGCGGCCATTGGCCTTGTGCAACTCGGTAAGCTCGATCGCTTCATTGCCGAGCGCGAGCAATGGGCGCGGTTTTATCGTGAGGCGCTAGCCGATATCACCTGGCTTCGACAGCCGGCGACGCCCGGCAATGGCCAGCACGCGTGGCAGGCCTATGTCACCTATGTCGATCCGAAAACGGCGCCGCTGCCGCGGAACGAGATCATGGCCAGGTTGAATGCGATGGGGGTTTCGACGCGGCCGGGCACCCATGCCGTCCACATGCTCGGCTATTACCGGCAGCGATTTGGCTACCACGCGGATCAGTTTCCGGCGGCGCGGGACTGCGAAAATAACACGATGGCCATTCCGTTGCATAACAGGATGAGCGCCGACGATTACGCCTACGTCGTCGACTGCCTTCACGAGATTGAAGACCGTGCCTGACGTGGACTGGTTTTACTCGCTCCTTGGTACGGAGCCGCCGGCCGAGGGCGCAACGGTGCGGTTGAGCGGGCGCGATCTAACGATGTTGCGCGGCATTCTGCGGGCGCGGGAACTCGTCTCCGATGCGCAACGACAAACGGAGGAGGCGTTCAGCTTCAAGTGGAGTAAGCGAGACACGTTCGAAGGAGAAATGATCACGCATGTTCGCCGCTGGGCGCGCGAGCGCTATGGCGATATGGTGCATGCCTCCTGGTTCCACGACACATCCGAGCGTCCCATTCTTCTCGACGCGGGCTGCGGTGCGGCTTTGACGGCACTCGCGACGTTCGGCGATGGCCTCGAAGAAATGCGCTATATCGGAGCCGACATCTCCGATGCGGTCGACGTGGCAAAACAGCGATTTGCCGCGGCCGGCTGTACCGGACAGTTCATACAGGCGGACATCAACGATCTCCCGCTGCCGGATAACTCCGTCGACTTCGTGTTTAGCGAAGGTGTTTTGCACCATACCGACGACACCTCGAAGGCGCTCGCCGCGGTTACCCGTCATCTAAAGCCTGGCGGGCGGATCATGTTCTATGTCTACCGGCGCAAGGGTCCAATTCGTGAGTTCACGGACGACTACATCCGCGGCCGCTTGCAGGAAATGACGCCGGAAAGCGGTTGGGCGGCGATGATGCCGTTGACGCGCCTCGGCAAGGTGCTCGGAGACCTCGATATCGAAATAGATGTGCCGGAAGATATCGATCTGCTGCAGATTCCGGCTGGGCGCATTTCGCTGCAGCGCCTCGTCTATTGGCACCTTTTCAAGGCCTTCTATCAGCCCTCGATGACGCTGGAGCAAATGAATCACCTCAATTTCGATTGGTACGCCCCGAAGAATGCCCGCAGGCATACCGTGGAGGAAGTCCGGTCCTGGTGCTCGGCGCTTTCGCTTGTCGTCGAGCGAGAGCACGTGGAGGATGCGGGCATCACCGTGATCGCTCGCAAGAATGGGATAATGACCTGATGTGCGGTGTCGTCGGCTTCCTCAATACGGACGGAGCGCCGGCGGCGTTGCGGGCAGTTGAACGAATGACGCGGGCCGTGGCGCATCGGGGGCCCGATGGCAGTGGAACGTGGCTGGATGGAGCGGTCGCATTGGGTCATCGCCGCCTCGCGGTCATCGACCTCAGTGCGGCCGCGGCGCAGCCGATGATGGATACGAATGGGCGTCTGGTGATGTCCTACAATGGGGAGATTTACAATTATCGGGAGATGCGGACTGAATTGCAGGCTCTCGGACATCAATTCCATTCGACCTCCGATACCGAGGTTGTCCTCGCGGCGTTTGCAGAATGGGGTCATAGCGCGCTCGATCGCTTCAACGGGATGTTCGCGCTCGCGCTGTGGGACCGAGAAAGCCGACAGCTCCTGCTGGCGCGTGACAGGTTCGGCATCAAGCCGATGTACGTCGCGCGCGCCGGACGCACTATTCTGTTTGGCTCCGAGGTCAAGGGTCTTCTCGCGCACGGGGCGTTATCGGCCCAGGTCGATCTCGAGGGGGTCGCCGAATATCTTACATTCCAGAACTTTTTTACCAGCCGGACGCTGTTCAGGGACGTCGAATTGCTGCCGTCCGGCACCGCTATGGTGTTCGAAGCGGACGGCTCGTCGACGGTTCGGCGGTTTTGGGATTTCCACTTCGAGGATCGTATCTCCGGAAGTCGCAGCGAATTGATCGAACGGCTCGATTTCGCGTTGGTAAATGCCGTCAATCGTCAACTCGTCAGCGACGTGCCGGTCGGATCCTACCTATCGGGTGGCATGGACACCGGCGCTTTGACCGCGATCGCCGCCAAACAAATTCCCAATCTGTGCTCATTTACGATCGGCTTCGATTTGACGTCGGCCTCGGGCCTCGAACTAGGGTTCGACGAGCGGCGAGCAGCGGAGCGCCTGAGTTATCTTTATGGGACCGAACACTACGAAATGGTGCTCAAGGCCGGCGACATGGAACGCGCTATGAGCGACCTGGTTTGGGCGCTTGAGGAGCCGCGGGTCGGGGTTTCCTATCCGAACTTTTATGCCGCGAAGCTAGCGTCACGTTTCGGCAAGGTCGTGCTCTCGGGGGCCGGTGGCGACGAGTTGTTCGCCGGATACCCCTGGCGATACTGGCGATCGGTGGGCAGTGACAGCTTCGACCACTATGTTGATGACTATTACGCCTTCTGGCAGCGACTGCTACCGCCGGGAACCTACGAAAGAATTCTTCAGCCGGTCTGGAATGAGGTGCGGCACTTCGATTCGCGCGCGGTTTTTCGTTCGGTGTTCATCGACCCGCCCGAGCGGTTGACAGGCCCCGAGCAATACGTGAATCATTCGCTCTACTTCGAAGCTAAGACTTTCCTTCAGGGATTGCTGGTGCTCGAAGACAAGCTGTCGATGGCGCATGGACTCGAGTCGCGCGTTCCCCTGCTCGACAATGACCTCGTCGATCTCGCATGTGCGATCCCGGTGAAATACAAACTCGGGCGGCTCGATGAAATCGTACGGCTCGACGAGAATATCCCAGCGCCGAAAACCGCGCGCTATTTCGCGAAAACGCGCGACGGGAAGCTGATTCTGCGCGATCTCATGAAGCGCTACCTGCCGGAGGACATTGCCAACGGTCTCAAGCAAGGTTTCTCCGGGCCGGACGCGAGTTGGTTCAGGGGCGAATCCATCGAGTATGTGCGCCGGCGACTTCTCGATCGCAACGCCAAGGTGTTCGAGATCCTGGATCGCGGCGTCGTGACGGAACTGCTCAAGGATCACCTGGAAGGCCGCGCCAACCGACGCCTTTTCGTCTGGTCGATGCTCTATCTCGAAGAGTTTCTGCAGGCATTCATGTCCGGTGAGGGCCGCAGTCGGGAGTTGCTGAGGGCATGACGCCGGCCGAATTGAATTCTCTGTTGCAGCGCCTGAGGCTTGAATGCGACGGCGAACTGCAGGCGCAATACAATCGAAGTCTGCCCTTCGCCGACGGGATGTTCGATCGATGGGAAAGGGCGGAGCGGCTTGGTTTCGATACCGAATCGTCAATCTATGATTCTGCCTGCGTGTTCGGTGAAGTGCGGGTCGGAACCAAGACGTGGATTGGGCCCTACGTGATGCTCGACGGTTCGGGGGGCGGCATTTCGGTCGGTTCCACCTGTTCGATATCGGCCGGTGTACAAATCTATACGCACGATACCGTTCTATGGGCGCTTTCGGGCGGTGTCCTTCCCGCGCGAACCGGTGCGGTCAGCATCGGCGACCGTGTGTACATCGGAAGTCAGAGCGTGATTGCTCGCGGCGTAACTATCGGAAACATGGCCGTGGTGGCGGCGAATAGCTTCGTTCGCGACGACGTTCCTTCGAGGGTGATCGTGGGCGGCGTTCCAGCCGTGCGGATCGGCGGCGTCGAAGGAGAGGGAGAGGACGTGCGGCTGGTGTTTGATAGCAACGTTGCCGGTATCGCATGAAACTTCTTTACGTCGACTGCTATCATCACTACCTGAATCCAACGAGCGCGCTGCTACCGGCGCTTGTGTCGGCTGCCGCCGGACAGGTTGCCTTCTACGGACCCGGTTATTCCTCCACGGCCGATTTGGAGCAAGGCATCGCCGCCTTCGTCGATAAGACCGGCCCGTACGACGCCCTTATGCTTGGGATGCAGATTCCCCTCTTCGCGTGGGACGAGGAGCGTCTGCGACGCACTATGCGCCACATCGAGCGCTATACGACGTTCAGTTCGTCGCGGGAACTAGTGCTACCGTTTTCCCGCGATGTGTTGCAGAACGCTGGCCGTTTGCCCGTTCAGCGCAAAATAATCTCGCTCCTTAACTATGACTACTACGTCACGACCAAGCGGCATACCGATGTCTTCGAGGGCATGGACGCTTACGTGATTACGCCGGGTGCGCAGTTTGCGCCCAGGCTGGAAGAGTTGCCGGAATGGGCGTGGTCCGAAAAGCATTTCGTCCGGAAGAGGGCGATGGTTTCCAACGCTTGGAACGAATATCTGCTTCGCAACGAAAGCCGCGTGATAAGTCTTCCGCATTTCGTCTCCGACAGCGAGTTCTCTTTCCGCGGGCTGGACGACCGGAAATGCCGTGTGTCCATTCCCGGCGTGGAATACGTCATGCGCCGCAAGGGAAAGTCGATCCTCAGGGAGCGCGGCATACGCCCGACGGCGAAGCCGATATTCAATTTCCTGCGTTACGCCGACCGCCTAGGCGTCCGCGTCTTCGCAAACAACCTCGCGATGGCGTTGTATCACGCTGGATACCGCGGCAATCTCATCGATACGAGGCTGGTGTATTCGGCACGTGAAGGTTTCGGCATTCCGGTCCGTAAGTTCTTCGAGATACCGGCCGCCGGTTCGCTGCTGCTCTGCATTCCCCCGCACAACTTCTATGAGCTCGGCTTTGTGGATGGCGAACACTATCTGGAGGTCAGTCCGGATAGGCTGCCCGACGCGATCGACGCTATCGAGCGGGAGCCGGACCGCGCGCAGTGGATCGCATCGAATGGGCGCAAGTTGGTTTTTGATCGCCACTCGTTCGCTGCTCGTTCAAGCCAACTGGCAGAGTGTTTTCGGGCCATCGAACAGGACCGCTTCGCCGGTTCGTATTGGAGCCGTGGCAACTTCGTCGTGCAGACCGACGTGAGCGCACAATAGACCCGCGCGATATGAATATGGCCAGGTCGATCTTCCGTGACGCGTATGCCCATAGCGGCTGGCGTGTGGTCACATTGCTTGCGCTCCTGACCGCCAGCGGGCTCAGCGACGGCATCGGGATGGCGCTGTTATATCCGATGATCCAGGCGGCCGGAATAGCCGGAACTATGGGTCAGAATTCTGGAACGCTGAATGCCCTGTTCACGCGCGCGTTCGCCGATCTCGGTATCGAACCCAACTTGGTGAACGTCTCGATTCTGCTCGTCGCTTCCTTCCTGGTGCAAGGCGTGCTCTTCACCTTGCAGAACTGGCTGATGCTCGACATCCAGAAGCGCTACATTGCGTCATGGCAGAAGCGGCTGTTTTCAGACTTCATGTCGGCGGAATGGCCGTACTTTGTCGCGCAAAAGCCTGGGGTCCTCGCGAACTCAATCCTGGTTGAATGCGTGCGCGTCGGCGCGGCATTTTTCGCGATCATTCAATTGCTCGTCGGCGTCATCATCTTCGCCGTCTATCTTGCAGTGGCTTTTGCGGCATCGTGGAAGCTGATGGTGTATTTGCTCGCGTCCGCGGCCGTCCTGTTCGGTATCGTGCATCCGATCAGGCGTGCGACGCGTCGGTACGGTGGAGAATTGGGCGCAATCAATGCCGAGGTCGCCTCAAATCTGCATGAACTGCTCAGTGGCGCCAAGCTGATCAAGACGAGCGCGGGCGAAGCGCTTGCGAACAGCTTGCTGTCGGAGAACATTGAGCGGCTCCGAACCAACCTGACGTGGGGCGCGTTCTTGCCGGCCACTGTCAGAAGCGTGTTCGAGTTCGGCGCGATGATTATCGTGATCAGCGCGATCTTCTACAGCGTAGAAGTCGAGCATATTGGCCCAGCAAACTTGCTGGTGTTGGTGGCACTTGTCGCGCGATTGCTTCCGCGGCTGATGACCGTTCAGATCTATCACAACATGCTGAACCTGAGCGGGCCGTCGTTCAACATTCTGGTCGAACTTCACGGCGGCTTCGATGCGCATCGCGAAACCGCTCGCTCGGTGGCGATCGACAAACTCGACCCTGCGACCGTCCTGCCGGGCGAGATTCGCGGCGAGAACTTGGTGATGCGCTACGGCGACCGGGCCGTACTGGATCATGTGTCCTTTTCGGTGCCGGCCGGCCGCGTCGTGGGGTTCGTCGGGCCCTCCGGTGCCGGAAAGACGACGCTTCTCGATTCTATATTGAACCTGGTCGCTCCCGCGGAAGGCGTGATCACGATCGGCGGACGGCCGCTGAACGACTTGAATCTGGAAGCGTGGAGAAAGAAGATCGGATACGTCTCGCAAGAGACTTTCTTGTTCCACGACACCATCGCCAACAATGTTCGTTGGAACCAGCCGGATGCTCCGATGGCAATGGTCGAGGCCGCGGGACGTGCCGCCGGTCTAGACCAAATTGTCGCCAGTCTTCCCGATGGTTACGACACTATTGTCGGCGACCGCGGCGCCAAGCTCTCCGGCGGGCAAAGGCAGCGGATCAGTATCGCGCGCGCGCTTTTGCGCCAGCCGGCGTTGTTGGTGCTCGACGAAGCGACCAGCGCGCTGGATTCGATCTCTGAGCGTGAAATGGTCAGCGTGCTAGATTCACTCCGCGGACGCATGTCGATCATCATCGTCGCCCACCGGTTCGCAGCCGTGCGCTATGCCGACTTCATATATGTTCTCGAGAACGGTCGGGTGGTTGAAGAAGGGACATGGGAGCAGTTGAGTGAGGGGCAGGCGCTGTTCCGCAAGCTGATGGATGCACAGATATTAGCGCTGTCCGAGGATATGGAGGCCCGGACATGAGTCCAGATCCCGCCTCATTTGTATTTCGTCCGAGCTTTCGGATCGGTGGCCGGTCCGTTGGCATAGGGCATCCCACACTGGTCATCGCCGAAGCGGGTGTTTCGCATTTCGGCGATATGACGCTTGCGCTCGAGCTTGTCGCAATGGCGGCCGAGGCGAAGGCGGACGTCTTCAAGACACAGTTCTTCAACGTCGAAGAACTCTATGCCGCTCGCGCCGGTGACTGGCGCGAACGGTTGCGGCCACGCAACATGACCCTCGATCAGGCGTGGCGGGTGAAGGAAGCGTGCGTCGCGCGTGGCCTGATGTTCATGTCGACCGCGCACGACGCGAGCCGCGTGTCGTGGCTCGTTGAGCTCGACGTCCCAGCGATCAAGGTCGGTTCGGGCGAACGCAACAATTTCTCGTTCATCGAAGCATTGGCCCGGCTCGGTCGACCGATGGTGGTGTCGACCGGCATGTATAGCGCGGCGGACGTGCGTGAGACGCTCGAAGCGTGCGCGCGCGGCGGGTGCCGCGAGGTCACGCTCCTGCATTGCGTCACGAGCTATCCGGCTCCAGAGTCGGAGGTAAACTTGGCTGCGATGGACTCGTTGCGAGACGAGTTTGGCGGGCCGGTCGGTTATTCAGACCATACTGCTGACTTTCTCGCGGCCTTTGCCGCCGTGGCACGTGGCGCCAACGTGATCGAGAAGCACATTACGATCCTCAGGGATGTGCCGAACGCGCAGGACTGGAAAGTGTCGGCCGGGCCCGACAACTTCACGAAGTTCGTCGCGGACATCCGCAGGATAGAATCGATGATCGGTGACGGCGTGAAAGGGCCTGCGCCATGCGAACTCGGCGCTAGTTCGTGGGCCCTGAAATCGATGGTTGCGGCGCGTGACCTTCCGGTCGGGCATCGGCTGACCGCCGACGATCTCGTGGCCAAGCGGCCTGGCGACGGGGTCCCGCCAAACAAGGTCGATGTGCTGATCGGCGGTGTTCTTGTTCGTCCGATCAGCGCCGACACGCTCGTCCTGCCACAGGATGTGAAACGCGCGTGAGAAAGATCTGCGTTGTCCTGACGACGCGCGGCAACTTCGCCAAGATGAAAACGGCGATGCGCGCTATTGTCGCCAGCTCACAGCTCCAGTTGCAGCTGGTGATTGGTGGAGCTTTGATCAACCGACAATCGTCAATCGCCGACGAGATCCGCGGCGAGGGTTTTGAAATTGTGGGTTCGCTCGACTACATGCTCGGCTCGGAAACCCCGGAAGCAATTGGTG
>Ga0265338_10006916_pt1 | contig 14276 bp, 10 predicted proteins | sample 42126metaG_FD_193579 | JGI IMG/M metagenome (GOLD analysis project Ga0265338, IMG submission 193579) | Rhizosphere microbial communities from Carex aquatilis grown in University of Washington, Seatle, WA, United States - 4-21-26 metaG | ecosystem: Host-associated > Plants > Roots > Rhizosphere... | reverse complement strand
GATGGTGGCGGGCTGGCTGTGTTTCCGGAAAGAACCTGTCTTCCGCGCTCACTGGCGGCTTAATTGTTTCTGGGGCGAAGCGATGGAAGCACGCATTCTGGCGCGAGAAGGACGCTCGCCGATCCAGTCAACTCCAGGCGAGGCGAGGTCGTCTTGAGCGATCCGCTAGTCAGTGTCGTTACCCCGTTTCACAATACTGCCGCCTATTTGACCCAATGCATTGAAAGCGTGCTGGCGCAGACATTCACAAACTTCGAATACATTCTGGTGGACAACTGCAGTACGGACGGATCCGGGGAAATCGCTGCATCCTTCGCCGCCAGGGACTCTCGTATTCGGATGATCCGGCGTTCGCAATTGCTTTCCCAGGTCCAGAATTACAATGCGGCGCTGAACGAGATTTCGGTTGACAGCCAGTACTGCAAGATCGTACAGGCCGACGACTCCATTGTTCCTGATTGCCTCCGGTTGCAGGTCCGCGCATTCGGGCAGTCGGAATCGATCGGGTTGGTAAGTTCCTATTACCTGAAAGGGGACACCCTTCGCGGTTCAGGGTTTCCCCATACGACGACCTACATGCCGGGCAAGGAGATGGCCCGTTTCTATCTCAGGACGGGCGTTTTTGTCTTCGGGTCGCCGACCACCGTGATGTACCGCTCAAGTTTGGTCCGCGCCCAGTCTCCGTTCTACGAAGAGGGGTTACTGCACGAAGATACGGAGAAATGTCTTCAGATCCTTGACAAGTGGGATTTCGGATTTGTTCCCCAGGTGCTCTCATTCCTTCGAATCGGCAACGAGTCGATCTCAACGGCGGTCCTCGACAATCAACCCGAAGAACTCGACTGGTACATCATTGCTCAGCGGTACGCTGATGTATTTCTCGATCCTGAGGAGGCGGCGATTCTAAAGAGCGAAACCAGGCGAGGATATTACAGCGCATTGGCGCGTTCCGCGCTGCGTTTCCGGGAACCGGCATTCTGGCAATACCACAGGGCGGGTCTCAAAACGCTGGGCGAGACGATCAATAAGCCCTATCTGACGCTGCAAATTCTGCGCAGGCTCTCATCGATGGTTGCCAATCCGGGTGACACAATCACTCGACTCTTCAGTGGTCGTCCAGAGGAACAGTCGAAATCCGCACAACGTCGTGCACGACCTCGATGAAGATTACCGTTATCTTGTGCACGTTCAATCGGTGTGAGAGCCTGGCGCGGGCGCTGGAAAGCGTTGCAGTATCTGCCATGCCGTCATCGAGTGAGTGGGAAGTGCTGGTGGTTGACAACAACTCCACCGATCAGACGCGGGCCGTGGTTGACGACATTTGCGGCCGACATCCAGGGCACTTCCGGTATCTGTTCGAGCCGAAGCCGGGCAAATCGAACGCGCTGAATGCAGGAATCAAGGAGGCCCGCGGCGATGTGCTGGCGTTTATGGACGACGACGTCGTCGTCGAGCAGGCCTGGCTCCAGAATCTAACGGCCGCCCTCACAGATAAAACGATTGCGGGCGCGGGAGGGCGGATTCTCCCGGACTGGAAGTCGTCACCTCCGGCATGGCTTCCTCTAGAAGACCGTTACGCCCTGGCCCCGTTAGCAATGTTCGATCTTGGTCCGGACGCAGGTCCTCTCACCGAGGCTCCGTTTGGCACCAACATGGCGTTCCGAAAAGAGGTATTTGCGAAGTTTGGCGGATTTCGAACTGACCTGGGACCGCGGCCGGGCAGTGAGATCCGGAATGAAGACACGGAGTTCGGGCAGCGTGTGTTGGCCGCCGGCGAGCTACTTCGCTATGAACCAAGCGCAGTGGTCTATCATGCAGTTCCGGAGAATCGCGTTCGTAAAGAATATTTCCAGGTGTGGTGGTTTGATAAGGCGCGCGCCGACATCCGGCAGTTTGGGATTCCCGCTAAGACTCGATGGTTCGTTGCTGGTGTCCCTCTATATCTATTTCGCAGGCTGGCGATCTGGACGCTCCGCTGGTTAGTCGCGCTCAATCCGGGTCGCAGATTCTCGCGAAAGTTGAAAGTGTGGGGAATCGTAGGAGAGATGCAGGAGTGCCGGCAGTTGGCCCACGCCGACTGAGAGTGTGGGCAGGAGAATATAGAGAGCGAACGATTTGAACCTATGTCAATACTTTCTCCAGGGGGCACGCGCTCAACGAATTTCATGAGTCAAGGGCAACGCCGGCTGACAGCTCGTGGGCCGATGCTTGTGCTTGTGAGCGCGCTAGCTCTCTCCGCGATATGTCTCAAGATCCTGCCCGCCCCGTTCGTCTGGCTCTTATGGGGATGGGCCGCCGCGTGCTTTGCCGGCGCGTGGTATCTGAAGGTGGGGTTTAGTCGCGTCGTCCTATTCAATGCAGCGGTTCTACTGGCGCTTGTGGCCATTGTGGAGACGTACTTGACCTGCCGAGAACAGCAACGGCCTTTGTATTCGGATGGTTATTACACCGACGATGATCTGCTGGGGAACGTCCCGGCGAAGTCAACCCAAGGGCACTCCCGGGAGGTCGAGAAAGGGAGAGTGGTTTACGACGTTACCTACACCGTAGATTCCAACGGTTTGCGCATCGCGCCTTCTTCCGAAGGCGCCGCCCAGTCGGTTCTGTTCTTTGGCTGCTCCTTCACATACGGCGAGGGCCTGCAGGATACGGAAACCATGCCGTACCAAGTGGGACTGCAGACGCGCGGACATTACCAGACCTACAATTTCGGTTTTCACGGTTACGCCCCGAATCAGATGCTGGCTGAAATCGAGGGGGGACGGGTCCACGAAATTGTCCGGCAACCTGCCGCATTCGCGATCTACCAAGCCCTTCCCGATCACATACCTCGCATCGCGGGAAAGATTCCATACGGCAAGCACAATCCGCGCTACGAATTGAAAGCTGATGGCACCGTCCAGCGGGTCGGTCACTTCGATGACGGCATCGCGCCACCGACGGCTCTTGCGCTAAGGATCCGCGGTCAATTAGGGAAGTCGGCAATCTATCGCACCCTCACCAGCATCGAGCCGCGCATGAACGAGAACGATGTGCGTCTTTTGCTGGCGACAGTAGGCAAATCGAGAGATCTGCTTGCAGAACAATATCCTGGCATCGAGTTTCACGTCATTCTCTGGCGCAACTTTCCTTATGAACAGCATGTTTATGAGGAATTACAAGCCGGTTTCGCGCGGATGAATATACCTGTCCATCGTGTGGAAGACATATTGCCTGGGTACAACACATCTCCCGAAAAATACTGGTTGGATCCTAAGGATCAGCATCCAAATGCCAATGCGGACCGCATCATCGCAACCTATATCGCGAACAATGTCTTATCTCGCCATGCGGTGTCGGACGCCAATCGATAATCTGTGGATTGGCAAGAAGTTTTTACGATTATGCCGGAGCGCGATGAATCGCACTGATTTCAAATTTGGCGCACTGGATATTTTCCCCGCCCTCGATACGAGACATCCATGGTGATACTTGGCTTATCAGCGCTCTTTAAGAATGAAACAGCGGCTGCGTTGCTGCGGGACGGCTCCATCGTGGCAGCGTTTGAAAATTCCAAATTACAGCCCGCTGCTCCGCGAGGAATCCCTGAAGCGGCCATTCAATACTGCCTGACGAAGGGCGAGGTCTCATGGAGCGATATTGATGTGCTCGCGATTGCCAGTGACCCGGCGAGTGGCTGGAGGCGGCGCGCATTTTCCGGTCGCAGGTTGTCCCTTCTTGCTCCCGTAGCTAGCAGCTATCAGCAGGGTAAAGAGCTTAGCCGGCTGGCTAAGGAATGGACCTATGTCAGGATTTTGAGGCAGCGGCTGCAGGGAACTCACAAGTTGGTGAACGTTGACCATCACTCATGCCATGCGGCGAGCGCATTCTATTTATCGCCCTTCGAGAAAGCGCTGATTCTGACGTTGGACGGTGAAGGGGATGGTCGAGCCGGCTTGGTGGCGATTGGAAACGGCAGCCAGATTCAAATTCAGGATTCGATTTCGTATTCGAATTCCATCGGCTGGCTCTATTCGCAAGTTACGGACATGCTCGGATTTGCGGCGTCCAAGGAAGAGCACAAGACGCAGTGGCTGGGGTTGGAGGGGGAACCGATTTACAAAGGAGTGTTCCTCAACGTGCTTCGCCGCCAAGGCGAATTGTTTCCAAAACTCGATCTTCGCTATTTCCGCCGTGATCTGACCGGTGGCTTCGTACCCTCCAGATTTTTGTTCGACCAACTTGGCGTTCCGTCTGAAAAGTCGGAGCTCACAGGGGAACAGAAAAGGAATCTCGCCAGCAGCGTACAAGCTGCGATCACTGAAATCGTTTCTGATCTGTTGGCCTCTTTCCAGAAAAAAACTGGCCTTCAGAAGTTGTGCCTCGGAGGCGGAGTTTTTCACAATACATTGCTGGTGGCTTCCCTGGAACGCAGGTTTGGGGCAGGGAATGTCTTCGTGCCGCCGGCTCCCGGCAATGCCGGTTGCGCGCTGGGTGCGGCCACCTGGATCTGGCACCAGCAAATGGGCAAGCCTCGAGGTCCGGAAGTTCGATCCGTCTATTGGGGGCCTGCATTTCCGCGCACTCAGATCAAGGATGTGCTCGACAACGTCAAGGCTCGATACACCTTGCATCACACCAGCGACAAAATGCTCGATTCTGCCGTGCAATTGTTGCGAGCGGGCAAGATCGTCGGCTGGTTCCATGGCGCGACTGAGTTCGGCCCGCGATCGCTTGGCAATCGCAGCATTCTAGCGTCGCCATGGGCACCTTACGTTTCCGAGAATCTCAACGATTTCGTCAAGCACCGCGAATCCTTCCGCCCGTTTGCCGTTTCGGTGCGCGAAGAAGATTGCGGGCGCTATTTCGAAGCCTCGCCCCTCTGTCGGTTTATGAATTCGCTGGCGCAGGTCCGGCCCGAAGCTGATGTATTGCCGCGTGCCCTCCAGTTGGCAGGAGGGCTGGTCCGGCTCCACATCGTGCAGAAGGACACAAACCCTTTGCTCTGGGAGCTGCTTGGCCGTTTCGGCGAACACGAACCTGCGCCGATCCTGGTCAATACTTCATTCAACCTTCCGGGAGAACCGCCGGTTGTGCGCCCCAGAGATGCGGTGCGTACCTTCTTCTGTTCCGGGACCGATGCCGTGTTCGTCGACAATTTCCTGCTCACCAAGTCGAGCGCGTCTTATGTCTTGAACGGACGCTCCGTGCATAGGCCAGAAGTGCAAGGAACGGTATAGGCGTGGATCTGAATGAAGGCAGGAAACGATGGGCAGCTTTCGCAGGTCTAATCGTACTGTCCCTTATCTTATGGTGGCATTCCTTGAGCACGACGCTGCGGCTTGCCCTCGACAGCGAAGCACACACTCATATCCTTCTGATCGTGCCGTTGAGTTGTGCCCTTATCTACCTAATAAGGACGCTGCTAAGGCCCATTACAAAAGCAGCCTTGTTGTAGGCATCCCCATACTCGCTGCGGCCCTGCTGCTGGCGGCAATTGCCGCTTGGCAAAGCGGATCCGAGGGTACGAGGCTCTCGTTGAGCATACTGGCCCTGGTTTTCTGGTGGATGGGCAGCGTAATGCTCTGCTTTGGGTTGCAAACGTTTCGGTCGTTTCTCTTTCCGCTCTGTTTTCTGCTCCTCGCGGTTCCCCTTCCTGAATCGGTATTGAACCGCATTGTCGAGTTCCTGCAGTACCAGTCTGCGGTCGCGGCACGTGTTCTGTTTCGTGCGGTTGGAGTTCCCGCGACCCAGGACGGCATCATGCTGTCCATTCCGACACTCGATATCGAAGTTGCCCGGGAGTGCAGCAGCATCCGATCCAGCATGATGCTCGTCATGACTACGATGGTCCTGGCACACCTTTTTCTTCGTTCCTGGTGGAGGCAGCTGCTGCTTGTCCTGGTGACGATTCCGCTGTCCGTAATGAAAAACGGGCTTCGTATCTTCACGATCGCGGAACTCGGAACGCGCATCGATCGTGGATTTCTGAATGGCAAGCTCCATCATCAGGGTGGGATCTTGTTTTTCGGAGTTGCGGTGGTGGGCGTGATTGGCCTGCTATGGATCTTGCGTCGCACAGAGTCTCAGCGTTTACTGTCGAGTCAGTGACGGTTTAGCTCGCCGGCGAAGCGATACTGACAGAGGAGTTGGAGCGCCAAGAACAAAGAAACTTGATTGATCGGTGCTAGTAGGCCGCAGAAAACAAAAAGCCCACGTCACGAGACAGGTCTCGTGCGTGGGCTTTAATTTTTGCCAGATGCTATGAAAGAGTTGGTTTCGCGTACCGGGAACGAATAAACATCGCACCCAGACACGTCACGCCAGCTCCGAGAATGTAAATCGCAGCCGAGCCACCTTCCGGGGCCTGCTGACAATCCCGTCCTCGGTTGTGGTCGCATCCGCCCCGGTCTTTGCCAGGTCCTTTGAGGGCCATAGCGAACGGACTGAGACAAATCAGAGCTGCGGTGAGCCACCACTTGGTCTTGGGATTAATCATCACTACTCCCTTTCGTTACAGCAGTTTACGGACCGCAAGGGGAGTACGGAACAACTGCTTTATTAACAGCAATTTCATTAGAATCTGCCGCTAAGTCATTGTCAAGATGATAGATTTTGCAATTGTTGCAGGGATTTGCAACCCGCGAAAGTGATTGGAAAAGAAGGGCTAAAGATCCTTCGAATCGACCATCTAGACGGGCGCTTTCGTCGGCTTGGCTTCCGCATCCTCCCGAAGGGTATGCTTGTGCCCGGAGTCCGAACCGCAGCTATGACAAGACCCGACCAGGCAATTGAGCTGGCGATCATCGTCCCCACCTACAACGAACGGGAAAATGTGAATGCGGTCGTCGACGCTCTCGAGTGGACCATGGCTGGTGTTCCGTGGGAGGTCATCTTCGTCGATGACCATTCCCCGGACGGCACGGCGGAGTGCGTTCGTGAAATCGCTTCCCGGGATCGGAGGGTTCGACTCATCGAGCGCATTGGACGGAGAGGCCTCTCGGGAGCGTGCATTGAAGGCATGCTGGCGACCCCAGCGCCATATATGGCGGTGATGGACGCGGACAGGCAGCACGACGAAAGCATCTTGCCGAAAATGTTGGAACACATCCGAAAGAATCATCTCGACGTCGTTGTGGCGAGTCGAAATGTCCCGGGTGGGAGCATGGGAAAGTTTGCCAAGAGGCGGGTCTGGCTGAGCAATCTCGGATCACGAATCAGTCGCCTGGTTTGCCATTGCGACGTGTCCGACCCGATGAGTGGGTTCTTTATCGTCGAGAGGAACTACTTTCACCTGGTGGCAAGCAGGCTTACCGGAACCGGTTTCAAGATCCTGGTAGACATTTTGGCGTCGAGTCCACGACAGGTCCGGGTCGCAGAAGTTCCATATCAGTTTCGGTCGCGTCAGTATGGCGAAAGCAAGCTGGATGTCAATGTTGAACTCGAATATTTATTTCTGCTCGTCGACAAGGTTATTGGACACCTGGTTCCAACACGCTTCGTCATCTTTGTCATGGTTGGCTTTCTCGGGCTACTGGTTCATTTAGGTGTTCTCGGTCTCTTTTTTCGCATACTGGGTGACACATTTGCAGTTTCACAGACGATCGCGACACTGGTCGCAATGACCTCGAATTTCCTGCTCAACAACGTCGTTACATTTCGAGATCGCCGGCTGCGCGGCAAACGATTAATTACGGGTCTGATGACCTTCTATGCCGCCTGTTCCATTGGGGCCCTGATGAACATCAGTTTTGCCAACTTCCTTCACGGTGCCCGGTTCCCATGGTATTTGGCGGGCATCGCGGGGACCGCAATCAGTTCCGTATGGAACTACGGTGTGAATACGATTATCACGTGGCGACGAAGCCGGGAATGATACGAATTGAGGCGCAGATTAGAGACGCACAAGGGCATCGAGCCATTATCCTGATCTGCAGCTCTCAGAATGATTTGCAGGAGACTCCGTGAAGGTATTGCACGTTGTGGGCGCTCGTCCCAACTTTATGAAGGCCGCTCCCGTTCTAAGTGCGCTGGCGGGGCGAAGGGGAGTGGAGCAGAGGCTGATTCACACAGGCCAGCACTATGACGTGAACATGTCCGACGTCTTCTTCCGGCAGCTCGGAATGCCAGTTCCTGATATCAATCTTGGGGTCGGTTCCGGTGGTCACGGCGCTCAGACCGGCGAGATCATGATTCGCTTCGAGGCTGTAGTTAAGGAACAGAAGCCAGATCTGGTATTGGTCTATGGCGACGTCAATTCCACGGTTGCGGCGGTTTTGGTCTGCAGCAAACTAGAAATCCTCGTCGGCCACGTTGAGGCGGGACTGCGATCGTTTGATCGCACGATGCCCGAAGAGATCAACCGCTTGGTGACAGATCAGATCGCCGACTTCCTGTTTACGCCTTCCGAAGACGGCGACGACAATCTTCGCAAAGAGGGAATCTCGCCGGAGAAGATATTTCGAGTCGGCAACGTGATGATTGATTCGCTGGTGAAGTTGCTGCCAGCGGCTGAGGGTATCAAACTCCCAGGAATTCCCGAGCGCTATGCGCTGGTCACCCTGCACCGGCCGGCGAACGTAGATGACCGTTCCACCCTGAAGGGTATCCTTGACTCGCTAAGTGATGTCAGTCGTAAACTAGCTGTCGTTTTGCCAGTCCACCCTCGAACGCGCCAACGTATTGGCGACTTTGGAATGAACACGGAACAGATTCACCTTCTGGATCCGCTCCCATACATCGACTTTTTGTCACTACAGACTCGTGCGACGGTAGTGATTACGGACTCCGGCGGCGTTCAGGAAGAAACCACGTACCTCGGCATCCCTTGTCTCACGATGCGAGAAAACACGGAACGACCGATTACCGTTTCTATGGGGACGAATATCCTGATAGGCCGAGACCCCGGCAAACTGGCGCGGGAGTTATCGAGAGTCCTGGACGGAGGAGCGAAGAAGGGAACTGTCCCCCCGCTTTGGGATGGGCACGCCGGCGCACGAATCGCTGATGTCCTGATCTCGCACGTTCCGCCACGTTTGAGTTGACCGATAGGCCCGGTGACCAAAGTGCCATGTGACTAAGAGCGCGATGAGACTAGCATGATAGTGATGGATACTCGTCCCAGGACGTCGCCGTTTCTGAAGATCAAGGACGGTACGGACTTCCCGCCTATCATCATCGCGCATGGGCTGAGCGGGACGGTGCAGGTTTCCGAACTGGCCCACCACATTGCGACGCAGCATCCCATTTTCGGCGTCCAGGCCAAAGGGGTTGATGGCAGGGAAGAGCCCTTGGATCGTGTTGAAGACATGGCCGATTTCTACCTGAGCGCTCTCACCGACATTCAGAGGCAGGATCCTTACATTCTGATCGGATACTCTTTCGGAGGTCTGGTGGCGCTCGAAATGGCGAAACGATTATGGAAGGATGGAAAGCACGTCGCGCTCCTCGTCATGCTCGATGCGTTTCCCCACCCTCATTTCATGCCTCTACCCTGGCGGGTGCGCCTCTTTGGGCGGAGAATGCTGATCCACGCTCAGCACATGCGGCAGATGTCCCTTGCAGGCGCTGCTGACTACTTCACAAACGGTGTCAAGCGGCGGTTGCATCTCGCTCGGCCGCTCGGAGACATTGACGGTCCTGAGATTCTAACCCTCCCTCTCCAGGAGGCCACTCTCCGGCGAGTGAACGAGAAGGCGTACCACGCGTATGCCAGCTACCAACCGAGCTACTATCCGGCGAAGATCAATTTTGTCACCACGGAAGACAAGACATTCTTCCCCGGAGATCCGCGCGCGATTTGGGGAGATTTGTCGCAAGAACTTGAAGTGGAAGTGATCCCCGGCAATCACCTGAATATCGTTACCACGGAATTCCATGCCCTGGCGGCCGTGCTTACCCGCTACATACGACGGGTAGGTTCAACGCGAAATTGACCTCTGGAGACCGTCCGAAAATCCTCGACGGATCCCCCCCAAGATTCAATCTGTGGCGACAAACCTGCAGTGCAACACCGTGGACATTGCATCGTCCGCACACTCCCCTGGGAAAATAACCCCTTCTTTGAGATGTAAGAGCGAAGTATCTGTCTCGCTTGCGCAATATTTTGCACTTTTGAAGTGAAGGCCGGCGGAGCATATTTTTGTGCTGCGGATCGCCAGATGTACGCTACACTAGGCCACCGGAATCGACGCAGTATTTTTCCTCCCTCCCCTACGTCGCCGATTCAGACACAACGTGGGAAACGCAAATAGTCAGTAAGGTTTTTTCCCTGCTGATAGGGCTGTACTTGTCAGCGAGGGCAAAGGGCACGTTTGCCAAAAGGCCTCGGCTTGTATTCGCGTGTTCCGCGGCACTCTAGCCACCAAGTGGCAGGGTTTTATTGATCAGTTCGTGTCGTCTGTCGTTGGTAAGACTGGAAATCTTGTTTCCCATGCTCAGGAGGTAGTCCCATGTCGTTCGTCAAATTTTCCGCTCTTTGCGGCTTGATTTTTGTGATGGCCCTGTGTTCGGTGCCAGCGGCTGCGCAAATCACGTTTCTCGATTTCAGCACCACCGACGGCTTGGCGCTGAATGGCAGCGCCGCGCAAACCACGAATGCCACCGGCCAACCCGTCCTCCGGCTTACCCCAGATACACCGTCACACAATGGCGGTTCGGCCTGGTTCACCACTCAGCAGTCGATCGCGAGCGGCTTCACTTCAGTGTTCCAGTTTCAGATCACGCACGATCCAAATAACCCGTACCCGGGTCCCGCCGACGGACTGGCGTTCGTGGTACAGAATTCTGTGAACCCTGTCGCCAGTGGCACTCAGGCTTTGGGTGGTTCGGGCGGCGCGATTGGATACGGAGTTCCCGATCCGGGCGGCGACACCGGTACGCCGATCGATAACAGTCTCGCGGTTGAGATTGATACATTCAAAAACAGCTGGGATCCGGACGCGAACCACATCGCGATACAAAGTTGCGGGCCCGACAACAATACTCAAGATCACACGGCGCTTTGCCCGAACGGGTCGCCTTCCGAGTTGGGGATCATCTCAAACCCCAGCGGTATCAACCTCGCTGACGGTAATGTGCACACCTTGGTTGTGGATTACGATCCGGGCACGCTGCGTATTTATCTGGACAACTTTGGCGTGCCGGTTCTGACGATCCCGGTGAATCTTGCCACGCTGCTGAATTTAAACTCGACGGACAGTGGTCAAACGGCGTTGGTCGGCTTTACCGGCGCGACTGGCTACTACCTCGAAAACAACGACATCTTGAGCTGGACGTTTACTCCCGCCACTGTGCCTACTCCGATCACCCAGACACTGGTGGCTAACAATCCGAATCCGACGGACACGAATTACGTCTTCGGCAGCTACAACCACAAGATCGAATACTCTCTTGCAGCCGAGAGCGATGAAGTGACGGTTACAGCTATTCCGACCGACCCGAGCGCATTCTCGGCGCAACGTCTGGCAGGAACGCCTTACCAGAACGCTAGCTGCGTTGTGTTCCAGGGAACGGGCGGGCAGTGCGTGGTGTTCTCGGTGCAGTGCACGGGGGGCGCTGACTGCTCGAACCTGAATTACACGCTGTTCAACAACTTCAACACGGACCAGACGATCACCGGAGCTTGCCTGCTGAAGACCGATCCGATCGGCAGCAACAACTGGGTCAACATTATTGAGAGCTTTACGCAAACGCGTCAGGATCCAGGCTCGAAATCCGGCAGCATCGGGTTCTCGGACTTTGTGCTGGCGCAGAATTGCACGGCTTTGCCGGGGATCAACATTACTTCGCCTGCAAACAACGCCGTGTATGTGGTCGGCCAGTCGGTTCCGATCCAGTTCAGCTGTTCGCCGGATCCGAACGCGCAGTTTGTGACCATCACGAGCTGCACGGCGACGCTCAACGGGAATGCGGTCATCAACGGCAGTTCCTATACTCCGACGGCGCCTGGACCGCTCAGCTTGGTCGTGACGGCTGCGGATAGCGTGCAGGACTCAAACACGAAGACGTCAAACGCGAGTGCAGGCACGGTGCCCGTCTTCACGAGTTCTGGCCCTGCAGTGTTCACGGTGGGAACGTTCGGTTCCTTCCTTATAACGACGACGGGAACGCCGGTGGCGGCACTTAGCGCGGGAGGCGGACTGCCGAACGGGCTGGGATTCCTCGACAATGGGAACGGAACCGCCACGATCAGCGGTACTCCAGCGGCTGGTACGGGTGGGAACTACAACGTCACCATCAGCGCGAACAACGGTGCTGGGACGGCCACGCAGATCCTGGGCGTTACCGTGAACCAGGGCCCGGCGATTACCAGCGGCAATGCTACGACGTTCAGCACGGGCGTTCTGGGATCCTTTACGGTGACGGCAACTGGCAGTCCAGTGCCGGCGATCTCTTACACCGGCAGCCTCCCGAACGGCGTCATGTTGGTTGATAACCACAACGGCACGGGCACGCTCAGCGGAACGCCTGCGGCCGGTACCGGTGGGGTCTACAGCATTGTCATCAGCGCCAACAACGGAGTGGGAACCCCTGCGTCCCAAGCCTTTACCTTGACCGTCTACCAGTCGCCAGTCATCACCAGCGCCAATAGCGCGACTTTTGGTGCGGGTGTGAACAGCTCCTTCACGGTCACGGCCACTGGATACCCAAGCCCGGCCATCACCGAGTCAGGCGCCTTGCCGAGCGGAATTCACTTCACCGCTGGAACCGGTACAGCAACCCTGAGCGGCTCGACGACGGCGGTGGGTACTTATCCGATCAGCTTCACCGCCAGCAGTTCGGCGGGAAGCGTAACCCAAAGCTTCACGCTCGTAATCTCGGGGCCGCAAGCCTTGGTCTCGCCGACGAGCATTAACTTCGGCAGCGTTCAACTGGGCTCCAGTGTTCAACAGATCGTGACCCTTACCAACACCGGTACGGGTACGCTCCAGATCAGCAAGGTTGCACTCAACCTGGGAAAGGGCACGGACGGCGATGACTTCTCGTTCAAGAATGGCTGTCCGGGATCCCTGTCAGCAGGGCAGAGCTGCAGCATCAAGGTGATCTACAGTCCCGACGATGCCGGTAACCAAAGCGCGACCCTGGTGATTAGCGACAATGCGCCGGGAGGCAAGCAGCAGGTGAGCATCACCGGTACGGGAGTCAAGAAGCACAGGTAGAGAAGAGCGAGTCGCTCATATGGCCGGGCCAACATGGCCCGGCTTTTTTATTGTGTCCATGATCTGTGGGGAGTCACAAGATGGCGGCGCACCGCTGCGCTCGTGCAAAACTTCTGCCTCGGTCAGCAACTGTAGGTGAGAGAGGGAATGTCCTGCCGGTCTACTTGAGCTCTTCGAGAGAGTGCTGGGCATCTTTGTACATTTGTGAGACGTCCGCACGAGAGAGATATCCTGCATCGCCCGACTCTTTCTGCTGTTCGTCCCATTTGCTGATGGCGGCCCGATAATAATCGGCAGCCTGTTTTGCGCTGCCACTCTGGCGGAGCACGCCGCCGAGCAGGTAATCGCTCCGCGCTTCCAGCCACTGCAGTTGGAACTTCTGGCTATTGGTCAGGGCGCGTTCTAACTCTTGTCTCGCCTGCGGGTACGCCTTGCTGAGCGCAAGCGCCTGGCCGAGATCGACGGACGCCTGCACGCCTTCATATTTCAATCCCAGCCGGTTGGCCTGTTCGGAGAGCGCCTTCAAGCTGGAGGCCGCGCCCGAGCGTCCCTGCATCACTTCATTTCGGGCCAGCGAGATCTTTGCGATCAGCGTCTTTTCCGGATCCTTGGCCTTTGTCGCTGACTGTAGAGCCTGCTCATAGGAGGAGGTTGCGGCCTTGAGGTCTCCACGGTAGACCGCGACATCGCCGTAGAACTGCTGGATCTGCGCCACAAAACTGTCATTGTTGATTTCGCGAGCGAGGAGCATGGCTTCATCGAGATTGCGCTTGGCATCGTCTTCGCGCCCGACCTGTGCCAGGGACTGCCCGTAACCGCTCAGGCTCTCCACCATCCAGAAGCTGCGATCCTTCAAATTCCGAAATGCCTTGAGCGCATCCTCACGGGCCTTCAGCGCCGCACCATACCGGCCCTGATACTGGAACACCGTCCCCATGTCATAGGAATCCATGGCGGCGCCGCGGCTGTCGTCGATGCCGCGGTGCAGTTCCAGCGCCTTCAGGTACTGGGTGAGCGCCTCGCTGTACTGGCCCATCTTCGTATTCGTCACCGCAACATTGCGCACGGAATCGGCAATGGCGTCCGGCGTCTTCAGTTTTTCCCGCAACTGGAGCGCTTGCTGGTAGTAAGTCAGAG
>Ga0265338_10006914_pt1 | contig 14279 bp, 16 predicted proteins | sample 42126metaG_FD_193579 | JGI IMG/M metagenome (GOLD analysis project Ga0265338, IMG submission 193579) | Rhizosphere microbial communities from Carex aquatilis grown in University of Washington, Seatle, WA, United States - 4-21-26 metaG | ecosystem: Host-associated > Plants > Roots > Rhizosphere... | reverse complement strand
GAGAACGGCTACCGCCCGTCGCCGCCTCACGGTGCGGCGCCGCGCTTCGGCGCGCGTGGCGGGCGAACGCGTCATCGGCCGGCTGCGCCACCCGCCCCGTCGGTACTGACCAGGTGCCTCAACCCGCACACCTCCCACACGGTCGACAGGGGAGCTCAGGTTAGCCTGACCCTGAGCCCCCTGCCAAAACCGTTACACGGAAGCTGCCTCGGAGGCGAGCTCACCCTCGGTGAGGGCGTACTCCGGAGCGTCGCCGCGCGGGATGAACAGCAGCGTGAGCGCGAAGCCGATGCCCGAGATCAGGGCGCCCACCAAGAACGCGATCGAGTAGCCGTGCACGGAGGCGTGCGCCTCCAGCACGATCCGCCCCGTGGCGCTGCTGGCCGCCGCGGAGAAGTGCGATTTCGCGTAGTTGGCCGCCTCGGTGAACGCAACGGTCGAGAGGATCGCCGTGCCCAGCGCGCCGCCGATCTGCTGCGACGTATTGAGGATGCCTGAGGCGATGCCGGCCTCGTTCTCCTTGACGCCGACCAGAGCTGCGATCGACACCGGCACGAACGAGAATCCGAGGCCGACGCCGGTCAGGATGAACCCCGGCGTGAGGTCGACCAGATAGGAGCCGCCGACCGAGATCTGGCTGAAGTAGAGGAGGCCGAGTCCGGTCAGAGCCATCCCGGTGGCCAGCACCGTACGCACGCCGATCCGGGTCACGAGCGCCTGCGACGCGCCGGCCGAGACGATGATCACGCTCGACACCAGCAGATAGCCCACGCCGGTCTTGAGCGGCGAGTAGCCCAGGATCTGCTGCATGTAGAGGGTCAGCAGGAAGAACATCGAGAAGATTGACGCACCCAGCATGAGGGCGACAGCGTTCGCTCCGCTCAGCGACCGGTTGCGGAAGATGCCCAGTGGCATCAGCGGCGCGCTCACACGCCGCTCGGTGGCGATGAACCCGACCAGCATCACGGTCGCGGCGACGAACAGGCCAATCGTCCGCGGAGCACTCCACGAGTGGTCTACCGTCTGCACCAGCCCGTATACCAGCAACGACATGCCGCCGGTGGCGAGCACGGCACCGAGCAGGTCGAACGACCGGGCGCCCCCCTCGACGCGGCTCTCCAGCAGGTACCGCGGGGCCGCCAGCGCGACGGCGATGCCCACCGGCACATTGATGAAGAAGATCCAGGACCAGCTCAGCTCCTGGGTCAGGATGCCGCCGAGCAGCACGCCCGCGGCGCCGCCGGAGCCGGCGATCGCGCCCCAGATGCCCAGCGCCTTGTTCCGCTCCGGGCCCTCCTCGAACGTGGTCACCAGGATCGACAGCGCGGCCGGCGACACGAGCGCCGCACCGATGCCCTGCACCGCGCGGGCGGCGATCAGGGTGGTTTCGGAGTTGGCAAAGCCGCAGGCCGCCGACGCGGCTGAGAACAGCAGCAAGCCGGCGATGAAGATGCGGCGCCTGCCGAGCAGGTCAGCCATGCGGCCGCCCAGCAGGAGCAGGCCGCCGAAAGTGAGTGTGTAGGCGTTGATGACCCACGACAACGACGTCTCGCCGAAGTCGAGGGCGGTCTTGATTGACGGCAGCGCGACGTTCACAATCGCGATATCCAGCACTACCATGAACTGCACCAGGCACAACAGAAAGAGTGCGATGCCCTTGTGGACTCGAGCGTCAGGCATTTGCGGATCCCCCCGCTAATTGATTTTCAATACGGTACAGTGGTGTATCATTTATGAGTATGGATGTCAAACCTGACGCTCGCCGCCGCGGGCGGCCCCGAAATCCAGACGCCGATGAGCTGATCCGGGCGGCCACGCTGCGGCTGCTTTCGGAGTTTGGCTACGACCGCTGTTCGATCGACGCCGTCGCCGACGAGGCCGGTGTGACCCGGGCCACCGTCTACCGGCGCTACCCGACCAAGGTCGACCTGGTCACGGAGTCAGTCTGCGGAATGCAGTCGCTCCCCGACCCGGCGGAGATCACCGATAGCCGCGCCTGCATGGTCTGGCTGATGGATCAGTTCAGAGAGGGCGTCGGCCAGGCGGACGGCGTCTCGATCGTCTCCTCGCTCTACGTCCAGCGCCGCGAGCACCCCGACATGCTCGAACGATTCCGCGAGCAGGTCATCCTGCCCGGCCGTGAGAAGTTCCTGATTGCGCTCCGCGTGGGCGTCGACCGCGGCCAGGTCAGGGCGGATGCCGACCTCGAGCTGGCGGTGGACACGCTGATCGGTGCCTACCTGTCGAGGACGTTCACCGGCTCCAGCTGCGACGACGGCTGGGCCGAGCGCCTGGTCGGCCAGATCTGGCCCGGCCTCAGCGCCTGACCGCGTGACGCGCTACGCGGCCGAGAAGCCGCGGCGGTGCATCGCGCCCCAGTGGCGTTTGCGGCGGACCAGATCCCAGACGCCGGCGATCCGGTAGAGGTCGATCAGCTGCCGGAAGCCGAGGTTTTCGGTGGCCGACAGCATCAGCATCCGCGGCAGGTCTCCCGACCGCCGGTAGTTGCTGTAACCGGACTCCTCCAGCCCGCAGGCCGCGACCGTGACCAGCGTCCCCAGAAGCCACGAGACGAGCACGAAAGCGGCGCAGATCAGCGGGTCGATAACACCCAGCGCCAGTCCGATCGGGAAGGCGACCCAGGCGGCCCCCTCGACCAGCGGCCCCATGAACTCGAACACCAGGCAGTAGGGCAGCGCGATCAGCCCCGTGACGCCGTAGCGTGGGCGTCCCATCATCCCGCGGTGCCGCCAGAGCGCCTCCCACAGGCCGCGGTGCCAGCGGCGGCGCTGCCTGCCAAGGTGGACGATGTCTCCCGGCACCTCGGTCCAGCACACGGGGTCGGGCGCGAACGTGATCCGGTAGGGCCGGCCGCTCCGCCGCATGTGGTGGTGGAGGCGGATGGTCATCTCGAGGTCCTCGCCGACCGTGTCGCGCCAGAAGCCGCCGACCTCCTCGACCACGTCCCGCCGGAAGAGGCCGAACGCGCCGGAGACGCTGATCAGCCCGCCCAGCGATCCCCATCCCAGCCGGCCGAACAGAAACGCCCGTAGATACTCGACGACCTGGAATGCAGCCAGCTGGCCGCTGGGCAGGCGCACCTCGGTGACCCGGCCGGCCTCGACGGTGCACGAGTTGACGACCCGAATGGTGCCTCCGACGGCAACGACGCGGGCGGGATCCTCGAGCACCGGCCTGGCCATCACCGTGATCGCGTCGGGGTCGAGGATCGAGTCGGCGTCGGTGACCAGCACGTACGGGTGGCGTGCGAAATCGATCCCGCAGTTGACCGCGTCGGCGCGGCCGCCGTTCGCCTTGCGGACGAGGGTGATCGCGTGGGCGCCGGTCGACTGGTATTGCTCGAACGCCGGCTCGTAGTCGACGCGGCCGCGAGGCGCGGGAGCGACGGGCACCAACCCGTGACGCTCGATGACCACGCGGGCGGTGTCGTCGGTCGACCCATCGTCGACGATGACGATCTCGAACTCGGGGTAGCGCTGGGCGAGAAACGACTCCATCGCCTCGAGCACGACCCGGTCCTCGTTCCAGGCGGGGACGACGATCGAGACGCCCGGTGTCAGCGGCGACGCGAACACCTCCTCGTACCACGACCAGCCGCGCCTCCGCACCTCACGCGAAAGGCCGCGGCGCGCGAACGGCCACAGGAGCAGGTACGAGAGATTCAGTCCCGCCGCGAACGCGATCGAGACGATTCCGATCACGGCCAGAGCGGTTCTCACACGCCCGCCTTGATGGCGTCGGCCGCCTGGCGCAGATGGGGGCCGGCATTGGGATCGGAGCCAGCCTCGACCGTGATCCGGGGTGCGATCTCCGACAGCGTGCGCACCGCGACCTCGGCGACCTCGGCGCAATCGTCCTGGGCGACGCGGATCAGGAACGGGGCGCTCGAGGAGTCGCCGACGTGGGCAAGCGCTCGGGCCGCCGACACGCGCACCTGGAACGCCCGGTCAAGCAGAGCCCGTTCGACCGATGGCTTGGCGTCGTCGGCGCCCAGCCGGCCCAGCGCCTCGCATGCCCGTCCGCGGACCGCGTCGACCGTGTCGGCCAGCCGCAGCTGCAGCCGTTCGCTGTCGGCGGGGTTGCCGAGCAGGCCGAGCAGCTCCACCGCGTCGGCGCGGATGTGGGCCTCCGAGTGGTCGAGCAGCTCGCGGATCGCCGGCAGGCACGACGTGCCGATGGCGAGCAGCGCGCCGGTCGCCACCGCACGCGGCACCGAGCCGTGACCCAGGGCGTGCAGGAGTGGGACGCCTGCCTTGCGCGAGCGCAGCCGGCCGAGGCTTCGCGAGGCGGCTAGCCGGACGTCCGGGTCGCGGTCGTTGAGCGCCTGCAGCAGCGGCAGCTCGGCGCGGCCGCTGCACATGTCGCCCAGCAGAGCGGCCTGCTGGGCGCGGACATGGGCGTGAACCGAGCCCAACCCTTCCGACGCCCGCTCCACCGCTCCACGCTCCTCGAAGAAGGCTCCGATCGCCTCGCGCGTCTCGCCCACGAGCATCGGCGCCAGGCGCGACAGGGCCTCGGCGAGCGCAGGCTCGTCCGCAGCCGCGACCGGCTCGGGGGGGTCTCCATCGACCAGCGCGAGGGCCACCGGCTCGACCCGCAGCCTGGCCTCCTCGTGCTCCCGTTCCCGCTTGCGCGCACGCGCACGTCGCACCAGCAGAGCAGCGCAGAGCAGCACGGTCAGCGCCGCGACGGCGAGTGAGGCAATCATCAGCAGGTACATCCGAGCCCGATAATCGTCCCCGCGCGGGCGGAATTGACCCCTTTGGGTGATCGGTCCCCTCCCCATCCGGGGCGGGCGCTCCTCACCCGCCCGTGGTGGACGTTGACTAACGTGCCCGAGGATGAGAGTTGGAGTGCTGACCGGTGGCGGCGACTGTCCGGGGCTGAACGCGGTGATTCGCGCGGTCAGCCGGCGGGTGCTCGACCGTGGCGACACGGTGGTGGGCGTCCTTCATGGCTGGCGTGGACTGCTCGAAGGCCAGACGGTCGAGCTCGGCGAGCGCGACATCTCGGGGATCCTGCCCCGCGGCGGCACCATCCTGCGAACCTCCCGCACCAATCCCCTGGCCTCGCCGGAGACGGCGGAGCGAGTTCTGGCCGGCCTCTCGCAGCTCGACGCCCTGGTCGTGATTGGCGGCGAGGACACGCTTGGCGTGGCCGCCCGCCTCCACGCGGAGCATGGGTGCCACATCGTCGGCGTGCCCAAGACGATCGACAACGACATCTCCGGCACCGACGTCACCTTCGGGTTCGACACCGCTGTCACGATCGCCACCGAGGCCATCGACCGCCTCCACTCCACCGCCGAGTCGCATGACCGCGTGATGGTGTGCGAGGTGATGGGGCGACACACCGGCTGGATCGCCCTCACGGCGGGAATGGCGGGCGGCGCGGACATGATCCTGATCCCCGAGCTGCCGCTCACCGTCGAGCGGTGCTGCGAGGTGATCCGCCGCCGCCACGGACGCGGCAAGGACTTCTCGATCGTGGTCGTCAGCGAGGGCTGGGAGCTGCGGTTCGAGAGCGGCGACGCGCGGATGGTGGCGAGCGTTGAGACGGATGCGTTCGGGCACAGGCGCCTGGGCGGAATCGGCGACACGCTGGCCCGCGAGATCGAGGCGCGCACCGGGTTCGAGACCCGCGTGACCACGCTCGGCCATGTCCAGCGCGGCGGCACCCCGACCGCGCGCGACCGGGTGCTGGCGACCCGCTTCGGCCTCAAGGCCGCGGAGCTGGTCTACGCCGGCCGCTGGGGCGAGATGGCCGCCCAGCGGGGGTCGGAGGTGACCTCGGTGCCGATCAGCGAGGCGGTGGAGTCGCTGAAGACGGTGCCGCCCGAGCTGTTCGAAGAGGCGTCCCGGTTCTTCGGGTAGCTCAGCGGTGGCCGCGGAGCTGCTGAATCGTCTCCGCGACGTCGGTCTTCAGCACCCAGGGGCCGAGGATCGCAGCGTCGACGCCGGCCCGTTCCAGCGCGGCGACCTGCTCGGGCTCGCGGATCCCGCCGTGCGACAGCACGACCTTGCCCGCGGGCACCTCCTCGAGCAGCGAGAACGTACGCTCGAAGTCGGCCTCCTTACCCCCGTCCTTGCGGTTGCGGATGATGAACGAGTCGGGGTCGAGCAGCTCCAGCACGCGCTCGATCTCCTCCTCCTCGCCGACGTCCAGCACCACATCGAGGCCTAGCTCGACCGCCAGGTCGTAGAGCTCCGCGAGCGCCGAGTCGTCCTCAAGCGCCGCGGCCAGCAACACCACCCCGCCGGCGCCGCACACGCGGGCCTCACATACCTGGTAGGGATCGATCACCAGGTCGTGCGAGTCGGTGAGCAGGAAGGGCAGCTGGGTGTCGCCGGCAAGAGCCTCGATCACCTCCCGTGCCCCCGCCAGCCCCGACACGTCGGCGTTGCCGAAGGCTGGCAGCGCCGGTTCCTCGTGCCCGCTCATGCGGATCACGAACGAGATCTCGTCGCCTCCCACCCACTCCGTGAACGGGTGGATCGGCGCGAGCTGCTCGACCGCCGCCTCCAGGTCGGCCAACGGCCGCTGATCGCGACGTCGCTCCACACCTCGGCGGCTGGAGGAGATCAGTTGATCAAGCGACGGCATGCACCTGGGGACAACCCATCCAGCGCGAGTCTACCGACATCGGCTGTCTAAACACCCAGGCGATCGAGCGCCGACTCGTCTCGCCGCCAGTGCGGCTGGGCGCGGATCGAGAGGTCGAGGTGGACAGGGCTCTCGAGCAGCCGCTCGATCTCCGGCCGAGCCGCCGTGCCGATCGCCTTCACCACCTCGCCGCCCTTGCCGACCAGGATCGCCTTCTGCGACCGGGTCTCGCACAGCACCGCCGCCCGGACGACGGCCGCGCCGCGCCGCGCAGGCAGCACCTCCTCGACCACTACCGCGATGGCGTGTGGCAGCTCCTGACGGGTACGTTCGAGCGCGGCCTCACGGATGATCTCGGCGATCCGCTGCTCGAGGCTCTGATCGGAGACGACCCCGGGCGGGAAGAATGCGGGCCCTTCCGGCAGCAGGCCGACCAGGTCGGCCATCAGCGGTCCGACACCGTCACCGGTCAGCGCGCTGATCGGGTGCAGGGCGTGGAACGGCCCCAGCTCGGCCGCCTCGGCGATCCGCTCGGCGATCGCCGGCGGCTTCAGCAAGTCGACCTTGTTGAGTGCGATCACGCACGGCGGCGCCCCTTCGGCGAACACGCGCCGGGCGACGAACCGGTCGCCCTCGCCGGCGCCCTCGCGAGCGTTGAGGACGAGCACGACCGCGTCGGCATCGCCGAGCGTCTCGTCGACCGCCCGCTGCATCCGTTCGGTCAGCCTGTCGAACGGCCGCTGAAAGCCTGGGAGGTCGACCAGCACGAGCTGGAAGTCCTCGCCCGCGACCACGCCGAGCGCCCGCCGGCGCGTGGTCTGGGGACGGTCGGAGACGGCGACGACGCGCTCGCCCACCAGCCGGTTCACCAACGTCGACTTACCCGCGTTGGGCCGCCCTGCCAGGGCGACGAACCCAGAGCGGTGGCTCACAGCTTGAACTGCTCGGGAAGCAGCTCGTCGAGCGTCATCACGACCGGCTGTCCGCCGCGCCGGAAGATGACCCTGAGCGACGGCGCGAACTCCGACATCACCTGCCGGCAGGCCCCACACGGCGGCACCGACTCGGCGTCGGCATAGACGGCGATGGCGTCGAAGCGCCGCTTGCCCGCCGCCACAGCCGCGAACACCGCGTTGCGCTCGGCGCACATGGTCATCCCGTAGGACGCGTTCTCGACGTTGGCACCGGTGATCACCTCACCGTCGGCCGTCCGCAGCGCCGCCCCGACCGCGAAATGGGAGTAGGGCACGTAGGCGAACTCGACGGCCGCCTGCGCCTGCTGGTAGAGGTCGGCGTCCTCCGCCGTCAACTCGCTCACGCGCCAGATCGTAGCGGGCGGCCGTTGTGCTCAGCGGTCACGGCGCCGGGAGGGTGCGCACACCGCCGGGGTCGGGCAGACCGCCGCCGCCTCCGCCCGCCGGGGTCGGTAGGCCGCTGGTGGTCGGGTGCGACGGGGGCGGAGCCGGCGGGGGTGCCGGGGGCGGGGTGACCGTTTGCGTGGAGGTCGTCCGCTGGACCGGCGGGTGTGGGGTTCGGTGGTGTACGACCGGGCGACGGGCGACCGACCGGTGCCGGACCACCCGATGCTTGACCGGCTTCGGCTTGGGGTTGGTGTGCACAGCGGTGGGGCGCGGTGCGACCACGGTCGTCACCGGCTGTGGGACGCCGGTCACCGGCGGCGCCGAGGGAGACGATCCTCGCCCGCTGTGGGTGAGCGCGAGCACCCCAATCAGGCCGACCACCGCCAGGAGTGAGGTGGCGGCCAGGATCCGCCGCCAGGCGCTGTGCGGCGGCGCCACGACACGACGGAGCAGCTCCTCCTCGTCGTCGTCGAACAGGCTGTCGAGCCCTAGACCGTCGTTGCCCGCGCTGAGCTCGTCCTGGCGGGCGGCGTTTCCGCATCGCTCGAGATCGTCGAGGCACTCGCCGAGGCTGGGGAAGCTGCCTTCCGATGCCGCCGCCAGCCAGCCGGTCAGCGCACCCGCCTGATCGGATGGAACGGCGGCCGCCAGCAGCATCGCCAGCGTTCGCTGGCCGTCCTGGTCGTGTGGCTCGAGACCGTCGGAGGGGGGCGATCCCAGCAACGTCCGCTCCAGGAACGGCGTCGGGCCGGGCCCCACGGCAAAGTCGGACAGATCGGCGGAGTCGACAACGAAGCCGGCGGCGCTGATCCGCTCCACCAGCCGCCCGAATGCGAGCGTCAGCCGCGCGCCGGCCGCAGGTCCGGGCTGCCGGGTCGCGCGCCAGCGCTCGACGGACATTCCAAGACTGGGCGGCAAGGCCAGGTACCAGCGATCCTCATACCGTCCAAAGTCGAGGATCCCGCAGACCTCGGCACAGCCGAGGCGCCGCCAGCGGTCGACCGCTTCGGCCAGCGCGTCCTCCGGCCAGCGGTCGGTGACGAACACCAACCGCACCTGCGCCGCGCGGCCGTGGCGCGTGTCCAGCCCGTCGACCGGACCGAACGGGAAGGCGCGCAGCGCGCTCTCGCTGACCATGTAGCGGCCGCCCACCACGGGTGCCGAGGATGCGGTCGAGGTTGCCATCCCCTCACCGTACGGCGCGCTGAGTCACACCGAAACACGCAACCTGTGCCGAAAGTGTGTCTTCTACGAGGCTTCTACCCCAGGCACGCCGGCAACGTCATGGAGAGGTCCCGAGCTGCACACATGACGCCGATCGTGAGCGCGGCCGCGGTGAGCGCGCCGAACTTGACCCGCCTGCCGGTGCCGAAGCAGACTCCCCTCCCGCATTTCGACCATAGCTGAAACGCTATATAGTGCATAGGAGATTGTCAGGGCCTCCGACGTCACCTGGCCTCGGGCCACGGGCCCTCCGCAGTGACTAGGCGAAGAGCCGGAAGATCATCGTCGTCACGGTCGCACCCAGCAGCCCGCCCAGCACGACCTCGCCGGTCGTGTGGACGCCCGACTCGACCCGCGTCTGGGCGACCAGGGTCGCCATCAGGAAGGTCAGCGTCGAGACCAGGACGACGTGCGGCGAGTCGGACGTCGCGAACGTCACCGCCACCCACCCGCCGTAGGCGACCGCCGCGTGCCCGGACGGCAACCCGCCCCGCAGCGGCGTACCGCTGCTGCGGTTCGTCACCGCCTTCAGCGCGATTACCAGCAGGATCACGACCGTGACTGCGATCACCGTCTCGTGCACCGACGAGTTGCGCACCGAGTTGATCGCACGCTGGCTGGGCGCGCGCAGCCGATCGGCGAACACCAGGTAGCCGATCAGAGCGGCGTTCACGGCCGCGATCAGGACGGCGCCGGCCGACACATCCTTGGCGACCCGGGCAACCGGGTCGAACGAGTTGGTGGCAACGTCGATGGCCTTCTCGATCGCGGTGTTGATCATCTCGGCGATCAGCACGAACGAGACCGCCAGCATCAGCGCCAGCAGCTCGAACCGGGTCACGCCGAGGACCACTCCCGCCACCAGCACGCCGACCGCGGCCAGGAAGTGCACCCGCATGTTTCGCTGGGTGCGGACGACGTAGATGACGCCCTCGAAGGCGTAGTTGAAGCTGACGACCAGCCCCGCCGCTTCGTCGCGGGCAGCACGGAACGGGCCTGGCCGGGCAGGCGGACGCGGAGGCCGCTCGCGGTCGCGCCCTCGCTCGCGGTCAGGCCGGCGCAGCGCCAACGCTCCCCCCCCCCGCCACCAGCTCGTCCTGCCGGGTCAACATCCGGCCGTCGTCGGTCTCGTGGTCATACCCGACCAGGTGCAGCGCGCCGTGGACGAGCAGCGTCGCAACCGGCGTGCCGGCCCGCCCGGCGACCTGCGGGCAGACGACCACATCGCCAAGCTGCCGCGGAATCCCGGCCGGGAGGTCGTCATCGAGGTCGAGCGGAAACGAGAGCACGTCGGTGGGCTTGTCGACCGCGCGGTGCTCCAGGTTGAGCGCCGCCATCTCTCCCTCCGGAACGAAGGCCACGCCCACCTCGCCGTCGGTCACTCCCTCGCCCGCAAGCGCCTCCCGCATGACATCGGCCGCAGCGGCCTCGTCGACCCGCCAGCCGCTGCGATTGTCGACCTCGACCCGGACGCTCACTCCGGGCGCTCCTCGCCCGCCGCCGCGGTCGCCTGGATGTAAGCGTTGACGATCCGCTGCACCAGCTTGTGGCGGACGACGTCGGAATCGTCGAAGCGGACGAACGAGATGTCGGGCACGTCGTTGAGCACCCCCATCACGTGCACCAGGCCAGAGCGCTGGCCGCGCGGCAGATCGATCTGGGTGATGTCACCAGTGACAACGACCCTGGAGCCGAACCCAAGCCGGGTGAGGAACATCTGCATCTGCTCGGGGCTCGTGTTCTGGGCCTCGTCGAGGATGATGAAGCTGTCGTTCAGGGTGCGGCCGCGCATGAACGCCAGCGGCGCCACCTCGACCATCCCCTTGTCCACGTAGGTCAAGAGCCGGTCGGCGTCGAGCATGTCGTGCAGCGCGTCGAACAGCGGCCGCAGGTAGGGATCGACCTTCGCCTGGAGATCGCCCGGCAGGAAGCCGAGCCGCTCCCCGGCCTCCACGGCCGGCCGCGTCAGGATGATCCGCGCCACCTCGCGCTCGGAGAGCGCCGCCACCGCCAGCGCGATCGCCAGGTACGTCTTGCCCGTGCCCGCGGGGCCGATCCCGAAGGTGACCGTGTTGCCGCGGATGGCATCGACGTACCGCTTCTGGCCGAGGGTCTTGGGCGTCACCTTCTGGCCGCGATGCCGCCAGACGACGTCGTGCAGCACGTCCACCGCATTGCCGTCGGCGCCCAGCACACCCGCCACGGCGTCCACCGTCTGCGGCCCCACACTGATGCCCTGGTCGACCAGGCCGGCCAGCTCGTCGATCAGCGCCTTGGCCTGCTCGACGGACGGCTCGTCGCCGTCCAGGGTGAGCTCGTTGCCCCGCAGGTATGCCGAGACGCCGGCGCGTTGCGCCAGCTCGTTCAGCACAGCGTCTCGGTCGCCTCCCAGCTCGGTTGCCAGGTCGTGCCCGATCGACAGTTTCACACGGGCCATCTGACCCCATTGTACGGAGCCGTCCGGCATGTACCAGTTGGCACGACTGTTACCCCGAGAGCCGTGCCTTCACCAGATCCGAGGCCGCGCGGCCGTCGGCCCTGCCCTGCGAGCGCTGCGTGACCAGCCCCATCACCTTGCCCATGTCGCGCATCGAGGCCGCTCCGGTCTCGGCGATCGCCTGGTCGACGAGCGTCGTCAGCTCCTGCTCGGACATCTGCTGGGGCAGGAACTCGTCGATCACCGGTACGTCGGCCTCCTCGGCCGCGGCGCGGTCGTCGTTGCCGGCGGCGCGGTATGCCTCGGCCGCTTCGATTCGCTGCTTGCGCTCGCGCCGTAGCACGGCCTGGGCATTGGCGTCGGAGAACTCACCGGCCGGCTTGTCCTTCTCGGCCCGCTGCAGCGACGAGAACATCAGCCGCAGGGCGTTCAGGCGGCCACGTTGGCCGCTCTTCATCGCCCGGTGGAGCTCGTCCTGGACCTGCTCGACGATCGTCATGCGGCCATGGTACCGATCAGGTGGTCGTCGCCAAGCGCGCTGGCGACCACCTCCACCACCCTCCCCGGAGCCGCACCGGCGACCACGAACGGCGTGTAGTCGGCGGCGTAGCCACGGCCGCGCCGGTCCTCGGCCAGCACCGCCGCTCGCGAGCCGAGCAGCGCGGCCCGCCGGGCCTGCCCCTGGGTCATGGCCAGCGCCCTGACGCGCTCCGACCGGCCCCTCTTCTCCGCCGGAGCGACCGGGTCGCTGCCGGCGTCCTGGGTTCCCGGGCGAGGCGAGTAGGGAAACGTGTGCACCGCGCTGAAGCCCGCCCGCGCAACCGCGTCGAGGGTTTCGGCGAACGCCTGCTCGTCCTCTGCCGGGTGGCCGACGATCACGTCGCTGGTCAGGTTGAGGCCGTCGACCAGCTCCCGCGCCCGGTCGAGCTTGCCCAGGAAGGTCTCGATCCGGTAGTGCCGCCGCATCGCCACGAGCACCCGGTCGCTGCCCGACTGCAGCGGCACGTGCAGATGCGGGCACACCCCGGGGGTCCCGGCAACCGCGCGCAGCAGGCGGTCGTTGACGTGGTTGACCTCGATTGACGACAGGCGGACTCGCTCGATCCCGTCCACCGCCGCCACCGCCTCCAGCAGCCCCGCCAGGTCGAGCCGCCGCTCACGGTCGCGATAGCAGCCCAGGTTGATCCCGGTGAGCACCAGCTCGCGGTGGCCCTGCGCGGCACGGCGCGCGGCCTCGGCCAGGATCGGCCCCGCCGCCCGGCTACGGCTCTCGCCGCGGACGGCCGGGATCACACAATAGCTGCAGCCGAACGAGCACCCGTCCTGCACCTTGAGGTATGCCCGCGTGCGTGCGAACGGCGGCGCCGCACCGCCGGTGCAGCCGGTCGCGCCGATCGCCGCCGAGACCGCTGCGGCGGCGGGCTCGGGGCGGCCGCGGACAACCTGGACGTTCGCCGGCATATCGCCGAACGCGTCCTGCTCGAGGTTCGCGGCGCAGCCGGTGACGTAGACCGCCTGGGCCTCGCGAGCCGCACGACGCACGGCCTTGCGCGACTTGGCAACGGCCTCCTGCGTCACGCAGCACGTCGTCACCACCCGCACCGCCGGAGACTCGGCCGACTCTGAGTGTCCCTCGTCGAGCAGCCGCTCTCGGATCAGCTGGGAGTCGGCCAGCGCCACCTTGCAGCCCAGGAACTCGGTCTGGAAGCTGGTCGCACTCATCCCAGGAAGCCCATCTCGCGCAGCGCCAGCGCCGCGGCGACGATCGCCGCCGTCTCGGTGCGCAGCACGACCGGGCCGAAGGTGGCCACCGCGACGCCGCGCGAGCGCGCCAGCTCCAGCTCGGCATCCGAGAACCCCGGCTCCGGCCCGATCAGCAGCGTGGCCGAGCGGCGCCCGACGATCCGGTCGGCGAGGCCGCCCGAGGCGCCCTCGTGGCTGAGCACCACCGCCTCGGGCGAGAGCACGTCGCCAAACGACGCGATCCCCAGGATCTCCGGCATCGCCGCCTGCTTCGATTGCTTGGCAGCCGCCTCGGCCACCCGTTTCCAGCGCTCGATCCGGTTCGCCGTGAACCCGGTCTTCAGCAGGTCGCTGCGCAGCGCGCCGATCCGGGCAACGCCGAGCTCGGTCAGCTTCTCGACCGCCTCGTCCGAGCGGGCGCCCGGCTGGGCGATCCAGACCGTCACCGAAGGTGCCTTCGCCACCGCATCGACCTCCTCGACCAACTTCACTCCGGCAGCCGCGACGCGTGCGCTGAACACCCGTCCGTCCACCACCACCTCGCAAGTATCACCGACCGAGAGGCGGAGGACCCGCCGCAGGTGGCGGTCGTCGCCCGGGCTCAGCTGCGCGAGGTCGCCGTCGCGGGACGTGGCGAAGAAGCGGTACGTGTGGCGGGTCAGGGGCGCAGCACCTCCGCCACCCAGCCGTCGACTACCGCGCGGGGCGAGCCGCCGAGCGTCTGAGACTCGAGCAGGCCCGAGACCAGCAGCACCGGCGGAAGGTCGGTGCGCAGCAGCAGGCACTCGAGCAGGTCGAGCTGCAGGTTCGCCATCCAGAGCGGCGCCTCGGGCAGCGGGTCGGACAGCACGTCGCGGCGCTCAACCTCGAACCAGACCCCGTTCCGGGCG
>Ga0265338_10006912_pt1 | contig 14279 bp, 10 predicted proteins | sample 42126metaG_FD_193579 | JGI IMG/M metagenome (GOLD analysis project Ga0265338, IMG submission 193579) | Rhizosphere microbial communities from Carex aquatilis grown in University of Washington, Seatle, WA, United States - 4-21-26 metaG | ecosystem: Host-associated > Plants > Roots > Rhizosphere... | reverse complement strand
TCATGCTCTTCTTAAGGATCTGGAGTTCTTCGAGGATTTCCTTCCTCTTCTCCATGATGATCGTCTTGAAATAGGTCAGGTCTTTTGATCCGTATCCCTTCACTTTCACCGGCCTCTTTTCAGGCGCCGCTTTCATCATAATCTTGTCGGCGGCTTTGGGAGCAACCTTCTTTCGCTTTGATTTCAGCGGCAGAGTCCCAGCTCCTTTTTTATCTCCTGCGTGCTTCTTCTTCAACGCAACTGCTTTGGCCATGAATATTCCCTCGGTGTTATGAAAAAGTGAATTGAACTCTTTGTCTGATTTCTATCGTGCCCGTTCGATGCTGATTTCACATGCCTCGCCGTTGACGATCTCCTTCGTCGATATCTCGCCGGCGTGGAGCGTTGAGTGGATGCCGACCGCGAGCGTTTCCTTCATGACATATTCCTTCAAACTCTCCAGCGCCTCAACGAGCGTTTCCGTCCCGGTATAATAAATGGAAATCCTGTCGGTCACATCGAAGCCGGCGTCCTTGCGCATGTTCTGGATACGATTCACGAATTCCCGCGCAAATCCTTCCTTCCTCAGTTCCGGCGTAATTTCCGTGTCGAGAGCGACCGTCATGCCCCCTTCAGATTCAACGAGCCATCCATGGAGGTCTTCGTGCTGCACTTCCACGTCTTCTTTGCCAATCGCAAATGTGTCGCCGTTGACGGGCATCAAAAAGGTTCCCGTCTTTTGGAGAACCGTAATTTCCTGGGAGGTCATTTCACGAACTTTGGCCGCTACGGCCTGAACTTGTTTGCCGTACTTTTGACCCAGCGACCGGAAATTTGGTTTCGCCTTCTTCTTTACAATATCGGATTCATCGTTTACGAACTCAATTGCTTTGACGTTGATCTCGTCCAGGATCACATCTTCCATTCTGGCTATCGATTGCTTCTGCGCCTCATCGGAGATCGGCACGATGATTTTCCGGAGCGGCTGGCGGACCTTCAGATTAGACTTCATCCTCATCGCGCGGACGAGGCCGACGATGCGCATTGCGCGGGCCATCCTCTCTTCAAGTTCCCGGTCGATCGCATCTGATTCAACGGCCGGCAATGTAGAAAGATGCACTGAAGCATGCGGCTCCTTCTTCGTCACAGAATTCAGTCCCTTGTAGAGCTCGTCTGCCAGGAACGGAGCAAACGGGGCCATCATTTTCGTCAACGCGATCAAACACTCATAGAGCGTCTGGTAAGCGGCAGTTTTGTCCTTTCCTTTTTCGCTCTTCCAGAACCTTCGCCGGTTCCGTCTAACATACCAATTCGAAAGCAGATCCATTGTGAAGTCGCTCACGGCGCGCGCAGCTTTTGTGATATCGTATGCATCCAGATATTGAGTATAGGATACCAGGAGCGAATTCAGCGACGACAGGATCCACCGGTCGATTTCGGCCCTCTCGGATACCGGAATGCGGGGCTCCGCGAAAACGAACGCGTCGATGTTGGAATAGAGGGCAAAGAAAGAATACGTGTTGACAAGAGTGCTGAAGAATTTGCGCTGGACCTCCGCAATCCCTTCCTCGTCGAAAAGCGTCGGCCGCCACACGGGACTATTGCTGACAAGATACCATCGCGTCGCGTCAGCGCCGTACTTGTCGATAAGGTAAAACGGATCGACGGTGTTCTTCTTCGACTTGGACATTTTCTGTCCCTGCTTGTCAAGGATTAATTCGTTGACAAGACAGTTCTTGTACGCTGGCTTGTCGAAGAGAAACGTCCCGATGGAATGGAGCGTGTAAAACCAGCCACGTGTCTGATCGATGCCTTCTGAGATGAAATCGGCAGGATAGGCTCCTTCAAACGTGGACTGATTTTCAAAAGGATAATGCCACTGGGCAAAAGGCATTGCCCCGGAATCAAACCAGACATCGATCAGTTCGGGCGTGCGCGTCATCGTGCCGCCGCATTTTTCGCATGTGAAGGTCACCGGATCGACCGACGGTTTGTGAAGGTCGATCGGATTTGGGAAATGCTCCCCTTTACGCAATTCGTCAATACTTCCGACACATTTCAGAGCCCCGCACTTGCCGCACACCCAGATCGGAAGCGGAGTACCCCAGTACCGGTCGCGGGAAAGCGCCCAGTCTTTGTTCTCTTCAAGCCAGTTGCCAAACCGGCCGGAGCCGGTTTCTGAGGGAATCCAGTTGATCTGTTTGTTGAGTTCGATCATCCTCGCAGCGTATTTTGTCGTGCTGATGTACCACGAATCCCGCGCATAATAGAGAAGCGGCGATGAACAACGCCAGCAATGCGGATAGCTGTGAAGGTACGCCTCCTTCTTATACAGAATATTACGGGATTTTAAATCCTGGATGATCTCTGCGTCCGCGTCTTTGACAAACTTCCCTTTGTAGTCGGTCACCGTCTCATCGAACTCTCCCGACTTGTTCACCGGATGAATCGTCGGCAGTCCGTACTTTTTCCCCGTTTGGTAATCGTCTTCGCCGTACGCCGGCGCCATATGCACGATGCCGGACCCGTCCTCCGTCGTCACAAAGTCTGCCTCGACGACGTACCAGCCCTTTTCCTTCGTTTGATGATAATTGAAAAGACGTTCATACTCTTTTCCCGCCAGTTTTCTGCCGGACATTTCTTCAACGATTCTATACTTATCCTTTAAGACGACGAGCCGGGCTTTCGCGAGGATCAAGAATTCTCCGGTTGATATTTCATGTCCCTCTTCCCCGCTCAGCAATTCAACCTTCACATATTCTATTTCCGGATGCACGGCGAGCGCGACATTCGAGATGAGCGTCCAGGGAGTCGTCGTCCAAACCAGAAAATGAGTATTCGTCTCCCCCTTAACTTTCATCTTCACGAAAACGCTCGGGTCTTTCACGTCCTTGTAACCGAGCGCAACTTCATGTGAAGAGAGAGGCGTCTCACAGCGCGGACAGTACGGCTGGATTTTGTATCCCTTGTAGATCATGCCGCCGTCGAAATATTTCTTCAGCGCCCACCAGACGGACTCCATATACTCGTTCGTGAAGGTGATATACGGATGAGCGAGATCGACCCAGTATCCCATCTTCCGGGTCATCGTCTCCCAATCGGTCTTGTACTTCCAGACCGATTTCCTGCACTCGTCGTTGAACTTCTCGACGCCGTAGGCGATGATATCGTCCTTATGCTTCATGCCGAGCATCTTTTCCACTTCGATCTCGACGGGCAACCCGTGCGTGTCCCAGCCGGCCTTGCGATGAACCTGGAAACCGGACATTGTTTTATAGCGGCATACAATGTCCTTCAACGACCTCGCCATCACATGGTGAATTCCGGGAAGACCGTTCGCTGTCGGAGGACCTTCATAGAAGGTAAACCGCGGTTTTCCTTCACGGGAGGAGATGCTTTGCTCGAAAATCTTGTTCGATTCCCAGAACGAGAGGATTTCTTTCTCGAGGTCAGAATAGCTTATTTTGTCGGTGAGCTCTTTGAACATGGTCTTTGAGTACGAAGTAAGAAGTCAGAATTATGAATTATGAAGGAACGGCATCAGTCTTTAATTCTTAATTCATAATTCATAATTCTTACTTCATAATTGTCTTACGACTTCTTTCATTATCGCAGTGAGCTTCGGCTCCGCGGCCATGGCCGTCGCCACGATCTCGTCCAGCTTTGCCGGCTTCAGCGCGTCGGGGAAGCATTCGTCAGTTATTATTGAGAATCCCAGCACGCGCATCGACATGTGTACTGCCACAATACATTCCGGAACCGTGGACATGCCGACAACGTCAGCCCCGATATTCCGGAGAAATCTGTACTCAGCCCGTGTCTCGAGATTGGGTCCGGGAACTGCAACGAAGACACCTTTCTGAACTTTGATCTTTGACTCAAGCGCAATTTTTTCCGCGAGCGCAATCAGCTGCTTGGTGTACGGCTCCGACATATCGGGAAATCGCGGTCCGAGTTCGTTGTCGTTGGGACCGATCAGCGGGTTGTCGCCGAGCAAGTTGATCTGGTCCGTGATCAGCATGATGTCGCCCCGCGAAAAGAGGGGATTCATTCCTCCTGCCGCGTTCGAGACAAGGAGCGTCTCCACGCCAAGAAACTTCATCACGCGGACGGGAAAGGTGATCTGCTGCATCGTGTAGCCTTCATAGAAATGAAAGCGTCCCTGCATTGCGACGACATTCTTCCCGCCGAGCGTGCCGAAGATCAGTTTTCCATGATGCGATTCTACGGTGGACAATGGAAAATGCGGTATCTCCCCGTAGTCGATGATGACTTCCGACTTGATCTCCCTGGCGAGTTCGCCCAATCCGGTCCCCAAAATTATTCCGACGGACGGAGACGACGAGGTCTTCGTGCGTAAGAATTTGATGGCTTCGTTTATTTGTTGGCGAAGGGGAGACATTGTCTGATTTTGAGTTATACGTCTTACGTTATACGTTTTTCATCTTCGGCTGTACGTCACATATTTTGCTCTTACATACAACGTAAAACGTATAACGTAAAACTTCCTTGAGTTATAATTTCTTTATGATCTCGTCAATCTCAATTCCATCTTTCCCGCTCCCTTTTGAAAGGTCTCGAGATAATTCATCATCGTCGACTTCGAGAGCTTTAATAAGTTCCAATTCGGAATTGAGGAGCACCTTCAGGCGGCTGACGATCGATTCCTTCTTTGACCGCAAATTTGAAATCTCCTCTTTCGTCCTGAGGAGATCCATGCGCGCGCGATCGAGCAGCTGGTTGGATTTGAGTTCTGCTTCCTGAATGATCAGCTGGGCTTCTTTCCGTGAGTTTTCGATCGATCTGCCGCTTGCCTCCTGCGCCTGCATGAGAGTCTGCTGCAGCGTCTTCTCCATCTGGCGGTAATCGCGGAGCTGCGTGTCGAACTCAACAAGCTGCTGGTTCATATCTTTGCTTTGCTTCAGCAAGTCCGCAAACTCATTCGACATCATGTCGAGAAATGAATCCACCTCAACAGGGTCGTACCCGCGCAGTACCTTCTTGAATTCCTGCTTCTTGATGTCGAGAGGTGTCAATTTCATCGATGCCTCCTTCAGTTTTAGAGTTTTGTCCTGGTTCCGAAGATCGCAGTCCCAATTCGAACTATCGTAGCCCCTTCGGCTATGGCCGCGGGGAAATCGTGCGACATCCCCATGGAGAGGTGCTCCATCGGCTGCGGAAGAATCCCCGCGGAATTGACTTGATCAAAAACCTTTTTCAGAAGACGGAACGATTTGCGCGACTCCTCGGAATCCGTTGAGAACGGACCAATCGTCATCAATCCCTGAACCCTGATGTGAGGATGTGAACCTACCCGTTCAACCAATGCTGCAGCCCCTGCCGGACTGACGCCGAACTTCGTCGCCTCAGCGGAGGTATTTACCTCCACCAGTACGTTGATGCTTCGGCCCATTTTCACTCCCCGTTTTTCGACCTCTGCCGCCACACCGTCGTTGTCGATAGAATGAATCATGTGAATCCAATCGGCGATGAACTTCACCTTGTTGGATTGCAGATGGCCGATGAAGTGCCAGCGAATTCTCGCGTCGGAGATCTTTTCCCGCTTCGCGGTCAATTCCTGGACGTAGTTCTCGCCGATATCGAGAATACCGGCCCCAACCGCCTCTTGAACCCTCGCATGTCCGAAAGTTTTGGAAACCGCAAGCAATGTGACGGAGTCCGGGCTTCTTCCAGCCGCGATACAGGCGTTCTTGATGCTTTCCTGTAAATTTTTAACGTTTTCGGCAATCATTTGCGGCCTGAACATTAAATATAGGTTATTAAGTCCTCAAAAACAATAAGCAAAATGGCCAAACGCCCCTCACCTCCGTTTCCAGTTTAACAATCCTCCAAAGAGCCTATGCAAACCACAATGTTGGGCGTGACCTGCTATTGACTTAACCTCCCTTTTTTGTTTAATTGCACCTAGCTCTTCTCCACCCAACTATAAAAGCAAGATGTCCCACTTGGATTCCGACAATTTCGACGATGAATTAGGCGGCCATCCCCCCCGGCGCAACGACCGGAACGAGGAGATCGAGCGCTATAAGGATATCCTGAAAAAGGGGGGAAACGGGATCCGGACGATCGAAGCCCTCGAGGAAATCGTCGATTTCTATTTCGAGCAGGAGAAATTCGAGGAAGCTCTCCACTTCGCCGACCAGTTAATCGAGTTTGTCCCTTACAGCTCCGATGCGTGGGTCCGGCGAGGAATGATCCTCAATAACATGTACCGATACGACGGCGCCATCGACTGCTACGAGCATGCGATCAGGCTCAACCCGAACGAAGGAGAAATTTACATCAATCTTGGGATTACGTACGACAATGCAAATCGTGTCGACGAGGCGCTGGAGAGTTTCGAAAAGGCGTTGTCGATTGAACCCGGAAGCGAGGAAGCCCTTTTCAACAAGGCCGTGACGCTGGAGAAGATAGAGAGATTTAAGGAGGCGTCTGAGATTTTTGAGTTTCTGATCAAGGAAAACAGGGAAAATAAGGATGCGATGTTCGAGCTGGGATTCTGCTACGATTTCATGGACCGGCTTGAAGAGTCGCTGAAATGCTATGACGAACATCTCGACCTCGACCCCTACAATTATAACGCGTGGTATAACCGGGGTATCGTGCTCAACCGGATGGGAGAGTTCCTCAAATCGATCGAAAGCTATGACATGTGCATTGCCATCAAGGAGGATTTCGGCGCTGCATGGTACAATAAAGGCAACGCCTATGCCAACATGGCGAAATTTAAAGAGGCGATCGAATGCTATTCCCAGACCCTCCGTTATGAATCCAAGGATGTACCGGCGTGGCACAACATGGGCAATGCCCACGAGGAACTCGGCAATTACCCCGATGCAATCAAGTGCTTCTCCCAGGCCATCAAGTACGACCACGAGCATTATGAATCGTTCTTCGGACGGGGGAGCTGTTATGATACCCTCGAGCAATACAAAAAAGCCCTTCAGGATTACAATCGCGCGTTGGAAATATGCCGCGACTATCCTGAGTTGTGGTACGCGAAAGCCGACGTCGAGTACAATCTCGGAAAACACCGCGAATGCCTGATCAGCTACAAGATGGTCGTGCAACTCGACAAAAAGAACTTCGAGGCCTGGTTCGATTACGGCGACACGCTCTTCGAGCTGGGATATCTGAAGGAAGCGTTGAAAGCCCTCAATCGCAGCATCGAGATCAACCAGCAATTTGCCGAAGCGTACTATACGCGCGCTAAAGTCCTTTTTGTGATGAAGAAGATGCTCGACGCCGTCGACTCGCTGAAATCGGCATTTTCGCTCCAAGCCGAGCTTCGGAAACGATTTGAAACAGAATTCCTCGGAGTGAAATCGATCAAAGAATTCTCGTCGCTGCTGCAGCGATAAGTATCTTCAACGGAGCGGTTTAAGAATCCAAACCTAATCCCTGAACGGCGAGATTAGGTTTTTTAGTTTCAAACCTTGGTCATTATGGATCATCGTGGTTCAAAACTGGTGGGAATTGTCGGTCATCCGCTGGGCCATTCTCTTTCCCCTGCGATGCATTCGGCGGCTTTCGAGCACCTCAAACTGCCGTACCGATACGGAGTCCTCGACGTCGCCGAAGAGTTCCTTCCCGCCCTCATCATGTCGCTGCGAAAATCTGGAGTTGCAGGAGCGAACGTCACTATCCCTTACAAGGAGCGGGTGATTCCACTTCTCGATTCGGTGAGCGATGACGCCGCAGCCCTTGGCGCTGTGAATACCATTGTTCTTCAGAACGGCAAACTGGCTGGATTTAACACTGACATCGCGGGCCTTCAAAAGACATTTGAGCCCGCCGCCGAAAAAATTCGCGGCAAGGCCGTTCTCGTTCTGGGCGCGGGGGGAGTCGCACGCGCTGTGCTCCACGCGATCGCAAAGGGGTTTGAGCCCGGACTCGTGCGGATCTATAATCGCACTTCCGCGCGGGGAATTGCGCTGGCCTCCGAATTCACGAAGCTTTTCCCCGGCATCCGCCACGAGGGCATTGCCGACATCCAACACCTGCACTCCGTCGTTTCCGAATCGAGCCTGATCGTCAATGCGACATCGGTCGGCATGTCGCCGGATACTGCGGCAGCGCCTCTTGCATCGGAGATCCGATTTTCAAATCACCAAATAATTGTGGATATTATATACAATCCGGTGGAAACGACCCTTCTTCGCCGCGCGAGGCTGGATGGCGCACAGACGATGAACGGAGTGGAGATGTTTGTTCAACAGGGGGCAAGGTCGTTCGAACTATGGACGGGAGAACCTTTTCCACTTGAACTGGCTCGAAGGATTGTGCTTCAGGCGCTGAAATAATCGGGACGACATGATTTCTCAATCAATTCAAATGAAATACGACCGCCTGCAAAAAATCATCGCAGAGATGGGTTCGGTGGTCATCGGGTATTCCGGAGGCGTTGACAGCACCTTGCTGCTAAAGGTGGCGACAGACGTCCTCGGATCAAATGCTCTCGCCGTTATTGGAAAGTCGGAAACGTATCCGACTTCGGAGTATGAGGAGGCGGTGACCCTCGCAAATGGTTTCGGGGCGCGGTATCTCGAAGTCGCAACAGAAGAGACGGATGTTCTGAAGTTCCAGGAAAATCCTCCCGACCGGTGTTACTTCTGCAAGACCGAGCTCTTTGGAAAGCTCACCGATATTGCGAAGGAACAAAAAATACCCTGGATTGCCGACGGTACGATCACCGACGACACCGGAGATTTCCGCCCCGGGATGCGGGCCAAGAATGAAAACAACGTCCGCTCCCCTCTTCTCGAAGCCGGGATGTCGAAAGACGATGTCCGCGAACTCTCGCGGCATCTGAATCTGCCGACATGGAATAAGCCTTCGTTTGCATGCCTATCGTCCCGCTTTCCTTACGGTTTCGGGATCACGAAGGAAAACCTGACAAAAGTAGATCGCGCGGAAACGCTCCTGCGAAAGGCCGGCTTCAGATACTTCCGGGTCCGTCATCATGACGACAAGACCGCGCGTATTGAAATCGGGACCGATGAATTTCATCGCCTGCTCGACGATCAATTCCGCGGCGCGATTGTGGCAGAACTGAAGGATCTTGGATTCACGTACGTGACGCTCGACTTGCAGGGATACCGAACGGGCAGCATGAACGAAGTTCTTACTCCAGAAGTCAAAGAGTCGTTTCTCAAGGAGAGACCGTAATTCCCATCGAGCGTCTTCTCTATCAGCAAGATTGCGCCCATATCAAACCCGATGATGTCCCGACGAACGCTCCGCTCCGTGATCCTTGCCATCGCGCTCATCGCGCTGAGCGGATGCAGGGAGATCTTCACAGGGAAGCATGAGGCTCGGGGAGTCTGGGTTTCGCGGTACGAATACGCCGGCATCGATTCCGCAAAATCGAAAGCTCGTATCACCGAAGTTTTCGAAAAAGCGCGATCGGCAAAAATGAACATGGTCTTTTTCCAGGTTCGCGGAAACGGGGATGCGTTTTATAAATCGCACTTCGAGCCCTGGTCCGAGATGCTCACCGGGACACTCGGAAAAGATCCCGGTTGGGATCCGCTGGAGTATGCAGTCCGCGAATCGCACCGGCTTGGGCTGGAAATCCATGCATGGATCAACACGTTTCCGGTCTGGTCGGGGAAAAAGCCGCCCATCGAGACGACGCCTCGTTCCCTTTACCTCGCCCATCCGGATTGGCTGGTGTGCGATGCGAACGGAAGACCGATGGCCTTGAACGATCATTACGTGAACATCTCGCCGGGCATTCCGGAAGCGCGCCGGTTCGTCATCAATGTTGCTCTGGACATTGTCGATCAGTACGATGTCGACGGGCTTCAGTTCGATTACGTTCGTTATCCGGAGGATTCCCCGAAATTAGGATACTCGCACGATTCGATCAGCGTCGCGAGGTTCAAAAGTCAGGAGGGCAACCCGAACAGGGTGGACTGGGAAAATTGGCAGCGCGAGCAGGTGAACCAGTTTGTCTACGGCGCATACAATGCAATCACCGAGCTCAAACCGTGGGTGAAGGTCTCGGCCTCGGTTATCGGAAAGTATTCCGGGACAGGATGGACCGCGTACAGCGCGGTCTACCAGGATGTTCGCCGCTGGATGGAACTCGGAAAAATGGATTTCGTCGTCCCGATGGTCTATTGGGAGATGGATCACAAGACGCACCCTTTCGGTCCGTTGGTAACCGAGTGGACTTCCCGGGTAGCATACAACCGGCCGGTCATTCCCGGCATTCTCATGGGACTCGAGCAAAAATTTGGCTGGTCGGAAATTGAGGATGAAGTCGAAGCAGCCCGTGGCCGAGGAGCGGTTGGCGTAGTCTTCTTTTCTGCCGCCGGCCTCGAAAAAGAGTCCTCCATCCTCGGCACAAATGAATTCCCGTACTGGTGCGATGTTCCTCAGATGATGTGGAAAGATTCCGTTGCGCCCCAGCCGCCGGCGCTGCACCCGCTGAGAGTCAATGGCGTAAACGCAGACCTCACATGGACACCGTTTCCCGGCGACGAAGGAAGAGTTTACTTCAACATCTACCGTTCCGCGTCGCCCGTCATCGATGCGAACGATGTGAAAAATCTCCTGTTTGTGACCGGCCGGAATGTCGAAGAATTCGTCGACTCCACTGCCGATGGCGGAACCTGGTATTACGCCGTGGCATCAGTCAACCGCGCAGGCGGCGAAAGCAAGCTCTCAAATATCGCCTCCCGGGAGTCCCACTTCGCGGATGATACGGCAAAATAGTTAAAGCGGAAGTTTTGCAGAGTACTTTTTCATGTCAATAGAATCCGACAACACTCGACGCGCGATAAGCGAACTGCTGAAATCGGCAGACCGCGCGATCAAAGAGAATAACCTCGATGGAGCGCTCAATTTCATCGACAAAGTCTTTGGTATCGAGCAGCGGAACGTCTATGCCAGGGCGTACCGGGAACGGATCCTCGCTCTGAAGGAAGCCGAGGCAAAGGATAAGGCATCATTAGATAAAAAGGTGGAGCCCCCTCCGCAGAAAGCAGCCCCGGCGGCGGAAAAAAAGAAACCCGATGAGCCGGCTCCGATTGCCGCAGAAAAAAAAGCGCCGCCCGCTCCCCCTCCGGCACAAGCACATCCAAAAATTGCATCGCTGCATCTTCCTCACTCACCCGCGGCCCTCGAAGCATATCGGACACTACTGACCGAGATCTGGTCGGACGGCAATGTGACCTCCGACGAACAATCGCAGATCGATTCAATGAAAGACACGTTCGCGATCACCGAGAAGGAGCATGCGGAAATTGAACAGCAAGTGCGGATCGAAGCATATCTCAACGCGATCCGTGAAGCATGGAGGCTGGGAGTAACCTCCTTTGTTGACATCCGCAAGCGATTCAAGATTTCGGACCAGGAGCACCTGAGCGTCGAACAGAAAATCAACCAGTTCCTTCAATCGCTGAAAGTGAAGGGAACGGTGCTCCTCCTGGACGACGACAATGCATTTCTCGCTATCATTAAAGATGTCCTTTCGGAATCGGGATTTACGTGCGTCGCCATGAACTCGGGCGAGGATGGACTGAAAGTCCTCGAATCGTTCACCCCGGACATCGTCATCTGCGACATCGATTTTGGGAAACCGAAAATGAACGGGTTCACATTTTTCGAGAAATTCCGGGCGATCGACCGCTTAATTGACGTGCCGTTTGTCTTCATGAGCGGACTCGACCAGGATATCGTAGTCCGCGCGGGCAAGCAGATGGGTGTTGATGATTACCTGACAAAACCGTTCGACGCGGAGATGCTCATCGCCACCATTGAAGGTAAGCTCAAACGGTCTCGCGAAATCAAACGGATGGCCCATAATCCAAAGACCTGACGGTGTCTGGAGCGCCGGCAATCGCGGCGCAGAGAAAGCACTGGAGGATATATTTTTCACGACAATGATCATTGAGATGGCCATAACTCGCAAGCGTTCATGAAAAACTTCTGGAAGAGACTAAGAACATTCACCCAAAACCTGGGCCTCGTGGAACAGGCACAGATGGTCGCCTCGACAGCTGTTGTCGTCATCATGGTAACGATCATCAGCGCCAACATCGCGCTGAAACTGGCGCTCACACCGTTCGATTTCATCAGCATCATCACGGTCGGCATCATCGGTTTTGCGAGCGTCTATTTCTCGCTGAAGTACGGCCGGCAGCTTGAGGCGCAGAAGAGAGAGCTAGAAGCGCTGAACCGGGTCGCCGAATCGGTCAACCAATCCATCGACCTGGACTACCTTCTCAGTACAATGCTCCAGAAAGTCGTGGAACTCGCGCGAACGGAATACGGCTGGCTCTACACCGTTGACGGCAGGAAACTCGAGCTCCGGAATTCGAGCGGCGCATCGTTCAATTTCTTCAACGCCGCAGCGCTGGGGAGCATCGAGACAATTCCATGGATCCAGAAGATCCACACCCAGAAGGAAGAGGTGGCGGCGAATGCCCCCTTCGCGGATCCACAGGTCCTGAAGGCCGGAATCCTCTCATGGGTTTCGGTCCCTCTGAGAGCAGCCGATCAATTTGCCGGAGTCCTCCTGCTCGCGACGACGGTGAAAGGTTTCTTTTCTGAGCGGCAGGTCGACCTTATTGCAGCATTCGGCAATCACATCAATGTCGCCCTCAACAACGCTCACTTGTTCGACCGGCTGAGGAAATCTGAGCAGCAGTACGCCGATTTGTTCGAGCACTCGCCGGATATGTACCATCTCGTCAACCGCGATGGGATCATCATCAGCTGCAATCAAACGGAAGCAGAAACCCTCGGATATCAGAAAACCGAAATTATCGGACATCCCCTCACCAGGCTTTACCCGCAGGAGTACCGGCTCAACGTACTGGAGACATTATTGAAGGCGTTTGAAAACGGTCACGAGTTCCGCGGGATGGAAGAGCAGATCATCAAAAAGGACGGCGTCGTCATCGACGTCAGCGTCAATACCTCGCTGGTCTACGATGACACGCACGTGCCCATCCTCATGCGGTGCGTCGTCCGGGATATTACCGAGAAGAAGAAGCTCGAGCAAAAAATCATGCAGGCCCAAAAAATCGACAGCATCGGCAACCTCGCCGGCGGAGTCGCCCACGATTTCAACAACATTCTTGCTTCAATTCTGGGATCTTCTTCGATCATGCGGCGGAGGATGGATCAGAACGACAAGTGGTTCCCCTTTGTGGATATTATCGAAACGGCTGCAAAGCGCGGCGCCTCGCTGACACGTCAGCTGCTGACCTTCGCACGGCGCAGCACGGTGGAAATCCATCCGGTCGACATCCATGCCATCCTGAGCGAGACGATTCACCTCTTTGAGCGCAGCGTCAACCCGAACATCAACATCGTAAAAATTTTGACCCCCGACGTTGTCGTCGTGAACGGAGACGAAGGCCAAATACAGCAGGCAATGCTCAACATATTCATCAACGCGAGGGATGCCATGCCGGCCGGCGGAACGCTGACGATCGAGACATCTTCCGTACAGTACTCCGACAAGGAACGGGGCGCGATGCCGGGTGAGACCCGGAGCGGAAGTTACGTTTCTATAAAGGTTGTCGACAGCGGAATTGGGATGAGCAAGGAAGTTCAGCAGCGGATGTTTGAGCCGTTCTTCACCACGAAGGAACAGGGAAAGGGGACGGGCCTCGGCCTCTCAGTGGTGTACGGTGTTGTCAACGGACACGGCGGCTATATCTCCGTCCAGAGCGAGCCGGATCGGGGAACGACGTTTACCATTCTCCTCCCGCGGCTCCCCGAGCCTTTTATTCCCAGACCCTCGAAGGCAGACAAAAAAATCGTGGGGGGCAATGAAACCATCCTCGTGGTCGATGACGAGGAGATTGTCCGTTCGACGATCAGCGCGATGCTTTCGGATTTGGGGTACACGGTACAATCGACCCGGAGCGGCAAAGAAGCCCTCGACATCTTATCAAAAAAGAATAAGATCGATCTTGTCCTGCTCGATATGACGATGCCGGAAATGGGGGGAAAAGAAGTATTCCAGCGCATTCGCAAGTTGAAGTCCCACGCGAAAGTTATCATCTCCAGCGGATACAGCGATTCGATCCTCGGGGAGGACACCTTTGCGAGAAAAGTCGATGGTTTTTTACAGAAGCCTTACCAGATAGAAGATCTCTCGCGAAAGATCCGCGAAGTGCTGGATGTCTAGGCGAGAACAGATGAACCGCGAAGACGCCAGGCACGCGAAGAAGAGTGTTGAATTGTTGAAGAAATAGTGAATCAGTATTCCTCTTTGCGCCCTTCGCGGCTTGGCGGTTATCCCTTTTTATTGACCG
>Ga0265338_10006911_pt1 | contig 14280 bp, 9 predicted proteins | sample 42126metaG_FD_193579 | JGI IMG/M metagenome (GOLD analysis project Ga0265338, IMG submission 193579) | Rhizosphere microbial communities from Carex aquatilis grown in University of Washington, Seatle, WA, United States - 4-21-26 metaG | ecosystem: Host-associated > Plants > Roots > Rhizosphere >... | reverse complement strand
GCTCGCCCGAGGCGGTCAGCTCGCCGACCGCCTCGGCCGACCCGGGGCCGAACAGGTCGAGGTCGGTCTCGGTCATCGGCAGCTCGGCCGACGCGGCCGCCAGGTGCGGGCCGAGCACGTAGGGGTTGCCCGGGTCGAGCACGGCGGGCTCGACCGGGTGGTGCAGCAGGGTGTCCGGGTGGTGCACCAGGTAGCTGTCGAGCGGGTCGTCGCGGGCGATGAACACGGCCGTGGCGTGGTGCCCGGCCCGGCCCGCGCGGCCCGCCTGCTGCCACAGCGAGGCCCAGGTCCCCGGCCAGCCGGCGATCAGCACCGCGTCAAGGCCGGTGATGTTGATGCCGAGCTCGAGCGCGGTGGTCGCGGCCATGCCGGTGATCCGCCCGTCCCGCAGCCCGGCCTCAAGGCCCCGGCGGTCGTCGGGCAGGTAACCGGAGCGGTAGGCGGCCACCCCGCCGGACAGCTCCTGGTCGAGTGCGTCACGGGCGGCCATCGCCACCGTCTCCGCACCGCGCCGTGAGCGGATGAAGGCGAGGGCCGGCACCTCCGCCTTGACCAGGGCGGCCAGCAGGTCGGCCGCCTCCGCGGTGGCGGGCCTGCGGGCGCGCACCTCGGCGTAGGTGTGCAGCAGGGGCGGTTCCCACAGGGCGAAGGTGACCGGCCCGCGGGGGGAACTGTCCTCGGTGACCGCTACCGCGTCCAGCCCGGTGAGCTTGCGCGCGCACTGGGCCGGGTCGGCGATGGTGGCCGAGGCGAGGATGAACACCGGCCCGCCCTGGTCCTGGCCCGGGGCGGAGTGGTGGCTGGCGACGCGGCGCAGGCGGCGCAGCACGTGGGCGACGTGCGAGCCGAAGACGCCGCGGTAGCCGTGGCACTCGTCGATGATCACCACCCGCAGGCGGCGGAAGAAGCCGCGCCACCGGGAGTGGTTCGGCAGCATGCCGCTGTGCAGCATGTCCGGGTTGGTCAGCAGGTAGTTGGCGTGCGCCTGTGCCCAGGCCCGCTCGGCGGTCGTCGAGTCGCCGTCGTAGCAGGTGGCGCGGACCCCGGGCAGGCCCAGGGCGCGGACCGCCTGCAGCTGGTCGGCTGCCAGCGCCTTGGTGGGAGAGAGGTACAGCACGGTTCCGCCGCCGAGCACGGCCGACAGGGCGGCGGCCAGGTAGCCGGCCGACTTGCCAGAGGCGGCCCTTGTGGCGATAATCACGTGGCAGCCGGCCAGCGCGAGGCCTGCCGCCTGGGCCTGATGCGCCCACGGGGCGGTAATGCCGCGCGCCGCGAGCGCGGCCGCCACCTCGGGACGGACAGTTTCCGGCCAGCAGGTGGTTAGCCCCGGCTGTCCGGGTAGGTGTTCTAGGTGCACAAGCTCCCCGGCACGCTGCGCGGCCCGCAGGACCTCGAGCGCGACGCCCTCGCGATCCTGCCGGGTTTCTGCACTCTCCGGAGCGATGATGGGCATAGGTTTTAAGTGTGTCATCCGCTAGGTGGATGGCGGGCAGTATGTTTTGGTATAGACATGACGCCTGAGCGTGGTTGAATGCCGGGCAGGGGTCGCCCCCACGACGCGAGAGACGCCCTCGGGGCGCTGGAGGATTAGTGGATCTGAAGCTGGCGCACAGCAATAGGGACGGCATCGAGATTGTGGACGTCGAAGGTGAGATCGACGTCTACACGGCGCCGCGCCTGCGCGAGCTACTCATCGAGCTCGTCAACAAGAAGAACTACCAGCTGGTAGTGAACATGGAGAAGGTCGAGTTCCTCGACTCCACGGGCCTAGGGGTCCTGGTCGGCGGGCTCAAGCGGGTGCGCGCGCACGACGGGTCACTGGACCTGGTGTGCACCCAGGAGCGCATCCTGAAGATCTTCCGGATCACCGGTCTCACCAAGGTCTTCGGCATCCACGAGTCTGTGGACCAGGCCATCGCCGCCAGGAAGGCGGAGAAGTAAACCTTCCGCTACGCCATGGCTACCGTCGAAGTCACGTTCACGCCGCTGCCGGTAAACGTGCGAACCGCCCGGCTTATCGCCACCGCGGTCGCACGGCGTAGCGGCGTTGCCGGGTCCCTGCTCGATGAGGTGCGCCTCGCCGTGGGCGAGGCCTGCTCCCGCGCGGTGGAGGCGCACCTGCGGCACTGCCCGGCCGAACCTATCCGGGTGTCGCTTACCGACGACGGCGAGCAGTTCGAGGTGGTGGTGACCGACGCGGTGCCGGATGCGGGGCACGCGGAGGCCGGCCTTCCGGCCGGCTTCGGCGGTGACTTCGCGGCGCTCGACGGTGAGGTCCCGGTGCGGTTGCCGGACGGTGTGGGCCTGGCGGTGATCGCCGGGCTCGCGGACGACGTACGTGTCACCGCGGTCGGCCCGGGCACCAGCGTCACCATGAGCTGGAAACGCCGGGCGGAGTAAAACCTCATCGCACCCGGACCGGGTGCGCAGCAGCATCAGCCGGCCCGCCGCCCCTGCCAGGGGCGGCGGGCCGGCTTTTTGCGCTTGACCGGAACTGGCCGGCGACCGCCGTGCTTTATTCCTTTAACTTAAGTCTCTTTAATGTCATCCTGTCACACGGGTTATCTCGCGTTTAACCAGGCCACGCGAGGCGTCGGGGGCAACGTGTGAACTGCAATCAACTGGGGCAAATCACAATACGGTCGGACGTGAACTTGTCGCAGGTGGGACTTACGGTGCTGGTGCTTCGTGCCTAATATCGGGATTAGATCTTGAAAGTTCAAAAAAACTGGTCTCTTCAAGATCTGGTGTAACCGGCGTAGACTCCGGCCACGCTGTGCCTTTTAGGCGCTCGCCTAGCGGCATGGCCGGGAAATGACCTTTGTAAGGCCGAACGACTGCTTAGCGGCGCAAGCCAGATGTCGAAGGAGATTGAATGTCTAAGCTCAGTTCCGTCCTCGCGGGAGCGGGCCGGTGACCCCGGTCAGCGTCAGCGGCGGCAACCTCACCTGGGTAGTGATCGTCGCGGTCATCGCCCTGGGTGCGCTTGCCGTCGCGGGCTACCTGGTCCGCGAAGTCCTGGCGGCAAGCCAGGGGACCGCGAAGATGCAGGAGATCGCCGCCGCCGTCCAGGCGGGGGCGGCCGCCTACCTGCGGAGGCAGTTCCGGACGCTGGGCGTCTTCGTCTTCCTCATCTTCTGGATCCTGCTGCTGCTGCCGGCTGACGGCACCGGCGTCCGCTGGGGCCGCAGCATCTTCTTCCTCATCGGGGCCGCCGCATCCGCCCTCACCGGGTTCATCGGCATGTCACTGTGCGTGCGAGGCAATGTCCGGGTGGCGGCCGCGGCCCGCGAGGGCGGCGAGCGCACGGCGATGCGGATCGCGTTCCGCTGCGGCGGCGTCGCGGGCATGTGCACCGTCGGCCTTGGCCTGCTCGGCGCGGCCGTCGTGGTGCTGATCTACCGCGCCAGCGCGCCCGACGTACTGGAGGGCTTCGGCTTCGGCGCCGCCCTGCTGGCGATGTTCATGCGGGTCGGCGGCGGTATCTACACCAAGGCGGCCGACGTCGGCGCCGACCTGGTCGGCAAGGTCGAGCAGGGCATCCCGGAGGACGACCCGCGCAACGCGGCCACCATCGCCGACAACGTGGGCGACAACGTGGGCGACTGCGCCGGCATGGCGGCCGACCTTTTCGAGTCGTACTCGGTGATGCTGGTCGCCTCGCTGATCCTGGGCAAGACCGCGTTCGGCGACAAGGGGCTGATCTTGCCGCTGCTGGTCCCCGCGATCGGCGTGATCACCGCGGTAATCGGGATCTTCGCGGTCCGGCCGCTGGCCCGTGACCGCAACGGGATGAGCGCGATCAACCGCGGCTTCTTCATCTCGGCGGTGATCTCGGTCATCGGGGTCGCGATCCTCTGCTTCACCTTCCTGCCGTCGAAGTTCAGCGCGCTGCGCGGCATCACCAGCCCGGCGATCGCCGGGTACAACGGCAACCCGGAGTGGATCGCGTTCGGCGCGGTGGTCATCGGCATCGTCCTCGCCTCCGCGATCCAGCTGCTGACCGGGTACTTCACCGAGACCACGCGGCGGCCGGTGCGGGACATCGGGCAGAGCTCGGAGACCGGCGCGGCCACCGTGATCCTGTCCGGTGTCTCATCCGGGATGGAGTCCGCGGTCTACTCGGCGCTGCTGATCGCCGGGGCCGTGTTCGGCTCCTACCTGCTGGCCACCGGCAACGCCACCATCGCGCTGTTCGCGGTGGCGATGGCCGGCGGCGGCCTGCTGACCACGGTCGGCGTCATCGTGTCGATGGACTCCTTCGGCCCGGTGACCGACAACGCCCAGGGCATCGCGGAGATGTCCGGCGAGGTGGAGGGCGACGCCGCCCAGGCGCTGACCAACCTGGACGCGATCGGCAACACGACCAAGGCGATCACCAAGGGCATCGCGATCGCGACCGCCGTGCTGGCCGCGACCGCGCTGTTCGGCTCGTTCCGTGACTCGGTTGAATCGGCCCTGCCGGTCCGCGCGGCCGGCTCGTTCGCGCTCAACGTGGCCCAGCCGAACGTCCTCGTCGGCGTGATCATCGGCGCGTCGGTGGTGTTCCTGTTCTCCAGCCTGCTGATCATGGCGGTCGGCCGGGCCGCCCAGCGGGTGGTGCTCGAGGTGCGGATGCAGTTCCGCACCCACCCCGGGATCATGACCTACGAGGAGAAGCCCGACTACTCGCGGGTGGTCGACATCGTCACCGCCGACTCGCTGCGGGAGCTGGTCACCCCGGGCCTGCTGGCGGTGCTGACGCCGATCGCGGTCGGCTTCACCTTCGGCTACGCGCCGCTCGGCTCGTTCCTGGTCGGTGCGATCGCGGCGGGCGTGCTGATGGCGGTCTTCCTGTCCAACTCCGGCGGCGCCTGGGACAACGCCAAGAAGCTGGTCGAGGACGGCCACCACGGCGGCAAGGGCTCCGAGGCGCACGCGGCGACCGTCATCGGCGACACCGTGGGCGACCCGTTCAAGGACACCGCCGGGCCGGCCATCAACCCCCTGATCAAGGTGATGAACCTGGTCTCGCTGCTGATCGCCACCTCGGTGGTGAAGTACAGCGGCAACACCGGCCTGCGGATCGGGGTCGCGGTCGGCGCGGTGGTCATCATCGTCGCGGCGATCGTCTGGTCCAAGCGCCGGGCGTCCGGGATGGGCGAAGACGCACCGGAGAGCACCGAGATCAGCGGGGCGACCTCACCCGCCGCCAGCGTGGGGTCGCCAGCAGCGCCGGACGCGGTGACGCCGGGCGCCGGCGCCCCCGCCACCGTGCTGCTGCCCGCCCAGGGCGCGATACCCGAGCCGCCAGCGCAGGCGGCACCGCCTCCGGTCCCGCCGGCCAGGGCCGCCAGTGAGGGCTCCGCTAACGGCACTGACGGCTCCGCCAACGGGCAGCTGGCAAGCGGATCAGCGCCGGCTGAGCCGGCTGAGCCGGGCCCGGGGCAGCCACCCGAGTAGGCAAGCCGGCAGTTAACCCCGCGGTCGCCCGCGCCCAGGACCGCCTGGGCGCGGGCGGCCGCGCCGTTGCCGGTGGAGGTGGAACCCGCACCCGTTCGGATGAATCCGGCTTGTCCTACTGCTGCGGCTGGTCGTCGTCGACCGCGTCCACCGCGTCGCGCGGGATGCCGAGCAGGTACAAGATGGTGTCCAGGTAGGGCACGTTGACGGCAGTGTCGGCCGCGTCGCGGACCACCGGCTTGGCGTTGAACGCCACCCCGAGCCCGGCCGCGCCGATCATCCCCAGGTCGTTCGCGCCGTCGCCGACCGCGACCGTCTGCGCCAGCGGCACGCCCGCCGCCTGCGCGAACCGGCGCAGCGCGGCGGTCTTGCCGTCACGGTCGATCACCGGGTCGAGTACCCGCCCGGTGAGCCGGCCGTCGGCCAGCTCAAGCGTGTTCGCCGCCACGTAGTCGATGCCGAGCTGCTGCGCCAGCGGCTCGATCACCGCGGTGAACCCGCCGCTGACGATGCCGGTCTTGTAACCGAGCCGTTGCAGCGTCCGCACCAGGGTCCGTGCCCCCGGGGTAAGCCGCAGGCTGGCCCGCACCTGGTCAAGGACCGCGGCGTCAAGCCCGGCCAGCAGCGCGACCCGCTCCCGGAGCGAGGCCGCGAAGTCCAGCTCGCCGCGCATGGCCGACTCGGTGACCTTGGCCACCTCGTGGGCGCAGCCGGCGTGCTGCGCGAGCAGGTCGATGACCTCGTCTTGAATCAGGGTGGAGTCGACGTCCATCACGATCAGCCGCATCGCCCGCCGGTGCAGGCCGGCCGGCTGCACCGCCACGTCCACCCCGCTGTCCGTCGCGACCTGGGCCAGCGCGGTCCGCAGGGCGGCCGGATCGGCGCCAGAGACATCTAGCTCGACGCAGGTCACCGGGTCACTGGCGAGCCGGTTGATGCGGTCGATGTTGGCGCCGCTGGCCGCGATCCGGCCCGCCACCGCGGCCACGCTCTCCGGCCGCAGCGGGCTGCCGAGCACGGTGACGTGCAGCCTGCCGCTGACCGGGCCGGGACGGGCGCGCGACGGCGACTCGCCGCCGGTGGTGATCTCCGCCTCAAGCCCGAGGTCGCCCGCCAGCCCGGTGACCGCCTGGTAGATCGCGGTCAGGTCGGGCGGCGCGTCGCAGCCGAGCAGCACGCCGAGGACCAGCCGGCCCTTGATCGTCACCTGCTCGATGTCGGCTACGCTCAGCGGGAAGCGCGCGAGTACGCTGAAGAGCCGCGAGGTGACTCCGGGCTTGTCACGTCCGGTCAGTGTGATCAGGAGCGTAGTCCGTGGTTGATTCATCCCGCCCTCACGGTACCGTCTGCCTTGAAGAGTAGTTGAGGAGGGGCAGTGTCGGACGAAGTTCTCAAGCTGCGTGGCGTGTCGGTACGGCGCGAGGCGTCGCTGTTGCTGCGGAACGTTGACTGGACCGCGCACGAGGACGAGCGCTGGATCGTGATCGGGCCGAACGGCGCCGGCAAGACCACCATGCTCCAGGTGGCGTCGACCCAGCTCTACCCGACCGAGGGAACCGTCGACGTGCTCGGCGAGCGGCTCGGCGACGTGGACGTCTTCGAGCTGCGCTCGCGGATCGGCCTGACCAGCTCGGTGCTGGCCGAGAAGGTGCCGGCCGGGGAGAAGGTCATCGACCTCGTGCTCACCGCCTCCTACGGGGTCCTGGGCCGCTGGAAGGAGGAGTACGAGTCCTCCGACGTGACCCGGGCGGTTGAGCTGCTCGACGCGCTCGGCTGCGCGCACCTGATCAGGCGCCGGTTCTCCACCCTGTCCGAGGGCGAGCGCAAGCGGGTGCAGATCGCCCGCGCGATGATGCCCGACCCGGAGATCCTGCTGCTGGACGAGCCCGCGGCCGGCCTCGACCTGGGCGGCCGGGAAGACCTGCTGCGCCGGCTGTCGACCCTCGCCGCCAACCCCCACGCCCCGATGATGGTGCTGGTCACCCACCACGTGGAAGAAGTACCTGACGGGTTCACGCACGCCATGCTGCTGCGCCGGGGGGCGGTGCTCACCGCGGGACCGATCGATGAGGTCTTCACCGCCAAGAACCTCTCCCGCTGCTTCGGCGTCCCGCTGGCGATCGAGCGGCACGAGAAGCGCTGGCGCGCCTGGGCCCGCTAGCGCCAAGGCCGGCGTGAGCTAACCGTCACCGACCGCTCTTGGTAGATGCCGCCGACGCGGGTTACCGTGGGTGGTATCGGCGCTCCCGGGCGGAGATGAGGGTGATGGGCACTTTAATCGCGGTAATCCTCCTTGTCCTGATTGTCGGCCTCGCCGTGATTGCCGTGGCGCGATCGGTGCAGATCGTGCCGCAGGCCCGGGCGGGCATCGTCGAGCGGTTCGGCCGCTACCACCGCACGCTGCACGCCGGGCTCAACCTGATCGTGCCGTTCATCGACCGGCTGCGCCCGCTCATCGACCTGCGCGAGCAGGTGGTCAGCTTCCCGCCGCAGCCGGTGATCACCATGGACAACCTGGTGGTGGGCATCGACACGGTCATCTACTTCCAGGTCACCGACGCGAAGTCGGCGACCTACGAGATCGCCAACTACGTGGCCGCGGTCGAGCAGCTCACCGTCACCACGCTGCGCAACGTGGTCGGCGGCATGGACCTGGACATGACGCTGACCTCGCGTGACAAGATCAACGGGGAGCTGCGCAAGGAACTCGACGAGGCGACCGGGCGCTGGGGCCTGCGGGTCAGCCGGGTGGAGCTGAAGGCGATCGAGCCGCCCGCGTCCATCCAGGGCTCGATGGAGAAGCAGATGCGGGCTGACCGGGACAAGCGGGCCGCCATCCTGTCGGCCGAGGGCGCCAAGCAGTCGGCCATCCTGACCGCCGAGGGTGAGCGGCAGGCGGCCGTGCTGCGGGCGCGCGGCGAGGCCGAGGCGGCGGTGGTGCGCGCCGACGCGGACGCCACCGCCCAGGCGACCAGGGCCAGGGGCCAGGCCCAGGCGATCGCGACCGTGTTCCAGGCGATCCACGAGGGCAAGCCCGACCAGCGGCTGCTCGCCTACAAGTACCTGGAGATGCTGCCGGAGATCGCCCAGGGCAGCGCGAACAAGCTGTGGATCGTGCCCAGCGAGCTCGGCAAGGCCATGGAGGGCCTCGGCGGCCTGTTCGGCAACGCGAGCGTGGGCCCGGCCCCGCAGGCGGACGACGAGCCGCCGCAGGCGCTGCCCGGACCTGACGGGCCGGGCAGCATCACCCGGCTGCCGTTGTGACCGACGCTCAGCCCTGGAAGCGGTAGCCCATGCCGGGCTCGGTCAGCAGGTAGCGGGGACGGGAAGGCTCGGGCTCCAGCTTGCGCCGGAGCTGGGCCACGTAGACCCGCAGGTAGTTGGACTCTGAGCCGTAGGCCGGGCCCCACACGTCATGCAGTAGCTGCTTCTGGGTGACCAGCCGGCCGCGGTTGCGCACCAGGATCTCGAGCAGCTGCCACTCGGTGGGGGTCAGCCGGACGTCGGCCCCGTCCCTGGTGACCCGCTTGGCGGCCAGGTCAACGGTAAAGCCCGGGGTGCTGACGACCGGCTCGTCCGGCGCCGGGACGGCCCGGCGCACCGCCGCGCGCAGCCGGGCGAGCAGCTCGTCCATGCCGAACGGCTTGGTCACGTAGTCGTCGGCGCCCGCGTCGAGGGCGGCCACCTTCTGGTACTCGGCTCCCCAGACCGACAGCACGATGATCGGGGTGCTTGACCAGCCGCGCACCCCGTGGATCACCTCGGTGCCGTCCATGTCGGGCAGGCCGAGGTCGAGGATGACCGCGTCCGGGCGCTCCCGGGACACCGCCGCCAGCCCCGAGGCGCCGTCGCTGGCGGTCGACACCTGGTAGTTGCGCGCGGTCAGGTTGATCCGCAGCGCCCGCAGGATCGACGGCTCGTCGTCGATCACCAGGACGCGGGTCACCCGTCGGCCCCGAGCGCGGCCGGCACCCCGCTGGCGAGGGCGGGCAGCCTGACCCGGACGGTGAGGCCGCCGCCGGGGGTGTCGACGGCGGCGATGGTGCCGCCCATCGCCTCGGCGAACCCCTTGGCCACGGCCAGCCCCAGCCCCACCCCGGGCGCCCGCTCGTCGAACCGCGCGAACGGCTCGAAGATCCGCTCCTTGAGCCCGGCGGGCACCCCGCTGCCGTGGTCGACTACGTCGAGCACCACCCAGGCCCCGTCCGCCCGGGCGCGCAGCATGGGCCGCAGCTCCGGCGGCGAGTGCCGCAGCGCGTTGGAGAACAGGTTGGCAAGCACCCGCTCGAGCAGCCCGGGGTCGGCCCGGACCAGCGGCAGGTCATCGGGTACGGCGATCAGCAGGTGACCGGAGTCGTCGAGGCCGCGCAGCGCCACCGGGGCGACCTCGTCCACCGCGGTGGCGCGCAGGAACGGCTCGAGCGACCCGGCCTGCAGGCGGCTCATGTCGAGCAGGTTGCCGACCAGCGTGTCGAGCCGGTCCGCGTTCTGCTCGATGTTCGCCAGCAGCTCCGCCTCGTCTTCCTCGGTCCAGTGCACGTCGGTCTGCCGCAGGCTGGACACGCTGGCCTTGATCGACGCCAGTGGCGTGCGCAGGTCGTGGCTGACCGCGCGCAGCAGCGCGGTCCGCATCCGGTCGCCTTCCGCCAGCGCCTCGGCCTGGGCCGCCTGGGTGCGCAGCCGGGCCCGGTCGAGCGCGGCGACGGCCTGCGCGGTGTAGCCGGCCAGCAGCGCGGCGGTCGCGCTGGCGGCCTGCCCGGTTACCTCAAGGGCGAGGTCGGGCCGGACCTCGAAGCGCAACGGGCCCGGGGTGCTGCGCGGCTCCGGGACGGCTGCGCCGCTCGACGCCACCGTGACCCACCGGGTGCCGACCCGCTCAAGCAGCTCGGCGTGTCCGCCGTGGCTGCCGGTCAGGTGGTCGAGCACGTCGCCGGGGGTGTCCGCGCCGCCGAGTACCGTCTGCGCCAGGCCGAGCAGCGAATCGGTCTCCCTGGCGCTGCGGGCCGCGTCCGCCTCCCGCCGGGCCGCCAGGTGCACCACGCTGCTCACCGCCACCGCAACGGTGACGAACAGCACCAGCGCGAGCAGGTTGCGCGGCTCGGCGATCGTGAACGTGTGCAGCGGCGCGGTGAAGTACCAGTTCAGCAGCAGGCAGGCGGCCACCGCGGCGAACACCGCGGGCCAGAAGCCGCCCACGACCGTGACCGCCACCACCGCGACCAGGTAGATCAGCAGGTCGTCGGAGAAGTTGAGATGCCGCTGGAGGGCGTCGAGCAGCGCGGTGAGCGTCGGCAGCCCGGCCACGGCGAGCACCGCGCCGACGACCTGCCTGCGCGCGGAGAGCCCACCCTGCTCGTGTGCGTCCACGCTCTCCAGTGTGACTCCTGCCGCGCGCCAGCGGAACGCCGCGCCGGCCGCCGCCGCGGCCAGCGCCACGGCCGCCAGGCACGCCGCCGCCCGCTCCGGGTCGGCGCCGGTCAGCCGCAGTTCGGCGTAGGGCGGCCGGGAGAACCCGGTGACGGTCAGCCAGCCGATGATGCCGAGCGGTACCGCGGCGACCGGATCGGCCGCCGCGGCGACCGCGGCGATCACGACCGCGCAGGCGACCAGCACCCCGGTGGCCCCCAGCCGTCCGCCGAGCGCGGCGGCCACGGTGCCGACCGCGAGCAGCGCGGCGAAGCCGACCGGCAGCGCGTAGGGGGCCGGCAGGCCGCCGCGCCAGGGCGGCCGTCGCGATGCGTCATGGCGCCACACCGGGGGCCGCGTCCCGCGCCGCCCGGCCGGTGTCTGCGAGTCCTTGCTTCTAGTCATCCTGGAAGTCATTTCAACCCCTGGTCGTCCGTACGCGGTCAATCTTGACGGATCCTTAACGACCAGCTCAAAAGGCTTAACGCAGCACTTGCGGTGATCTGGCGGGGGAGCGCCTAGCGTTGAGCGCGCAATCAGAAACCAACCACCGCGGCACAAGCGGCGGCACCGTCATAAGGCCCGCATCCGGGCGACCTCTGACCCTGATGAACACGATGCGTCACGGGCAGGATGGCGTGTCGCTGACTGTGGCACGGACGAAGGCAGGAACTAGTGGCGGTATCGCAGGGCGCCGGGCTCGCTGACGGCGGGGTGCCGGACGAGCTGGCGGGCAGCGCGGGGGCGGGCGACCTGCCGGAGACCTTCGGCTACACGCTCAAGCGGAAGCTGCTCGGGCCGCCCCTGGTGAACGAGCAGATGGGCGAGGAGCGACTGTCCCGCCCGCTCGCCATCGGCGTGCTGTCCTGCGACGGCATTTCCTCGGCCGCCTACGGCACCGAGGAAATGCTGATCGAGCTGGTGCCGATCGTCGGCATGGCGGCGTTCACCCTGATCCTGCCGGTGACGCTGGTCATCTTGGCCGGCGTGGCGCTCGTCGTGCTGTCATACCGGGAGGTCGTGTCCGTCTACACCCGGGCGGGCGGCTCCTACGTGGTGGCCCGGGAGAACTTCGGTCCGCGGGTGGCCCAGGTCGCCGCGGTGGCGCTGCTCATCGACTACACGGTGACGGTCGCGGTGCAGGTCGCGGCGGGCAGCGCCGCCATCGTGTCGGCCTTCCCGCAGCTAGCGAAGACCCCGGTGATCGGACCCCAGATCCTGGTCGTCATCTCCGTCGTCGCCGTCCTGATCATGTGCTACGGAAACCTGCGGGGCATCCGCGAGGCGGGGCGGGCATTCGCGCTGCCGACCTACCTGTTCTCCGGCGCGGTCGGGCTGATGATCATCTTCGGCCTGGTCCGGGAGGTGGCTGGCGGACTGCCGCAGGTCACCGCGCAGGCCGGCGCCTACCACATCGGGCACAGCACCGAGAGCCTCATCAGCATCGGGATGATCTACATGCTGGCGAAGTCCTTCGCCAACGGCGGGTCGTCGCTGACCGGCATCGAGGCGGTCTCGAACGCGGTCAGCGCACTGCGTCCCCCCGAGGGGCGCAACGCCCGGCAGATCCTCGTCACCCAGGGCTCGATCGTCGCGTTCCTGATCGCCGGCATCTCCTGGCTAAGCCACGTCACGCACGCGATCCCGTACCTCGCGGGCTACCCGACGGTGCTAGCGCAGGAGGCGAATGCCGTCTTCGGCAGCAACGGGCACTTCATGTACTTCGTGGTCCAGGCGGCCACCGCGCTCATCCTGTTCACCGGCGGCAACACGAGCTTCAGCGGGTTCCCGTTCCTGGCCAGCTTCGTCGCCGGCGACTCGTTCCTGCCCCGCTGGCTGACCAAGCGCGGCCACCGGCTGGCGTTGTCCAACGGCATCATCGTGCTCACCGTCATCTCGCTGATCCTGCTGGTCAGCACGCGGGCCGAGGTCAACGGACTCATACCGTTCTACGCGATCGGCGTATTCACCGGCTTCTCGATGGCCGGCTTCGGCATGGCGAAGTACCACCGGCGGGTGAAGGAACGTGGCTGGAAGCGCCGCCTGGTGATCAACCGGACCGCCGCCGTCTACACCGCGATCGTGGTCGTCATCTTCGCCGTCGTGAAGTTCACCGAGGGCGCCTGGGTGGTCGTGATCATCTTCCCGGCCCTTGTCTACCTCCTCATCCGGCTCAACCGCGAGTACCGGATGGAGGCCGAGGTGCTGGAGAACATCGGGGACCGGCGGGCGGCGGGCATCCCGGCCAGGCAGCCGAACTACAGCCGCCGGGTAGTGCTGATCTTCGTGGACGACATAGACCTGGCCACGCTCGCGGCCATCAGGTACGCGCGCGGCCTGCGGCCGACCACGCTGCGCGCGGTGCACTTCGTCATCGACGGGGCCCGGGCGCGGCAGTTGCACCAGGACTGGGTGCGCTTCGGCCAGGACATCCCGCTTGAGATGATCGACACCCCGGACCGGCGGCTCACCCGCGCCTCGCTGGAGCTGGTCAACTCGGTCGCGCAGGCCCCTGGCACGCAGGTGACGGTGGTCCTGCCGCGGCGCGGCTACTCGCTGCTGACCGCCCGGCTGCTGCATGACCGCACCGCCGACAAGATCGCCGAGGTGGTCAGCCGGGTACCGCACGCGGCCGCCACCATCATCCCGTTCGATGTGGAGAGCCGGGTGCACCTGCTGCACGGCCGGCAGGCCGCTGCCCGCCCGGCCGCGCACGGGAACGGCTCCCGGCCCGCGGTGACCGGACGGCCCCGCGGCCAGGACAAGACCGTGGCCGCCGGCGCCCGGCCGGCCAGCGGAGCCGTACCGCCCCAGCCGGCCGGCGTGTCGGCGATCGGCGAGCTGAACGGCGCGCGCAAGGCGACCGTGGAGGGCAGGGTACGCGCGGTCGAGATCCACCCGGTCGAGCAGAACTGCGTGTTCGAGGCCGTGGTGACCGACGAGACCGGGGCGCTGACGGCCAAGTTCTACGGCCGGACCAGCATCCTTGGCTTCGAGCCGGGGGCGCGGGTCCGGCTCACCGGCAAGGTGTCCATGCCCGAAGGCGGTCCGGCCATGATCAACCCGGCCTATGAGCTGCTGCCGAAGGGCGAGTAGGGGGTGCTAGCCGGCGCCGCGCTAGTCCGCGCCGCCCGGCGAGACCAGCTCGTAGGCGGGGTTGATCATCACCGGCTGGCCCCCGCGGATCCCCGCCGACCCGGTCAGGCGGACGCGGGCGCCGCAGATCAGGCCGGGGATGTGCGACCGGCCGTAGAACATCGCGGTGAGGTTCCCGGTCGAGTCGTTGATCTCTACCGCGAGCACCGAGTTGCGCTCCACCGGCCGGATCTCCACCACCCGGACCTTGCCCTCCACGGTGACCTTGCCCCCGGTGACGGTGCCGATCGCGGCTACCCCGGGCGCGGTGGCGGTGCGCGCGAGTGCCGGGGGGGG
>Ga0265338_10006910_pt1 | contig 14280 bp, 11 predicted proteins | sample 42126metaG_FD_193579 | JGI IMG/M metagenome (GOLD analysis project Ga0265338, IMG submission 193579) | Rhizosphere microbial communities from Carex aquatilis grown in University of Washington, Seatle, WA, United States - 4-21-26 metaG | ecosystem: Host-associated > Plants > Roots > Rhizosphere... | reverse complement strand
ATGCCCGACCGAAAAATCATAAATGAATTCGGTATGGCCGTAGCCACCGTCGAGCGTCACGCCCTTGAGCAGATCGTTGAGGTTAAGCGCGATGGAATCGCTGCGCTTGAGGTTGCCGAACTTATGCTCCTTCACCTGCTTGCCCTTGGCGTCATAGACCAGAACCTTGACCGGTAGGTGCGTCTGTGCGGTGGACATTGGCGTCGGCAGTGCCCAATTGGTGAAGCGATCCAGTGGCAGCACGGGCGCCGGCAGGATATGCAATTTGCCGAGTAGATCGCCGAGATCGCCGAGACGCTTATCGGGCTTGAGATCGCTGCGCTCCACATTCGGATGCGAAATACGGCTGTGGCCATTCTTCGAAGTGATTTCATAGCGCGGGCGCACAAAATGCTTGCCCGCCTGAATCTCGATCTGCTGCGGCCATTTCGCGGCAGGCAGAAGCTCGGCAACGTTAAGGCGATAGGAGCCGAAAGGCGGAATCGCTTTCTTGAGATGCGCGATCTTGCCGTCGCCCATGAGGTTAAGCCCGATCTCGCCCGCCGGAATCTCGCCGGGATGGCTGTTCTGCACCCAGAGCGCGACTTCCTCGCCTTCGGCAGGCGCAGGCAAACCGGCATATTGATCGGATGGCCAGGCGTTGGCGTCATGCGTGCAGGACAGCACCGATTTATCGTCGCCGTAGGTATCGAGCGCGTATTTGACCACGTCGTGGCCTGCGGCGCCAATGACATGCAGGAAAAGCTGCCCGGTGAATTCGGGAAGCTTAAAACGCGCGCGGATCTCGGCGCTGTCAAATACCACGCTGGCGTTGGCGTCAGGCAGCGGCTCGGTCCATTCGGCAAGCTTCTTGCCGCCGTTATCGAGCAGCATGCAGAGCATCTGCGGATTCTTGCCGCCATAGGCCGCCCAGTAATTCGCAGTAACGACACGAGTGTGATGGCCGGCCTGATCGCGGAAGAAGGCGAAGTTGGTGGCGAAATTGATGTTGGCGAGATAACGCTGTTTGTCGCTCAGCATCTCTTCCGGCAGACGCATGGCATCAAAGCTGTACCACGGCGTGTTGGCGGGCAGGAGATGCTCGACATGGCTGACGAGCCGTGGCGCGTCGAAGGCGGCGACGAGGATCGATTTGCACACGCATTTTTCCAGCATCGTCACTGGCTGCGCGGCATGATTGCCGAAGGCGCGACCGATCTGATCGACGTCCTGAACGAAGAGGCCCGCGATATCGACCTCGGAAAGCGGAAAAAATTCGGCGAAGCCGCCGAGCTGGTTGGACGGATCGTAGATCGCGACCGGTCCGGCTTTTTGTAAATGCACAACGAGATTGCGCGCCTTTTGCGCCACGAGCGGGTGCGTCACGGCCTTATAAAGCGCGTTGCCGCCGGACTGGTTGGAGAAGGTATCGATTTTTAACATGAGACAAGCTTATAAAGCCATTTCAGCAACGGCGCAAAACGAACATTCGTCCCGGATTTGACAGCGGAAACAAGGAATTGCGCGCCTATTTTTCAGCAATGGCTCAGCTTAATAAGCCGAACGCTTCTTCAAAAACGCGCTCAAGCGGTGGCGCACCTGTTCGCGCCAGACGACGCCTCGATCGCGAACCCAGTTGAGTTGGATCGCGCGGCGCGGGCCTTCGAACACTTCATGACCATGCCAGGCGTTGGGCTGGTTCTTGAAAATGAGCAACGTGCCCTGATCCGGCGGCACTTCGGCGACCATGTCGTTGAGATTGTCGGGCGAGCGCAGAAGGCGCAGCCGCCCGCCTGGCTTTTCCCATTTGCCGTTCATGTAAAGCAGCACGGTGATCAGCTTGGTCTTGCTGTCGGTATGAATATGGCCGTCATTGGCGTCGGTACGGCCGCGCACGGTGATCATGGTGGGGCGGCGGCTGAGATCGATGCCGAACTTCTCGGCGATCGCAGCAGTCATTTCCGGTCCCTCGATTTCCTCTATAAGTTTCTTGAAAGACGGGCCATAACTGACTGAAGCCAAAGGAAAACTACCGGTTTTTTCAATCGGCGGATAATCCGCCTCGACCGCGGCCAGCGCTTCCTTGCGCACAAATTGCGGGACGATCAAATAAGGAAACGGCTCCGCCGCCACCTTGGCGGCGCGCAACGCTTCGATATCGACGATTTGTGTGGTCATGCACCCAGATTAAGCGTGGAGCCCTGCGTGGTCAACGCTTGGCCATCATCTCCCTGATCCGCTCCGCCACAAGCTGAACGTCGTTGAGCGGCGGATAGCTCCATTGCTCGAACTTGCCTTCGAAGCGGCGCGCGAGGCCATCGTCGCGCATCGATTGGTGGAAGCGGCGGAATTTGTCTGAGCCGCCCGGCAGATCGATCACATAAACCGGTTTACCAGTGGTGCAGGCTTCAGAAACCATATTTACGCTGTCGCAGGTGACGAGAACGTAATCCGCCAGACCCAGCATGCCGTAATACGGATTGGCCCCTTCCCCGTTCCAGACGAAAGACGGAACGTCGGTGAGCCCACTTTGCAGGAGCGCGAGGTTCGCTTCGCCGGTGCGGCGCGAGGGCGTGACGAGCAAACTGCCGCCGGTTGTCTTCGCAAGGCCGGCAAGCTGAATCACAAGGGGTGCCATCTCACGCGGCGTAAGCTGATAGACCGCGTTGGTACCGCCGATGAGAACGGCGATGCGCGGCGACGGCAGATGCGCAATCTGCGGCAGAAGTTTTTCGGCCTCGCACTTGAGCATCGCAGGCGTCACGCGGTGAAGCGCGCCCTTGGTCGTCATCACGTTCGGACCGCTGATGCCGTCATGCCGCGGCACCACCACGAGGTCGAAACGCGAGGGATCAATCACCGGGTTCTGCAACTGCACGGTGAAGGTGCGTTTTCCGCCCTTCAGGCTTTCCCGCCTGGCATAGAGCGGCGCAGGAACGCTGTGGCGCCCCGTCGCAATCATTAAGTCGGGCCATGGCGGGGCGACCGGATCGCCCTCGACGCTAAAGGCAAAACCGAGCCCCAGACGCAAAAAAGGGCTTAACTGCCGCCATGGCATTCGCAGTTTGACGCGCTTAACGGTGGGCGCTAATCCTAGCGCCTCGGCGAGACCGAGGCACTGGTTCTCCATCCCGCTTTTGCCGTCGGTGACGACCCAGCATGTAACTTGGCTATCGAAGGCCATAACGCTAGTATCCTGATAACAAAAACCGGTCCGGTCCCCTCGTCCGCTGCACACATTCAATAGAGATCGGCATGAAGCACGTCAAACTCGACCGTATCGACCTTCGCATCCTGCGCGAGTTGCAAAAGGATGGCCGCATGACGAATGTCGATCTGGCCAAGCATGTCGGCATCTCGGCACCGCCCTGTCTGCGCCGCGTTCGCGCACTCGAGGAAGCTGGCTACATCCGCGGCTATCATGCCGACGTCGCACCCGACAAGCTCGGCTTCGGCATCACGGTGTTCACACAAGTGTCGCTGACGACCCACGGCGAAAACGATCTGCTGGATTTCGCCAAGCTCACGGAAAGCTGGCCGCAAGTGCGCGAATGCTACATGATGACCGGTGACGCCGATTTCCTCGTCAAGATCGTGGCCGAGGACTGGGAAGCATTCCAGAAATTCCTCACCAGCCAGTTGACGGGCGCGCCCAATGTCGCGCATGTCAAATCGGCACCGGTGATGAAGCGGGCAAAGTTCGAAGCCGGCGTTCCGATCGAGGACAAGAACGGCAGCGGCGCACTGAAAAAAGAATAAATCCTAGCCTAACCTGTAACGATAAAACTTGCTGTCCACCGCCATTATGGGAAAAGCGAGCGGCAAATCGGCCTTGTCGATTTCGACAAAGCCGTTCTTTTCGTAAAAACGGTGCGCGGCGAGAAATTTTGATGTGGTTCCCAGATAGATGTCTGCGAGCTTATGGGCCTTGGCCCATTTCAACACGTTCTCCCATAATTTTTGCGCCACGCCCTTATCCTTACCGCGGTGATCGGCACGCACGAACATCTTGCGCAGGGCGACCTGCCGGTTGCCGATATCCGTGAGCGCAACGGTACCGATGACGGCGCCGTTCGCAGACGCGACCCAGAAATTTCCGTTGCCTGTCTGATAGAACTCCTGAATCCGAGCGAGATCGGACTGACCCTCGCGCGTGATGGCGATCCCGAATTCTTCCTGCTGGATCGGCACAATCAGGCCATAAATGTCGTCGGCGCTATAGCGCGGCGAAAAAGGTTCGATCAGGATTTCGGTCATGACGTCACGTTTTCGCAGTTATAGCTTGCCCGCAGGTATATATTTCGTTTCTATCCTGTTTTACCGTATCTGTTAAGCCCACATCAGGCAGGAGACGCTCGTGCTCGCCGCGTTTATCGTTCGCATCGTCGATACCAGCCGCCGCCTTGCATGGCTGATTGCGGGCACAGCGCTGCTGATCACAATCGTGCTCGGCTGGTTCGCCGCGGAGCATTTCAAGATCAACACCGACGTCAACCAGCTGCTCTCGGCGGATCTGCCCTGGCGCCAGCGCGAAGTCGAACTTGAAAAAGCGTTTCCGCAAAAGGTGGACGTGCTGCTCGTCGTCATAGACGGCGAGAATCCAGATGCCGCCGAAAACGCCGCCGCCGCGCTCGCGGCAAAACTGGGGGCGATGCCGGATAAATTCAGCTATGTCGAGCGGCCTGACGCGATCCCCTTCTTCCGCAAGAACGGATTGCTGTTTCTCTCAAAGGAAGAGCTTTCGGACACGCTCAACGGCCTCGCGCGGGCGCAGCCTTTGCTCGGCACGATGGCTGCCGACCCTTCGCTGCGCGGCCTTTTCACTGCATTCGATCTTGAGCTGCAGGGCCTCGCCCAAGGTGCCATCGATTACACCCAACTCGACAAGCCGTTCGGGGCCGTAGCTTCGACCATCGAAGGATCGCTCGCGGGGCACGACAAGCCGTTCGGCTGGCAGGCGTTGATGTCAAAGCCCCAGCCACGTGATCTGCGCAAACTGATCGTGACCAAACCGGTGCTCAATTACGATGCGCTCGAACCTGGCAAGGATGCGAGCGACGCGATCCGCGCACTAGCCCAACAAATGAACCTGACGCCCGATCACGGCGTACACATCCGTCTGACGGGCTCCGTTCCGCTCAACGACGAGGAGTTTGCAAGCGTCGCTAACGGCACCAGTTACGCCACTTTAGCTTCGGCGCTGCTCGTGGTCGTGATCCTTTTGCTGGCACTGCGCTCGCTGCGGCTCGTTATCCCCATCCTGCTAACGCTCACGGCCGGACTCATCGCCACCACGGCTGCCGCGCTCGCCACCATCGGCTCGCTGAACCTGATCTCGGTCGCGTTTGCCGTGATGTTTATCGGCATCGCCGTCGATTTCGGTATCCAGTTCGGCGTCCGCTATCGCGACCAGCATCACCGGGAGCCCGATCACGCCGAAGCGATGCGGCGCACCGCGCGCATCATCGCAGCGCCACTTTCGATGGCGGCGGCATCGACTTCGCTCGGTTTTCTCGCTTTCATCCCGACCGAATACCGCGGCGTTTCGGAACTCGGCTTCATCGCCGGCATCGGCATGATCATCGCCTTTACGATGAGCATTACCCTTCTGCCCGCGCTTCTATCGCTGTTCCACCCGCCAGCCGAGCCGGAATCGATTGGCTTTACATGGGCTGCGCGCGGCGACCATTTTATCGCCCGGCATCGGCGGAAAATTATCGTGGCGGCGCTGGCGATGGCAGTTATCGGCGGTCTTGCCGCCTCGCAGTTGCGCTTCGATTTCGATCCAATTGATCTCAAGGATCCGCATACGGAATCCGTCTCCACCCTGTTCGATCTCATGAAAGATCCGGACTTCAGCATTTACGATGTCGATGCGCTGCGGCCCACACTCAAGGACGCCGAGGACCTCGCCGCTAAAATGCAGGCGCTGCCGGAGGTCGATCACGTTCTTACACTCGCGAGCTTCGTGCCTGATGATCAGGACAACAAGCTCGTGGCCATTTCCGACACGCGCACATTGCTCGAGCCTACGCTCAACCCGCCCGCCACGATACCGACGCCTAACGATCAGCAAATTCTCGACAGTTTCGTGAAAATCTCCGCCAAGCTTCATGTCATCGGCGCGCAACATGAATCGGCGGTGCGGCTTGCTGCGGCACTGGACGCTGTAATCGCCCATCCCGATCACGATCTTCTCGAGCGCCTGCATACGGATCTTGTCAGCGGCATGCAAAATCTGCTGGTCGAAATTCGGCAGAGTTTACAGGCGGAGCATGTGACGATCGATAATATCGGCGACGATTTGCGCCAGGACTGGATCACGGCGGATGGACGGGCGAAAGTCGCCGCCTATCCTAAGGGCGATGCAAGAGACCACCGCATCCTGATTGCCTTCACGGATGCCACGCGGCAAATCGCACCCGACGCTACGGGCGCGCCAATATCGATTCGGGAATCGGGGCATACCGTAACGAACGCTTTCATCCATGCCGGTTGTTACGCGCTCGGTGCGATTGCCCTGCTGGCATTCCTTATCCTGAGGCGCGCGCGCGATGTCGTATTTCTGCTAGCACCGCTTGTTCTGGCGGGCATTCTGACCATGGCAACCATGGCCTTGAGTGGCCTGCCCCTCAACTTCGCCAATATCATTGCCTTGCCGCTATTACTAAGCTTGGGCGTGTCTTATGCGGTCTATTTCGTCAGCTATTGGCGAGACGGCGGGGGAACATTCATGCTGCAGTCCAGCATGGCTCGGGCGGTGCTTTTTAGCGCAGCGACTACGCTTATAGCCTTTGGTACATTAGGATTTTCTTTACATCCGGGCACTGCAGATATGGGTAAATTATTAACCGTTGCGTTGTTATATTCCCTCACTTGCACCTTTTTTGTCTTGCCGGCCTTGCTCGGCCCCTCAGAAGCCGATAACAATAAGAATGAGACGATTCATGCGCCCCGCCCCGAATAGCCAGTCCAGCACAGAAAACGAAAACTCGAGGTCCAGGATGCCGTCACGTCGCCTTGCATTCGCAGCGCCCTTACTGGCCGCGTCTTTCCTCCTTGTTTCCTGCGCCGATATGCCGAACAAGCCGCAAGCGCAAGTGGCCGATTCCGCTGATTACGAGTCCAACAACGATCCATTCGAATCCGTCAATCGCGTCATCTTCGACGTCAACGATTTCTTGGATCGGTTGCTGTTCAAGCCGATCGCTGGTCTTTATCGCGCCACCGTTCCGCCGCCCGTGCGCGACCGCATTGCCGACATCGTCAGCAACATGGGCGAGCCCGTCACCTTCGCCAACAATCTGCTGCAAGGCGAATTCAATCGCGCGGGCGTCACGCTCGAGCGCTTCGCCATCAACACCACGGTCGGCGTCGGCGGTTCGTTCGAAGTTGCCAACGAATGGAAGCTCTATAAACAAGTCGGCGACTTCGGTCAGACGCTCTATGTCTGGGGTATCGGCGATACGCCTTACCTCGTCCTGCCACTGCTCGGCCCCTCCAACATACGCGATGCCATCGGCATGGGTGTCGATTCCGCCATGTCGCCGTGGCAATACCTCGCCCGCATCCGCAGCCGCGGCACCCGTGACAAGCTTGACATAAGCTATTTCGGCGCCGACGGCATCACCAGGCGCGAACAGAACATCGAAGGTCTCGATGCTTTGCGCGCTGGCTCGCTCGACTTCTACGCCCAGATGCGTAGCGTGATGCGCCAGTACCGCAACAAGCAGCTCGGCATCAAGGGCAGCGAGCAGCAAATGCCGAAGTTCGAGGATTACGAGTAGCGCTGCGGCTCACAGCAAGCCGAACCACTGTTCCACAAGTTCAATATCTCGTCTGATGGTCTCGCGTCTTTTTTGTATGGCCGGGTCCGCGCCCCACTTTTCCATCTGATGCGTGGCGTCAAGCTCGGCGGCGGCGAAAACCTGCTCCGCCGAAAAATGTCGCTCAGCAAGTGCAAGGCCGAGCACCAATGAGCCGCTGATGCGCACCGCCTCGCTCAGGCCTGTGAGCCGAAAATCGTCGAACGAGGCGACCACAGCGCGTAAGGCACTCAGGCTTTCTTCGGGTTGCGCGATCGGCATGATACCGACACCACTCCTGAGCAGTGAACCAAAACGCTGCGCGCACCAATCCAGCACCGGCTGCCATATATCCTGCTGCGCCTTGATAAGCTCCGGCGGCTGCTCAGCGCGATGACACAGAAGCTCGGTTGCGGCATAGGCGGCGATTTCGTCGGTGATCTTGTGCCGCGCCTTCATCACCACATCGATGGCGGTCGATGCTAGTTGCATGAGCGGCTTTTCCTTTGCTTCGGCACGCAATTCTTCGGTGATCGCCTCCGCCAGATTTTGCGTCGGTAGAACCAGCGCCGCACCGCCCGGCGTTTTGAGCGGCGCGCCGTTGCGTTCGATCGTGCAACTGGTGCGCTCGCCGGCGACCATATATCCAGGATTCGCCATAACAGCTTACGCCTCGGAAAAATCGGTGTCGGCGGACGGATCAAAACCGAACCAGTTCCACGTCTTTCTCATCTCCGGCGGCAGCGGCGCGACCACGTCTATCGTGCCACGGCGCGGATGCGGAATGATCAACTGCCGTGCATGCAGATGCAACCCCTTGCCGATCTCATTCATCGGCAGCGCTTTCGACTCCTTGCCACCGTAAAGCCGGTCACCTAAAATCGGCGTACCGGTATAAGCCATATGTACACGCAGCTGATGCGTCCGGCCGGTGACGGGCCAAAGCGCGACGAACGCCGCGAGGCCTTTGGCGCTTTCCATCACCTGATAGAGCGTGATCGCCGATTTTGCCTCTTTTTCCTCGTCCTCGGTTTCGGCGATTTTCATGATCTCGCCTTGCTTGACGAGCGGCGCATCGATCCGCCCCTTTGCGAGCTGCGGAACGCCCGCCGTGACGGCCCAGTAAATTTTCTGGGTTTTGCGGTCGCGGAACGAGGCCGTAAGTTTCATCGCAGCGTTGGTCGTGCGTGCGACCAGCAACACGCCGCTGGTGTCGCGGTCGAGGCGATGTACGAGCTTGGGCTTCTTCTCCCCCGGTCGCGCGAGACCCACCAGCATCTCGTCGAGATTTTCGCGTAGGCCGGTGCCGCCCTGCACAGCTAGGCCAGGTGGTTTATTGAGCGCGATCACATCGTCGTCCTCGTAGAGAACGAATTTCTTGATCTGCGCCGCAGCGCGCGCCTTATCTTTGACCTCAATTTTCGGCGCCTCGACCGTGGCCTGCGCCGCCTGCGGCGGAACGCGGATGCTTTGCCCGGCGATGAGGCGATCCGAGGCGCGGGCGCGCTTACCGTCAACGCGTACCTCGCCCTTGCGCAGCATCTTTTGCAGTTTGACGTGCGAAAGTGCCGGAAAATGCCGCTTGAACCAGCGGTCAAGCCGGATGCCAGTTTCGTCTTCGGTGACGCTATGGGCCTGGAGTTTTAGCATGTTGTCTCCCATCGCTATCATCATTATAGTCCGCCGCCAATGGGCCACGCGTTTTCCCACCGTCACCTGCTCGACATCGAACGGCTTTCGGCCGGCGACATCGAAGCCGTCCTCAATCTGGCCAAACGCTATTTCGAGCAAAACCGCCGCAAAAAGAAAACCGACCGGCTGAAAGGCCGCACCGTCGTTAACCTCTTTTTCGAACCGTCAACGCGTACGCGCACCTCCTTCGAAATCGCCACCAAGCGCCTCGGCGGCGACGTCATCAACGTCCTCATCGAGCAGACCTCGACCAAAAAGGGGGAAACGCTGCTCGATATGGTGCAGGCGTTCGATGCCATGGGCATCGACGCGCTCGTCATCCGTCACGGCGAAGACGCCGTGCCGCAATTCATCGCGCCGCAAATCAAAGCTTGCGTCGTCAATGCCGGCGACGGCAAGCACGAGCACCCGACGCAGGCGCTGCTCGACGCCTTCACGATGCTACGGCACAAGAAAAGCCTCAAGAATCTTACCGTCGCGATTTGCGGCGACGTTCAGCATAGCCGCGTGGCGCGGTCGAACGCTTGGCTCCTGACCAAGTTCGGCGCCAAGGTAAGGTTCGTCGCACCTCCTTATTTCATGCCCAAGAATTTCGGCAATCTCGGCGTCGAAGCTTGCAGCACGATGAAAGACGGACTTAAGGATGCCGATGTCGTGATGATGCTGCGCATTCAGCACGAGCGGCTCGGCGAAGGCGAATTCGCCATGTCGCTCAAAGAATATCACCGCGATTTCGGCCTCGATCATATCAAGATCAAGCTGGCGAAGCCCGATGCGATTGTCATGCATCCCGGCCCCGTCAACCGCGACGTGGAAATTAGCAGCGAGCTCGCCGACGATCCGAAATACAGCGTCATTCGCGAGCAGGTCGAGGGTGGCGTCGCCGTGCGCATGGCCGTTCTTGATCTGCTGATCAACCGCTAGGCGCCGCGGTGTCATATATCCTCGCGATTATTCTTTCTTATCTCCTCGGCAGCATCCCCTTTGGATTTTTGCTGACGCGCTTTGCCGGGCTCGGCGACATCCGCCAGATCGGTTCCGGCAATATCGGCGCAACCAATGTGCTGCGCACCGGACGCAAAGGCCTTGCCGCTCTGACTCTCGTGCTCGACGGCGCCAAGGGCGTTGTCGCTGTTCTTATTTGTGAGAAATTTTTTCCGGGCAGCGGGGCGCTCGCCGGTCTCGCCGCCCTGCTCGGCCATCTGTTTCCCATTTGGCTAAAGGGCAAGGGCGGCAAGGGCGTCGCCACCACTGTCGGCGTTGTTACCGCTCTTTCATGGCCGATTGGATTGACGATCATCGCCGTATGGCTGCTGACTGCCTTCTTTTTCCGTTACTCCTCGCTCGCAGCGATCGTTGCCATCGGCCTCTTGCCGCTTTATGCTGCATTGTTCGGCCGCGCGGATATTCTCTGGCTCACGATCGTGATCGAGATCCTCGTCATTGCCAAGCACGGGGAAAACATCAAGCGCCTCATCAACAAGACCGAAACCAAAATTGGTAAAGCACATGCGACGCCGGACGCTCAATAGACGGAGCGGCGCAATTGGCCTTGACCGTTTTGCTGAAATTGGAGCTGGCGATCCGCATCGAACGGCAGCCGGGGCGCAAGCTGGCCTTAATCAGTCCGCCGCACGAGAAGATCGCACTTTAAAGCTTATTAAGCGCTGCGATACCAATTCACCGGCGCATTAAGCCGGCGCTCCAAGCGCAGCGGAAATACGCAGATCGCGGGGGCGCGTGGCTTTTCTGTTTGCGAAGCGATCGGCCAGGTATCCTATTCCGCGGCCGGCAAGCGCGCCTATGCCCGCACCGGCAGTAACGCCAAGCAAAGGCAGTGCGAGCCACAGCGCGGTCAGCGGCATGGCGGCTATGGGTGCCATCATCCAGGTTGCCGCTACCGCAAAGGCGAATCCGATGGCCGCACCCAATTTGGTGCCAACTCTTGCACCTGTTTTTGTATTGAATCTATGTGAGCCGGCCCTGAGGTAATCCGATATCGCCCCTGCCGTTACTCCGGCACCAACCAAAGCAGACGACTGAAGCAGCCAGCCGACCGTGAGCGGCGCCGAAAAAGGAACAAACAGCGATATTACGGCGGCGGCGCCGAGGCCAACCGCCAGTCCCAGTTTTTTGCCGCGATCAGGTGCGTTTATATTTTTGTCAAGAAACCCACCGACAAGAGCGCCCGCACCGACAAGACCCGCAACCGCGAGGAAAGAGCCGACCGTGAGTACGGCATAAGGAGCAGTGACCATTGCCGCTACTGCGGCGAAAAGACCAAGCGCGCCAACACCGAGAAGTTTACGCCTTCTCCTCAGTAATTCACCGCCGACAGAAGAAGGGAGCGCACTTGCCATGCATCCTCCTTAATATTTTTCAGTACTTACTTATTCTTAAAGGTAACACGAAAAATACCTTCAGATGTTGCAATCCCGCATTAACATGCGACCACTTCAGAATAAGAAAGGCCGTTTTGAACAACTTTGTTGTCGCACGGCGCCCCCTTAAGAGGAAAATAGACCCTGTCTTCGCACTTGTTTACCGAGTCACCCAGAAAAATTCCCTGGCACCCTGACGGCAAAAATCCCTGAAAATAGAAGCTCTTCGCCCGTTTCGGTTGACGAAAGCATATTACGGTGCCAATTGTCTGCGCCCTTAGCCTTGACTGTTTTGCTGGAACGGAAGCTGGCGGAATGCGTAGAACGGCAGGCGAGGCATAAGGTTGCCTTGATCGCCTGACATAAAAAAGAACCGCCATCGGAGCGAATAAGTGGCTCAAAAGATTGTCGTCGTTGAATCGCCCGCAAAGGCGAAGACCATCAACAAATATCTCGGCAGCGAATACACGGTTATCGCCTCCTACGGCCATATCCGCGATTTGCCGCCAAAGGACGGGTCCGTGCGCCCGGACGAAGATTTCGCCATGGACTGGGAACTCGGCGAGCGCGCCGCCAAGCCGGTCGGAGAAATCATCAAGGCCGTCAAGGGCGCTGAAGCCGTTTATCTCGCCAGCGACCCCGACCGCGAGGGCGAAGCGATCGCCTGGCATATCCTCGAAGTGCTGCGCGACAAGGGTCTCTCGAAAAAGATTCCGATTAAACGCGTCACCTTCAACGAAATCACCAAGAAGACCGTCACCGATGCGATCGCTCATCCGCGCGACATCGATAAGGATCTGGTCGACGCTTATATGGCGCGCCGCGCACTGGACTATCTCGTCGGCTTCTCGCTCTCCCCTGTGCTGTGGCGCAAATTGCCGGGTGCGCGCTCGGCAGGGCGCGTGCAATCGGTAGCGCTGCGCATTATCTGCGACCGCGAAGCCGAGATTGAGAAATTCAAGCCGCAGGAATTCTGGACCATCGAAGCCAACTTCGCGACCGACAAAGGCGTATTGGTTCCGGCACATCTCACGCAGCTGAATGGCAAAAAGCTCGACAAGTTCGCGCTGCAGACCGAGGCCGAAGCGCAGGCCGCCGTCTCACTCCTTAACCAGCTCTCCTATAAGGTCGCCTCGGTCGAGAAAAAGCAGGCGCGCCGCAACCCCTACCCGCCCTTCACCACCTCGACCCTGCAGCAGGAATCTTCGCGCAAGATCGGCCTCACCGCCACGCGTACCATGCGCACGGCGCAGCAGCTTTACGAAGGTGCCGACATCGGTGGCGAAACCGTCGGCCTTATCACCTATATGCGTACCGATGGCGTTGCGCTTTCGGCCGAAGCCATTACCGGCGCACGCGATCTGATCGCCAAGGATTACGGCAAGGATTATGTCCCTGCCGAACCGCGCATATATAAGAGCGCGGCCAAGAACGCGCAGGAAGCCCATGAAGCCATTCGTCCCACCGACGTGCGTCGCCGTCCCGACGATGTCGCCAAATATCTCGATCGCGACCAGCTCGGCCTCTACACGCTGATCTGGCAGCGCACGATGGCATCCCAAATGGCCAGTGCCGTGCTGGATCAGGTCGCGGTCGATATCGCCGGCAACAGCGACAAGGGCGTGTTCCGTGCCACCGGTTCGGTCGTGGTATTCGACGGCTGGCTCAAGGTCTATCAGGAAGAAAACGACGAAGACACCAAGCCCGACGACGACGGTTACGGCAATGTACGCCTGCCGGTGGTCAATCAGAACGATACGATGGAAAAGAAAGACGTGAAGCCGGAGCAGCACTTCACCCAGCCGCCCCCGCGCTTCTCCGAAGCCAGCCTCGTCAAGCGTCTTGAAGAGCTCGGTATCGGCCGGCCCTCGACCTACGCCAGCATCATGCAGGTGCTGCAGGATCGCGATTATGTGCGGCTCGACAAAAAACGCTTTATTCCCGAAGATCGCGGCCGCGTCGTCACCACCTTCCTCGAAAATTTCTTCGGCCATTACGTCGAATACGATTTCACCGCCGATCTCGAAGAGAAGCTAGATGATATTTCCGGCGGCCGCATCGACTGGAAGCAAGTGTTGCGCGCTTTCTGGAAGGATTTTTCGGCGGCGATCGGCGAAACCAAGGACCTCAAGATTTCCCAGGTCATCGACGCCCTCGACGAAGCTTTAGGGCCGCATTTCTTCCCGCCGCGCGAAGACGGCGCCGATCCGCGCCTGTGTTCGGTCTGCAAGAAAGGTCGGATGGGCTTGAAGCTCGGACGTTACGGCGCCTTCCTCGGCTGCTCGAATTATCCCGAATGCCGCAATACGCGCCCGCTCGCGGTCGCCGACGGCAAGAACGACAATACCCCGCAGATGCAGGGCCCGCGCGACCTCGGCCCCGATCCGACGACGGATTTGCCAATCACCGTGCGGATCGGGCCT
>Ga0265338_10006909_pt1 | contig 14281 bp, 11 predicted proteins | sample 42126metaG_FD_193579 | JGI IMG/M metagenome (GOLD analysis project Ga0265338, IMG submission 193579) | Rhizosphere microbial communities from Carex aquatilis grown in University of Washington, Seatle, WA, United States - 4-21-26 metaG | ecosystem: Host-associated > Plants > Roots > Rhizosphere... | reverse complement strand
GCGGCTTGTTGGCGTGCGGCCCCGGCGCACCGTCGGATGCGTCGTCGGCCTCGGCTTCGACGGGCGGTGAAGGCGGCGTCGGCGCGGGCGCGGGGACGGTCACCGTGTCCGGCTGGGTGTGCGCCGCGAGCACCAGCGAGAGGTCGCGCGTCTCGCCGGCCGTGGCCACGATCTCCTGCTGTGCCGCATCGAAGAAGGGCGCGGTCGCGGCGATGACGTGCTTGCCCGGCGCGAGCTCGACGGTGCGTGGCGCGGGCCCGAGCTCCGCGCTGTCGACGCGAACGGTGGCGCTCGGCGGCGTGGTGCTCACGTTCCACTTCGCGAGGACCGGCGCTGCGGCGGGCGCCGAAGGTGCAGGCGCAATCGCGGGCTCGTTGCTGCCGTGCAGCACCACCCAGCCCAGGCCGCCGAGCAGCAGCACCACCGCGGCCGCGCCGATAAAGAGCGGCCGGTTGGGACGCTGAATCGCTCCCGAGAGGCTGTTCTCCGGCGTGCGCGCGTCGGCGGGCGGAGCGTCGAGCGCAGGCTGCCCGGGGATGGTCACCGGCGCCGGCGACGTCGCGTCCGAGGGCGGGAGCTCGGGCAACAGCTCCTTCTGCGTGATGGGACGGGCCTCGGCCGCGGCGCCGCCGAACTCGAGCTTGGGCTTCTCGATCTTGCCGAACTCCAGCACCGGCACAGGATCCGTGGGCGGCCGCGCATCGCTGGCGCTCGGCGGAGCCAGCTTGGCGGGCGCGAGCGAGCCCGAGAGCGCCTCCTGCACCAGCGCCGCGCGATCGGCCACACGCTGTACGAAGCGATCGTTCATCCACGCGGAGACCTGCGAGCCGCTCACCGCGTCGTTCTCGCGCAGCCAGGCCTCGAGCATGCGCTGCAATTCGAGCGCGGAGTGGATGCGCTCGTCGCGGTCGCGCTCCAGGGCGCCGGCCACGATCTCCTCGAGCCCTGGCAACACGGCCGGATTCTTCTCGCGCACCGAGGGCAGCGGGCGCATGCCGGTGAGGAACTCCACGGGCCCGGCCGACTTGCGATCGAACGGCGGCCCCGCGAGCAACTCGTAGAGCACCATGCCCAGCGCGAAGACGTCGGAGCGCCCGTCGAGCTCACGGCCCTGGAGCTGCTCCGGTGACATGTACGCGACCTTGCCCTTCACCAGCCCGGCCGCGGTCTGCGTGGTGCGCATCGACGCCTTGGCGATGCCGAAGTCCAGCACCTTCAGCGCGCCCTGGTAGGTGACGAAGAGGTTCTCGGGCGAGATGTCGCGGTGGACGATGTTCAGCGAGCGGCCCGCGACGTCCTTGCAGCCGTGCGCGTAGTCCAGCGCGCCCGCAGCCCACGACACCCACTGCGCCGCGTAGTTGATGGGCAGTGCGCCGGCCTTCTTGATCACCGCGCGCAGCGTTTCGCCGGCCAGGTATTCCATGGCGATGTAGAGCCGGCCTTGCTCCTCACCGAAGTCGAAGATCTGCGCGATGTTCGGGTGCGAGAGCTGCGCCGCGATGCGCGCCTCGTCGAGGAACATGTCGTAGTGATCGTCGGCGCCGGCGATGAGCTCCTTCATCACCTTGAGTGCGCACAAGCGCTCGAAGCCGCGCGGCCCCGCCTGACGGGCCAGATAGATATCGGCCATGCCGCCGTGGCCGATCTTGGCCAGGAGCGTATAGCGGCCGAGCACGGTGCCGGGCTCGAACTCGTCGAACTCCAACCTGACGGGACTTTCGGATGTCACTGCGACGGAGTGTAGCAGGCAGTCGAACGCGACCAAGCTCCTGTCGGCCTGTAAGTTTCACGGAAGTTGACACCCCGTGAAATCTCCCTCGTGGCTGCAGCGCGCGATCATGCGACCACCGGCCGCACGGACGGCCAAACCCGCTTGGGGCGATGCGCCGTCGGGCTCGAGGCCTAGATCGAGTTTGCGCGAGCGGTCCGCTCGATCGTGGCTCGTGGTTCGTGGCTCGTGGCTCGTTCGGCCGAGCGCGCGAGTGGGCGCCCGCTGGAGATACTCATGAGCTCGATCGTCACCGAAGATGGCACTCGCATTTATTACAAAGATTGGGGCACCGGGCAGCCGATCGTGTTCAGCCACGGCTGGCCGCTCTCTTCCGACGCATTCGAAGACCAGATGCTCTTCCTCGCGTCGCGCGGCTTTCGCTGCGTGGCCCACGACCGCCGCGGCCACGGCCGCTCCAGCCAACCCTGGCGCGGCAACGACATGGACACCTACGCCGACGATCTCGCGGCGCTGGTGAAGACGCTGGATCTCAAAGACGCCATCCACATCGGCCACTCCACCGGCGGCGGCGAGGTGGCGCGCTACATCGGTCGCTACGGCACCGGCCGCGTGGCGAGGGCCGTGCTCATCAGCGCCGTGCCGCCATTGATGCTCAGGACCGAAGCGAATCCCACCGGCACGCCGCTCGAGGTCTTCGACGGCATTCGCACCAGCGTGCTCCACGATCGCGCGCAGTACTTCAAGGACCTGAGCGGCCCGTTCTACGGCGCGAACCGCGAAGGCGCGAAGGTCTCATCGGGCCTTCGCGAGAGCTTCTGGGTGCAAAGCATGCAGTGCGGCTTCAAGGCGGCGCTCGACTGCATCAAGGCCTTCTCCGAGACCGACTTCACCGAAGACTTGAAGAAGCTCGACGTGCCCACGTTGGTGATGCACGGCGACGACGATCAGATCGTGCCCATCGGCGCGTCGGCGCTGCGCACGGCCAAGCTGGTGAAGGGCGCCATGCTCAAGGTCTACCCGGGGCAGCCGCACGGCATGTGCCAAACCTTCAAGAACCAAATCAACAGCGACCTGCTGGCATTCATCACTTCCTAGAACGAAATTACGCGCGCGCCCGGCCGACGTGGTATCGAACGCGGCGAGGGTACCCATGACTGCCGAGCGCCGCATCGCGCTGTTCATCGACTTCGAGAACCTGGTGACCAACACCGGGATCAACGCTTCCAAATTCGATCTCCAGCCCGCGCTGGATCGCCTGCTCGAGAAGGGCAAGGTCGTGTTCCGCCGCGCGTACTGCGATTGGGCGCGCTTTCGCGAGGCCACGCGCACCCTGCACGAGGCCGGCGTGGAGCTCGTCGATGTGCCGCCCTCCACGCGCGCGGGAAAGAACAGCGCCGACATTCGCCTGGTCATCGACGCGCTCGAGCTCTGCTACGCGCGCGAGCACATCGACACTTTCGTCATTGCCTCTGGCGACTCGGACTTCTGCCCGCTCGCCTACAAGCTGCGCGAGAACAACAAGATCGTCATCGGCCTCGCCATCAAGGAAGCGACCTCGCCGTTCTTCGTGAAGGCCTGCGACGAGTTCATCTACCTGCGACCCGACACCGAGCGCCGCGAGGAGAAATCCGAGGGCGCGAAGGAAGCTGGCCGTGCGCGTCGCGGTGGCCGCGGGCGTCGCGGGCGCGGCACGGGTGAAAAGATCGAGAAGGGGGAGAAGAGCGAGAAGGGGGAGAAGGCCGACGCGCCCGAGACGGGAGCCATTCCCGACGTGGCGCGCGAGGTGGTGCACAACCTGCTCGCGGCGGCCACGCAGCCCATCAATCCTTCGTTCATCAAAGAGACGATCGTGCGCAAGGAGCCGGACTTCGACGAACGCGACCACGGCTTCTCGAGCTTCAACAAGCTGCTCGCGGCAATGGAGCGCGAGGGCCTGCTGCGGCGGCAACAGCACGGGCGGCAGTGGTACGTGGTGCCGCCGGAGGCAACGCTGGAGTCGGAGTCGCCCGAGCAGCCCGAGTCGATCGATCAGATGGAGACCGTCGAGCCGGAGCCGGCTGCGGCGCCCCATCGCGACGGCGACGAACACTAATTTAGTATTTATTTGTGATGGCTTCGCGCCACGCGCCGAGCACGTGCTTGCAGATCTCGTCGACGCCCACGGCGCGCGTCACTTGTGAAAACACGACCGGGCCGTCGCCGCGCATCTTCTTGGCGTCGCGGGCCATGACCTCCAGGCTGGCGCCCACGCTGGGCGCGAGGTCGGTCTTGTTGATGACGAGCAGATCCGACTGCGTGATGCCCGGGCCACCCTTGCGCGGCACCTTGTCGCCGCCGGCGACGTCGATCACGTAAATCGTATAGTCCACGAGCTCGCGACTGTACTGTGCAGCCAAATTGTCGCCGCCGCTCTCGACAATCAACAGTTCGGGCTTCACGCTCTTCATCAACTCCTCGAGCGCGAGCAGGTTGGGCGTGATGTCCTCGCGGATTGCCGCGTGCGGACAACCGCCGGTCTCCACGGCGCGGATGCGATCCGGCGAGAGCGCCTCGTTGCGCACGAGAAACTCGGCGTCCTCGCGCGTGAAGATGTCGTTGGTCACCACGCCGAGGGAGTGCCTCTCGCGCAGGGCGCGGCAGAGCGCGAGCACGAGCGCCGTCTTGCCGCTCCCCACCGGCCCGCCGATGCCGACCGTGAACGAGCGCTTCGCATAATCGCGGTTCACAGGCTTGTCGCGCTCGTGAAACAAACCCGGATGAAGCCAGTGCTCGTGCGAGTGGTCGTGCCCGCCGTCGTGCGCGTGCTCACCGTGGCCATCATGCGAATGGCGAGTCATTGCGTTCTCCAATCACTAACTTTGAAAGAGTCGCGAATAGAGCCGGTCTTGCACACCCTGTGCGCAGTCCACGAGCGGCGACACGGAAGCGGCCTGATCCGAGGTGAGCTCGCGGGTCGTCGCGAGGGCCCGATCCAGCTCACCGTGAAGCTCGAAGAGGAGCTTCTGGCCACGAAGCGGTCCAACGACGCCCAGCCGCACGGCTGCGGACAGCGCGCTGCGCACGGCGCCGAAGAGGAAAACCTGTCGCGCGTCGTCGAGTTCGAATCCAGCGAGCTTCAGCGCGGCACCCATCGCAACAGCGACGTGCCCGAACGGGAGCTCCTGTCGAAGGGATGTAACAATTGGGTTATCAAATGCCGCTTCGGCCGCGAGCAGGAACGCCTGTCCCTGCGCACGACTCGCGCGATTCGCCACGTGCTGGCTGAGAAATACATCGGCGGCGCGGTCGGCGTTTTCAGGTTCGCGTTGATGCGCGTCATTCAAGAAGGGCAGGGCGGCGTGGGCAGTGTTCCAGCAGAGCTCGCGAAGCCTGAGCGCGAGCTGCGCCTCGCCGCGCAGGCCACCGAGCTGCCGCAGCGCCTCGAGCCCGAGTGAGTGCGCGAAGCTCCCCGAGGGAAACGCAGAGTCCGCGAGCTGAAGAATTCGCGAATCCATCAGAATAGAAAGTAGCGCTGCGCGAGCGGCAGGGATTTCGCGGGCGCGCAGGTGAGCAATTGACCGTCGGCGCGAACTTCGTAGCTCTCGGGATCGACCTCGATCTTCGGGAGCGCATCGTTCAGCTTCATGTCCTTCTTGCCCAGACCACGGCAGTTCCTCACCGCAAATGTGGGCTTCTGGAGGCCGTAGCGCGCGCCGACGTTGGCCTGCGCCGCTGCGCCAGAGATGAAAGCGAGCGACGTCTTCGCGGCGGCGAGTCCGTGCGCGCCGAACATCGGCCGCATATGCACGGGTTCAGGCGTGGGAATCGACGCGTTCGCATCGCCCATCTGTGCCCAGGCGATGAAGCCGCCCTTGATCACCAGCTCCGGCTTCGCGCCGAAGAACGCCGGATTCCAGAGCACGATGTCCGCGAGCTTGCCCACCTCGATTGAACCGATCTCGCTCGAGACGCCATGGGCGATCGCCGGATTGATCGTGTACTTGGCAATGAATCGCTTGATGCGTGAATTATCAGATTGCGCGTCGTCGCCGGTGAGCGCGCCGCGCTGCGATTTCATCTTGTGAGCCGTCTGCCAGGTTCGGCAGATCACTTCGCCCACGCGCCCCATGGCCTGGCTGTCGCTCGACATCATCGAGATCGCGCCGAGGTCGTGAAGGATGTCTTCGGCGGCGATGGTCTCGCCACGAATGCGGCTCTCGGCGAATGCGACGTCTTCGGGCAGTTTGGAGTCGAGGTGGTGGCAGACCATCAACATGTCGAGGTGCTCATCGAGCGTGTTGATCGTGAAGGGCCGCGTGGGATTCGTGGAGCTCGGCAGCACATTCGAAACGGCGCAGACCTTGATGATGTCGGGCGCGTGTCCGCCGCCGGCGCCTTCTGAGTGATAAGTATGAATCGTGCGATTCCTGAATGCGGTGATCGAGTCATCCACGAAGCCCGATTCGTTGAGCGTGTCGGTGTGAATGGTGACCTGTACGTCGTGCTGCTCGGCGACGTCGAGGCAGCAATCGATCGCGGCTGGCGTGGTGCCCCAGTCCTCGTGAAGCTTGAGCCCGATTGCACCTGCGGCGAGCTGCTCGGCCAATCCTTCGGGCTTCGAAGTATTGCCTTTGCCTGTGAAGCCGAAGTTCATCGGCAAGCCATCGGTCGCTTGCAACATCAAGCGAAGGTGATCTTCCGCGGGCGTGCAGGTCGTCGCCTTGGTTCCCGTCGCCGGGCCGGTGCCGCCGCCGATGAACGTGGTCACGCCGCTCGAGAGCGCGACCGGAATCTGTTGAGGCGCGATGAAATGAATGTGTGAATCGATTCCGCCTGCGGTGGCGATGAGTCCTTCGCCGGCGATGACCTCGGTGGTGACGCCGACGATCATGCCCGGGGTTACACCCGCCATGACGTCGGGATTGCCGGCCTTACCAATGGCGCTGATGTGGCCGTGCTTGACGCCGATGTCGGCCTTGTAGATGCCGGTGTAATCGATTATTAACGCATTGGTTATAACGACATCGAGCGCGTCGTTCGCGCTGACGCCCGCGGCCTGGCCCATGCCTTCGCGCAGCACCTTGCCGCCGCCGAACTTGCACTCATCGCCGTAGACGGTGTGGTCGCGCTCGACGCGGGCCCAGAGATCGGTGTCGCCGAGCCGCACGCAATCCCCGGTCGTGGGTCCGTAGATGTCGGCGTACGCGAGGCGCGAGATCTTGTGGCTCACGGCGTGCCTCCCGAGTGACCGAAGCCACGCTGTTTCACCCGCGCGAGCACCGCCGCCGGATCGTTCGTCGGTCCGTCGGTGAGCGCGTTGCCGCCGCGCACCACGCGATTGCCCGCAAGTTCCACCAGCTTCACGGTCTTGGACTCGCCGGGCTCGAAGCGCACGGCCGTTCCCGCGGGGATATCCAGCCGCATCCCGACAGCCGCCGCGCGGTCGAAGACGAGAGCGCGATTGGTTTCTACAAATGCATAGTGACTACCAACTTGGACCGGCCGATCGCCGGTATTCGTGACCGAGAGCGAGATCGCGCGCCGACCCGCGTTCAGCTCGAGGTCACCCTGCTGCAATCGATAGGCGCCCGGCGGCGCGTGGCTCGTCGAAGTGCCGAATACCTTCAAGTCCGGCACGGGCAGGAAGCTGCCGTGCAGTGCGAGCTCGAGATCGCCGTCCTCGCGCGCGATGGGGTGATGCACGGTCACCAACTTCGAGCCATCGGCGAACGTGCCTTCGACTTGAACCTCGGAAATCAGTTCAGCCACGCCGTCCATCACCTGGCGCCGACCGAGGAAGCGTTTCCCGAGATCCATCAGCTCGGCCACGCTCTTGCCGTCGCGGATCAGCTCGAGCAGCTGCGTACCGATGAGCGCGATCGCTTCAGGATGGTTGAGCCGCAGCCCGCGCGCGAGCCGCTTTTGCGCGAGAAAGCCAGCCTGGTGAAGCACGAGCTTGTCGAGCTCTTGCGGAGAGAGTCGCATCGCGGCCCGCTACCACTTCCTCGCCCAGGGATCGTCTCCGAGCAGCGCGTGGGCGTGCGCCTGCAGGAGTTCACGCAGCGTGTGGGTCAGCAATTCGACGCTCGGCGCCGCGAGGCGCAACACCATTCCCCACGAGCAGGGGCTCGCGGCGACGAGCGTGGCGTCGCCGAGCGGCTGGAGCCCGCGCTCATGAATGGCGTGAACGAGTTGGTTACATGCGGACTTCAGCTTCGGTCCAGCGAGCGCCACCGTCGCGAGGGCGTTGATGCCTTCGAGGCGCGCAGCGAGCGGACCGGCATCCGGCGTGAGCAGCAGCGATTCGCGCAGCGCGGGCGCGTTGGCGATATCGAGGTGCAGCTTCGTCGCGAGCTTGTGAAAGGCCCAGCGTTCGCCGCGCGCCACGCGTCCTGCGGCGAGGACATCCACGGCGAGAAGACTCGCATTCGCCTCGAGCGAGAACCGCAGCAGTTGCTCGAACTGCGCGCGCGCAAAGCAGCTCAGCGGATCCGGCCAGAACACGAGCGCCGCGTCGTGGGCAACACTCGCGCGAAGCGTGAAGCGCGCGCGGCTGCCGCAATAGGCGCGGCTCGCGGCCTGCGAGGAGAGGAAGAGCGTTGAGCTCGATTCGACATTCACGCGCAGTGAAATGTCATCGGCGCCCACGAAGCCGCCGCCGTAGCTCGACTGATAGACCCACGCAGCCTGTCCATGGTTGCGCGGCGCGAGCAGCTTGAGCGGGCTCTGCGCGCGCGACGCGGTGACGACGCTGCGGTCGCCCACGCGCGACACGGCCAGGTGGCTCTCGGTCGGCTCCATGGCGTCGCAAGATGTCCCAACGCGCGCGCGCGCGAAAGCTCGCAGTATGCTCCGCGGTCGCCCAATCACCTGGAGGCTCTAATGTCCGGAACCATGATGGACGTGCCGCTCACCCTCGAGCGCATTGTCGAGCGCGCGGAGGGGCTCTTTCGAAATGTGGAAGTGGTCTCGCGGCGCGCGGACAAGAGCCTGCACCGCACGACCTGGGGCGAGATCATGGGCCGCGCGCGAAAGCTCGCGCGTGCGCTCGTGGCTGCGGGACTGAAGCCGGGCGATCGCGTGGCCACGCTGAGCTGGAACCACGCGGCGCACCTCGAGGCGTACTTTGGAATTCCTCTCGCGGGCGGCGTCTGTCACACGCTCAATTTGCGATTGCATCCGGACGATGTCGCGTTCATCGCCGAAGACGCGAAGGATCGCTTCCTCCTGCTCGACGAGACGCTCGTTCCGCTCTGCGACAAGTTCCAGCGCAAGGATCTCTTCGAGCGCATCTTCGTCATCAACGCGAGCGGTCCCGTGGCCGCGCCGCGCGAGGACTACGAGAAGCTTCTCGAGAGCGCGCCCGCGAATGTGGAGCTGCCCAAGCTCGCCGAGTCCGATGCGCTGGGCTGTTGCTACACGAGCGGCACGACGGGGAAACCCAAGGGCGTGGTCTACACGCACAAGTCGACGCTCTTGCACGCGCTCGTGACCGCGCTGCCGGATTCGCTCCACCTCGCGCACGCGGACACGCTCTTGCCCGTGGTGCCCATGTTCCACGTCAACGCGTGGGGCCTGCCGTACGCGTGCGCGATGACGGGAACGAAGATGGTGATGCCCGGGCCGCACCTGGATCCCGCGAGCCTGCTCGAGTTGATGGAGCACGAGAAGGTGACGATCGCCGCGGGCGTGCCGACGATCTGGCTCGGCATTCGCGAAGCGCTCGACGCGAAGCCGGGCCAATACAAATTGCAGCCGGGCTTGCGAATGGTGGTTGGTGGCTCGGCAGCGCCGGAGCAGCTCATTCGCGATTTCGATCGACTGGGCATGACCCTGCTTCACGCCTGGGGCATGACCGAGACCTCGCCGGTGGGCACTGTGTCGCGCGTGCCGCCCGAGCTCGCGAGCGCGAGCGACGACGAGAAGTACAAGAGCCGCGCGCGGCAAGGCATCCCGGTGCCGCTCGTGGACATTCGCGTGCGCAACGAGCAAGGCGACGTGCCCGCCGACGCGAAGACCTCGGGCGAGCTGCTCATTCGCGGGCCGTGGATCGCGTCGCGCTACTCATCGCAAACGGATCCCGCGCGCTGGACCGCCGACGGCTTCTTCCGCACCGGCGACGTGGCCAACATCGATTCACGCGGCTGCGTCCAGCTCCTGGATCGCGTGTCGGATCTCATCAAGAGTGGTGGCGAGTGGATCAGCTCGGTGGCCGTGGAGAACGCGCTCATGGGCCACCCCAACGTGCGCGAGGCCGCGGTGGTGGGCGCGCCGCATCCGAAGTGGGGCGAGCGGCCGATCGCGGTGGTGGTGCTCAAGCCCGGCGCGAACGCGACCGCCGAGGAATTGCGAAATCACCTCGCGCCGCACTTCGCAAAGTACTGGCTGCCGGACGCGTTCGTGTTCACCGATCAGATCCCGCGCACGTCGGCAGGCAAGTTCAAGAAGACGGAGCTGCGCGAGCGTTTCAAGAACCACGCGTGGTGAGCGCGCGTTGATGCGCCGTTTCCCGGGCGGGGTTCCCCCCGCGGCGCGGGCCAGATAGGGTGCGCGCTCTTTTTACAAGGCCCGCCGATGCTCGCTCCGATCCTCGTTATCGCGCTCGCTGCTTCGCCGCTGCGTCCGTTGCCCGCGAACGCGCCCGTGCTCCCCGCCGGCGTGCAGCTCCGCGACGCCTCGCCGAGCTCGCCGCAGACGCTGAACCTGGGCCTCAAGCTCCGCGATCGCGCTGCGCTCGATCGCTACATCCTGGCGCTCCATGATCCGCGCGCGCCGCAGTTCCGCCAGTGGCTCACGCCCGCGGAGTTCGGCGACGCGTTCGGCACGCCCGTGCAGCAGTACGACGCGCTCGTGCACGCGCTGGAGAAGTCCGGGCTCGAGGTGAAGCGCTACGCGGGCCGGACGTACCTCGAGGCGAAGGGCACGGCGTCGCAGGTGGAGAAGCTGCTCGGCGTGCGGCTGCTCGACGTCGAGAGCGCGGACGGCACCTACCGCACCTTCGAGGGCACGCCACACCTCCCTGCGGCGCTCGCCACGCTCGTGCAGTCGGTGGGCGGCCTCGACTCGCGGCCGCACTTCAAGCATCGCCTCCAGGTTCGCAGCTCGCAGACCTTCGGCCCGCAGGACCTGCGCCGCTACTACGACATGGACGCGCTGCACGCGCTCGGCTACGGCGGCCAGCTCTCCAAGGTCGCGGTGGTGGGCACCATCCCCAACAGCACCAACATGCCGCAGCCCGCGGACATCAACTGGTTCTACGCGAACGTCTCGGACAGCACCGCCACCTTCATCATCGATCAGCTACCGCTGGTGCTCGGCCAGCCCGACAGCCAGCCGGGCCTGCGCACCGAATTGGAGATGGACGCGGAGATGGTGACCGTGGGCGCGCCGCTGGTGCAGAGCGTGACCATGGTGCTCGCGCCGCCGAACTCGCTCTTCGAGTCTGGCTACTCGGAGGTCGTGAACAACCTCTCCGATCTCACCTCGGTGTCGACGAGCTTCGGCGGCTGCGAGCTCGACGAAGAGAACCTCGAGCCCGGCGAACTGGACACCGTGGCCGCGCTGGTCGCGCAGGGCGTGAGCGAGGGCATCGCCTTCTTCAGCGCCTCGGGTGACGACGGCGTGCTCACGTGCTCGCAGTCGGGGACGTCGAACGTGAACCTGCCGTCGGTCGATTTCCCCTCGTCGTCGCCGTACATGACCGCGGTGGGCGGCACCATGTTCACCGGCTCCTTCGACGCCAACGGCGCCATCCCCGGCCGCGGCAGCGAGGACGAGACCACCTGGAACGAGCAGAACTTCATCGCCGGCGGCGGCGGCGTGAGCAACCACTTCCCGCGGCCGCCCTGGCAGCTCGTGCCCGGCGCGAGCGACGGTGGCTTCCGCGAGGTGCCCGACGTGGCGCTGCTCGCGGCCACGCAGCCCGGCGTGGCCATCGTGGATCGCTCGCCCGGCCAGATCGATCCCACCGGCAACGGCACCAGCGACGCGTCGCCCATGGCCGCGGGCATCTTCGCGGCGGTGAACGATCGCATCGGCGGCTGCCGCTTGGGCTCGCCGAACTTCACGCTCTACGCGCTCGCCCGCGCGCAGTACGGCAACGGCGGCGCCGCGGTGTTCCACGACATCGTCACTGGCGACATCTCCGTGCAGGGCACCGACGGCGGCCTCGTGCAAGGTCCGGCCGCGGGCGTTGGCTATGACGAGGCGACGGGCCTCGGTTCGCTCGATGTGGCCGCGCTCGCCGAAGCGTGGCCGCCGTGCGCGCCGCCCGTGGTCGAGGTCGATGCGGGTCCGGCCGATGCGGGTGACGTGGACGCGGGTTCGGCCGACGACGCCGGCAACGCGACGGACGATGGCGGCTCGATCGACGATGGCGGCAGCGCAATCGACGCGGGCAGCCCGGTCGTCGACGCGGGCTACTTCGCGGTCGGTCCTTGGGACGGCGGCCCCGGCCTCGACGCCGGCCCGCGCGTGGCCTACGACGCCTGCGCTGCGCTCGCGTGCGACGGCGGCACGTCGTGCGTGACCGTGACGGAAGGTCCGTCCTCGTGCCTCGCGCCGTGTGATCTCTCGACGAGCACCAACCCCTGCCCGACCGGCAACTACTGCGCCCCGTTCAGCGGCTCGGACGCAGGCTTCTGCCAGGTGGGCTGCAACGCGGACACCGACTGCACCAGCCCGCAGGTCTGCAACCTCTGCTCGCACACCTGCATCGCACCCGGGAAGGCCGACGCGGGCATCGGCGATTCGTGCACGCGCCGCAGCGATTGCCAGACCGGCGGCTTCTGCCTCTCCGAAAGTTTCTCCGGCTTGCCCGGCGGCTACTGCAGCGCGCAGTGCAGCGCGGGCGTGAGCGGCGCGTGCGGCTGCCCCACGGGCTCGGTGTGCGAGTCGAACTCGGGCTTCTGCTTCGAGACCTGCACCGTGAGCACGCAGACCGGCTGCCGCTCGGGCTACGTGTGCGATCCCTCGACGCAGACGGGAAACGCCGACACCGGCATCTGCCTGCCGAACTGCAACGACCTCGGCGGCCAGTGCCTCGGCCTCGACCAGACCTGCGACGCCAACACCGGCCTCTGCGCGGCGCCTGGCCAGACCAGCACCAGCTCCTCGGGCTCGACGTCGGGTTCGAGCGGCACCTCGGGCATCGGCTCGACGTCCGCGGGCAGCACCGGCACGAGCAGCTCGGGCTCCACCGGACCGAACACGAGCGGCACCACGACCGCGGCGAGCTCCGGCTCGACGGGCACCACCGGCGGCAAGGGCGGCGGCTGCGGCTGTTCGGCAGGCTCGGGCAGCGCGGAGCTCTCGTTCACGCTCTTGTTGGCGCTCGTCGGACTCGGGATGCGCAAGAAGCGCGCGTAGGCGTCCGTCGCAGCCGCGGGTCGTTCGGCGTGACGCGCGCTGAACGACCGTGGTCACGATTGTATATTAACCGATTCGTTAAGCGGTCTTCTTGCGCGATTTCGTCGCGCCCTTGGGTTCGACCCAGCGGTCGGCCCACGAGGCGATCGCGTCGACCACCACGGAGAGCGCCTCGCCCTTCGACGTGAGCTTGTACTCCACGCGCACCGGCGGGTCGGGGTGCACCTTGCGGTCGACCACGCCGGCGTCCTCGAGCTCCTTGAGCCGCTCCGAGAGCACGCGCTCGCTCACCTGGATCGCCGCGGCCAGCTCGGAGAACCGGCGCGGCCCCGCGAGCAGCTGCTGGACCAGGAGGCCCGTCCAGCGCTTGCCCAAGAGCTCGGCCGCAGCCTCGAACTTGGGACAGATGTCGGTGGCGCGCTTCATGGTGACCCCACCATATACGCGGAGTGACGCCCGCGCTCAGTGACTTACTTTTGGAAAGTCACTTGCGAAATAAAAGCAATCAGGTTATCGATGCTGCCATTCGCGGGCCCCACCTCGGGGCCGCTCTCGGAGGACAACATGTCGACCCAGACCTGGAACATCGATCCCTCGCACTCGGGCGTGAGCTTCTCGGTGCGCCACATGATGATCGCCAAGGTGCGCGGCAGCTTCGGCGCTTTCAGCGGCACGATCTCGGTCGACACCGACGACTTCACCAAGTCTTCGGCCAAGGCGGAGATCGACGTCACCAGCATCAACACCCACGAGCCCAAGCGCGACGGTCACCTCAAGAGCCCCGACTTCTTCGACGTGGAGAAGTTTCCCAAGCTCACCTTCACCAGCAAGCGCATCGAAGGGAAGGGCGAGCGCTTCAAGGTGCTCGGCGACATCACGCTCCACGGCGTGACCAAGGAGATCGCCCTCGAGGTCACCAATGAAGGCGGCGGCAAGGATCCCTGGGGCAACCAGCGCCTCGCGTTCACCGCGCACGGAAGCCTGAACCGCGTCGACTTCGGCCTGAAGTGGAACCAGGCGCTCGAGGCCGGCGGCGTGCTCGTCGGCGAGAAGGTGGAGATCGATCTCGAGCTGAGCGCCGTGTTGGCGAAGTAGTCGGACCAATCGTGGTTGGTGGTTCGTGGCTCGTGGCCCGTTCGTGGTGGGCCACGAGCTGAAACATATTTGTTTCAGATGCGCTCGATGATCGTCGCGAGCCCCTGA
>Ga0265338_10006908_pt1 | contig 14281 bp, 11 predicted proteins | sample 42126metaG_FD_193579 | JGI IMG/M metagenome (GOLD analysis project Ga0265338, IMG submission 193579) | Rhizosphere microbial communities from Carex aquatilis grown in University of Washington, Seatle, WA, United States - 4-21-26 metaG | ecosystem: Host-associated > Plants > Roots > Rhizosphere... | reverse complement strand
CCCAGAGTTAAGCGAGTTAACACCAACTTGCACAGCTGTCGGAAGTGAAGTCGTAAGCGCGGGGATTCCTGAGCCATTTGTGGCAAGCACGCTATTATTCGCTGTTGCAAGACCGCTTACAGCTGTACCAGTCGAAGAGTAAAACGCTAAATCATGCGCCGTTCCACTATTAACCGTTCCGCTACCAGGTGAAACGGACCATGTGCCATCGCCACGCCAAAAAGTGGAAGAGCTGGCAGAAGTTCCGCTGTTTAAACTTGTAACTCCAACTTGCACCGCACCTGGTAAAGCTTGAGAAAGCGACGGAACACTTGAGCTATCAGTAACAAGAACTGATGATGGATTAGGAGAAATTCCCGATACAGTGTCGCCAGTTGCAGCATAATAAGTAATAGAATTTGCTGAAGCAGGGCTTACAATACCCGAACCGGCAGGCTCTGCCCATGTTCCATCACCGCGCCAAAAAGTTAAACCACTCGCACCCGTTCCAGAAGCCAAAGAGCCCACTAAAACAGCGACATTAGTCGGCAATTGGTTAACAAGATGAGGCGCACCGACCGCATCTGTTGCTAAAACAGAATTGCTTGCTGTTGCCAAGCCGCTGACCGCATCGCCTGAGCTAGCATAAAAAGCCAGGTCGTTAGTAGTCCCTGGGTTAACAGTCCCGCTGCCAGATTCAGCAACCCATGCCCCATCACCACGCCAAAAGGTCGAAGAATTCGCATTAATCCCGCTGTTTAAATTCGTAACGGGCAAGTTTCCATCAATCGCCGTTGAATCAGAAAGACTCAACGGGAAAGGATGCCCGACGGCGTTGTTTTGTGACATGGGTTAGTTCCCTCTAACTTTTAATCTTAAATTACCAAGTATGTAATTAACAATGTTCCGTTCAATGCTGCCAACGGGTCATTGTTGTAAATCGTCAGCGTGGCAGAGCCTGAGCCAGGAATACATTTCAAAGTGATATTTTCAGTCGTGTTTGTTCCACCGCTCACAGTTAACAAAATCGAACTTGTAGAAGTGATAAAGGTGCTTGTCCAGACGATTGAATAGCTAGAGCCTGCCGCTGTAGATAATGAAGAGGTCGTGAGAATTCCAGACATCCCACTTGCAGTGACCGCGTTTGCTGCTTCTGTGCCGTTGACTTTAAAAGCTGTGATTTTAGCCCCTGCCTGCATTGTGTTTGCTGAACCATCACTTAACAAGTGTACTGTTGCAAGCCCCGCTAGTGATGTAGGGATGCTGTATGCAGTATTTTGTGGATTTGATGCTGGAGCCTTTAATTGATCGATAGTATTATACGTATTCAAATAATTAGCAATTTGAAAGACACCAGTCCCACCGAGAGGATATAAATTGAGAAGACCGCCCCTTGTTCCTGAGATTCCCAAGGCTACAGTACTGTTACCTAATCTAATTCCCGTCCCTTGCGAATCTGATATATTTAATTGATTAAATACTGGCGCAGCCCCTGATGCCAATGTTAAAGTATAGTTTCCTGTGATTGTCTGGTCTCCTGTCGGTGCCAAAAGTACAGCCGGACTTGCAGGAACATTACCGATTGGGATTCCGCTATCAGCTAATGTTCCAGTAGTGTTTGAGAAAATCGCAATATCATTTGCAACTGTTGGAAGCGTGACTGATGTACCAGTTTCGGCTAATGTGATCACATTATTCGCGCCAAAGCTCAAGGTAAAAAAGCCTTCGCCACCGGCATAAGAAATTGCTAGCATGTCTGTAGGATAGAAAGCATAGCCGCCCGCATTGGAATTCAAATATCCCGCCGTCGTGATGGTGCTTAGATTGTCATCGCAAACGATGCGACCCAAGCGGGGGTTTACATTAGTTTGCCCCGCAAATTCTAGCTGGATTTGTGAAATTGTCATGATATTTTTTCCTTAAATTAGTGAAAAGCTAAGTATGAGAGTTCCGTTTAAGTTGGCTAGCGCATTAATATTGCTGATTGTGATTGTTGCGATACCTGCACCAGGAACGGCAATCAATTGGATTCCGCGCGTTGTATTCGTTCCGCCGATCATCGTCAAATTAATTCCGTTATCAACGGTTATTTCAGAGTTCGTCAAAGTGATGACGTAATCTGTACCGGCTGCCACTCCTGACAAATCGCTTGTGGTAATGATGCAACATTGCGCGTTTATTGTTACGGCGTTTGCTGCTTCTGTTCCCGTTCCTTTGTCTAGTAATAATTCCGATCCGGTATTCATTTGATTGACACCTTGATCGATCAAAAATTTAGAAATACCGCCTAGACCAGAATCAGGCAAAAAGAAAGTTGTCGTAGTGTTCCAGAGTTTTGTTGTGTCCGGTTGTAGAAATATTGAGCTACCGATCGTATTTTGCAATTGAACTGTGAAAAAGTGGGGGGATGTTTCATCTCCAATCTGAAGGACCCCGAAGTTCTTGCCATATCCGCCTAATGACATTGTTCCATTATCTAGTTGTAATTGGCCTGTAAGAATTTCTTGATTTGTACCTGGGTCTGTTAATAGTGCGCCTACCCAAGCTGTTGTTGCATTTGGGCCTGCGCCTGACGAAATAAGAGCTTGACCCGAAGCGGAAGGTGATGCAGTAGAAAGACTGTAATTCCAATTTGATGGGTTCGACCCCATATAGAACCCTTGACCCGTTCCATTGTAAAATCCATGTTGAAATAGCCCAATAAACAATCCGCCTGATACCGTTCCTGTGGAGAATGCCGTAACATTTCCATAAAATACATCCGCACCAGCTTGATTAAGGCCGTAACATTCTTGAGCGTAAAGGTAATAAGTGGAAGTAGAAGACCCTGCCGTTGAGTTAAACGATTGTATGTTGTCTGCTGTAAGGAACGCATTCACCAAAACAGTTGGGGCGAAAGTAACATTCATTACTGGAGCGCTTAAATAAACATTTGGTCCATTGCTTCCCAAAAATGAATAAGAAAAGATTGCCCCGGTTGCTGTTATCGTCATTCCCGAATAGTCGATAATGTTGTTTGCTGTTACCACGTTCAGATAATTTGCAACTAAAGACTGATCTGTCAAATTATTTACTGTATACGCATTAATAACATATAGATCGTTAATGTTTTGGAAAAGAAACGACCCATTAAAAGTAGTTGAGGGGGCATTAATTACTATATTGCAATTGGCTCCAAGCGTTGTAGATATTGTTTCATTATTGAAAACTCCATCAACAACATAAATAATAGATGAGAAGCTTCCGGCGGATGTAATGGCTTTCTGAACTGTTTGAAAAGGAGCGTTAATGCTTGTTCCACTATTGGCGTCATTTCCGTTTGCTTGCGAAACCCAGTAAGTATTTATATAGTTGAAATTAGTTGCAAGAGAAGAAGCAGAGATTCCACTGTCTTTCATAAGCCCATTTGAATTTGAAAATGTGACAACATTGTCGGTTGTAGATCCTTGAGATTGTAATCCAGTAATATAGGCGTTTGATGCGCCAGGATCTGAAAGTAAAAAACTTGTCACTTGTCCAAACGTACCAGTCGGCTGAAAATTTACTTGATTTGCCAAGGCTCCAGTGCAAGCAATCGCTAAAAAATTAGCTGTTCCGTCTTCTATTACAAGTTCTCCAGGATTCCCGGGAGAACCCGTGATAATCTGATCTTGTGCGACAGTAAAAGAACCAGTATTGATTGTCTGGCCGAGTAAATTATCGGATAAAATAAAATCACTAGCGTTAATGCCTGGGTCAGGAATTGTTAATGTAGTGCTTTGTCCGTAGGATGCATTTTGCACTCTTACTGAGAAATTGCCAGAATTAGACACTGCAAGATACTCAATAGCGGCACTAGCATGGCCATTAAATAGATTAAGTGTCCCTGCTGTAGCTGTCGAGGGAATCCCAGCTTGTAAACCGTGCTCAACTCTTAAAAATCCATTTAAAATAGTTTGATTGACGCCAACATCTGGATCTAACAATACAGCCCCACCGCCGCCGCCGCTTGCTTGGTATGTTGGAAGAGCACCAGGGCCATTGTCTGTTAATACATACCCGGCAGAGACTGAGGGGATTGATTGAACTGCTCCTGTATCGGTTGTACCGCCTGCGATAAGCTCATAGGCAGCCAATGAAGTTTCACCTGTTCCACCATTGGGGACGTTCACAGGAAAAGAGCCGCCGCCTGATTGGGCCATTGTTATGACGTTGTTTGCGCCAAAACTCAAAGTAAACCAGCCTTCGCCGCCGTTGTAAGCAATCGATAACATATCGGTAGGATTAAAAGCGTAACCCGCTGCGTTGGTATTAAGATAACCCGCAGTTGTGATAGTTGCTAAGTCATCAGTAGATATAATGCGCCCTAGCCTTGGATTCACATTTGCTTGTCCTGCAAAATCCAATTGTATTTGAGTGATCGCCATGGCGTTTTATGTCCTTATAAAAAATTGAATTGGCCGGTACTGCTACTGATTTGAAAAACTTCATTGGCTTTAATACATGTTAACTCGATGGCTGAGTTTTGATCCAACGCTATCAATGTGCCCAAATTTCCCAGGCTAGTTGAAGAATTTAATAAAACGATTTGTTGCCCTGAGTTTTGCTCAATAGTAAATAGCCCAGGAGCTGGAGCTAGAATGCGCATTAATGAGCCGAAAGAAGCATCAACGGGTAAAGTGAAAGTGATCGGTGTATTGCCCGCGTCACAAACATAGCCGGTTTGTACAGCCATTTGCTGCGTAGGCTCGGTGACATCTACCCAATTAAATAACTGGACTCCGGCCTCAACAAACGCTAAAAGCTGCGCCATCGTATACTTATATGTCGAGCCTGCCGGTGACTGGCTCAAATCTGTTGTATCAGTCGATGTAAAAATATTCGTCGAGAGAATCTCGGGTCCTAGTTGCCATTGACTGATTGGCTGTGATTGATATTGAGCCATGTTCTACCCTTAAACGCTTGTGACTTCATAGTAAGAAATCGTTAAGTACACGTTAGAATCTGGGGTGATGAATTGCAAAACGTCCCCGCCGTAAACAATCCTGTTTGCTGCCGCCTGTGGGATCATCTCTACTGGAGCAGCCGTTAACGTCCCTGTTGGCACGGCTATAGTTCCATTATAGTTCCTGGTCATAAAAACGCTTTTTCCAGGTGTTATAGCGATACAAGCAAGCATTCTGCTTGATGAGTTCACGGGCACAGTGATTGATTTTGCAGTGCTCGCAGTTAGCTCAACTTGCTGGGCTAAATCTGGATAATCACGGCCCATTTGCTGGCCTGATGTAGCGTAGCCCTGAACATCCCTAGTAATTTGCAATGGTTTTGCCATGATTGTTCCTTAATATCTTGTGTAAAAGTTCACAGTGAAGTTAACTGGGCGTGTTTCGGTTCCCCCAGTGTTTTGACTGTTGAATGAGTAATTGCCGCCAAAAGTCACGGGTGCTTGTCCGCCTACGTTTCCGCCCGCTGCACCAAAATATGTGGGCACTATAATTCCGTGGACATGACTCAAAAATTGTTGGTATTCAAACGTTCCGAAATTGTTGCCAGATAGCCCCGTGACATTAGATAGCCTATAGATATTATCTTTATCCCAAATGCCTGTTGGGTCATATCCGCGAGGGAACATACCCTGAAAGTTAGGGACAGCGTATTGATAAGAGTTAATAGCAAGCTGTGTTTTGCTCACTACTGTAGCGTTTGTTTCCGAGTTTGTTAGCTCAACTTTAATCCCTGTTTTACCAGGCAAAGAAGGATCAGTACCTGAGCCAGCCACTTTGTACCAAACATAGTAATTGATGGGCGATGTGGGATTTGCTGAAAATGTCCAATATTGGCCCGCTGTCGGTATGGAGCTAACCGTTATGGTTGAAATTTGCAACGCGCTGATAGCTTCTCTAACTAAGTTTGCTACGTCCTGAGCCGTAAAAGCGGCATTAAGACTAATCTTAATTCCTGTCCTTGAGCCGACAACTGGATCAGTTTCGTTTGTAATTTGAAACCACATATAGAAGTCAGTTGTTGCATTAGAAAAAATGAAGTATTTACCCGCTGCGCTTGGATTTGCAAGCGCTGCCGCTGATGTGGCTAAAACGGTGAAAGAATATAGATTTTGTTGAGCTAGATAGCCTGTGCCGGTGTTAAGTGTGGTCACCGTAAAAGATGACGTACCCGCACCCGCTGGGCTATTTGGCGTGGCAAAGTTTCCGATAGCTAGAATTGTGTTTGCAACGGTATTTGAAGCAAAATAATTCAACGAAGCCGATCCAATTGTAGATGAGCCGTAAGTGACGATTGGACCGATTGACCATCCCGTATTACCATCAGCCGCTGCAATAGAAGGAGTGCCAGCGCTGTTGACGGTCAAGCGAAGCGTGCTATCTGAACCTGTAAATATATAGCCTGTTGCGTAGTTTGACCCGGTCCCTGCCAGTGGAATATTTGGCACTGGAGAGCTTGCAAGCATGTAAGCGCCAAGCCGAGCAAAAGGGATGCCATAATATGAATTATCAGAGTTTATATAACTGGCGCCATCTAGCGGCATTTTGTTTGATATTGCATCAATCGAATTTGGCGAAGGAATGGGCCCTAAAGACATGAAGACATCGCCGATTTCATCGCTACCCCAGCTCATCCCTTGACGCGTCAAATAAGGGTACAAACCCAAATCCGAGCCATCGGGATTTGGCAAATCTGCCCATCCAAAGACTGAGCGAGCTATCATGTCAGCATTTGTTTGAATTGGAAAACCGATAAGGGTACTTGACCCAATTTGAAGAACAAAGTCAGTAAGCTCTACATTAAAAGTTATATCAGTAGGTATAACGATATCAATAGCAACGTAATCATCATTTCCTGGCCCAATGTTATACCCCGCATTGCTTTCAAAATTGATGACAAAATTCTGGAATGTGCCGCCGGTCTGAATCGTGCCAGCGTCGACTGTAAAAGTCACGGGTGAGCTTCCGCCTGTACCAAAAAACTTGTGCACTTGAATCTGGAAAGGTGTCGCGTTCTGTCCTTTGCTCCAGAATGCGAAAGTGTAATCTTGTGGGGGAGCTGAAAACTTGTTAACGTCATAGAAGAATATGCGAAAGTTTTTCAGAGTCTCAAGAGGATTTGCAGACGTACACGCCCAATTTGCAACATATCTTGGTGATTGTTGTGGATTGTTTGTGTAAGGCTCCTCGATAAACTTAAGCGTATTTACAGAGGTTGCGCCAACGTCTAGCACAATTTCAAAGCCGCCTTGTGCGATTGTATTCACGCCGCCGACAAGCTCCCCGTCTTTCAAATCTGTGTGAACAAGCAATTGACCATTGGGAATGAAGTTTACAACGCCGGTTTCGCTGTTAATCTCTGAAGCATTGGGGTTTGGCCATGCTTGGCGTATAAATTGGGGAACGCCTAGGGAGTTTTGAACGACGATATAATACAAATCAAGGTTACCCTCAGCATCCCAGGGGTAATAATAAATGATGATGTCTTGCCCTGAAGCATCCACAGGAGTCCCTACAGAGCTTAGAATCAAAGGATTTGAAAGCGGGACATAAGTATAGTTCCCCGCGTTATTTTGAAGCGTATAAACGGGTTTGGGCTGCGTGCGGTTAGTGTCACGGTAAAAAAAGATTTTACCTTGAGCTAGAGGCTCGCCAGTGTCTTTGTCGACAAAATAACTTTGAAGACTAGGAGCTGTGATATATAGAGGGTTCAGTGACATTAGCGCTCTCCTTGCGTCTCGCCCGCTTCCTTACGAGCTACACCCTTACCCACCATTTTAGCAGATTCGGCATTTATTCTTTCCATTGTCTTAATGATTTCTTCGTTAAAATCTCCAGAGCGTTTGCCACTGGATTTACTCATAGCTTTAACGATTGCTGAGCGCAACTGCTCATTCGTGAGTGCTTTAGTTGCTGCGCGTGCGCCAACCGCTGCCAAAGGAATAGCCGCAACCCCTCCTAAAAGCGCACCCGCCGGGCCTAACAATGAAGCTCCGGCAACCGCGCCCGCGCTCGCAATCCCCCCAAAAGTCGCCCTGAGTCCCAAGCTGTAACCTGTTGGAGGGTTAAGCATTTGCTGGAATGCTTTAGGGTTAATATATTGCAAACGTTCGAAATCGCTTAAAGATTCCATCAAATTCGGTTTGTTTTTAAACAATTCAGCTCGTTGTTTAGGCCCTAATGTCTTCCAAGCTGTTAACAATTCTTTAGGGTCAATATCACCCTGAGGAGTGAAAGCATTTTTAAAATGGACATTCCGGTATAAATCTAATCCTTCTGAGTCCAAATAATGGGTTAACTGTTTCATGACTCCGACAGCATCATTTTTTCGTCCGGTTTTAATAAACATTCCTGGGATGGCTTCGCTCACGGCTTCATCAAGCCTAACTTTTTGGCCTGTTACTGGGGGCAGCGTCGCTGTGGCTTTGGCAAGGTTTCTGTTTTCGCGCAATGGCACAGTGTTCAATTTGAAGCTATCTTTTGCGGCTTCGTATGCGTCCATAAGAGCTGGAATACCGCTAAGTTCTGCCGCTTCCCCCATTTCATCCTCTGCCGCTCTTGCTAGCTCGCTCATGATTTTAGCGCCACGGGGATTCTCAAAAGGGTTGATATCACGTGCTTGCTTAAGATAGTTGCTACGTACTTTATGGGCTTCGTCAAATGTACGCATTCTTCCAGGGTTTTGCTCAGACAAGCTTTCTAAAACTTTACCAACAGGCCCGTTAAGTGCAGCATCAAGAAACGGATCTTCGTATCTTTGACCTAAATATTTTTGAGCAATAGCCATTTCGTTATTCAATGACGAATAAACATCATTTTTCTTGGCAATCTTTGAGGCTGTTTGATACAGCATACTATCTTGAGATTTCGCCCTTTCTGCTCCTTCGTAAAGCTTACGATGCGCAGCTTGTTCAAGCGTCATATTTTCAGGAACGTTGGGAGAATATAACTCCTCGCCAATTTGTCCGGCTTTTCCTCTAATTTGATCTCCTACGCGCGTTTGAGCTCCTGACATTCCAGAAAAAGGAATATTTGGAAGGATGTTTTCCTCAAACCTTGATATGAAGGGGGAATTAATAACACGCCCCAAGCTTGTTTCTGTTCCTCGCGCTACGCGTTCATTTTCTAAGATTTCATTGATTGAGCGCTGGGACATAGGGGGAGATTTGAAAAGATTTGATACTTTACCGGACCCATAATTTATACCGGAAGCAATGGCGGGGGCAAACGTTGTGCCAATCAATGCGCCTAGAAATGCGTTTTCGGCCCTGCTTTCGCCCTCCGGTACATAATTCATTCCGCCCGCGAGCGTCCCTTCAAATCCACCACGGCCAGCAATAGGCGCATAAGTTCTTGCCGCTTGGTTTGTCGCTAGTTTTGGGGCAACTTTTGACGCTCCTTTTCCTATCATGCCCGCGACTGGACCACCGGGGATAGCAAAAGTTGGGGCTAATAACGCAGAACCCCCGAGAACATCACCCGCAAAGGCGTAACCGGGCCGAGATTCGCTAATCGCTCCGGCTTCTACCTCGTTCATGGCGTTGCGACGGGCAAGTTCTGCCAAAACAGCCGGTCTATCCGCCTCATCGACCATCACATTTGTTAGCATTTGTTCTAAGCCCAAAATTCCGCGCTTTGCTGTGGTTGCTGCACCCCCATAGAGCGCTTGCAATCGAGAATATTGACGAGCTTCTGGCTTGTTTATATTTTCTAAGCCTGATGAGATTTGCTGTGAGGTAGAAAGGTTTACGCCTTCCCTCTTCATCTTCTCTAGCTCTTCTAGCGAGTAGTTGTCAAACGGGTTAGATGCCATTATCTCGCGCCTCTCTTGCGTGCTATAGCCTCATCAAGTAGTTTTTGTTCAAGCCAAGCGTTCCATGTATTGAGGTTTCCGCCCTTGATTTCGACTTCTTTTCCGTCTTTCTTGGTTTTTAATGGCTGCCACGCAGGGCGCTCAGAGTTGTAGAGATTCCATAATCTTTGGACATCTTTACCATCGAAGGCTTGGCGACCGTTTTGATCTCGAATTGAAAGAAGTGCTGAAGTGAACTCGCTTCGTTCCTGCATCCTTGAAAGATTTAAATAATCTTTTTCGTATGCGGCCCTTTCAGCGGCTGGGGTAAGCTTAGGGCTTAGCTTGCCTTCTTTGAATTGCTCCATGGATTGAGCGCCTACACCACCGGCACCGAAAAGGGGTAAAGCGACTTGTGCGTAGGAGTTAGACAGATTATCTGCCACGTCATATTCATCACTTAAAAGGGCATTAGGTAGAAATTTAGTTTTTGGCCCTAACCAACCGCCCGCCTTTTCAACGTTTTGATAAGCATGATGAGCGCCTTCCAGCATTCCTTTAGCCTGATTAGCTAGCTCAGATTGTTTTTGTGCATCCTCGATGATTTTTTGAGTATATTTTGTATTTTCACCGACCTGGCTTTCCCAAATTTTGATGTCTGCTTGCTCTTGAGGAGTATTAACAGGCAGTCCAGCAATTCCACGCGCAATAGACGACTGAGCGCTTGGGCCAGGATATTGATTAGCAAGACTACCGCTTCCCAAAACGCTATAGCTAGGAGCTCCGCCAGATTGTGGCATAGGCTGTCCTTGCGTTTGGGTAGATTGCGCCTGCGGATTAAATAAAGCATTGAGACCGTCTGACATCATGCCATAGAAATTAGCGCCACCCTGATCAATCATGTTTCTATTGATTGTTGTGGGCTGATTCGGACTTGTTTCATAAGAACCTTGAGCCATTGAAGGACTGCCATAAGTTCCCGCACCTTGAGAATTTGTATTTTCTCCTCGCAATGCACTTCTAATCATATCAAGGCGCATTTTTTCAGACTGCATTCTCAATAAGGCTTCTTGACGTTGCAAATCTGCAACAGCAAGTTGTGATTGGATTTGCTGGGGGTAATATTGCATTTGTTGCTGTAATTGTTCCCCTTGCAGCCCCATATATTCCTGTTGCTTTTGCATCATTTGACGCTGTGCCGCGCGTTGTTGCGATTCATCAATGGTCCCATAAGTGGACATTGCGGCTCTTATCATGGTGTCCATCGGGTTATATGCTTGGAACTGTAGTAATGGGAATGGTGCGCTCATTAGAAAAACCCTCCAGTCGCCATTTTTCCGCCTGCCCCAATTAATGCGCCAAGAATTGCGGCCTGACTTTGTGCCCCTGTTTGAGCCTGTGAAGCTGACAAGTTAGCTTGTGACCCATACAAATTCCCCATGCCAGAAGCATAGGCATTTGTTGCGTTATAACCAGTATCAAACAGGCCTTGATTACCTGCTAGACCTGCTCCATATAACGCTGCGTTTTGGTTGTAATAGTTCCAGTAATCTTGATTTGCTAGTCCCTGAGCGTAACCCATGTTTTGATTAGAGTGAGCCTGCGTGCCAAGCAATCCGCCCGCACTCGCCGCCGAGTTTGACGCGTTCATCGCTTGGTCATATTGAAATTGATAGCCGGGTGATTGCTGATATCCACCCCCAAGCATAGCTTGCATAGCTGCGGGGTCGCTCATCAGCTTCATATACTCTTCTTCCATGACCGGCATCATGCGATTACCCAAGTCCATGTAGGGCTGATACGCTTGCTGCATCATTTGCTGAGCCTGTTCCAAATATTTGCTAGCGTCTCCGTAGCCTTGATCGCTTGAGCCGAATAACCAATCGAACATAATTCATCATCCTTAAGTCAGGGTAAAAGTCTTCCAAGTTCCCCCGAGATTGCCTTTAATTTCGTTGGTAGAACTGTCATAAAGTATAGCCCCCGTTGATTGGGCGCCCGTAAGTTTTGCGATGTTCGCGGTGTCTTGCTGAGGCAAAACGTAGCCTTCATCACTCAAATTCGTTTGCAAAAGGCTCAAGAGCTGCGTCATCAAGTTTGCCCATTCAGGGGTCCAGTTTCCATTTTCATCGACTGGGGACTGGTTGATGTAGCTAGGAATGTTCATGGGCGAGCCCTCACTTGTACTACGCCATCAAAAGCAGTTGTTCGCCACTTGCTCCAAAATTGCAGCTTGATGACCATTGCATTAGCGATACCAAAGCCCCAGCAAATTACACGGTTTTGCCCGTAGCCTTGCGGAAAAAGAGGAGTAGGGTAAATATTTCCAAAACTGTTGCCGGAATCGTACGAAATCGACCAATCGATTCTAGGCTCATAATCGACTAGGACATGCTCGCCTGAAATGTAAGGACCGATATAAGTAGGCTCTTGCTCACCGCTAATCACAAGCCCATTTTCGCCGGTGATATAAATCGGGTTTGATGCCACAAAATAAGGGTCTACGCCTGTTTCAATGGTAAAGCTGGCATTGATTCCAACATATGAGGCGCTATCAATCTGTCTTTCTGTCTGACAAATTCTCATCCGTGGGATCAAGAACTCTTGGTCACCGGGAGGTGTTCCACGTGGAGCATAATTGTAGGTGTAATAGTTCGGACTGAGCTCATAGATGCAATCGTCTCTAAGGCTTACAAAGTAATAAGTCCCGTTAAACGAAGCGATATTTTCAGCAATGAAGAAGTTAGTATTCTCATCTGTCAAATAGTAGAACAACTTGGTATTAAAGTCGTATATCAGGGATACGTTATCTTCCGGGTCGGCAAAAGTAAGCACGTACCAAACATGCCCCTGTATACGAGTAAATGAGGCGTAAGAGTCGCCGGGATTCTTTAAATTTGACAGCAAATAATCGATACCGTCAGTAGATAAGCGGGTAAATGAACCCCCCGCTGAAATCAAAATAGCTGGGCCTGATTTCTCATTAACGCCAAGATATGCGACGTATTCATCCATTGTCGCGATGGTGTCGGCAGACAGACACCCATAATCAACCGAAATGGAGTTATTGCGCTGATAGGGGAAAATTTGATTCCCGACGTTGTACCACATTTCCATTACTTTAACGCCAAATACATATATCAATGAGCCTTTGCCTGGCGCTCTCAAAACTGCTTGGGCGTAGTCTGCTTTTGTCTGGATAGATCCAAATACTGCGGTGCTTCCTGCGCCCCACAGCCAACTTGTCCCGTCATTAGGGGCAGATAAATACCAAAAGCTAGAGCTTTTATCTGGAACCAAAAAATAACCATCGTGATAAGAAATATACCCAGGTACAATACTAACGCCAGTCTGGCTATTAATGGGTAAACTGGCCTTAACAGCGGTGTTTGCTCTCCAGTCATAGATCCAAACTCCTTCGCCGTCACATATTCCAATCTGAAAAGCCTCGTTTTCGTCGCATGAAACATCACCAAAGAATGTGTCAAGCTCAAATAAGAATTGCTCGGTCTCAAACCCTTTTGCGCCGTTGACTTTGTACACTCCGTTTCCGACAACGGATATCATAAAATTACCGCGAATCGACGTGAAGATTGTACGCCCTACGCCGCCATTTCCAGTAGAAAATAGCTTGGTATAACCCGGCGTTTGAACCAGGGCACCATCAGACACCATCAGATTATAAGTCGATTCTTGGCTGATTTTTGGATTGCGCCCAAAAGTATTACCGCCGACAAGGTTCAGCGGTACGTCTTCTTTAGGGGGCGCAGCTACTGGGTGCATTAGTCTTTATGTTCCTTTAAGTATTGGATCGCTTCTTCCATTAGCTCAATAGAATCTTTGAAAGATCCGATTCCTATATTGCAAGTATGACATAATAAACCTCTAAATTTGGCTGTTTTATGACAATGATCTAACATGAGCTTTGACACCTTACCAGCTGTTCTGCTTCTACGTATTTCTGGCTGTTTGCATATTGCACATAGATCATTTTGAGCCGCAAGCACTTTTTGATATTCGCTAGGTTCGATGTCATAAAGGTACTTAAGGCTTGATAAATAAATTTTTTCAGCATTTTGTCTTCGATATTTTTTTTGAGCTTCAGAGTATTTTTTAGGATTAGATTTTCTGTGTTCGCGTGCCCAAGCATTGTAATGCTCTCTGTTTTTGTTCTGCCAATCTTTGGTTGATACAGAAAGTTTTGCTCTATTTTTTTCTCGATAACGTGTGTTTTTTTCAAGATGACAAAGCCTGCATTTTTTTGTTTTACTGCCTGGTCTGTCTTTTCTGGAATGCTCATATATTTGCTCACGAATTAATGGGCCATGTTTTTGGCAAATCTTAACTATTTCTGTCATTTTCATTACACCTATCTATTAATCGATAGGGATATTATACATTGTCTACTGGTAGCCCCCAACTATTATGGTGTAGGGCGCCATAATTTTCCATAGTTGACGTCGCCCCAGTTGAGCCCCCCACCTTGATTGAAAAAGCTAGTTTTTCTAAAGGTAGTATCAATATGTCC